>Ga0247760_1000049_pt1 | contig 103167 bp, 97 predicted proteins | sample UWRJL171409R4_FD_179936 | JGI IMG/M metagenome (GOLD analysis project Ga0247760, IMG submission 179936) | Plant litter microbial communities from Arlington Agricultural Research Station in Wisconsin, United States - UWRJ-L171-409R-4 | ecosystem: Environmental > Terrestrial > Plant litter >...
TTTTTTTGTGGGGGGGGGGGGGGGGAGGAACCCAGAGGCTGACTGTGCTTCCCAACATAGTTGATATCTCGGATTCCTGTCCGTATGCGACAGTCCATTGCGTACGCTTTAAAGTTTCTTTAGAGTCCGGGTTGATGTTGACGCTTTATCAACAGGACCTTTATCGCCCTGCCGCACTCGATTTCTCTCGGCGGAAGCGAGTCCGGTGCGGCCGGCACCGCCGGCAGCTTCACCACTGTCTGGGATGACTACTGGCAACTTCAGGTCCTTCTTCATGAGATTGGCCACTCGCTCGACGCCGGCGTTCTCCTGGCACAGGTGGGCGCCCCATACACCGATCTCAGCCTATCCGATCCGTTCCAGAAGTACGTCCTCCAGGATAAAGCGCTCAACAGCAATACCCACAACATGGTCGAGAGCTTTGCCGATCTCTGCGTTCTTGTCGTCTACGACCTGCATGTTAAGCCGCTCGGATACAAGTTCAACCCCAGCTGGCGTGATGTCCAACACGCGGTCGAGGGGCTTGAGATGTACGGAGTGCAGGCTGGTAACATCTTTTCCAATACCGGGCGCTGCAATTCCTGGAAGGCGGCTCCTCACATACCAGTTCGTATCTAGTAACTTGGTGAGATATGAAAGCTCGCAACTCAAGATCGTGTGGAAGAGAACGTCTGATGGCCCAATACGCTTCGTTTTACGGTTTAACCTGACTTTTTTCTTTGATTCACTTCACACTCGCTACCTCTTCTCATTCCTTAGCACAGAGCAGACACATTAGCTTAGCTTAGTACCCCCTTGGGAGACAAGTATAACCCGTCCTCCACCTCCCAAGCTCCGCGAACATCTGGTGACTAGGCCTGATCTTGCGGCTGCAATCCAACCTCCGATGGCATATAAACCCTTCGAGAAATCCCAAATTTTCCCATCTCCTATGCCTCGCTCATGCCGTTCACAGCCTTCTGGGTTTTCTGGGTCAGCTGCACATGTTTCTTTTTTGGCAAGTCCGTACCCCCGGCTGCAGGTGGCCCGGCGTTGGCCGCAAGTTGCCCTCCCAAATATCCGCGGCGATTCCTAGCCCCAGCGGCACACCGCCGATCGGGTACGTGGCTTCGGCCGCCACATTGTTAGCAACGACACGCCGCTTATACGTAATCTTATTGAAGATTTGGTTATAGAGACGGGGCGGAGTGCTAATAAGGTTAACGCCGTTATAGGTGAAAAAATGGCCTGTGGCGTGCTAAGTGGCAAAGTAATGCGCTCACTGTTGACAATGGACGCGGGCTGTTAAGCATTACTTCGAGTCAAACCTCGCCGCTGACAGCAGGAACTGCATCAACCCAGACGCAACCTCAACCCTGCTCATCTCGTGCGACTCCCTCTTTGGGTAGAAGGGACACAAAGCCTCCGAGTTCTCCATCCCAAACTCGACGGTGAAGCCGTTCGCCCGCTTGATCGACTGATCAAGGAGTGATCGATATCGGGCTTGAGCCGAGACGGTTCCAAACGTGGAGTACAGTTGCACGGACGGCATGCCAGTATAGCGCCTGAAGGTCGAGGCCGACATCTTTTCTGCCGTCCTGGCAGCAACCACGGTCAGGATATCCAACTCATCCTCATCCGTATACTCCGAATACACCCAGCCCTTCTTCTTGTCGTCCGGTATCGCCCCTCGCTTCCCATCATACGACGCATTGAGCAGATTCATACCCGGATCCGAGAACTGCGGCGTATCGTGACCCCATGAATACATCACATCACCCCCAAACGAATGCAGATCCAAATGCCACGCCAGATCCTTCATATGTCCCATCACCCACTCCACATTCTGGGACTCGGGTTCCGACAACGACCCAGTCCCATGGAACTGCTCGGCGCTCGAGTTCAGGTAACTCGCAAACCCCTCATCCGCCACCGCAACCCTTCGGACGTCCCATCCCGACCCGAAGTTTCTATTCAGGTCGATCCCCACGCTCCTGGGGTCACCCTCCTTTGCGCTCCTGGGATTCCGGTTCTTCCTCCAGCAATTCCCATTCTCCTGGTCATGCGCGATCCCATCTGGATTCGTCGCCGGAATCACCACAATCCCAGCGGCGGCCGCTGTTCTAACCTCGTCGTAAGTAAACTCGACTCCTCCCTCGAGGCCGGCGTACGCCAGCCCCGTCTTCTCGGCCGACGCCCACAGCAAGTCGGAGATAAAACTGAGCATGTAGTCTGGCCCGCCCCTCTCCCGGGCATGAATCCCCGCCGTGAGAAGAACCGTGTACTTGTCGTCGTCTTCCCGGTGGGGGATGCCGGCGGCATGACTAGGCCAGGGCGGGATCTTGAGGCCGTAAATGCGACGGTTTTCGTAGGTTTTATAGGGCAGGGTGAAATACTCGATCGGGAACGAGTTGGCTAGGGACCGGGTGGCCGAGTGCACCTCATCGAGGTTGAAGAAAGTGGTGAAGTTGGTGGGCTTGGAATTCCCCACGCCTCGAAGGGTGATGGTTCCATTTTGGAAGCGGTCGCCCGTGCCGATCTTGACTGTGTTGGCATTGGTCCGGTTGGTTGGGGGGTTTTGGCGGCGCTGGAGGAAGACTTCGGTTTGTAGCGCAGGATGGAGTTCATGATCTAGAAGGCATGCCGGCACTGCCGGGAGAAGGTAGGTGAGAAGAGCTGCGGCGGACTTCATGGTGGGCGATGGAGTAGAGGCTGGGATATGGGACAGCGGGATGTTTTGGTTGTGGGGATGATGGTTCTTATAGTTTTGACATGATACTTCTGTCTCGATGGCTGAGTTTTTCACTTGAAGCACCTGACCGAAGATCCCAGACAGAGCCTAGTGCGTAGGCTCTACAATCGCGCTTCCTCAATCTCGCGATATTAGTCTGCTTGGCGGATTAGGAAGGAGGTATATCTTGATTTTGCTTCGCCGACGAACATATGTGTGCACCTTAGAATGGCGGGCGTTTACTTCGTCTGAGCACCCAGGGCTTTGGCACGGTTTTCCGACCACATGCTACCTTCAGGATGCGTCCAAGACATATTGCGTGGCGGCACGGCATGTGCCTCTTGTGGAAGGTGGAACGGGAGAGTCCACGATGATAGGCCAGGTTAGTCATCCGAGAGGCGGTGTTCGGGTTCCACTAATATCCCGTGCTGTTATTTGCAAGGTTGGTAATGAAGTTGATCCTTCAGTAAAGCGGTTGTCCAGGCAGACTGTGTAACCAACTTGGCGGCTAGGTGTGAATAGTGACAGATAGTGAGTCATGTCGAGTTCTTCGTATGGTTCGTTGCAACGTGAAAATCGCAGTTGCGATGCCTGAATGCCGATACTAGCATCTCTGCTACACGTTAGATGAAGTTCAGGAGACGAGGGGTGAGGCATGTGCGTATATTTTCTCCTTGCAACTGTCGGTTAGCGGTTGGATGAAACATGGCCATTTGAGGAGTTGACCTGCAGCATCTGAGTCATCTGAGACACGATAAGGAGAGAAAGTGCAGCGTGGATGTCGCTTCCACGACCTTTGGAATAGGTTGCATGACTTTTACCAAAACCTCATGAAGCGGAAAACCTGTCTCAGTATCCGTGTCTCAATGGGTGGTCAATGGAGCAAGGCTGCGCTGCTCCAGGTTGCTAGCGGCCCTGACGATTCGACTCTGCAAGGTGGAGCTATGCGTGACTTTGAATATAGGGTCGACGTCCTCGAGGTAAATCTGCCAGAGACGGAAGATTTGGAGGGGATTGGGATGTGTGGCGGCAAGATCGAGCTCGCCTTGGGCTGGGCCGAGCAAGAGGGTGTCGTTTTGATCGAAATCGGGATACATGGCCTTCTTGACAGACCCGCGCATATCGTCGTTGGAAGAATCGCTGCGCTCATCGGGGTCTCTCTCCCCTTGGTTTGTCATGTACCAAAAGTCCCTGCAGGCGTCAGAATAGGTTACCATCACATCGGAGCCAGGTGGGCGCACTAACATGGGCTCGTGCAATCCCTCGCTCACGCTGGCAGCCGAAGGAACCGATGAGTCGTCCGGGGAGATGTGCTGGCCGGCGCTGTGTAGGGGGTCGAATCGGACGTTATTCACCTTTAACAGGGCCTCGTAGGCGCAGATGCGGTTTAGCAGCTCCTACTCTGGAAATCTGCGCTTCCGTTGTGGCCGTGGCACAAGCGAGCCAGACACGCACTGCATATCGACCTTGACGCAGTTAGTACAGGGGAAGGCGCGATCGTACTTGACTTTCCGCTGCTGACAAAGGACGCACGCCAGGACGCATTATACTTTCGCCAACTCGGACGCCATCTCGGCATCGCCGGTGCTCGCTGGATGCGGAGGCAGCTTATCCGACATAACTTTGATGGGAAGTGTTGGGCGTTACTCTGCTGTCAGATTGTTTCATGTTCTCGGGAGATTCTATCGTCCGTGCTGTGTGCGGGGGACGGGACCGTGGCGCAACATCTGCATTCTCCTCTGGGTCAACAAATCAATTGTCGTCCTGCGCCCCATCAATGCGCCGGCATATCACTGACAATTCCCCTGGATCTTTCGGTTAGGATTCCATCAAAGCCTCAGTATCATTCAGCTGCTTCTAGAGAAGAGTTTGATGAAGTGGTCATCGTTGACGATATTACAGTTCACGTTGAGGAAGGCTTGTAGACCAGTGGGCTCTCATTGAGATCGACAGTTGGCTCGAAAAACCAGGGGCCCACCCTACCCTCACACAGTCGGTTAAAGATTGGGGAAAGACACGGCGGCGAGGTAGGTGCACATAGTCTCAATAAGACGCCAGGCACCTTGAAGATCAATCGATGACAAGAGAGACTGATGTTATTGATATTCAACAACTATTGCGTACATGTATGGTTATTGCAATTTGAATCCCTCCAACACAATGAACGGTACTCCGGAGCCTTCCACATTCGCCGCAGCAGCACAAACCAGCATCTGAGGCCCATTAGTAAGTGATGACCAGATTTCTACAGCCTTTGGACTCTTACCCTTACTGCCGACAATTGCTGTCTCAGCAGATGCAATGAGCAACCGTACTATCGAAAGGTTCGCCGCCACCGTTATCCTGGCAGCAGTTCTCACGGCCGCAGTTCGCGACGAGAATAATGTTCCTGAGCGCGTTGCACGTATAAATTGTTCCGCTCTTTTCCCGTAGGCCACACCAGTAACGACCGGGGGTGCAACCCGTGGCCGGAGCCGCGAGTCCGCCGCCGGTGAACATCGCAAGAGCGGCCAAGGTCGCGAAGGTCGGGATAACGAAGAGCTGCATGGCTGCGGATTGTGAGTGGCGTGTGTAGTGATAGTTGTGGGAGCTGAAGCAACGGGATGAAGGTGGAACAGTGATGCAGGAAAGTGACTCGTGGCTGATCAGTTTGCGAAAGGGAGGTTTTTATAGAGAGAATGGCCCTGAAGACTTGTGATCCTCCATTAGAATCACTTGCTCCAGGAAACTCCTGTGATTCTATTACACACGACCCCAAGTCCAATCATGTGGCTGCCTCGAAGCACGCTGCGGCGTAAGCCCATACCCACGGAGATAAGCCACCCCAACCAACGGCCTAAGCCACTCCGCCAACAGCTCCTTTCAGCCGCGCTTACCCCCGCCCCCAAATTCAGGGCATGGTAACACAAACCGCTGCGCAAGGGCAGACCCCTCGACCAACATCCTTGAGGCGCCGGATAATTCCAATATAGAGACACAGCCTTAAAGAATTTGCATGATCATAGGGTTGCAATTGAACCTGCAGCACAACAAGCACATTGTGTTGGAATCTGCCTGGCTCCTACACAGCAGAGCTGTGGCACCACGCAGCAGGTATTAGCTTATGCCCATCAATATAGCCGTACCAACAACCGGCATAAATATAGCCCCACTAACACGCCGGGTTCTTGTCACGGATTGGCTAGAGCAGTCCTATACCACACATCGTATAAGGGTCAGAATGCTCAACCACACCGAAGTTCCCAACCCACTAACAGAATCAGGGGGGCACAACTAGGTAGCAGGAATTACCAGACTTGTGAAGGAGAGGTACGAGGAAGGGCGGAAGGACTGTGTGGTCTGGTATTGGGGGCCTTCAATCCCGTTGAACAGATTTATTTTGTTAGTAGTTACATTAATACGTAGCACGGGATATATGTGACGGCTAGGTTCGAACTGGGGACAAGCTTGAATCCCAACACGCCCGAACCACTGGACCCCGTCATCTTGCTTGCTCAGGGGTAACCCCAGCCCTTGAGATATTCCCGGGTATATTCTCTCTCCATCCGAGGGTTGCCAGCCGGTCTAGTTACCCACGGGACTGCCAAGCCACTCTTGAATCCCATTCTGCTCTCTTGGGAATTGATAGTGTGGAAATTATGTGGCTGTGCAACGAACCGTGGGTACGCTAGCCGAGACCCCTTATTACCTATTACTGGAACGAAATGGGGCTATCTCCCTGGTGCCGACTTCTGCGCCTCATGACCTTGTACCTCAATTCCGTGATTCCTCGCGCCATCATTTGCGACCGCCCGGACCTGATTTAACATCTGCATGTGTATTAGGTTATCGTCGCCAAATGTCTCACACACCACGGTAGGTACAGTGAGTGACCGCCTTGGCCATCCCTTCCAGAGCACCATTTACTCCCAAGTCATCTTTGCCGCAAAAATTCCTAACTTCACCTTTGACTTCTCCCACTCCATTGATCTGGAATCAGGCGGTTTCGTCATTGTGATATAGCATGGACCAATGGGATACCGTCGAAAAAGCAAACATGCATATCGCCTCATAAAGCGGGCACAGGTGCCGGAAGCTAGGCGAGTCGTGCATCAGTCGTTGTATATATAAGTGCGCAGCAGCCAGCCTAACACCTTGCTATCTCTAATGTAACAGGCGTTACAGACACTTAACGAAACGTCTCGTCACTGGAAGAAGATTATTTACGTCTATTCTTTAAGATTGTTTACGTGTGCGTGGGATTGGTTAGTTGCATTAGGTGGTGTTGCTTAGCTGTTTAAAGATTTCATTTTAGGTAGTTATAGCTTCGGCCTTTAGGAAAACGATATAATTACCTACATACTGTAATAAGTGTTATCACGTAATAGGAACACGTATGCCGAGATTCTTCCCAAATCTTACCGCTTAGTTATATTAGGTCTAAGTTAGTTATAGGTGTCCACTTACTGAGAGGTAGCTTTAGTCTCGCCTGCCGTCCGATAGCCACTATAGTAATATGCCTACCTACTACTGCTAAGCTAGCAATGAGGTTCAGAGACACTACTGCCCACCCGCCTTCTCATTTAACATCCTGGAAGCTAACGCTAAGAATAAAAGTAAGGAGGGACATTTTCGAAAACAAGCCCTGCCAGCAGTGGCAGAAATGCCACTACAGGGTCCTCCTGCTCGAATTGTCAGGACCACGAACGGGTTGGCCGGTCTTCGACTTCTACCCCGATATTATTCTTTGCCCGGCGCACCAGGCAGCCGACTTGGACCGAGTTAAGTCAAAATGGCTCGATGGGGGACATGTTGTGGAATGCATCTTACTCGCCGACGTGGCTGTGGAGGGATGTGGGGATGAGAGTGGGAGTGGGTTGTGTGCAGGCTTAGTGCTTAAGAGATGTCCTGAAGAACCTAGAGTGTATTTTCGCGTTGGATTCTTCAAGTCTTCGTGGCTCGATCTCCCTGAAGGAGACTGTGGAACGTTTTGACTGGGGAACGAGGGGCTCTGGAGCAGCGGAAGTGCAGTTGCAAAGTGACTTGATTTGGTAGAAAAGGGGAGTGCTTCGCACTCCCCGGTTATATACAAATGGAAGCTCCCTATGTGTGGGGAGAGCACATGATCCAAGGCCCCTGCGCTCCAGCCAAGCCTGGAGCGGTAAGGCGCCTGCGCGCCTGAGCGCCAAGAACTGCCGCTGCAGTTCGACAGAGACGTATTCCCGCCGCCTGCTGCAAGATCGAGCATGATATGGGATGGGATCGAGGAAAGGGTAATAAATTTGGTGTGATGGGGTTTTTGCAGCTCCCGGCCAAAACTATGGACTGCAGCGCTGGGGGCTACAGTGTCCCGAACTGGACTTAGCATGTAATGTGAAAGCTCTCAGGCGGATGCATGACGGGCCGACGGCGGCCCACATCATCTTGCATGCGGCTGTAGCTTAGCTTGCAAGCGAGCAGCTCACTCCTTTCTTCTAGTCACAACATTCATTGCATTGAAGTGTAAAGCCCACTACAAACTCCTTGGTACTCACCAATACTCAGCAATTCTATTCAAATGCGCAAATACGTAAGGGTTAGATAATTCATTTTCGCACAAGGAAACCTAAGGGCTAGTCTCAGCAACGCAGGCCCTTAGAAGGCCTGCTATATAGTATGAGTAATACACTACTGCGATTTTTCCTAGCTGCGAACGCAGCTCTCAGCCGTAAGAATCCAATAGACCGATTTTACGCGACTCGCGCCGGCCGCATCAGTTCCGCCAATCACCACCGCCAGAGATGTAACTCGACTAGTAAGTGACGTGTTCCCGTACCTTAGCTTGGGCAGTAAGGTGGCGACCTGCTTCCATCCTTGACTTGACGGCGATACAACGATTCTAAACGCTGCTCCAGTACCACCGCAAGGATTCTTCCACTGCTACGTAGTGAGAGACAGTGGGAAAACTGGTCAACACTCGACATGTTCAATCCCCCGGGCTCGAAGGCGGTGGCTGCATGGATTTATACTTGCGATAAATCTGGTTCTGGACCGTTTTGGGGAAGCTTTGAGGGAGGTCCCGCATGATTTCTTCCTGCGCCTGCTTCTCTGCCTCGGTGAGCGTGTCCGGGTTGATCCGCTCGACCTCGGCCCTGATGCGCGCCACGATCTCAGGCATGATGTTTTTGATCGCCTCGGGGAGCGGCTGAGAAGCGCCCGAGAAGCCTGAATGTCAGTCATCATCCGCTTGTTTCTCTCCCCGGCCTTGTCCCAAGGGGGGCCACTCACGCCGAGATAGTGCCCTTGCACTTTTTGGAATCGCTTCACTAGGGCATTGGGCGAGATGTCGACGCCGTGCTTTACTCGCATCTCGGCTGAGATCTCAGTGAACCCAAGTCCTGCTTGCCGGGCCTTGATAAGCATGTTCTGCTGCTCCTGGGTCCACCCCTCCCTCGGTAGCTTCCGGTTGGGCGTCACGGGAACGGACGGCATGAAGTTTGCCGGCGCTAGCATGCCGTCGAGATCCTCCGGCGCTAGCATGCCGTCGAGGTCCTCCGGCGACAAGGGGGCCCAGGTGTTGAGCCCCACCACTGCTCCGGGGTGGTGAATATAGAAGTCCTGTTGTGTGCTCATGTTGGCAGTGCAAGGCGGCGGCCAGTTGGGCTCCTGGAACTGGCCAGCTTGCGGTGGCATAGGAACAACGGCGATCGCGGGTCCGCCGTGGATTGTTTGTTGTGGCTGCTGCTGCTGCCGCGGAAAAGGCAAGGAACCGTCGTACACCAGGTTTCCGTTCCACGAGGTAGTGCTCCGAGAGTTGTTATGCAAACTCCAGTCTGATCCCTCATCACACTCAGCGTCGCTACGCTGTGGGTGAGATGGCTGGCTGCCGTCCATACTCCTTTGGTGGGTTGCCTGTTTGTTATGTCTCTGAAGCTCCAAGATCGCGAAAAGAGGCGCGGGGGGCACATGAGTATTAATACTGTCGTGGGTTGGGCGAGCATCGAAACCTTCGGTTCGTTCAAGAGCACAACGCTGTCCCCCAACTGGGTGGGTCATTCCATTTCTTGGTGCGTCGCGAAAGCATCGAACCGCGCGTGGATGAGCCAGATGACGCCCGAATCAAAAGCACTAGAACTAGGTGAGCCAACTCAGTCAAGTCGCTCCTCAGGCATTTTCCACTTCTTTCCAATTCCCCTTTTAGGGCAAGTTCATGCCGCAGCAGAGTCGCCTCGAATGTCCCCGCCACACCCATGGTCAAGCCCCGGGGATTGATGTTGAGGTTGGAATTTTGAATCGTTCCGGAACCCTTTTTTTTCTCGGTCAAACATGCAGGTATCCTAGGCTCAAGGTTTAGCATTCCCTAGACATGCAAGAGCGGTGAGACCAGGAACACCCGCCTGGCAGTGGGCAGGCGGATGCAGCCTCACTTTAAGCCGTAATCTGGGAGTCGGCCAATGTGCCTTGCCTCTCGAGCCCAATCGGCTGTACAATACAGAATTTCGCTGTCTTTCTGGCACGATGCTTCACAGAGCTGGCATCAAGCCGAAGTGGGTCTCGACTGTCAAGTTGAGGTGGGGAAATGGGAAATGGGAAATGATGCTGCGCCCCAGCGCCATGGCATTGTGCCTACGCATGCATTGCATTGTGCCAAAGATCCCTCGCAGACGGTCTTTTCCGGTCAGCATCCGAACCCGGAACCCATCCGAGTTCTCCCGCTCGCCGACGGAAGAGACCGCCCCATATGCTTTCCATCCTGTTTCGTTGTTTTTGCCAAGGAGGGAGTCCAAGCTTCGATTGGCGGCGATTTCGGCACTCTCTTATTTCGGAACCCCTAAGATGGCCGCTAAATTCATCAACTGAGCAAGCTGTCATGCAAGGGTTGGGTGTTCTTGCCAAAACAACAGAATTTGGAATCGTATCCCCAAATTCAACAGAGCGAAGTCTAACGTTAAGGCTTAAACATGATCACATTGACAAAGTCTGACTACATTGCCATATTCCCTCCAATTTTCCGCTTCGATTTTCGACAAGGGGTTGTTGCTGTGATTTCGGTGAAGTTCCAGATTTTGTCAATCGTCCGGCTGCAACTTGCAAAATTCTCTCTAATTTTCAGGGGCACCCCGCCCCACTATTGCACGCCTCATACGTGGAGAAAATTTGACACCCACTTGTAGTACATCGGAACGGGCACTTGTGCACCAAGTGCAGATGGTGCTCAACACTACCGTCCCCATAAGTATATAATATATATACGTGTCGCCAGGCCTGTTTTTTGCCTCATTCATCCTGCACATCGTCAAGTCTTCCCCTTCAGAAAGCGCGGTTGGCATTTTGACATATCCACGTCTTTTTTTCATGTTTCCAGCACTCACTTGCCACTCTCTGTCACGTTTCGATTTGAAGCGGAAAGGCAACTGCTCCCTTTACTGTTTGCCGAGCCTTATTCAACAGGCCCCTCTTCTTTCCGACCAGACTATTGACGGCAAGTCCATGGAGACAGTGAGAACACCCAGAATTGGACCCACTCTAAGTGTCTCATCACATGAAACTAACCATTGGCACTTCGATTATCGAGAAGCTCATCCAGAATGCCCTCAGTCGTGTTGCGCCACAAATCGACATCATCCTCAACCAAGAGCTGCAGAGGCTTTGGAACTGTGGCTTCGGCCATGAAAGCCCCGATAAGCATGGCACCAATGACACCGAGACACATGAGACTGGAGACTGCGCTGAGACTCCAAATGGCGAGAAACAGTGTAACAAAGCGCCTGATTCGTTACTCCCAGGAGTGAGCCATGGGCGAGAGGTGAAGTTGTGATAGGGAATCCTACTCAGCCGTCAAGTATTGTTAAACATGTAAGGCTTGAGAGGGGCCAACCTACGTGTAAGTTCCTCCCAGTTGTATATCAAGTCTTCGGCTAAGACTAAACAGGGCAAGCTCTTTGACCAGTTTCTGGCTTCCGTAGTCTACAACCCCTTCCGGAGTTACAATTGAGCTATTTTCTACCTTTTCATAAGTCAAATCAATGGAATGTCTTTGAATAGTAATGAACGTGAATCTTAATTCGTTCACTCCGTTATGTCAAGTTTGTCGCAAAAAGGGCGTTGTCCTGTCTCTTTATGTGAAGTGCACAACCGTTATAGGTTTGCCAGCCCCCTAGGTAGATTGCTTGTCCCTGTGCCAGAGTGATTTAGTACAAAGTTTTGTATCAAATACTATGTAGTGCTTCCTCTACTTCTTTTCGACTGGCATACATCTACCAGTTGTTCAACGTCCCCCTCGGCTAGAGTAAATTTATAGCCTCTTCGCTGAATTTAAGGAGGCTTCTTTTCTCATCCGATTCCCTTCTACAAACCACAACTCCTCCAGGCTTCTTAGAAGCGCGACTTCTTGATACTGAGCGATGCCACGATCCTGAGCGAGCTCACCAAGATATTGGATGGGCTGCCAAGGCAGTGCACAAGTCCATCAACCACCCATCCAGTAAAACGCTCATCCTGGTCCAGAACATGGCAGATGACCATGATGATGCTCTGTACCACAATGATAAGCTCAGGCAGCTTTACCTCAGCCGACATCATCCAAGGTTATTGGAGGAATCTGGAATCCTCCGAGACTTCGTCCGCGACTATAATTGTCGACCGAACCATTCGTTTGTTGACTGCAACCCGAACAGTGAGAGGCTATACAAGACCCTGTTCAACAGCATCGTCTACTGCTATATCCCTGACCGCAACAAGATAAAGGGGAGGCCTCAAGAATGTTCGCACAGTACCGAAAGCTACGTGACTTAGCTGTAAGGGCTGGAAAACAACGAGGGTTAGAACACTGGAAAACACGAGAGTGAAGGCAGTACGGTTGCGTAGAGCAATGACTTGATTCCAGAAGCTGTTGAACTCTGGCCTCCTGGACTCCAGAGGCTTCCAGAGGCCCGCTTTTATGTAACTACTGAACAAAGGACCCTGTCAATTCCGTTTCCGGAGCGATATGCTTGCGTGACTGCAGAGGTGAAGACTTCTGGAATGGGCCGGTGGTATGAACCTTTAGCCTGCAGGTCCGGAAGGGTTTCTGCCGTCTTCCAGCAGAAGCCGGGCTTCTCGCCGAGCCCTAGCTTCTTCAACCAGAAGGCGTCGGTGGACGAGCAGGGGAACCAGCTGCCGTACAATTTCTACGGAAGTTCGCTTGTCGCCAAATGGGTGGTGGCCTTGTTGAAACGCGACCTGAAGGAACTGGGGATTTGTAAGACCTCGGGTGTTTGGCATTGCTTCAGCATAGTAGAAGTGATGACTCCACAACCGATCGTTTCAGAAAGAAGGGGGCTCAGAGGCCCTGGGCATCTAGTCAGCGGAGCTGACTGGATACCTGGCACTGTCAGTACGCTAGTGAGCCTCAGCCACCAGAGTGACGAAGCCTGAATCCTGCAGAATAGTCTATAAAGAAGCCTCTGGCTTCCAGCCAGAGCCAGAGCAACAGAGAAAAGACAAGCAATACAATCACACAGTTTCAACCCCTTCAATTCCACAGAATCCAGAGTGCCGTGCTTCTAACAGCTCACACTGCGGAGCCGAACCTTCTAAAAGGCTCCAGGGCCCACAGGGCCCCTGTTAAGCCTCAAAGGCTCTGGAATCTTAGGCTCTACTGCTCTGACTCACTGTGAAGCAAGCCCCACAGAGTCTTCCAGAACTGTATTAGTAATAGAAGGCTCTGGAATTCTTCTAAAGCCTCCCACAGCCTATAATAAGCCTTAAACTCTCCTGTATGTAATCTTCTTCAAGTAAGCAACTCTACTCAATTCTAGTCATTGTACAAGGCACTGCCTTCCGGATCCTCTTGTTCTACAGCGTTAATATTCGCTGCAGCAACCCTTCTTACAGTGGCACTGCTACTTCAACTCAGGCCATCTCTTGCTTCCTACAGCGCTTCCAGCGCTGTAGTATGGCTTGGACAGTACTGCACTTCTTCCTCTGAGCCACAGCCCTGCACTACAGGCCTGTGGGTTCTTAAAGTTTAACGTATTTCTATTTCTATCTGTGAAAAACTAAAGGTTTTTTTTTTAACTTAACTAGGTGAATTAGAGTAATAATTTAATAATTTTTAACTATTAGCTTATAAAGTCAAATGATACGTTTAAATATGTATCACGTGATGTAGAATCCGATTTTTACATTATTCTCAGGGTTAGGGTTAAGTAAAGGGAGATATTCAGATTTAAAGTGAAAAAACTATAACTTTTACAGTTATTATTTTAGTTTATAATATAGAATAAGGTAGTATTATACGTAGATTTTAACTGTAATTCTTAATCTAAAGCCCGATTTGGAATAGCTATTAAAACCAGAGAGATATTTGAGTTTATGGTAATATTATTATAATCTTAGTCTCCATTTGACTGTAGCTAATGTAACCTACTGTTGACGTAAAAATCCCACCCCGCGTAGGGACCTCTAACTAAGATAACTCTATTACTCACCTAGGCCTTTATTTAACTGCATCTACCGTTGACGTAAGTACTCCACAACACATGAGGGCGTATGGTGATTCTATCATTAACTTAATAAATCATTTAGAAAATACACAATATCAGATGAAACTGCTGGGGTGTCGAGAAAGCAGTCACTACTTGCAAAATGTCCTTTAATTCTAGTTGACAGATACCGTAGCATCAACTGTTCCGTTATTCACATGTGTGGTCATCGTGGCAGTCTTATACAGGATTGTTAGTGGTTATTATGCTGACTAGCAGCAAGTTGTCGCGAGTTTCCAAACACCGAGACTTTCGGGGATGCTATGCTAGCATTGATTGGCCTCTCGGGGACTGCGAATGCCGTGTTTCCAGGGTTGAGACTCTGGATTGGAGGCTTGGCCCTACTCATGCGGCCACTCTGCAGATACACGCAGTGTGCGTGCAGGAGTCGCATTGAAGAGGGTGTGGAGATCAATGCCTGATGATAAGATGGCGCGTTGCCCGGGCATTTGGCAAGAAGAGTTGACACATTGTGACGAGAACTCAAGCCAGCTCCGCTGCAAGAATGGCGAGCCGCACGGAAGACGTCATCAGGCAAACCCAGGAAGCAACTCACAGTTGCTCGATCGGGTTCAACAGCATCTCGGATCAATTACAACACCTGGTTTCACCGAAAGAACGAACCCAGACTGGATACTTCTTAGTCAGGGTAGGTGTTTCCATATTGGTGTTTTAGTAGCATCGTTAGCGTGTAACAGTTCTAACTCAGAATTACTACTAGTCCTAGACAGATTCCGTGAGCACTTGGAAGAAATAGCCACTGGGTTAACCCGGGTACTAGAAGTAGTAACTGGGCCTCTCCCCACCGGAAACGACTTTCTGTTTGGCATTCGGGACGCAGCTTCTCGTGTTCTTGGCACTCTCCACAAGATTTCAAAGTGGGCAGCTCTACTGGAAGAGACGAAAAAGCTCTTGCCACCTGTCCCACACGGAATCCAGGGGCGGTTAAAAAGTATGAACCCTTTCGGGGCCTCCGAGGCTAGGACAACTGCCGGTATTGTTGAAAGGTGGAACAAAGAGCTTCTGCCGTCCATTAAGCCCCTTCAGGAATGCGTTAGGAAGTCCGGGTCACAACAAGCCACCATAGCAGCAACACAGCCAACTTCTCCATACCCTAGAGGGGTTTGTTTGCTTAGCATTGGTTTGCCTCACCAATCTCCCTCGTTTACTGATATTCTGACTACCTTTTCAGACGGTGGCGGTGTTCGCGGAATCGCAGCGCTGTACATTCTCAGGGAGATTATGTGGAGAATTCGTTACCTTGAGATTAGCCCTGAAGGAACCATGTCTGAGGGCAAGAAGAGCTATGAAAGCCTTCCCGCCCCGCATGAGTTTTTCGATCTCGCTAGAGGAACAAGCACAGGAGGATAAGAGAATCTGCCTGCCTTTCTCCGTCGTCAACGGAACGCTAATTAATAGCCAACCACGGCGTGAAGATTGATCTGTCTGATTCTCTTCCGTCTCGTGCGTGTCCTTCTCATTGAGCGGCCTACCTTCCTGTTCAGCGCTGGTATCTAGACGCACCAGCAAACTAATATTACGACAGACAATGGGCATCAACCAAGCGATTAGCGAATACACGACAATGGCTCCCCAGATCTTTCCAAAGTACAAGTTCAAGAAGCTCGACGCTCTGAGAAAGGGGTGGAAGGGCGTTTTTGCCGAAGCGTGGTACAATGGAGAGCTTCTTGAAAATAAAATCAACCAACTAGCCGGCTGAGCAGACACGTTGCTCCTAGATGACGATCCCAGGACTCGCTGCAAGGGGTACCCAACGCTGCCCGGATTGAAACGCTCAAGCCCAGGGCTGTGTGTTTGGTTCGCTAACCGGTTGTTTTCAGCTTTGTATGCATAGTGGACCAAGGCAAGGTCGTTGCAAGACTTCGAACTTACGAGAGGCCCGACGCCATCCAGTGCAAGCTCTACGAGGCAGCTAGGGCAACAAGCGCCGCCCCTTTCTACTTTCCGCCCCAAGTGATTGGTTTTGAGACGTATTTCGATGGAGGGCTCGTATGCAACAATCCCATCATGCAGGTGTATCTCGAATTTCTGGGCAAGTTTGAGGTGCCCGCTGGCTGCATCATGGTTGACGGAAAAGAGATTTGCTGGAAGGAAATGGTGGCGTCGAGGTTTGAGCGGTCTGGAAGGGTGTTATATGGGGTTGATTGTTTGAAACTCGGGCTTCCCCTGCTATCTTTCTTTCCTTCTCTTTGTCGGTTTGCTTCTCTTGTCTGTCATTCGTTCTCGTCCTTCTTTGATGGCCGCTAGCTTGCGCAATGACGATCTCGAAATTGTTGGCGAAATATCTGTTGTTTATATTGTTAGCATCTAGTTTATACCAGAAACGACGGGTTTGACTCCGTTACCTTCGTACTGATAGCCATTGCAACGAGGCAGTGCACTGCAACAAAATCCGCATGCACCGGCATTTGCTGGACCTGAGCGGGCCGGACGGTTCAATGATTGGATCTCATGTGAGCGCCAAGTATAAAGTGAGTCGACCAATCAGCGTGGTAGTGCTGCCTGCCAGCTTCCATCCTTGCCGAGGGCGTCCCCTCCTTTCCCCGCATCATCAACTTCTGCGTATCATCTCAACAATCACGAGGCCATCACCATGGATCCCCGGCTTTGCTCGGTATGCCGTGGCATATTCGAGAACCCAGAACACCGGTCCCGAATTCGAGAGACAGCAGAGGCTCTCGGTAGAGGAGAAATGTGCGCCCAAAAATACCACTCTTCCTATATTCCCATCATCCATCACGCCTCTTCCCAGAGCTTCCGGAACTCGGTCAATCTTGGGTGTCCGATTTGCGTCGTCCTGATGGCAAGTGTGCGCTGGCCTAATGACCCTACCAAACGTCATGAGCTCCCCAACCAGACAACATATCGACTTACCCTCGACGTTCGTGGTCGATATATCGGGATAGAAGAGTATGGGCCGCCGAGTCTGTTAGTCTTTTTTGATCCTGGCCCCGGGTTTGACGTGCAGTTTTTCGACTTGGAACCAGACGGTGCGCGTTGAGCCAAAAGCCCCTTCAACCATTGCCGATGCGTTGGACTAATGCTGTTTAGAAGTCTTTTCCGACACGCCTATTGCTGTGGAGCCCGTCAACGCGATGAAAAATGGGTAGATGAATGTGTATCGTCTCACGCGACCTGCAACAACGATGCAAAGGAGGGCCAACTCAGGTATCCAACCCGCCTTCTGCAAGTCAACGGCGTGGGCGACCCACACATTAGAGTGATCGAGACCGCGAGGACTCCCGCAATGCAAGGGCCGCACAATGTCCTGAGCTACCGATGGGGCTCGTCTCAGCCCGTAATGCTTCTCGAGGGCAACCTTGCCGAGTTTCTCCGTGGCATTGCGGTGCAGCGTCTTCCACGAACGCTCGCCGAAGCCGTGGAAATCACCAGAAAAATGGGGATTCCCTACCTCTGGATCGACGCCCTTTGCATCATCCAAGACTCTCCCGAAGACTGGGCCTCTGAGTCTAGGACGATGGCCACCGTCTATGGCAACGTCCGCTGCAGTCTCGCCGCGAGCCACAATTTTGACTCGGACGACGGCCTCGCTCCGTTCATCTCGGGGAGCGCCAGAGGCCGACCCATATCCGTCCGCTTCCCGACGCTATCCGAGGGCGCCCCGTATCGCGACTTTCGGCTTGTCGAACATGCGTTTTGGGACAGCCGCGTCGATGACGCCCCTTTGAACACGCGCGGCTGAGTCGTCCAGGAGTGTCTTCTTGCGCCGAGAACCGTCCACTTCACCTTTGATCAGCCAGTGTTTGAGTGTCGCGAAAAAAGGTACAGCCTTTGCGGAGCCGATGTTTCCTCAAGGAAGCTAGATCCATTTCCCTTCAAAAACTGCTTTCGTCCGGCATGTCCTCTGGCCAAGACGAGGTGAGCCCGACACCGGTTCCTCAGTTTACGCGGTACTGGGAAAAATTGCTGAGGTACTACCTCATGCGCTAGTTCACGTACGACCGAGACCGACCGGTCGCCATCGCAGGCATAGCACAGGTCTTGAAGGAGCGCTGCATGCCAAGCGGTGTTGAATATGTTGCGGGTTTCTGGTCCGCCAGACTGATGAGATGGTTGTTGTGGAGGGGTAAAACTTCGGCTACTCTCGAAATTGACAATGGTCCCTCCTGGACTTGGTTTGCAGTGCGGGGTTTGATTTCGTGGGACGAACGAGTCTTTGAGGAAGAGGCGTACTTGAAGACGAATGCGCATGCTGAGTTGGTCCGTTGGCGCGTGGCAACGGCTGATGGGACGGCGTATGGTAACGTAACAGAGGCGGTTTTGGAGATGAGGGTCGTGATGTTCCGCGTGAGCATCACAAAGTGGGGGCTCGGAAGTCATGATATGTATTCGGAGAATGTGTTGGAACCGGATGGAACTGTGGGTTTGAAACTGTGGAAGTGGATCAGCCAAGGGGACTGTCATTGGCACTGGGATACCCAGTTCGACGGTTGTCAAGAGATGCGAAAGATCTTTCTCATTCCGATGACCGAGGTGGCTGCCAAATCATTTTGGGCTGTTGAAAGGAGCGCTTATTTGTATTGTCTGGTTGTCGAAAGAATTGGGGAAGATCAGCAAGACGTGTACCGAAGAATCGGACTGCTGTGTGTCAACGGGCCATGGCGTGTGGTTGAGCACGAGAAATAGGTGGAAGAAAGCGAGAGACACCCCATACGCCTCATCTAGCGAAAGCCGCGAGAGAAATGCCAGCGCGTCCCAAGAAATTTTTTTCGCACAGCGCAAGCGTTTCATCATCTGCACGGCTCGCCGTGTCTGCAATAGCAGGGGTTCTGAACTTCTGAGGATCCGGGTGGCACGGGCTGCTCACACCTAGACCGCCTCCCGCGAGAAACGCAAAGCTCTCGCAGCGGGCCGGTCCGCTGTTTGCTGCTAGAGTGCCTGCTATGGCCGATTGGTGATCGAGGCTGTGGGCTGGAGGATGGAATGTGCTTGTTGCAGGCAGGCGGGGTAGCTGTTACCTCCGATGGCTAGGCTATTGGATTATTTGAGCGTGCCCCAGTGGAAAAAGGATATGCAGCGACAACTCCTCCTCTCGATCCCGGCCATTTACAGCTACCCAGAAAGCATCAGCATGCATCTCGATGATGTAGGGGCACGGCTTTTGAACCAAGTACACGAAGACCGAGCCTACAACTCCTTCATTGAAGGGTTGACCTCCATCATTAGATCGAGGTGGTTTGATCGCATGTGGGTTACATTGGAATACATCAAGAGCAAAGAGGTTCTTGTCCTGTCGAAGGAATACGAAATTAGCAAGTTCAATGCCGACCACTTCGTCATCAAAATCGAGAACGCCTCTGCCAAGTACGTCAAGCGCATGGGTCATGGAAATTTCATGCAGGATGTCGTTAGCCATGGGTCCGGGTGGCCTCGGTTCGTCTCGTGGACCATGATGCAGCCCTAGAAGGGCCACCTCGAAAAGCCGCGTACACTGGGGACCGCAATGCATATCTTGGGCGTCAAACAGTGCCGCAACCCAATGGATCACTACATCGCTCTGGGAGGGATGATTGGATTTACTCCAAGTCCCGAGGAGCTCGAGAGCCTGGGTCGAGACCGCTTCAACTACCTCCGTGCCACGGCATTGCATGCCCTGAAAAACGGCGACTACACCCCCTTGCTTCTCAACCCGCTACCAGGCGAACAACCAGACCCCCGCGCATCATGGCTCCGTGGCTAACCCAAAATCTCGGAAATGTCCTGGGATTTAGGAATATGTCACAGAGAAGCCGACTCGCTAGAAATCGTCAAAGATGGGATCATTCAGCCCGCACTCGAGTCTGTCGGTATTTTGGAGTGGTTTCTGTATACTACCTTTGGGGTTAGTAGTGTGGAGGTCGTCTTTACACGTGTCGCAACCCAAATCATCACTTGTAGCGGTACCTGTCCAGAGAAATTCTCCGCTGCCGTAGACCGCATCTTCACCCGTACAGAGGCGAAGGCCCTGTACACGGAGTGGGAGGGAGACGAGACGAAGAGGCCAGCAGTCCCGGAGCCGTTTTCTCAGCACTCGGCCCTAGGAGAGCTACTGGAGAGCTTCTCTGTTTTGATGCATGCAGCAGAAAGTCATACCGAGATGCTGAACAACCCTCAAGTGCTCGACCTAGCCAAGAGAATCGTCAAGCTCTTGCAGCTCGACAGACCCGGCAAACAGTCTGCAGATTCACGGATGTTGATAACCAACGGCGAGGCGCGGTGGTACCTTGACTGCTACAGAAGGAATATGGAATGTCTTGGTCGGATTCGGTGCAAGTTCTGTGCGCAGAGGTCGCTCTTCCGCTTGACAATCTGGCAAGAACCGAAACTGGAAGCACCCCAAGTCTACCGGATACCTGGTTTGCTGTTCGACGAAACTGTTCCCGACAGTGTCGGTATTGTGATATGTCGGGGGTTGGTTATTGGGAAGATGGTGTACAGGACTCCAGCTTGTGGCTGTCGGAGATCGGAACGGGTGAATCTTAGGTGTGCAATGTGATAGAATCCAAATTTTCATATGTTTAGATCGGCAAGGTTTAGAACTCCGAGGTTGACATCACTAAAATCTCTATATTTGGAGTGCATGCACTGGAAAGAAACCTACGTACCACCCAAGTGTGAAGATAAGCCTAGATATAATGGCCACGGAAGGTTACCTAGGGATCCACAGTGGATTGTATTTGGATCACACTTTGTCAGTGCAGTTGGCCAAATCCAACACCACATAAAGTCTGAGGAATAAGAGTGATCGATCGAGGTCAGAGCACTTGTTCGTACAAAGATCCACCGACCTTGCATGGGCGAAGCCCTTACCTAGGTACCTACAGATCGGTGCCCCCCACACGTCGAACTGATCACCGGGGTATTTTCCAGCAGGCGTCTTTTGCGAAGCTAGGTCGTTAGGCCCTCTGGCTCATCCTTATCTTTTCCGGTCGCGCGAGATCCACATTTTTCCGACATAAAAGCAAGAAGGTTTACAGATCTCAACCTTGCCTGAGCCTGAGAGTCAACTCTAGTCCGCATCTCCCAAAAGTTGTCTGTGGGTAGCATTGTTTGTCGCTCCTTCCTTTGCCAGTCCCACCGTGCGAGGGCCATTTTGAATCCCACTGGCACTGCCAGGCAGTTGCTTGAAAAACTTGAAAGATTTGGGTGACGCATCCGCAGCACGACTTCAAAAACACCTGTTCCTGACTTCAATCCTTCCCTCTGCCTCTGCACAACTCGAGATACACGGCAACACTCGCTCCTCCACCGAAATTCTTCGCGATGCATCACGTCTCGAGTTCGACCCTGTTTTACAGCGTTGGAAGGATTTGTCGGCACTACCGAGTTGGCGTTGGGTAGGCACCTCAAGGAAAAGTACCTACCTATACATCAGCGTCACGACAACTGTGATTCCGCATTGACAGACCGCGCAGGACATCGCTACCTTACTTCACGCGAGTCCCAACACTCCAGACGTCCTCTTCGTTCTCGATGCAATCCGTCTCGTGGACGAGAGCGGTGTGCGGCTCCCTGATTTAGGAAGGTCGTTTCTTACTCTCGGCGACGATCTGCCGGCCCAATCAATGGTCGGCGCCAGCCGTGAGCCGACTGAGAGCTGAATTGTTGGCAACTCAGCTGAACGTCATTGGCCGAGCAGAACCCTTTCCGATGCGGCTGATCAAGACCTGCATAAAAAAATCCGTCCAATGCAACCCGGAGCCTGAGTCGAGTGATCGTTTGCTGGGTGGCTGTGCCCCGATCTCCATTCGGTGCCGCACTGACGAAATCCGGTAACCCCTCTTCTTCCCCTGAAGTCAGGAGATTTACTTCTCCCTCGACAACCTTGGGGTATGGCCGAACATAGAGCGGGGAAGAGATCCCCATATCCACCGGTATCTCTGGCACGACACGGGCGAGTCGTCCTTCTCCAATGGCAACTAACACTCGAAGACAACGAAGCGATCGCGTTTCTGACATTCACTGCCATTCTCCTAGTCTACGCGTAAACTCGAGTCTGGGTTCTCGTCCGGGCTGGTGTCAGAAGACTTACACGACCACTTTAACTTCCCGATGATAACGAGGTGTAATCCCTGGCGCGACTCATACAGAAGGAAGCATTCTCCAGTTTGATCAGAGACGTTTTTCGCCTATGGAAGACATCTCCTTGTCATGTTGGATCCCGGTTGATGGTGACAGTCTTGCCGTTGTTTGGAATCGCTGCGATCCTTACCGTGGCCGCTTTTCTCTTCTGTGAAGTCGTTATCCTATGGGCTCTTACTGGAAGCCTGGAAACATCTATTGTGGAATCCTAAACCTGGGATCGATGCTACGAGAATGATGCATGCCATCCCGACTCCACACTGCTATAATTAAATTATGTTAACGTCTCCCTCTGGGCGGTCGGATTAAACGTCAAATCCGACGTCCTCTTCAGCCGTCGCACCACCTGTTCCCCCCTCTACATCCCTCACTTCCTCCTCAACACCTCCGACAGAACCCCCTGGCTCCACCTCGCGGCCGCCGACTCCTCCGAATACGAAGGCGGCCCGATGCCCATTGCCAGGCAGAAGCTCCAGTATCCCGATGGGCGCAACCCTCCCCCGTCCAAAACTCACTGGCTAGAGGGCCGTACCCCCGACTTCCGCTACTGGACCGTATCCGACTATGTAGCCCACCCAGACCTCTACGGCCTACGATGCCGGCCGCGCGATCTACCACCAGCCAGCCAACGACCCCATGTATTCCGCTCAGACCCGCCTGCGTGCCCAAGGAAACGAATACAGACCCGACTACGAGTACACCGCCACGGCCTGTGCAGAATCTCACCGTCTCTGTTTGGCAAACGGGCCATGCACAGGATGCACCACCAGTTCCCAACTGAGCACTGGTTGTTACCGAGCTCAGAACCCAAACCGTGGATCCTGGGTCAAGCCATCAAGTCCATTCTGGGCTGCACTTACGCAGGACCAAACCTTAGCAGCACAAGCATGCGATCTCCTATCCCAGCAAGGCCCGTTAGGAACTATACACCAGTTTGTCTCGGCGCGCGGCGTATCGGCTATGCTCATGTTTGAGCGCTCTACTTGGTTCGATGCGTATGTCCCTGTGATCCTGACAAGCAATGGTTGTTGGATGTCCAGTCGTGGTTTGAGTTCGTTCTTGATGGTGCGACAGAGGCTGTTGCTGCCGGTCATGGGGGATCCGACACCGTGGGTGAAAAGTAAGGAGGCGAGGGACGTGTTGTGTGGTAGGGTGTTGATGATTCATGGGGATTATACGAATATCAACTTTCCTGGATTCTTGTTGACGTTGGGGGTGGTGGTTGCGATAAGCGGATGCAGTCATGCGCAAGCAGTGAAGAGGGTTTTCGCTGGGGTGGTGAGGTGGGTGGCGTTCTTCACCTGGCTGACTGGAAGTGCGGCGTGTTGTTGGCAGGGTAAAGCGAGAGGCGGTAAAAGACCTAGCACTTCAAATAGCGAGCAGGGCGGTGTGGGAGGTGCAGAGAGGAGAGAAACGGGAAGGGGGGAGGACTTTCTGGATGAGAATTTTGAGCTTCGGGGCAGGTAACACATGGACGACAACTCAAAAGTCGAAGTTCAAGTTCTTTCCAGGAGCGGCACCTCGGGATCGGGAGAGATAAGAGACAGAAAGACGAAAAAGAGAAAGAAAACTCACACGGCCGCATCATTTCACCACTGCCTCTACACACGTGCAGATTTCCTGCCGACAGGACACTTCCACCACATTACCCCCTCCTCAGCCGCACCCCGGAAAATCCAATGGCGACGAGCAACAGAAGCCTCTCACCGTACAAGCCCCCCGGCTTAATTAGGGCGGCACCACCACAACCCTTTTGCCGTTGACTCAGGCATCTACTTATCCGGAAAGACCTGAGCGCCACATTTGGTCCAGACTTTTCAAGTTCTCCAGGTCTTATCAGGTCTTAAACCCTCCCGCGCTGCAGGTTTGAACTAGCTGTCGAAATCCTCGGCCTCTTGGCTGCACGCGCATACACCAAGATGAACCAGCTTTTCATGCGAGCAGGCCCTTGCCTTGCTGTATTATTCGCCCAGTTCGTCGCCGGAGTCAACACCCAAGACACACCACAACAATGCCCCGACGCACGCGGATTCAGCAAGCCTTTTAACGGCGAAAGCCGGAGGATGCCATCCTCCTACAGGAACTATACCTGCGGAGAGGTCCGAGAATACTCTAACCCAGGCACGTTTATCAAGTTCGTGTCAACGCAGGCCATCAACGGCTCTAACCCAATCACTCCCGCCGCCGCTGCCGTGTCAGCCATTGACGAAGCCATCAACCACGGCTTGGACGTCATGTCCACCTTCGCCGGGAACGCATCCCACCCCTTGGAGATGCGCATGTCGTTGATGACCGACACTCGCCCATGGGCCAATGTGCATTTCGACGACTTCGGTCTCGTAGACGCACCCCCCGAAGCCGTCCTCGAAAGCCCCTGCTTCCTCTACGCCTACGTCCCCACCAATTTCCAAAACACCCGCTCCCCCATCGACGAGTCCCCCACCCGCGTGCTCGAAAAGCTACGACGGGACATGGTCGACGCCATGTACGAATGCGTCATGACCTACCACCACCCCAACGCGCCCCCCTACCTCTGGTGGCGCAACAGCATCGCTGCCTTCCTCGCGCGCATCGCGTACCCAGCCACCCGCGCCATGGTCGACCCCGGCCCGGACTGGGCACCCGACGACTTCGATCACATCATCAACATCTACGAACGCATTCTCACAGAAAGACACAACTGGCTCTTCTGGATGTTCGCACACACGGGCGCCGCGCATCCGTGGTCCATCGCCAAGATTCACAACTGGATGGTGACCAAAGCGGTTGCGGCGCCGGACGTGTCCGAGGATGAGCGACATTTCGACACCCAGGTGTTTCCCAGGAAAACCAACGACGCGGAGGTGATCGCGCTGTTTCGGCACGAGTTTGCGCAGGCGTTGGTGCTGGAGACCATCACGTACCCCGACGGAATGCACGTCCCGGACTTCGAGTGGTGGCCGAGGACTGCCGGGGGCCAGCATTGGTGGTGGGAGGACGCGCCGCCTCTGCAGTTCGAAGTGGGCGAGGAACGCGTCTCGGCGGAAAGGATTGATATTCCCGTGTGGTCGGTGAGCTTGTACGATGTGACGTTTGCGGGGGGTCAGACGCTGGATGTGTCGATGAGCGTGAAGAACGCTACGCGGTGGGTTGACGAGGTGCTCTGGATGGTGCGGCCGGAGGAGTACGAGGGGGACTTGCATTGGTCGTATCGAAGGGTTGACGACAAGGTTTTCACGCAGCTTCCTGACGGGGCGACGACGGCGAGGATTGTTGTCCCTGCTGATGTGCCGTCGGCCAACTATTCGTTTGTGGCGACTCTTACGGGGACCAGTTACGAGCGGGCGAATTTGGAGTGGAGGATTGAGAGGGTGGCTTGATGCTTGGGCCCTGATCTTCTCGCGAACAGAACAGGCTGTTCGCCAACAGCGGTGGACCCAGGGATGCCAAGGAGCATTTTTTCAGGGACGCTTTCCCGTTTCTGGTACCACTTTCATTGGAAAATCCGGGTGAACAGCCTGGTCGCCTTCACCCCCTGCAACGGCAGGTACCACGCTAATGCAGGCCACGGCTAACCGCAAAGGGTGTGAAAAACGGGGCGCTGTTCGCGAATACTGCCAGTGTTCCGAATGCTCTGAAAGCTCTGTTCGCGCGCGAACGGCCGTGCCAAGATCTGTTGGCCGAGTTCGCTGGCAATCGCGATTGTATGTAGTTTCCTAGAGAACAGGATTCCCATTAATCTTTCTGGCTATGGCCACTCTTTTTATCCTCGCGGCTGGTCTAGCTGCCCACACATTCCTGGGGACGATTACTAACAACGCTGCGGCGGAGCGTGAGCCCCGGAGACGGCCTGCGGTCTGTGAGGTTATCCATCCCCAAGGGCCTCGTGGGGCGCGCCGTATTGCCGCTCGTGTTCAATTCGGCTCGGAGAAGCAATTCAGAGATCTGTTTCGTATGGGCAAGGCGACCTTCAAAGCCCTCGTGCGGTGGTTGGAGATCAACGAGGGCCTTCGCGGCACGCGGTATCAGACTGCCGAGCAGAAGCTGATGGTGATCTTGTATATCCTCGGCACTCGCTAATCTACACTATTTACGGATAGTCAACTAACCAGGGCTTCATGCAGTACTTCTTGGCGTGTGCGCTACTGAGTCCTAGTTCAACAGGGGGCTGTTATATATTCTTAGCGGCGAACAGCCTGTACTGTTCGCGAGAAGATCAGGGCCTTGCCGAGTGGGAAGACAACGACCCCTCGAAGGATACAACAATATATGTTACCTTCTCCCCCGGTATGTCAACTGTGAGTTTGGCCAAGGGTTCGCCGTGATCGTCGCCACTGGTGAAGGATTACTCGGCTTTCGGTATCAAACGGATCTCCAGTCCACGTGTATGTCTCGTTTCTTGTGGCCTTGGTGGATAGCCCGGAGGGACTTACCTCAGCACAACGGCGTCTGGTGGTCTTCATCGTGGGATGCACGCAGCAACTTTGGCAAGGAAGAGAAATGTCTCCGGTAGCATCAAGCCAACACGATAACGATTGTGGCGATGTGGGCTGACTGCTAGGAAAACGCCCCTCAGATTCGGTGGCAACACCATTGCAAAAATAACAGTGGTTGTTTGGTCAGACAGTCGGGGGCTACTTGAATCGCGCTGAGCCTGAGCCTTCCGTTCGACCGCGCCAAGTCTGTCTTGAACCTCGCACTCAGCGGCGATGTCGGACAGCTGTGAGAGACCCCACTGCCATTCACTGTGCCATTCACTGCGCGGCATGTGGGGCTCGTCCGGGCTCAGCCCACCAGATTTTCCTAGTAGTTGGCCCAGAGTTTTCCACTCAGAGATGTAGTTTCTTCACCATAGCAATACCACAAGATACTACTCAATTGTTGCGTATGTCACAACAGCCCTTTTCCAACACAACACCAAGATATCCCAACATACCTACGAAAGCTCAATCGATCCTTCTACAGAACCAAACACCAAAAGCCTCATCGAACCTCTACCCCACTTCCAGAAAAACGCCCCTATTTCCCGCCCCCACATCATCATCATATGCAGTGCCATAAATGTTAAATTTTCGGGGTATTGGTGGGATCAAATCTTCATGCTGGATTTTTTCCAGGCGCTGAGGAAACTGAGCGGGGCTTGGCTTGCGGTTGACGGCGATGTTCAGGAGATAGATCTGTGGAGAGCCGGAGCCACGCCGGAATCTCGATCCATGCCGTGCCCTCAGTGGCCTATTGAGCTCCTCGAAGCTCTCGACATTAGTGGCAATAATAACGTCACTATCTACTAGGCGGGCGGTTTTCTGGGTAGCATCCGTGCTTTGCTCAGAGGGCAAGGCACAAGAAGGCCATGACGACAACTCGCTTGTCCCAGAAGCAATCACGGGAAAGAGAATGTAAGTTCTTTGTTCGTTTCAGGGGTTGTCCTCACCATCCTCTCCTTTTTGTGCGCCTGTTGGGTTGCATGGGCATCTTGTCACGGACGCCGACCAAAATGCCTGGAACGTATGAACTCCAGACGGAATGAAGAACCGCGAAAAGACCTGATAAGTTGAACTAAGCCCCAACAAAACCAACAATAACCACCCACCAAGTCTCAATCCTCGCATCGTAAAACCCAAATCTCGGGCTCGTCTCCACTAGCATACAATTCCCCGACACCACCACAGGCATACCATGCGTGGAAATGGCAGAAGTGTAGATCAGCCCCGGAAGACAAACAATGATGCTCCCAGCTCCAAGCCGTCGGGCCGGAATCTTCCTCACCGCGCCGAGCAGGGTGGAGAATATTTGACCGAATGCACTAAGAAGTATGAACGGCAGGACACAGATTGGGGACATGCCGCCGCCCCTGGCCGTGGGCCGGAAGCTAACGGAAGGATGAGGGTTAGCTTCGCGTTTCTCATCCTCGGCCCCGGTCTTGGTTGCGGTTTTGGGTTGTCTTGTGGGGGAATCAGGAGTACCCCGCTCCACGTCGATGGTCTCAGTTGGGGTGGCTGCCGCGCTGGGAGGTTGGAGTTGCTTGACGGGGCTGACTTGGAGTGTTACCCGAGGCGTTTCCTCAGCCCGACTAGATCTTTCGATCTCCTTTAGACGGCGTCGCAAATGTATTGGGCCGCGGAAGTCGTAGGCCGAATCGAACTTCATGTAGACGATGACAACAATAACCAAGGATAAGAGCGTTTCGCCGAGCTGTAGATACCTGAAAATAGGCGACCTTGCCCCCCTCTGCAAATACTCGACACTCCCGGGGACGCAGCCATGCATATCCGTGATGTTATAAGCGATGATCCCAAATCCTGAAGAAGTCTTGCACCTCTGAATCACAATGACCAAAGTCCCAATAAACTCAACCACCCCGAGTGCCACAAGCCCAAAGGAAATGAGCATCGAGTCCTCCGAAATTGCCCAGGCCATCGCCGTGGCGATAATCCCGCCCGTGTTGGTGAGATTGGCCGAGATCCACCCGCCAGTCGAGTACCGAAGCTCCGCGGTGATGAATCCAATGAGCCACCAAATGGCTAGCACGACGGGTAGGAAGAGATCAAAGAACACACCGGGGAGCAGGTTCAGCAAGCATTGGAGGGCTGGCGGCGGCTTCACGCCCCAGGGTCGGTAGCTCCAGACGACGATGCCGATGCTGAGGAGGAAGATCCATAGGCCTTGGGGCCAGCCGGGTTGCATGGCTGCGTTGGTGGGGGTTGCGTCGACTTTGATGAGCCTATGGAGGCTCTGGAAGGTATCGATTTCTTGGGTTGTTTTGAAGAGGTGGTATTGGTCTGCCATGTTCGTTACTGGGGCCCCAGTGCGGTGGTGGTGGCGAACTTGAAGGGTGGTGTCGTGATGATATGTTGGAGGTAGCGGCCCGGGGATGGAAGTCTGCCGGAAGCATGGAGGTAATACCAGAGGATGAAATGGGACAGTGCTGGAAAATTCAGTTGGAGTTACTACCTATATAAGCAGCAAGCAAAGCAAATATCTTGTCTACACGCAGGAACGTGAGTGACGATCCAAGTGACCAAGTTGCTACATTACCTCCCGCACTAGCCGTTGCTGCACGGCCAGCACCAAACATTATCGCAAGGGAAAGCCGCCAGCAACCTGCCTTGATTACCTGTCAGAGTGAGATTGAATAGTAGGGCCTGCGGGCGCCTGTTGGCTGAACACAAGTTGAACAAATTGCCTAGATCCAGAACGAGCCCTCGCCACAAGATCGCAACCTGAAAGTCCTGCATAACGACCTGGCTAGTTCTCTTTGGTTGAATGTCCTCCACTTCCTCCACTTCTTCTTTTTTGACGAGGTGACGGCCTGCATGGCGATCTGGCTAGTTCTCTTTGGCTGGTTGGCCTCCACTTCCTCCACTTCTTCGTTTTGGCGAGGTGACGGCCTGCATGCACTTGGAACGATTCGTTCAGCGGGTTGGAGGAACTGAGACATGTCTGCAAACTGCGCTGAAGTGGGCTAAGTGGGAATTATGCAAATTGTGCGGTCTTAGATTCATTTATGCCAGCATTGGAGGTACTGACTATAACTGAGGAGAAGCAGAACAGACCACAAAATCGACGACTCTACGTTAACAGCAAATATAATTGACCCACAAATCAGCTGTCTCACAGAGCCATGTCTCCAATGAAAAAAGGGATGCTTCCCACAGCCGCAGTATGGGAAACACACCGAGATCCCCCCTCCCCCGTCCTGCGCCGAAAGAGAGTAGCACATTACCTCGAGTGTTAAAGATTTTCATCCTAAGACTACCTAGATACTTGAGCACTACCCATCTACTTGGAACGATACGGTTCCCCACCCTCTCCTCCCTCTTCGGTAACAGGCTGCAGGAATCCGAGGTCCCCCCTCTGGTAGTCAGCATTCTCGGCTGCTCCGAGCACTCAGACCGATCGCTCAACGTCCTCGGAGATGGCGCCCTTCACGGTCGCAGTCTTCTGCGACTTCGGCGGCGTCTTCGCCTTCCGGGAGATGCCGTTTGACCCTCTGTTTGAAGACGATATCACCCCGCGCATCAACATGCTTTCAGTCGAGCTTGTGTGCGCGCCGAACGACCGGCCACGTCATGTTCGCAGCCTCAGATTGCTCTGCACGCGGTATCTGAGCATCAACACCAGGGACCTAACCATGCCAGGTGTCTTTTACGAGGCGCTGGAAAGGCGAAGGATACAGAGCGCATTTACTTTGCGTGCATCCGAATCCGTGGCCCGTAGGAGAATATTCTAAACTGTGTCCCTGCAGGGAGGCGTTTTCAGAGCATCATGACGGTTGTGATGCCTCGGGAGCAGCGTGTCGAGGGACCCGAAGTTGGCCACGCCGTGTACCAGGTGAGGGTTGTCTCATTCGCAGCAGGTGGAGGTGGGGTGGCGCTGAATCGTCGCCGACGGCTGAGAACGCTGGCGTCGGAATGGATTAACTAAAGTGAGGGATTGAACAACATTGGTTGGGGGAATTACCCGTGCCGTAGTTCCGGTTCGTATCCATCTACGCCATCCTTCGCGTTGCCCACCCAGGGGGCTCCAACGGCGACCGAAAAAAATGACACGGGAGCTGCTGACGCTCCAAGAATGTAATTTACCTTCATAGCTAAAAATATGCCAACCGGTTGACTGTGGCAGTTGTGCACTTTTGTCGTTTTACAACGCACGCTAAGGCGATGCCTAGGTGACGTCCCGTGTATTTGTTGTCGATCGCGGCCTGTGACGGATGGACGTCAGGCGGTTTCATCGATGGTGAAAATCTCCTGTTCAAATGCAGTTCGTTTCCCTCCGTAATAAATCGTCGTGTGCCGTGAAAAAAGTGTTCGTAAAAGTACCCTCGGTATGACGGTTTTAAACGAGATAGCTCAGACTTTAGTTATAGGACAATTAAACGATCCATAAAGAAGAAGAGAAGGAGAAGTCCGCTATGGTAATGTGGAATGCGCTTTTAGTTCAGTGAGTTCCGCTACGCCAGAACACCAGACTAGTTGTAACCCCATTACAATTAATGACGAGTAAGCCATCATCCTTTCATCCCTCATCTACGGCCTATTTCCGCCTTGGGCTCCTTAGTGTGCAAAAGTGAGAGAGGGCTTGGGATATTAAGGTCCAGAGCGTGATAGATTATAAAATAAATTCCAGCATGCCATTTGTGTAACATCCCCCCACAGGTAGCCACCTCTCCATCTCGCTGCCGCCGCTTCCATCAAGCGTGGAACTCCCCCTTGTACTTCTCGATCCACTCCGCCAGCGTCATGCCGGGCGCGCCCGTGTACCTCTTCACCGTCGCCACGGCCGCGTCCCAGGCGTCACCCTCGGGCATCCACTCGATGCCGTTGGCGCGCGCGTTCTTGAGCTTGACGAACGTCTCGGCGAGGTGCTTCGCGATGGGCGGCGGCATGCCGTTCGCCACATGCCGCGTCGCCTCCTCCTCGGCGCTGATCTCCTCGACCACGACGTCCGGGCGGCCAGGGAACGCCGCGCGGCCGATGGCCACGGCCGCCTCCCGCAGCGTCGTCTTCTGCGGGCCAACCATGAACACGGCCTCCTCGTCCCCCTCCTGCACCTTCCCGGCCCCCAGCAGCGCCGCGGCCACGCGGCCCATGTCGTCCTGCGTGATCCAGTCGAACTCCATGTCGGGCGCGACCACGCCTACCCGGCCGGTTGGCAGCGCGCGGCCCCACCATGAGATGGCGTTGGTGGCGAAGAAGGCCGGGCGCACGGCCACGAACCCTTTCGGTCCGTACACGGCGTGGAGGGTAAGTTCGACCTGCGCGTGCGACCACGCGATGGGGTTGACGGCCGGCGACGCCGCTGCTAGGTCGGTGCCGCGGGGCAGGGTGCCGGTGGAGAGGTAGACGATGAACTGCACGCCGGATGCGTGCAAGGCTTCTATGGCGCTGCGCATGTGGTCTGGTGAGCCGTGCTGGTGGTAGATGAAGGCGCGGGTGGCGCCGGAGGCGCGGACGGCGGCGGACACGCTGGCCGGGTCCGAGAGGTCGGCTTGCACCCGCTGGAACGGCTTGGCGGCTTCCGCAGCCGCGGTGAGGCCGGGGATGGATTTGGTGGGGTCCCGCATGGCGAGGGCGACTTTAGAAGCGCCGAAGGAGTGGGCGGCCAGGGCGACGGCTGAGCCGACGTGGCCGGTGGGGCCGAAGATGATGACGGAGGCCATGGTGATTGATGGTTGGAGAAAAAAAAAGATTTTTTTTCTTCTGGTCTGGGGTTGCTTGCTGTGTGTTTGCGTTTTGTCGAGCAGAATGGTGGTGGCAATGGTAGTGGTGGTGGATTTGTTTACTTATACCTTGGCGGGATACCATTGTAAAAGGGAGGGTAGGATTGTACCAGACAGTGCAGACCGTGCCCCAGCCTATCTCCCGTATCTCCGTCACCGCTGACAAATTTCGGCATTCGGAACACACTGCGGTCCAGCCCGTCCGAAGCAGCCCAGCGGGCTTACCTTACGGCATCTCGCGCTTGAAAACTGCCCGTGAGGCACTGATGGCTCCTTGTGGGAAGTGGCAGGCTCCCACATTCGCGTCTCCGCTAAACGCGACGCCGGGCCGTGGCCGGGTCATGCATTCTGAAAGTCTCCGACAAACTAGTCGGAATGAAACGTTCGTCACGCTTCACGCGGCTATGGTTATGGCAGGGGTGTTGCTGTCAATGTGCACCGGCAAGAGGTGCGTATACCTCCGCTCAAAGTCGTGTCAGAATTGGCAGGGTCTATGCATGCCATTCGATTGTTGCCGCAAGAGCATGAGTTGATAGGGGGTGGCGTGGCCTGAATGTCGCCGACAGTTGATGATTGAATCTTGGGCTGAGTTCGGTGTGGTGTGGGGTTGACGTTGGCCCCGCATTCCTTTTTCGGAAACATCCCACCCACCTGTCCCAGACCACACAGATCTGCCCGACACTACATTGTAGGGAAAGATGGGGAACTGGGATCGGAATTTATCTGGGGGTAGGTCGGACAGCCATGCTTCCACTTTTTCACACACAACACAACCCGGCATTCCCCGTCGTTCGCAACGAGGTATCTTGCCCTGTCAGAATGCTGACGGTGAAGAGTTGCACAGGATGGTAACCCGCGGGGCGCGTTTGGGCGAGCTGGCTCGATTTCTGCCTAGGTGGCGGGCTCGTGTCCCAGCTGCCTTACTGTCTGCCTGGGCTAATTGAGCCAGCGTGCGCGGACCGGCAGGAACCACAATTGCTTGCGTTGAGAAACTAAGGCAAGTTCCTCACTATGAGAAAAAGAGGTTTAATCTTTAGCAAATGCGGGCGAGTGTACCTATTGGAGCGTTCATTTCATCAGAGGTAACCCTCGCGCGCTCCTCTGGACTATGATTGGTGAGTGGCTCGGACTTGAGACCAGCATCGAGCTGAATCAGGTGCTAGGGTGGCAAGCAGAAGCTGCCCCGCACCATCGAACCGCTTTATCAGCTAGAGCTTTGCTTGATGCGGATTTATGTGACAACCACGATTCTGGTCTGTATTGAACACATATATGTATTGATGGGCTGGGCAAAATTCATATTAGGCTTAGCGCGGGATGCCATCAAGGCCTTGAAGTTGTAAGCATAAAACCTTAAGTCTCGCCCATCCCAGTCGCCAGAGCCATCAGCAGTTTCTGCTGCAGCGGTCTCGACAATATATGGTAAAACTCCAAAAGACCGCCAATCATGTGGACGAGGTCTTTGGCGGCTATTTATCTAGCAGGCTTCTTTCCTAACATCTTAGCTGCATCCGACTCCGCTAGGCATAACCAGCCTTCTTACAATAATAGCATATACGATTACATCATCGTCAGTGCAGGCATCGCTAAGCTAGTCGTTACTAATCAGTTAACTAAAGATCGCTATAGTATATTACGCTCTAAACTTAACACCTAATGTATAGTTCAATTAATAATAAAAGCGTCTGTGCTAGTAATTAAGTGAGAAGACTTTAATAATAAGCTTTAAGCAATTATTCTGTACTACGGGAATCTACTTAATATAAGCATACTAATCTTCGTCTTATCGGCTCCTAATAAGAAATTTAATAATTTAATATACTTAGTAACTATTGTAACTGTTGTAAGTAGTGGCTCTGTAGTTAATAGTACAAATTATACTTGTAGAAGTAGCGCTAATTATAATAGTTAAAAGGTACTGTTAAACTTCAGGAATCCACAGGGCTGTAGTACAGCAGCTGTGGCTCAGAGGAAGAAGTGCGTACTGGTCCAAGACGTACTACAGTGCCGTAGGTACTGTAGGAAGCAAACGAAAGGCCTGAGTCACAGAGCAGTGCCACTGTAAATAAGGGTGTCACAGCGAATATTAATGCTGGAAACAAGAGGATCCGGAAAGCAGTGCCTAATGTAATGACTGGAAAAAGAATAAAGTTGCTTGCTTAGAGAAGACTATATACAGGAGATTTCAGGGCCTATTATAGGCTTTAGGAGGTTCAACAGGGGTCCTGTAGGCCCTGGAACCTTCTAGAAGGTTCGGCTTTGCAGTGCAAGCCGTAACTGCAGGGTACGCAGTAATGGAGGGCAACTGCTGGAAGCAGTTGCCTACAGGGCAGCAGGGGCTAGAAATTAACAGCTATTATTACGCAGTACTGTCACGTTTAACCTAGCAGATCCAAATAAGCTACGTATCATGTCTTTCCATATATTTATGAACTTAATAGACAGTAAGAACATCGCCACAATTATCTAGTAAGTGCGCGCCTTCTAGCAAAATCCTAAGCTAGTACCTTTATTCTGTCTAAGCTTATCCTTAGCTCGCAGTTTTAGACAGACGACGAAATTTTGGGCGAGCTTACGACAAACAATGCCATTTTCCAGCTGTCCCTAGCACATCCGTCATACACGTGCGCTATAATGCCGGAGCGGCTGGGTGGCTGCGCCGGGCCGGACCTGAAGGTGTACAGCGTCCGCGGCTTGCGGATCGTTAACGCGAGTGTGATGCCTGCGCCGTGCGCATCGCCCAGATGATTGGCCTGCACCAGCTCGACGCCGACGACGCGGCGCGCGCCAGCCCGTGCTGCCCCCGCCCCGCAGCCGCACCGAGGCCGAGGAGCGCCGCCGGTCCTGGTGGGTCGTCTTCCTCGCCGACCGCTACCTCGCGTCCACCACAGGCTGGCCGTCGCTCGTCGACGAGACGCACATCCGCACCCACCTGCCCGGCACCGAGGGCGCCTTTTGCGTCCCCCCAACCCCGTTCGCGGGCAGCCTCGACCAGCTCCGGCTCGGCGGCCGGCTGTCCCCTTTTGCGATCCGCATCCTCGCCGCCGGGGAGCTCTTGCACACCCTCGACCACTGCGCCCACCACCACCTCCGCCCCCCCGGCCCTCGCCCGGAGGGTTGTTCTCTCAGCTTGCGGGCCCCAATCCTGGCGCTTTCTTGCCGTAGGGGAAACGTGGCAAACGCGGGGCAGGCCTCGGGGTGTGTTTGAAATAACGGGTGCGTCTGCCGGGTAGGGTTGCAGCCTGTTGATATTAAGCTGGCTCTTCACTCATGTGCCCGTGGGAGGACGCCGATTGCTGAGCATGTGGAGGCCATTTCCATCGCCTTCTCTTTGCAATATTGGGACTATGAAAACCATTAGTACCTATGGTGGGAAACAACATGTACGCTACCCTAAAATCGACACTACGAATCTCAAGCCGTTACAGAGGATTGGCGGAAAATGCAAATCCGACCTCTCCCAGCCAGTGGTTCACCAACAACTAATGCAACATACAGGCAATTCTACGGCGACTTCAAATACCTCTTTCCAAGCGCACGCACTCCGAGCGATGCTCGTCCGATATCAACCTTTCTCAGCTCCGGTGCGACGGAAGAGTCACACCATCCTCGTCGGCCTTATTGAACTTTTCGGTGGCCGTGTCCGTCGTGGAAGCGGTGTCCTTGTCGATGTTAAAAAACTCAGCGAACGAGCGGAGAGGCCGGAAGAAGCCCGTTTCCCCGACAAACGGATGCCACTGCTCCCGCTTGTCAAAGTTCTCTGGAAGACAGTTATCCCTAGAAATTTTTCGAATCACAAATATGGGACCGTTGATGATGAAGTAGGTGAGAATACCGCTGAGGGAGACCTCGTTATTAGAGAGCTGTCAAGAGAGAGAGGGTGCGAGGTAAGGGAGGGGGGGAAGACAACTTACGCGATAAGACCGTAGGCGATCGAGTAGCTGAATGGGATAAACATGAGCGTCACAAATGCGGGCACGGCGTCCCCGATATATTTCCAGTTGATGGCTACCACCTGACGCATCATCATGCACCCGATCTGTGTAGTTGTCAGACGATCCGCCGCAGTCAGGAGGAAGGGGGATATCATCAGACTGCTCTTACCAAAATCAGGGTGCACCCGGTGGCCCACGGCGGGATGGAGGCAAAGATGGGCGCAAAGAAGATGGAGATGATGAAGCAGAGGCCGGTGGTAACGGCAGTGAGGCCGGTTCGGCCTCCCTCGGCGACTCCCGAGCCCGACTCGATAAATACCGTCACCGGAGACAGGCCGAGCAGACTGCCGACGGAGATGCTTAGGGCGTCGGTGCAGTAGGCGATGGTGGACCGGGGAAAGTCGCCCCTGGCGGGGTCGGCGACGCCGGCGAACCGGGCCATGCTGTACAGGGTTGCCGTGCAGTCGAGGATGTCGACGTACAGGAAGGTGAAGAGGGCCAGGGCGAACTGGGCCGGGTTGGAACCCACGTCCCAGTCGTTGGCCCGCAGGAGCCTGTCGATGGGGTAGAAGCCGACGACCTTTTTGAAAAAGTCGAACCTTGACTGCCCCTGATCATCATAGGGGAAGAAGGTGAAGGATGTGGTGCGGCTGTGCTCAAGTTAGCCATGCCAAGAGAGATTTTCTTTGGATGTGATGCATAGGGGAAGGTGCTCACGGCCAGGAAATAATTGACACGAGCATGATGCCGATGATCATGGCGCTCTTGACCTTGTACGCCATTAGCAGCACAGTGAGCATCCCGCCGAGGCCGAGGCCGATCCACAGGGCCGGATTGCTCATCTTGTGACTGATGCACCGTCCAGCCTCATCCAAGTACTCTGGGGGACAGCCGCCAAGCTCTAGGGGGGCGGGGTAAGAACCGGTCACGGCACCGATCCCCGCCGGGTACGACAGTCCGATGACGGCGAGGAAGAGGCCGATTCCACAGGCACTTGCGATCTTGAGCGAGGAAGGGAGCAGTCGCACCAACCACTGGCGCATGCCTAGGAGAGACAGGGCCATGAAGATCCACCCTTCGACAAATACTGCCGTCAAAGCAAGACGATAGGGGATGATGCCCGTTCCGTGGAAGCCAACTACTTGGTAAGCAAAGTAAGCGTTCAGACCCATGCCGGGACTAAGGACAAGTCAGTTTGTGGATCACGCATTCACGAGGCTGGGCTGGGCTTACGCGAGCGCCACAGGCATATTGGTGAAAAGGCCAAACAACGTCGTTGCGAATCCGGCGAGGGCGGCAGTTCCTGTGATCAATTCGCGCTGGATGTCTGCACCCAGGTTAGGCGGCGTCCCCAATAAAACAACTTGCTCAGCGAGGAGCTGCAATACGCACCAAGTAGACACGCATTGTACGCCGGATCCTTGAGGCAGGTGATATCAGTCGTGTCGGTGCACACGCAAGTCCCGCCGCTATCCTTGAGAATGACGGCGTTGACCGAGATGATGTAGGCCATGGTGAAGAAGGTTGTCAGGCCGGCCCTGATCTCGGTTGAAAACCGAGTGTTCGGTAACGCTTTTTCCTGCCGAGGAGGGTCAACATGGAAGCAATACCAATCTCGGGGGGGAGGGGGAGGGGGGGAAACATACATGGCCAGAACCTTCGAGCCTGAACAGCCTCCCAATGCTGGATCGGGCAAAGCTTTCATTGACCTTGCTGATGAGGTCGTCGAGGTACATCGTGTCAGTCCTCCCGCGCCCTCGGCGTCTAGAGTATAGAGTCAGGGCTGTGGTTCCCAGACAATCCAACACATCGCTCTCGAACGAACAGGACAACACACGAGAGAGCAGCCAGGGGCGGGATCAAGGAGAGAAAAAAGGAGGAGAGGGACAGATGAGCCTTGAGAGGAATGGTGTGCCAGGCGTGAGCAAGATGCTTACCTAAGGGCTTCGAGATGCAGATGGCTCTGCCGCTGTTCTGTCCTGGGTTAGCGGGGGTTTGACAATTTGGGGGCGTTCAGCCCAGCTGCTGCCATGGGCCGATGGCGGGGTCGGTGGTTTTGGCCTCTAGGTGGTCTGGACGCTGCTAGGTCCAGCTGAGCCAGGTGCGCTCAGGCCAGGCCCGCTCAGACCGCGCCCGGGAGGGGGACGCGCAGACGGTGGCCGCTAGCGGCGAGACGGCCGCAAATCGCTGGCCGTCCTCTCGGCCCCGGACCACCCAGCTGTTCGGGTAGCGCCATCTCCACAGCATTGGCCCCGACTGGGCAACCCCTGTCTGGGCCATCAGGAGCCGAAAACCTATCGACACCGCCGTGGGGCGTGGCGTCTTTGTGGCAGACGTGCCGCTCACAGGTGACAGCTGTTGATGCCGTAAGTGGGCGAATGGAGATGACAGAGATCTGAGCCCAGACGCCCTAATGCCGAGATCATACCATGCATCTCGTCTGCGGCCCGGGAGACCAAAGAAAGGCGGGCCAAATGGCCCATCACCACCCAGCGCAGGATCCCGAATCTTTGCACCACCGCCAACACCATAACCGCTTCCACCGCTTCCACCACCGCCGCATTCTGAACAAAGATGTTCAGTTCGGAACTATCATGGGCGCCGGTGACAGAGGTGGGCTCGAGAACCGAGTCAACCGACGACAGGGCACCCTTCTTCAAGCCGCCGCCCCCAGAACCCGCATCGACCCGAGAGGCACCACCGACAGGCAGGAGCAGATCGGTGAAAAGCTCTCACGGCGCGCCGAACCCGTCGGTCTTTCGCTGGGGCAAAGGCAAGACGTCTCGGACTTTGAGTTCTACCCACCATCAACAGCGCTGGCAGGCCAAGTCTAGCAGCGGCTCCGGGCTAGGCCCTGGTTCGGGCTCAGGAGTGTGGATCAGCACCGAGTCCACCGTGGAAATGCCCGAGGAGAGGGGCCTGGCCCTGAGGCACGAATTGCCAGCGTCATCGCTGTTCACGGCCTCGGGGCAGGTGCGATTTCCATCGTTAAATTCCCCGACCGCCAGTTGCCCTCCCACCTTGTCACGTTCATCCTCTCGATATCATTGCCCCAGCTCGGGCTACGAGAGCGAAGGCTGCCCGTCACGACCACAAACGCTGGAGATGGCCGAGAGCCAGAAGGGAAGCAATGGCGAGCGCTGGCGTTCGCTCTGGTAGTTCAACACCCTCCTCTTGTGGCAACCTTGATCGCGACGTCGACTAACCCTGAGCGTTCGTGTCCATCTAGGCGGCCCCCCGAGGAGTGGGCATCGAGCAGCAAAGGTCCCATCTCCAACTCCGACTACCTGGACAGCTCTCCCCAGACGACCATCGTCTCCCTGTCGCGGAGCCAGAGCTCTGTGCTCGACGGGCTCAGCCCCCCGCCCAAGTCGCCCGGCATCCACCGGCCGAGCATGGCCGACTTCCCGCCGTCCCCGCCCGCCGCCGCCACCGCCGCCACCGCCGCCGTCGACACCCCGTCCTGGAGCGGCCTCCAGGCGCTGGTGCGGCGGATGCCCAGCGCGTCCGCCGCCACCCGCTGGAACCGAGCGACAGAGGAGTGGCCCGGCCCGCTCGAGGCGTGCGAGCGCGACGAGATCGAGCTCGAAAAGCAGCTCTGGCTCCTCGCCGAGCTCCACCGCCGGGACGGCGCTGCCCCACTCGCAGCAGCCCGCCTGTCCGTGCCGCCGGCGTCGCCGGCCGGCTGGACGAGTCCCCCCGTCCACGCGGTTCAGCGGCCCGGCGGCGGCGACGGCCGCGTCCTCGACGTGTGCAGCCGCCAGGCCGACCTCGTCCAGCTCGCGGCCCTGCAGCCCGGGGCCCGCATCGCGCACCTCGCCCCGACCAATATCACTTCCCGAGACTCGGGGGGGGCGGAGGCTACGTCGCCGCTGCCCCTCCCTCCCAACGTAGCTAGCCTGTCGCTGCTGTCGTCGTCGCCACAGGACCCCCCGGCCTTCCCCCTCGGCGACGCGACCTTGGACCACGCGCGCGTGACGCCCGCGGCGGTGGGGGCGTTCTCCGGCCCGCAGCTCATGGCGCTACTACGCGAGTGCTACCGCGTGCTGGCGGTGCGGGGCCGACTGGAGGTGCGGATGGTGGACCCGGCGCCATGCGGCGGCGACGGCGGCGTGGGCCCGGCGACGGCGCGCTGGGTCGAGGCGGAGCTGCTGCTCGCGCTCGAGGCGCGGTTCCGGTGCACGCGCCCCGCCGCCCTGGTGCCGGTGTGGGCCCGCGAGGCCGGCCTGGAGCTGATGACGGAGGGGGGTGGGAGTGCCGGCTGCGACCACGAGTTCCGCGTGTGCGTCGCCGAGGGGGCGCCCCCCGAGGAGCGACTCGAGGCGGAGCTGGTCCGGGCGCTGCTGCGGAGCCAGTACCCCTTTGTCAAGACGTGGTTGTGGGAGGTGGAGGAGTGTCGGGCCGAGTGTCTGGAGAGGGCGACCAAGTTTCGGGTGGTGAGTGTGTTTGGGCTCAAGACCTAGCTGTGAAGTGGATCCATGGACATTGTCGAGAGGACAGTGTTGACGTTCATTAAGAGATTTTTTACCAATACTAATAGGGCCCTGCTAACCGCGCACTCATCGTTTGGCTATTCGCGCACTCATACCCCCAAGGGTTAGGGTTATGTATTGCCCCACATAAGACCTTTTTCCATGCCAACATCCCCAGTCGCCAACCCTGCCATTTTTGCAATCCCAACACCACGCAATAACCCTGCCAATCAACAACGCCTTGTCGCATCAATCCAGCACGTTTTGTAGGGCAAAACTAGCCATTTTTGGCTGCTTTTGAGCCCTCGGAATCATCCCTGCGTATTTGCGCGTCCAACCCTTGCCATCCGTGGCGGTCGCAACGATGCCAGCCAATGCGGGGCAGATCTCACGCCATGGCGGTTCAATTGACACCGCCATTGAGATCCAATCTTCGAGCCCAGCCTTCCTAACAGCCCCTGCGGTCAATTCGAGCGATTCGAGCGATTCCAGCGATTCTGAGACCTGGGAGGGCTTTTCCACCTCAAGCGACGATGAGGCCCAAGACCACCACCACAGCGAGAGCGATAGCGATAGCAATAGTGATAGTGATAGTGACGATGAGGTTATTCCTAGGCCCCCGACCGGCTTCCTCTCCCTTACTATTCAAGACCTACAGAACGCCGTCAACGAGAGGGCCAAAGAGCGAGGGTTTGCCGTCGTACGGCAGAACGGTCGTAATCGAGAGGACCGTACTCGAAACGAGGAAGAATATACGCGGTACGATATCGTCTGTGACCGCTATAGCAAGCCACGGCAGTCTGAAAGCGTTGGTTTAAGGGAGCTATCTATAAGGAAGTGTGGCTATTTATAGAAGGGATACGCTGTTAGAACTGCTGCCGGTTAGCTATATCGGGATAACCCTAAGTCCCCTAAACACAACCACACGCCCTCTACTCATCCCTGCGGTCATTAAACATATTGCGATAGCTAGGCGCAACGGTCTACCGAAAATGATATTATGGGCGTATGAATCCGTTCATTGAAAGGATGAGAAGCTTGGAAGGGATATACACGCGGTCTTTGGCCCCCATGAGCTACAGAAGCTGGGGTCCCGAACACACAGTTTCGGTATAGTCTTAATGTTGAATGGAGAAGGATTAAAACCACCTCTACCAACTCATGTGCACTCAATAGCTCATCAAAAACCAGAGCCCCGTTTGCAGTCCCCGAACAGTTCGCGGATCCAGGGGAGAGGCCCGACCATTCCAAATGACATGTTTTCCTGAAGAAACCCTCTGCATCGCCAACTTTTTGTATTGATTTTGCCAATTTCTCTTAGGACTTTTACATACCCTTCTTCAACCAAGTGAGAAATACGAATCGAGTGCCGACTGTAAAACTCGGTAAACGTATCAGGTGAAAATGTATACCCGCTATCACGCACTTAGATTCCGGCGAGGCGAAATTGGACTTAGAAACATCGCATCCTACACCCGATGGTTTAAGGGTGAGGCCGAAGCTGATAACCTGGGTTTCTGAACCGCGGTCGAGGAGCATGTTGTAATTGCTAAACGAGACATATCTGGACTGATCCGTAGAATGAGGGTTTGGAAGTGCCAGGACGGTGCCAGCAAGAGGGAAGATTGAGGTGATCACGCCTTGGAAATTATTCGCTAGAAGTTTGACACTAATAGCTTAATTGGGAAAGAAGTAAGCACTACCAAGGTAATTTTCAAGCAGCTAATCATGGGAAGAGTCGGGATTGTTATTTGTCGCTAAGGTATTTATATTTTTAGGGTTATAGAGCATAGGATGTGTCGGATTTAACACATCAATAATTGGATGGCCAAAAGACTGTTGTATTCGGCTGTTCTGGCAAGTGTCTGCACTCGCCAAAGGCGCCAGGGGGTAGAACCAGGGGCTTCCGGCGTGTGGATAATCCGACAGGATGCTGTCAAAATCTAGCACTTTGGGGCCAATAATGGTGATGACTGTGGAATTGATTGCGTTGTTGTTGTTGTTGTTGTTGTTGTTGTTGTTGTTGTCAACTACTATGGAAATCTCTGGCTTCCAGGGGCCTCTGTTGCCAAGCCGGCTGCTTCCGCTGATGGCCCCAATTGCTTATATAAGCTGACAGATGCGGCCTTGGCTGAGGTCGCACTTCGGCGAGAATGAAGTGGAAATTGGTGAAAGATATAGCGTTACTGCCTTCGTTCCTGGAGGAGGATAAATGGGAAATTTTACTCCGCGCATCACCACAACGCAGCTGTTTGCTGCAGAATCGCCTAATTATGGGGTCGGCGTAGTGAAGGGCATTGAAACCCCTAAACCCTTTCATCAGTAATGTTCAGGGGCATCATTGGGTGGCAGTCAGGCGCTTCCCAGACACACTTCTGCCCGGGCACCTTCCTGATTTCGCTGCGAGCTGAGCATGAAGTCTCTCGACGGGCTGATGTTTGCGCCCATGGAGACGACGCCCTTGTCTGGCGTCCGGCGGAGAAGCGCGACCAGGGCGCGCGTGTACAACCCGATTGGAGACATGGCCGGGTCGACGGCAACACGGAGCTCCGAGGCCATTTTCCCCAGGGGCATGTCGATGGTTTCTTGGTCAAAGGGGCTAACCTATTACGTCTTTTAGTAATAATATTTCTACCAATAGAAAAGACTCGTTCTATAGGAGCCGAGGTATCCGGAATACCTAAAATCCTTCTAGCCATAAGGCTTAGAAGTGGGAATTAATAAACTGCTAATTTCCAATAATCTAAAGGATTAACCTAATAGACATCGACTGCGAAATGAAGAGCACCAGGGGTGTGAGCTTGTTGTCATGGGCTTCAGGAAACGGGTTGACAGCGGTCGTATGGCTCCTCCTCCAGAAGGGTGCGGACCTCAACACCCGAGATCAGCTCCAGCGGACACCGCTAATATGGGCCGCGTTGTCCGGTTATACGGCGATAGCCAAGCTGCTACTCGAAAGAAATGGAAAACTAGAGGTGAGGGGAAGGCCCGCTATCGGCTGCTGGGCAACGCCGTCGCGAAGCATATCTTTTCTGAGCAAACGATTGACCTGGAAATGGAAGACAACAATGGCTACACAGCGTTGTCTGGATTGATTGCAAACGGCCATGAGGTGGTAGCTAGGCTGCTACTCAATAAAGGAGCTAATGTTGAAGCGAGGGATAATTCTGGTCGGATGCCGTTATCAGGGGCCGCTGAGCAAGGCCAGGAGGCGGTAGTTAAGCTACTACTCGAGAAAGGAGCTAACATTGAAGCGGGGTTTTATTTGGCGCCATTATTATTGGCCGCTGAGGGGGGACACAAGGCGGTAGTTAAGCTGTTGCGCACAGCGGAGCCTCGTATCCACATAGGGGGCAAGGGTGGCTAGGTGTTGTTTTTATCCTTTTCATAGTACCCCTCGCGAAGCTAGGACACGCCAGCAGTCTTGGAAGAGGGGCTCGGCACGGCGCAAGGGCGGAATCCATCACGTTCGGGCGTGCAGTGTGGAAATTGACCAAGTGGATGCAGGGCTGAGCTTACAACGGCGGCTCGCCGTAGGCTGGCACGATGGTGCAATCGACTGTCGATGCCCGCGCGTAGTGCAAATCCCTGATGTGGCAAGCCGCGGTAATGCTGGTAGGCCTTGTCTTTAGGCGCCCTCTGCCCTGGACGCCAAGCGTAAGGCTTGCCTGCCTAGAAGTGCAGCTGGCTGATGGCCAAGCGACATGTAAGTCTTCCAAGAGTACCAAATTTAGCTAGCATACTACCCTGCTCGCCCCGGTTCTTGGATCCTCGGTGCCCATCCGCCCTATCCGCTCGTCTCAAAAGAAATGCCACCATTACATCATGCCACATCAAGATGCTCCCAAATTTCATCGCCATCGGGGCACTGTCCTCACAGGCCCTCATGGTCCACACTGCTCCTAGCCCGATGCCATTCCATCAGCGTCCCAAACCCCAATCCACCCCCAAACCACCCTCGCCCAGATTGATGCCGGAGCCCGCCCTCCGCTAAGGGACCCTTATTACCTAGAAGCCCCATGGGAGCTGACTTTGTTCTCTTCTTTCTCTCATAAAAATCATAATGGATCCCGTCACTGGTCATGGCCCTTACCTGTCTGGCCCGTCACAAGCAGCAGGAGGATTGCCGATTCACTCCGAGTGGACGGGGCCGACGACGCAACGCCAGTCCACTAAGGCAACCTCCAAGTCACGGTGACCTGAGCAGTGTAGCCCGCAACGGTGGCCATGGCAGTTGCGCAATAGCTGTTGTAGATGGGAAGGGCCCTGCTCTGGCTTTTTGGTTTGATCTCGGAGCGAAAGGGGATTAAATAATCCCCACTTGGTCTACGAAACTGCTAGTTCCGCAGCAGATACTAAGGGCATCAATCGTATACACAAGGTACGGATTGTTTTTATTAGCTAGGTAGATAAGACAGCTAAGTACCCTGTGAAAGCAGTAAGTTCCGTCGATAACGTGACTACTCTATCATAATGCGTGTCACCTATGGTAGGGGGTAAGGGAAACACAACGTTCTAAAGCTAGAGAAATCAGCAATAATAGAGCTAAGACATTATTAATCAGCTTGCTTTATAGTGAACAGGGGCGCTTTACACCCTAAAAGCAACAGATAGAACACTGCATACACAGAAACGGTAACAGTAGACTACTGCGGCAATTTGGACTAGTGCCGTTAGGTACTAGGAATGAAACTACAAAAAGAACCACACCTACAGGAGAAGGTACAGTCAGCTTGAAAGGCCAACTTTCAGGTTACTGGTCTTCCGATCGGAGGGACAGGAAGACAATTGCTGTAGAGAATCGGAAACGTACCTAATATGAGACGAAGCCTAGTATAGAACGAAATCTAGTATGGGATAAAACTTAGTATGAGACGGAGCCTAGGATGGAACAACAAAGGAAACGAGTGACCGTAGATTAAGTTATCTTCCTTAGATCGGAGGGACAGAGTGTCACTAGTCTCTTCACAGGGAGTCTTCGTAGTGGAAATCGTTAGTTGTTAAATTCGATGAAGCGCAGTCCGAAGAACCGCATGGTGCGACTCCTTTTGGAGGCGTGTGTTACGACCTGCACCTGGCACGGGCCCGAGGGGGACCTGGTCAGGTTAAGACAGAGCGTATGGTAGGACGCCAAGGCTTGGGGGTGATCTAAAGACGGCTTATTGAGCTAGCACTCCTAGACGGGGGTGATACACTCTCACTGAAGGTCGCTGTCACTATAATGCACAGAGGCGAGTCTGAACAGTAGGATATAATGAACAATGTAATACTAGCGTGAGGAACCAGGAGTCCCTTACGGCCATCGTGGTCACGATGATGACTATCTATACTAGCTATCTAAGAAGTACCTTTGTACCTTTGCTCATTTTGCTCACTGCCAAGACACGGTCATCACGGTGAGCACACAGTGTGTGGCACAGTGTGGCACCGTTTCCCCGCACGGTCCTTCTGCGGGGAATCCGTCGGGCCGCGCCGGCCCAACTAGCGACCTGCGGGTTCGTCACAGCGTGCTAAAGAATGCATCGCTACGTACAAAAGCAGGTATAACGATGTTATAAAACTGAGAATAAAAACAGAGTAAACTAAAACAAATGCCCCGAGTCACACTTCTCCTTAAGACTAGCCGTTACTTCTACTACTATACGGCAGTCTCGAAAACGAAATAACACTTTAAAAAGAACTAACGCGAGAGAGCAATACAACTCCTTCTTTATAGCCGATCGACTAATCTATATACCCAGTCCTCTAACACCTTCTATCCTTCTTACAGTTTACCCCATCCGTTAAAGCCTGGCTGGTGCGTAGGGGGTAAGAATAGGTTTAAAGTTTGTTGAACTTCAGGAACCCACAGGGCTGTAGTACAGCGCTGTAGCTCAGAGGAAGAAGTGCTGTACTGGTCCAAGCCGACTACAGTACCGTAGGCACTGTAGGAAGCAAACAAAGGCCTGAGTTACAGGGCAGTGCCACTGTAAATAAGGGTCTCACAGCGAATATTAACGCTGGAAATAAGAGGATCGGGAAGGCAGTGCCTTATAGAATGACTGGAAAAAGAATAGGATTGCTTGCTATTACTCAGCAAATCCAGTAAATTGTTGCTTACTTAGAGAAGACTACATACAGCTTCCATCGAACATTCGGTGCCTGGCCGGGTGGATTGATATGAGAGAGCCTAGGTAGCTGGCTAGGTATTTTTGTGGCATATTGTTATGCAGTGTTCTGCATTGTACAACCAGCACATTCATACCGAGAAAGTGGCATGCAAACAGCACAGATTTGGCGTGCACACTGTAACCTGCCAGCGGCGCGGCCGTATCGCGCGAGAAGGATTGCGAACGGGTGGCAGTGCAGGAGAAGCGAGCCCGGTGGTCCGTTTTTCTTGGCTTTTGGGTTGGGGGATGATGACACGCAATACTTCCCTGCAGATTTTGGAGCATGCGCCGCCCGGATGGTACCGGGTAATTCCTCACGCGACATTTACGAGAATTCCAACGTAGCATGGGCCCAGTAGCACCGGCGTTACGAGACTCAGCTTTCAAGGCTACATGCATTCTTTCGAGACACGAAAAGGATATATAAAGACCAGACATCCGAGAGAGCGAGGACATGACAACAGACACAACCAGAACATCAAGTTCATCTCTCCTCTCGTACACACCCATATCTTACTTAATATTAATATCTAATTCACCCACTCAAAATGCTCACCACCACCTTCTTCGCGCTCGCCCCCCTGGCCGCCGCCAACCCCATTACACCCCGCGCCTACCCCCCAAGACAGACATCCTCCGGCTTCACCCTCATCGCCAACCTCACCGACCCCACCAAATCCACCCTCTTCAACGACCCCATCAACCACTGGTCCTTCGGCAGCGTGCACGTCGGCGCCGGCCTCAACACCGCCATCCTAACCCCCCCTACCCACGGACACATCCTCTTTGTCAACGGCACCGGCCGCGACGTCTCAGCCGAAGCAACCTCTATCAGCCTCCCCCCACTAGAAACCACCAACGGCCTCATCCCCTGGGGCGTGCAGTTCAGCCAATACCCTAGTTCTACTACGCCCGAGTCCGTCTACCTCGGCGTCAACTTCGGGTATGGCTCCATCGGCGCGGGCATCAGGGGTGGGCTGCGCAGCCCGTGGCCCGTGGCGTTTGCGCCGCTGCAGGGCAAGTGGATGGTTTGCAATGAGAGTGCGCCGACGTACGGACGGCCGCAGTACCCGGTGCGGATTGCCCAGGAGGTTCCAGAGAACTGTGCGGAGATGACGCTGTTGGCGCAGTGTGCGACGCTGCCGGTGCCGCTGTTGGGGGTGGAGGAGTTTGGGTACCAGGTTATGGAGGTAGATTGTTATGAGGATGTGAAGGGGATTGAGTGGGGGAGGTATTAGGTGGAAGGTACCTCTTGTGATGGGGAGTAGTAGTAAGAGGGGGCTAGAACTAAGGAGGGAGGGATGAAGGGGGAGGAATAGAAGTTTCCCAGGTTTTGTTCGAGAGATGGTAGATAAGTACGGTACCTGTTTAGAATAGATCGTAATTAATTGTCATGTCCGTCTCTGTATGAAGGTGTCTTCTTACTATTAAGATAGCCTATGAGTTTTGATGTTATCGGCCATCTTGCATCCTGAAGAGGCCTTCCTGCATTCTCAAACGGCCTCTTCTAATGGAATTAGCGCATCTCACGGCGCGTTTAAAGTCTAATGTGAGACGAACCTGGGCTCTCGAAATTTCATTTTTCGCAGCTTACCTACGTGACATTGCTCACCCTTGCTTAGGCTCGGCTCAGTCCCTGCTCAGGATTTTCTCAGGCTAGCTCAACTTTTATTGGAAGCACGGCACACAGGATTTGATGATGATATGATTGTATTTCTTGTGTTGTTCTAGCTTCCAGCCAGAACCTCCTTCTTTTATGGACTAATCTGTGGATTCGGGTTCGTCACCAGTACCATGCATCCAGTCAGCTCCGCTGACTGGATGCCCAGGGCCCCTGAACCCCTTTCTTTCTGACACCTATTGCACACGTAGAATAGCAACCGGCATCAAGCACGATTTCCAGCACTACGCTAATTGCAACAGAACAAACTAAGTGCAAAACAGGGGGGGTGAGCAAGTGAAGAAAACATACTCCTTTTCTTTTTTCTTTTTTTAAGCCCTCCCCCAAATGAGATTCGGCATGTCGAATTGACGTCAACGGTTGGGGGTAGCAGAATGTCAAATTCTGAGACAGGGTGTCACAAAGTCGCGTGCTCGATAAGGTTCTTAACCTCCAGGATATGTAGACAGCAAGAAGGTGTGAAATAGCTGGGTCTCTCGGCCAGGTTGACACCGTCCAAGTCAAACACGTCCACTTTCACCAGCAGCTCCTTCAGCATGATGGTCTCGACCCTGGTGTTGCTGTACGTGAGGGATGTCACGTACTTGACGGGAATCTAGAGCTCACGCGAAAGCGCTGGGAACTGTGTAAAGCCAATGGGCTGCGGCCGCGCCGGCTGTCATGGCGACACGTATCCCGAACATGATGGAGCTAAATTCATTGCGAATTTCTAGACAAAAAGAGGGTCAGCTGCCTCGCTGTCTCAACGTTGGTCATGACTGCTGTGTGGACGTACGCTTGCAAGTTCGGAGGAACACGAGCAGTCCTCTCAGAACAGCGGAAGGACGTTGCGGGAGGGCATTGCCGTGCTCGGTGATGATTTCCTGCCTGTGAGAGCATCAGTCATTTATTACACAACCTGCATGTCTCAAACGCAATGGTGTCCAGGCTTACTCGTCTTGGCCGTCCTCCTGAGGAGACGCAGCGGCAGCTGTGGCCGCGAGGAGGGGAACGAAGAGCGAGCGGAACTTGAGACAATTGATGTGAGTTGAAGAGACTGGTCACGCGGGAACTTGGGGCTTTTAACATGTTTTTCGACGCATACCTTACAGTCCAAAGCATTATTTTTTGAGGCCAGACGCAACACACCCTATTTCTCCAACGCAGAAGCGTGCTCGTTCTTTGCAAGATTGCGTTGAGCCGTAGTGGGATGCACACCAGACAGGCAACGTCATGCCGCCGATATTAGCCGGGGCTTTGCTCCGGCAGGCTCGGACGCAGAAGCGCTGCAGACGTTTTGCTCTAAAGGGGGGGTAAGCTGAGGCCAGGCACTTCTGCTGGTGGTGTCCTGTAATAACGGGCCTGCTCGCCTGACAACCGTATTTCCAAGGCATCTTAGTATCTTCGCAGGCAGAATAGGAGGCTTGTTGCTGCTGTGCTACGGGTTTCTCTCCCACACAGCAACGAAGTAAGGCGCTGAACTTGGCACACCCGGGCCACATTGCAGCTCGGTGAGCCTACGGGGCATCCCATTGACCAATCCCTAGGAAGCGTTTTAGCTGCTCGCGCTGTAGCACAGTTTTCTGCCAAAAGTTCCCCCTTAAAATAGCGTTGATCAATGCCAAGCCTCGCATACTTAACCCTCTTCTTCGCAGATGCCCGTCTGCTTTGTGGCAGAGCAGGGGCTATATCTCCGACCGTACCTCTACGCCGTAAAGCCGCCTCCATACCCACCAACTCTAGTCGGAACACTAACTTGTCTGCACCACTCGTCTGAGTATCCTAGTCTTTCAACTGCCATGGATACTCTAGCACCACCGCGCCGTCCGCGGCCCGCAAGCTGGCCCTGGACAGTACACGACGGCTCAACTTCGACACTCTCCACCACGGCCCCGGTCAACTGGACGACTCTACCTGCCAAAGACGAGAAACAGACGCCAACATACGAGGACTCTGACTTTTGGACACGCAACCTTTGCATCGGCAGTCTGGTCCTCGGATGGGGTGCATTATTCTCCTACCTAGCCATAGCCATCAATATCATCATCGCAGGGCCTACCATAACCCCCTCGTGGCTGCTGCTGCGCGTCGCCATTATCGGGCCCATGGGCTATTCCTGGGATAGTAACCCAAAGGCGCTGTACAATAACGATCACCGTGTGAACAGCGTGTCCGAGACGTCCATGGTCCTCATCCCCTTGCTCCTTTAAATGGCCATCACCTTTGTGGCGTCGTGCCTCGACTCGATCCACGCTACCACCCTCCGCTGGGCCCTCTGGCACGACGGGCGCCTCCGCCACAACACTAACCTGCACCTCTTCACCTCCTCCAACCCCCGCAGCCCTAACGGCTGGCCCGCCAACGTCCTGCCCAGCCTGGGCCTGATATTCGCCTACGGCGGCGCTACCGTCATGACCTTCCCTGTAACCATTGTCGCCATTGTCGAGCTCAAAGACGGCGGCCGCAAGCTCGCCTTCAACTACGACGGCGACTTCGGCCTGGACCGCTACGGCATCAGCTTCAACGCCTGGGGTCTGCTTGGCCTGGGTACCGGTTTCCTCCTGCAGAGCGCCCTCTGCACCTAGTGCTTAATGCACAACGCACGCCACCGCATCATCGGAAGCTAAAGTTCCAATCCCCTAGCCACCGCTAAGGCGTGCTATCTCTTGCAAGAGCAAAAAAACACTCTAACCCTTAACCTAAGCTACCTCCCATCTATCCCCTCACATACCTTTACATTCTGCGTTCTCGTGATAGTTGCGTGTGTTTGTTCCCCCGTTCCACAATTACCTTCCGTTACCAGTAATCATGATTGCTAGGAGACGCGGTCCCATTGTACCACGATACACTCCCAGTCTCCTAACATAGTTCGACCAACCGAGCCTAACGCTCTTACTACTGATGTCCTCCGCTACAACCATGTTCCTTTCTCCCTTGTAATGTGATGCAGTCAACGTGGAAGGCTGCCCAACCTCTGAAACAGTGCAGAAACCTCGCATCTCTGTCTCATCAAACTTCCAGTAAGATTTTTTCACGCGGACGTGCACATCTGTAAGCAATGGAAGCTTCTGTTCGCTGTAGAGTACCAGCTGGATCATTGCCCGCTTCAAGGCCATAGCGTGCTCCTTCACCAGACCATCCGTGCCCTTTTCAGGGACGCTATCCTGCCACGGTTCCCATAACTCATCAGATAGACAGATGGTCTCGAGCGATGGCGGGAGACAGTTGCGTATATCGGATTCCTTTATCGTAGCTAGGGAACTGAAGATGACGGTAATTGACACCTCGAGATACTTGAGCTTCTGCATTGAGGGGAGACAAGACAGCCCCCTAGCTGGGCCGAGGTGTGAAACGTAGTTGTGCATCCACTCGACACCGAATCGAAGGTACTCCAGCGAGTCAGCGCATAACGCAAAGGCCTCGTTATATCCGGGCTGGCACTGCACTCCCTCTTCATTGAAACGGGGCGAGATGGAAATATCGATCCTCTTCAGCTTCGGCCTTGCTTCTTTACACAGTCGATACCACCATTCGCCAGTGGTGCAGGCGTATGAGACCTCAATGGCCTCGAGGTTGCGCCACTTGGCAGCCGTGAATGGCGCATCGTCATCCTGGAACAATAGGTTTGCGCCGAATATCTCAAGGCGTTTGATATTTCCGGCTGTTCCCATGAAGCATTGCGGGGTATCGGCGGGCAAAAAGGGATCGCAAGCGTGTGGGTTGGCTGTGAGTGAGAGCAGAGAAAGACGCTGCGCGAATGTGCCATCGCCCTCTTCCGCATAGGACGTCTCAAAGAAGCCCATCAACACTTCATAGTCCCCAGCATTCCAATTTGGAAGGTGGATGTAGAGTGCTTCTAATTCGCTGACAAGGCACAGAAGCAGTGCACAGGCAGACTCAGGATAGCCGTCGCAGTTGCTCCATGTGAGTTCCCCGGCATCCCCAGTGAAGAAATCGCCGAAGCACCGGTCAAGATATCCGTAGGCTTTCGTGTCGGCTGTTAGGTCCGCAAATATTTCCTCGCTTTTCTGATCCGTGTAGTCGTCGAGTTCTTGATCCAGCGGAGTGGCAAGGTTGACGACGCGCACCAAGCCTGCCAGATGGTCATGTAGGATGAGCGTTCCAAGTATGTCAAAGAGAGCACGGAGATCGAGAATGCAAATGCTGTGGTAAAGATAGGGGATAGAAATGATATTCAGTCTCCGACTCGTTTTGGACAATGCCAAGAGAGCGAGACGACAAGGTTTGATGTCGGGGTGCGGTTCGTAGGATCCAAGGTCTGTGTCCATTGTCGGGATAAGGTTTCGAGTTATTTCGCTGAGTAGCTCGCTGGACAAGCTCAAGAGTGACATCTCCACTTTGGTATCTGAGAAGAGACGGAGAGATGGGGTTGTTGCAAGATATAAGACCGCTTGAGATGGTTAATGATGGATTGCCAAAATTTGGGGTTTTCGTTTCGCAGTCACATTTTCACCACAGGGAGTACCCAAGCAATTATATCTCACGTGACTAATGGGAGGCTGGAAGGAGTGCGGGGCATGGACTTACTAGCTCCTTGGCTATTGCCTTTGTGCGGCTCAGTTTTGCCCGTTGAATGTGTTACCGGCATCACTGTTTTCCTCTCCTTTTCATAAGCCGTATATGGTCAAACTCAGTCAGCCCAAGTATGCATTACGCGTGGTTAAAGAGCAGTAACACAAAGGCGTTGCACAAGGTGGGGACCTCTAACGCCCAGAAGCTTTCGTCCATCTTCCCGGCGTGCCCCTGCGCGCGCCGCCTACCTTGTAATGCCCTTGCGCTCGAGATCCCTGAACGCTTAATACAGTCAGACACACTTCGAAGATTATGGGAGGAAAGAGAGAAAACAGGATACGGCATCGTTATTACATTGGCTTGGGCAATGCAAGTCGTGTATTGCATGCGCCCGCCCCTATCCGTGATGACACGGGGAACCACGGATACCCTGCAGGCTTCCCGCGTTGCATCGCGCCCAGTTAGGTGCCTCAGGAGCTTATGTGGCCGGGTTGCTTCACGGCGTACCGCTTGACCATTGGATCACGGGCTTGGCTCCTCTGTACGATCGATCCTTCAACACCAACTCCTGCAAAATCTAAAGACCTAGGTGTTAATGCGTCACGGCAGTGACAAACTGAAGAGTAGAGGCTTACAATGGCGTCATTATTCCGGTTCGTTTAAAGCTGGATGTCCAGGAATAAGAAGTTAGTAGGTGAGACTAGCACCTCCCTCCAGCTTCAAATAGCCTCAAACCGAAGGTGAGATGCTGTCAGCCGCGCTGACGTTCCAGCCCGGCGGACCAACATCCCGAGCCTGAGGTGATGGCGTGGATCTGAGCCCCATCTAACCCTTCATGTTTCGTGACGGGCGAGCACTGCTATTTATCGATAAAGTGCTCAACTCTTATAGTCAAGTCCCTACTGGTGGCTTTTGCTTTCTTTCTTTCTTTCTTTCTTTTTTTGCTTTCTCTTCTTTTACAATGCCTGTGAGAAGCTGAAAGTTCAGCGTGACCATCACTCTCCTATTTGCTTATCTAGCTGTTTGTCTGCACAGAGCTACCTACCTGTGCCTCAGATTCCGACCGCTTCCCGCTCTCCTCGTCCTGCACGTCTGGAACAATCGCCGTGCCCTTCCCGCCAAATATGGCCCGCCGTCCTCGATACCACGTTAGCAGCTTGCTGTCGGTGACACTCACCTCCATCCCCGCAAGTCGCAACCCGCGATGAAACACGGGCTTCAAGAACGGCAAGCAGGCTGCCATAACAGCAAAGAACTGCTCCGTCACGCTCCACGTATTCATATTCTCGGCCATGGCCCACAGGTCGTCCCCTTCGGGCTGTCGGCTCCACCTCATCACTGCCACGAGCTTGATGATGCTCGCGACGCTGGCAAACGACCCCATCCCCATCAGCGCGCAGACCAGGATGCGCTCCACCGCTGGCCGGCGAATGGTCCAAAGGAATGTCACGGGCGCAATCGAGAGGAGCACGTCGTTAACGATATTGAGGCTCGCCCCGGTGATGGAAACCGCGCGTATCGTCTGCGTATCGGCGCAGTTGTGGCCGTCGTTGGTCAGATCCCACCAGTCGCTCAGCGGCCGGCAGACGGTCAACCAGAAAACGGTGAAGGAAATGGAGAAGCAGATCTGGACGGCGATGAGGATGTAGAGGAAGATCTGCCAGGACAAAGGTTGACCTGAAGCGTAAGATGGTCAACGCTGCGGATGTGCGCACGCACGTCATGACCCACGACGAGATCGGGATGGAGAAAAAGGAGAGCGCGATGGCCCGGGAGGCCTCCGATAGGGACAACACCCTGGGAGTGGTGATCATCTGATCCAAAACGAGGCACCAGCATGCTATGTTTAGGAGCTGTTTGTCACAATGGAAGTTAGGCCAGGGCCTCGGAGAAAAGAGACGAGAACTGGGGAAGGGGAATATTTACAAAGCCAATGGATATGAAAACCTCGGTAGCGTCGGTCCGCCGCAGAGACCATACACGGAGGTAGAAGCGGGTGGAGAAGATGGCGATCGTGACAGCCATCATAGGCACGGTCACGGCAAAGTAGATGCGGGCGATGTATGCGGCGCGATCGGAGATCGGTATACCCGGAGATGCCTCAGGTGTTGACATATTTAGTGTTGGTGGATCGATGCTACGTCGCCTGGGCTAAGATGCCCACTTTCTACCAAAATTGAAGGAAAGTGCATGGGTGGGCTGCATTGAATGAAGAAGATGGACGAGGAGGACGGAAGAGCTAGGGATAGGAGCGAATTTAGACGTTTGGGGACGTTCAACTCTCCATTCGCGAAGCACAGATCGCCGCTAATGTAGCGCACGGTTGTGCTTCCACTTCCCGGACTGAGCCAGGGATTATGGTCTTGGTCGGTAAAGCCAAGGATGGAATAGCGCAGTCCGGGGATCTCGGTTCCAAATACCCTGCTTTATAGAAATTTTAGATTTACTCATGTGGCGTTTATTACCCTGTCGAGACAGAAACCCCCTGCAAACTGACCACCTCCAAGTAATGCCGGGCCTCGGAGAGCAAATTATAAAAGGGTCAAATAAGGGGTGTAAGGAGAAACCTTTCATTCTTCGAGACAAACTGGTGACTTGCTCCTGTGGGAACGAGTCATGGCTTGCCGGAGCGTCAGATTTGATTGGGTTGGAAAAATCTGCGACGCGTGAGGGTGGTGGCGTTCTAGAAGTGGTGTCATGTGGCTTGCAAAAAGATTACGAAGGATTCAGCTCTCTTCCACAGCCCCAAAGGCCAGCGGTCATCTCCGATAGCACAAGTGAGGGGAAATTTAGGGCTGCTGGTCAAAACGGCACTGTTTGGCTTTGTAGCGGTTTGGGTCGTAGGTTTACTACGATTCCTTATCTCCGCAATCAGACCTGTAAATCGGAGCCTTTGGGACAAGTTGGAAGTTGGCCCACTATCCGGAGGTTATTTCGGGGCCAATTCGCCCAGAGCGTTTCCCCCAATCAAGCACCCTTCCACCAATCCCCAATAGGGTTGTTACTGAGTGATTCGAGGTAGGGTATCAGCACGAAATCGACGAGCTTGCTCTCGACATGCCACCGCTTGTGAATTTGAATCTAATTGTGTGGGCTTGATTGATTGAAGCCGCGCGAGTAGGATTATCCCCATCAATGAACCGCAGAGCCTGCTCAACAGTTTTGCCAGCGATCCCGCCATTAGACTGGTTGTGCATGTACATCTATGCTGTTAGGCATCCAGCCCGCCTCAAACATCTGCCCACAGAACCAGAGGGGTCTATCAGGTCTGTCGCTCACTCGGGAGATATGTACATCATGTTCTATTACAGACCGTATATTAGCTGGAAAGTCTTCACCTTGTAATTGATGATACCAATGGAACAAACTTACCCATATCATGCCTCTTAGCAATAAGTATCTGCACGAGACCGAGTTCCGCATCGTTTAGTTCGGCCATGGACCGTGCCGAGGGACAGGACCAGTCAAAGTCGCTGCTAAAGGGAATATCACCCTTGCACATGTGGTGGAAGTGCATCAGGAGGATTTTGGCGCCCTCGTGGAAGCTGAGAACGCGGTTCGCGTCTGCATATCGTGTCTGTCACAAAGATTGTTAGCTGTTTACCTCTCAAAGACCTGAAGGAGAGTCATTGCAGGCAACTCACTAGATACCGCCTCTTTCTGGTCCATGCGACCTCGTGCGCAAACGCGAGCTCATATCCTTGCAGCAGCACAAAGATGACAAGAAAAATGGGAAACCAGTTGCGCGCGCGTCCGGTGAACACTAGTTTCTCAAGCGCTGTGAGAATTCGTCCTTGCAGTGGCTTCAACACACGTTCCATGACGACGGCCGCGAGTTGGAAGTCAACGTAGGGCGGTGGCGCGACCAGGAGAGGTGGGTTCAGCGGATCGGGCAGCTTGTCTGCATTGAGCTTTTCAGGCCCCTCGCAGCGCCAGCCGCCTTCGATAAAGCGCGCTGCCGTCCAGAAGCGGAGAAGGTCGCGGAATAGGGAGCGTTCTTCGCAGTTAGATGCTCGGCTGTACTCTCTCACAGCGCCGAACACCAACCGACTAATCTCATCAAAGTCGTGAGTGTATCGGTCCAGATAGGCGTCCATGCTCACCTCTATGAACGCCTTCACCGACGACACCGCATCCTCGGCGTCTGCCAAGGCCCACGGTACGGCATAGATACTTCGGCCTCTGGAGTCAAGGAACGCGTTGCCCCCTTGCGGGGCTTTGAACTCGCGGACGCGGAGGTGTAGAACGGTCCCGTGGCCTTGTGTCAGGCTGAGCGTCTTGATGGGCGAGTCGGCTGCCCATATTTTCGGGACGCAGAATCCGCCGTAATCAGGTCCTGTGAGGGCAATAGGGTCAAAGTAGGGTATGTGGCCGGTGGTGCGGAACAGCGAGCTGTCGATGATTTTGCGGCGAAGACATGGTAGACGGCCGATGTTGTTGAGTGTGGATTGTTTAAGGCAGCACAGGCACCACGCTTCAGGGTCAGGGTTGTCTTCGTCTGGGGCACACTGAGGCAGGTCAGAATTTGTTCGGGAATGCTGATTGAGGGGTTTCCGTTTCTTCCTCACTCACGCGCTTTCGGTTCTGGCGACACTGCATACAGGCACGTATCTGTCTCGTTAAGGCGGTCTGGACGCGGTCTTGATCGCTGAAACGGTTGCGTCGGGGGCCTGGCCCTTGCGTTGGCGAGGCGGATACCGGTGTGTTCCGACCTGTCAAGTGTGCAGGTAGCTGAGACGTCGCGGGCTGGTGCATGTGTCTGGGTGCCTGCGTTGTTGTCGGATGGTCGACTTGCTCATGCAAATCTGCTGCGAAAAAGAGGTCGTGGTCGGAGAGGGAGTTTTGTTGAGTAAGTTCGAGATCTCTGAAGGTGAAATCAGAGTCGTCGTGAGGAATAGAGGTCACGGGCTCCAAAGATACATTGGCAAGGAGGGGTTGATAGGGTGGTTCGATGCCGGTGGAAAACGACGTTGAGCAGTGGTTGGTGACATCGCCAAGAGCTGGAATGTATGCGCTGGGCCACAGCGAAGGATTGAAGAGGCTCTCCTCTGGAAGGACTGCGCCAATCAGAGGGAGGTCGCAGAGCCAAGGATAGTTTCCAATCAACAAGTCTGGGCTCTGCAGGGTCAATTTTGTGCTTCCAACCAGGGTGGTATCTGGTGGGTGACTTTGAGCCAGCGTAGATCCTGAAAGCGTTATGGCTTGCAGCTGATCGTCCCGCATGAGCCCCAGAAGACTCCCCACCGTGACACCCAGCAAATCGGCGGCATTTTGCAGGGTCCTCCACTGGTCGTCAGTTAGCGTGCTGTAGAAACTCATGCCGAGAAGGGTGTGCGACTTCGATCTCACTTTTACAAACCGATGTGTCGTGTTTCTGTGGATAAATTGAACTGGAAGCCCGCTCCCTTGTGAAATACTGACTGAAATCAGTGTGCAACGCCTATGACGTCAGGTTTCGACGTCAGTGGATAATACTGAGGTGGCGCGGATCCCTGTCTGGGCGGCTAGCAGCACGGACCACCACCGATGAAAAGGCACGCGGAGACGATAAAAGTGGGGGAATTGAGAGGCGGTTGGGCGAGTCCAGGGAGCTGATTGGTCAGCGGCACTTGGGCGTGGGGAACGGTTGGTCATCGCCACCAAATGCCCCAGTATTTTCCTTGACGCTGTGAAAAATCACATGAACAGCGCCTGCCAGGACGGTCGCATCCCATATCGTTATGCTAGCCCTTTCCGCGTCGTCTTCGGCGACCTCATCGGTGCACTCACCGGACAGAATATTAGGCAGAATTATATATCTCCAGCTAGGTAGCTGACCTTAATCTCAGGCTCCAACACTACAAACCGGCAAGGCAGAGCACGTATTTGCAGCGGAGGCAGGGGTCAATATGATGCTTAAAAGAAAAATGAATGCCACTGTAACAATGTGTTGATGTCTCATGAAAGTTTTTCGAAACAGGAGCAAGAAAAGTTGCCGACCCAAAAAAATGGAACCAAAATCTCCGCAGACTGCTCTCCAGGCGGAAGCTTTGAACCTACCCATTTCACCCCAAACACCCTCCAAACCATACACGGCCCTGATCTCCGGCAACGGTAGGCAAATTTCCAACCCTGGGATCTCGACCATAGATAAGTACCAGGATCTAACCTAGCGCAGATTTCTACGGCAGCTGGGCTGCCGCACAAGTGGATAGCACCACAGTCCACGGTGATTTATCGTCGGTGAGCACTACTACCGTATCAAGTAATGCAGGACGGGGAAAAGGCAGCATTGATGGCAGCTTCACTGGCGAGGAGCTTAGCCGCAGGGGGGACCAGTATTGTAGTACGTACCTTTTGGGCATTGGGTCTTGGTCGAGCAGACGCAGAAGTGACAAGCCGCTTGTCCGGGCGATGGGTGACGAGGGTTTGCATGCAAGTAGGGCAAACCATCAAGTTGATCTGTGATGGGTGGAAATCTAGAGGGTTCGGGAGACCGCGAATCTCCTTGGCGTTGAAAACCGACATCCTTGAGACAGAAACATAGATAAACCTATTCCTCGACGCTCATACAACTGGTCTCTAATAGTAGATTAATAGTGCCGCCATTAGGGCTATGTTGGCGGGGCTCTGGACCCAAGCCGTCGCCCAATGCCAGGCGACTGATATCCATCTCGCCTGGGCTCAGAAATGCACTCGCTGCAGTACCTCCTACCATCCCGGGCCACCCTCCTGTGGGATAAGCTGTTCGAACGCTGTGGCCGAACCAAGACCGCCATGGTGAGGAAGTGAACGAGAATACTTGAATGCTCGGGGAAAGAGTTCGGGTGTTTCGCATTTGAGGGTTGGTTCCTGTCCTCAGGGAAGCCCTGCGTAGACACCACCCGTCCTGCTCCTTCCGAGTCTGACCGATGGGGCAACCATGGCGGCCAATGGAAAGACCATGAAGGTAAGATCAAAGATCTTCGTGGTGAGATGTGGTGATGGCGAAATGACTTCTTTTTAGCGGTTGCTTGAATGTGGGATTGAAGGCTCTGGTGTAGAGTTGGCTGGGATCCAGCAACTTACTGAAAATTGCTCGCCCGGCCGCCCAGTTTGTTCATCCTGTCCGGTGCCGGACTGCTAGAAGCAGACAGCGGACAAAGCCTTAGGGCTAGCGTCTTGGGTTGCCGACAAGAGCCAAAGTACGACTGGCAGTCTCGTGGTACCCTTTAACACCGACACCTTGTGTGAAGCAGGGGACTTGGCAATATGAACGCCTTGCCGACACTTACCCCAAAGTGTATGGGATTGAGGTCAAGACGCTCAAGGTCAGCGGCTTGTCGTCGATGAAGTCCCTGAGTGTCTCGACATGTTCGAAATGGACCGTTTTCTGGTCGATGACCGTGCCGGAACCCTGGAGCAGTTCGGGCTACCTATCTCACGGCAAAGAGCAACAGGGAAACCTGGCGGATTAAATTTGAGAATTTTTCGTTTCTACAGCTTCCCAAAATGATACATAGGCACAAAGCTCCACCAGCCCACCAGCACCTTTGACTTATTTTTAGTTTTCTTTCTTTTTAGCGCACGAGCGCAAACAACCCTCCGCATATTCTCTGAATCAACCTCAATTCCCGACAAGCGGCTCCCTGATGTAGAGAGACATGATAATCTCGAGCAAGACGGTCGTTAGCTCGAGAGAGCCAGCGTTTCGTTTCGGCTGATGCCCGATTGACGGCGTCGACTCGACCGCAGGGATAAGATGCTTCATTTCCCAATGACAGGCCCGGCAAGGGGCTTGTTGCTTCCATTGACTTTGAAGCTACTGGTTCGTGAGATCCGAAGATTCCCAATCCGTACCTCGAGATCATCAATCTGGTCCTCGTCTTCCCCTTCAGCCAGATCCGATGGAAATAGAGACATCCACTGCGAAACCCTTTTCGAAATCCAACTGCGGAACGTCGTGGCTGCCCAAGTAGCGATATTGTCGAAGATGACTGTTAACTCCAAAACGTCCCGGAGCTTTGTCATGTCTCCGCTCCAAATGCATGTGCCAGATCTCTGTTCCCAACCAGTATGGTTAGTCGATGCCATTGCCCCTGCGGAAGTTTGTAATTTACTAACGTGTAAACCGGTGTCATCGATCCTATCCACAGCCCACAACCCGACATGTTTTCCCGCAAATGTCATGGCTACAACCACTGGCAGGTTGGTTTCCGATGGGGGCTCCTCATCGCCACTATCGGCTATGCCTTCTAAGCGTCGCAATATCTCCAGAGCCGTTGGGCATGCAACGCTTGCCGGAAGACAAGATGGATACCCCGCCGTGTCGAATGAGGAGTGGCTCTTATCGCCGCGACTGACGCTACATTCGCCCGAGTGTTCATCGCAGCCGGCAACAAAGAAAGGAAATACGAGAGCGTTGGGTGCGATTGATTGCGCCTTCGTAGCTGGAGGAGGGGCAGTGTTGGGGTTGACGCCGTTGGCAGTGCGTTCAAAACCAAGCTTAGCCAGATGCTGCGCAGTGTTCTCGAAAAAAATGTCGAGGATGTTGGACTGAAGGAGATGTGTCCAGGAGGCTATCTGTTCTGGAGGCACAGTTTCGAAGGCCGGCAAGCGCTCCACCGCGAAAGAGACGTGAAAGCGGGTATCCTGAGCTCCAGAGTGCGCATCGTGGTTCTGCTGCACTTTGTGCGCGTTGTCTGTGAAGAAGTGCAGGGCGGAATACCTGAGACTGTATCGAGGTCAGTTTCGCCGTCCACCGCGTTCCCACGACTTAGAGACTTACAATTCATAGCGATCATTTTGAAGACAGAGGTTGCTGCCTCCCAAAATCCTAGTTCATAAGTTAGAGCCTACTTTGAGAATGACGGCAAAGTAGACACTCATCTTACCGCTCTCTGTTCCCTGCCTTGTTCACAGCGTGTTCCAAATCTGCGACGAAATTTGTTCTGTAGAAGAGTCGCCACAGTTCGCATCCCTTCCCGCCCGATAGTTCCAGGGTTGTTGCCCAGGTCTTCAGCTTTTCACAGCTCATAATTGCCGACTCAACCTCCCGGAGTGCATTGTTGTCTAGCCTCGACTTCGGAGCGAGGCGCAGCGTCTGTTCTGACACATTTTTCAAGACCGTTCCAGCGTCATCGCTGTCAATACCGTAAAACCACAAGGGGTCTGCTATTGTGCCGCGGAAATCCAGGAAGAAGCTGGCATCTGTCGCGCCCGCCCGGTCCCAAACTGCCTTAAGTGAGGGACGGGGATGAGACATGATCTCCAAATCGGGGTTGACAAAGCGATGTTTTGTGGGAAAATGCGACAAATGAAAGAACCTGTTGGAAAATTCAGTTCAGGAATCGGACTTGTTGCTGAAGGGCCGTCGGCACCGCTAAAAAAGACGGGTTGGGATGCCAGTAAATATAGGGCGGATTTTGGTGCTATCTGCGGGTTGTTGATTTCGTCCATGCAGGATTTAGTGTTTTGATCAGATGAGGGCAGTTCGTCATGTGGTGCAATCCGGCCAAACACTGTGACATTGTATACAAACGTAAAGGGCAGCACAGTGCCGAACGAGTTATCACACACGGACTGGGATGCGGTGACGACCGGTTCACAGGGCCCCTTGAAACTAGTCACAGTTTCACAGCGTCCGTGCAACTTGACCACGAACCAGGCCAAACACCATGGCCACACGAAAGCAGAGCGGCTAATCAGTGACAATTTGAAACGCGTTAGCGAGAGACGCTCACCGGTCGGGCTGTTGTCGGGCCTGTACCTGACTAGGTAACGAGAAGATAGCCGCCAAGTGAATTGGAAGCCTTACAATCGACTCGGCCTCCTTCTTCGGTAGGCTGCCCATGGGGTGGAAGCCGGTGAAGTTAGTGGATAGCACACCAGGGTTAGAAATATAGAACCGGATGCGGGGGCCGGGGGGGGGGGGGGGGGGCGGCCCTGGTCTAGCTAGGTCAGCCGATTGCCGATTCGGCGGCTACACGATCGTTCTCCCCAACCTGCAGATGGGCCGTCAGTCCGTTCATGCCAACTTTAGAGGCGCTATATGCGGGCGCGCGGGCCATGCGGCGACCAGGTGTGTCTCATTAATGACCTTTAGGGCAGATGATCTGTGGAGCAGAGGCCTGAAGGCGAGGGTAACGACGGCGACAGTTGTGATGGGGACATTGAGCGCCTCAATGAATGCGGGTCGGGTGGCGGCCGGCGGTGTATCGTCGGGGCATGCTCATGCCACGGAGGATACCTATGTTGTTGACGAGAACGGGGATAGGCTAATTCTTTAGCAAGCCCCATTTATTCCATTTGAGCGTCACTCTAAATAATAGCGGACGGGATGTGTGAAAAGCGGCCAACTTGAACGTACCGTCAACTCGGCCGTACGCCTCCTCTACGTATTTTAGCCGCCCCAAGCGGCCGAGAGGACTAAATTGTTCCTAATACGTTCTATAGATGGCTAGATACTGGGCTCAACTCCGGGTCAGTCATCCCCAGAGGTGTAGGGGATCATCTGATGGGGCCGAATGCTTCGTTAGGTGGGTAGGACTAAGATTGTGGTCTGATTTTCAACCTGGGAGTGGACACATGCTCGGTGAGAAGTCAGGGCTAGCACGACGCGTCTTGTTGCCGTCTCCCAACAGTTACAGTTCTGAGGCTTCATTGGGTGTTCAATATATCTCTACGGTTCCGAGCCCATGAAGGCCGAGCCAACTGACGATTGCTTGACCGGTGCGGCGCAAAGTGGGCCATGCACGAGGCTGTGTGACCCCAGCCAGCCGTTACCTTGGCGCGCGTTTGCTCTGTTTCATGGGCGCTTCTTGTCGGCGGCTGACCACATTAGATCTGCCACCCGTAGGTAGCGAATCGCGCCCAGGGCCACCAGACACCGCCTTACATAAGAGCGCACAGCGCACTGGAACCACGAGCCGGCCGTAATTGGGACCCGGCCGCTGCCTGCGGTTGACATGTGAAATGAAGGCAAACCCGGGCCGTCACGGCCGTCACTCTGCTCACCGAGATCCTGTCATGCTCAGCACTGGGCGAGGCAAATCACTTCATTTTTCCATCATCTCGCGACGGGTATCCTCCATGGAAATCCCATTGAAGCTTCAATTCCTGCCACGTGATGCGCCACAATATGTTCACTAGACAAAATACGTCCGTACCACACGCCAACCCCAACATACGCGCTACTCGCCCAACCACACAGCTCCTCCGCAGACAAGGGGTATCATAACAATGCAAACGCGCGGGTCCCAGCGCCACACGCGCAACAAAGGACGCCAGACCAACACCAAAACCCAGGCGCACCACATCACGCCGGATGCGAGGCCACCCGCCCCGCGCAAAACGCAACGCCACACGATCAATCACCGTCCAACGTCAAATCGATCACCTCCACGACTTTCCTCTTGACGCCCCGCGGGGGCCCAAAGTTAGCAGACCTCGGTGCCAACACCCTCGATGGCGACGATGGCGACGATGGCGCCGCCTGCAGTCCCTTAGATTGGTTGCCCCGCCATGTGCCGGCCGGGGTGCTCTTTCTGCTCCCGGAGCGGTTGGCCATTTCCGTTTTGGCCGGCGTCCCCATCTTAAGGGGCGCTGCCGGCGCGGGCCCGCTTCCGCGTCTCTCGTCCGGCTGGGAAACAGGCGGCATCTCGAACAACGGGGCCTTAAGCATGGTCTCGATCGAGTCATACGACTCGCCTTCTGGCTTCAAGCCCAAAACCCTGTCCCGACTACCCACCAACTTCTTCAGCTTGGCTCGGTCGAACCGATCAAGCTCTTCCCCCACGTCCCTCAGTGCCGTCTCCCATGCAGCCAAGGCATTCGCATCGTGCGTTAGTAGCTTCTTCACCACGATGGTGTCAATCTCTGCGTTGTTGACAAAGAAGTCGCAGGACAGAGTCGACTTTATGTGATCCAGCCTTATGGCGATGTGGGTTTGCACTTCTTTCCGAATCTTGAACTTGGCTACCAGGCGCTCAGTAGATAAAAAGGCTCGAATGGGCTCGCAGTCGATGCATGGGCAGAACCATTCTTGACGCGTAGGCCTCCACTTTCGAGAGGACCTGTTACCAAGAGCCTTCTCACAGAAAGCCCCCAAAATAGCTTCGGCGATGAACCGGACTCGTGTTGTGAAAGAGGGTATGTTCCGCTATTCGGCAATATCCATTAGTCGTCGAACAAGTGGCAACCAAAGAGGTGTCATCTCTTATCGGTCAATCAAGTTAGCATTGATAACGATCTTGAAGGCGAGGCGCATCACGAGAGCATTGTTTGCTTTTGCAGCTAGAAGACTCTCTATGAAAGAGGCAAGTTGCTCCAGGCCGATGGCTCTAAGCCTCGATAGCGTTTTCGAGTCCGATGGTGCCGCCCCTTGATGGTACGGGATGAACTTAGCTGTCCCATTCTCAGCGGTTGCTGTGCTGACAAATTTCGAGACATCAAAGGTGCCCATGATCTGTTCGGCGAATGCCTCGATCAAGTCCACTGCTGAGGGCAGGACTGACAAGTTATTGTGCAGCTCGTTGACGAGACCTAGCAAAAACGATGTCTGGGATATCTTCTTCTCAACAAGTTTAGGAAGACTGAAGCCGGACGAAGCACCTAGTCAGCATGACGGAGGTGGTGAAGGAAATGAGGGAGGACTCACAACTCATCAAGTCCCTTCATGCCGTAGTATGTTCCAATGATACGGACCAAGGATGATCCGTCCTTTTCGCCCAGCTCAGTGTCTGTGTCTAACTCTTTTTCCACAATTCTGGTCACCGCGCGTCGTGCCCATAATCGAGTCTCAGTGCCGCTGGGAAAGCCCACAAAGCTCATAATCGCGGAGCACTTCATGTGGACAACCGGGTACGAAAGTATGGCTGTTTGCATCCTGTTGAAACGTTAGCGATGCGAGCTGGCCGCCGGGAAGGAGAAACTTACGCATTCTCGGGGTCAGTGTACGGAACACCCGCTTCGATCACTCTTGTGCGAGCCCAAGGAAAGAATTAGAGCGGAATGGCACCGTGGGCGTTGCTGGCGATCAAGTCAAACCACTCCCAGTCCCCGATCAACACCATTGACCGGAAGATCTCTTCAAAGGAGACTGGAAAGAAAGACAGTCCCTTGTCGGGATCTATCTCCCAGGCCCTAGAAAAGAGCTCTTGGACCAAAGGCAGCAGCCGATCTCCTTTCTGTGTAGTACTCGAGGACAGCAGGTAAATGAACACGGTGGTCTTGTGTCGCTTCCATGAAGAACTCCATAACATTGTCCCGTGGAATAAACAGCAGAGCCTATATGGTAAAGCATGTCAGCGCATGGAAGAGGCAATGGGATAGGGCACGAGCAACTCACTGCCTCGGAAAGGGTATCAAAAGGACCACCTATATTGTTGGGGGTGTGCAAGTCGGGAGGGACGAAGTTCTGCAAAGGCACGTGTGTAGCCAATACCCGGCCGTGAATGTCCACAACTCTCCTGCCAAATAAGTCTTGAGAGTCGTTTTCCCTATCTCCGTATCTCTCAAGGACAACAAGAAAGATCTCCAAGGGAATCTCTTCAACAAAGCCCATAAATGTCTTGACCAGTGCCAGGTCTCGTCCGATCAAGTTGTGGGACGAAAAGCGGTCCGGGGGGTACGTGCCGTCAAAGCGACGGCAGAAGTAGCTGGGAGATCGAGTAGACCTTTTCTCGTTGAGCCACTTTCGCAGAGTATGGCGAACGTCTCGACTGTTTGTCCTCGAAAACGGTGTCGCTTGCCCAAGGTGGGACTCAACGTCTTTGCACTTGGGCGGAGCGAACTCTGGGGGAACGTAGGTTCCGAGAAGATTTTCGATGTCCACGCAAAGATCGCTCCTGAGATCCTCATAGTAGCACCGACTGAGAATGCTTGTCTGGCTATCGTTTTTATCTTCGCCAGACACCTCCTCTTCGTCCACGTCCATGACGTCGTCGGATTGCTGCTGCGAGGGAGACATGAGGTCGGCGGCGTCCTCTTGTTGCGAGGCCGGGTAGATGTCGTTGATTGTACTATCGTCATCTTCTTCACCTTCGGGATAGATGTCGCTGATTGTGCTATCGTCTTCATCTTCACCTTCGCTAGCCGTATCGTCATCCTCCCCGCCCGGCTCGCGGCTCGATATGGGATTCTTTTCTGGGGATTCGTCTTCGATCTCTCCTGCGACCGCCGCCTTTCCATGGTGCTGGTCGGCTATGGAGGCTGCAAGCTGCGAGTAGATGGCAGGGCCATCGTCGTCGAGAAAGGCTGGCTCGCTGTCGGCATTGGGGGTATTCCCGGCGGTTCGGGGTCGCTTTGCGGGGTGTGGGGGTTGATCGCTCGGTGGAGAATAGGTTCGAGATCGTGCTGAACTTGGCTCAGTCCTGGAGACACGGGGAGGGCCCTCGCCTGGGGCGCTGGGCGCCATCGCTAGCGCTCAGCGGGGGCCGCACCGCAGGACAAGGACTTACGATTGTCCCCGCATGGATCATTCGAAGGTGCAAGGCTGGAATGTAGTTGATGGATGGAGCTCGGCAAGGCGGAGGTGCACAACCGAGCCGCCAATCGCTAGGTGTGGGGAATTGGAGAGAAATTGAGTGGAAGCAGGCAAATCCCATTGTTCCTTCCTCCCGAAAGTGCCAATTCTGCTCAACGCGACGAGACCGCGTCAAAATGCACAATTGCACTCAGCCCTTGAGGACCCGACGCGTCGGTGTGGAGCTTGTGCGGGTACCTCACCCCTGCGCACACGCTAGCACGTGCCAAGGACCCACCGGCGTGGTTGAACCGCGTCGTCTGCCGCCTTGGCATTGGCTGAGGAGATGGAGGATTGGCTTCTCAGAGCAGTTCACCCAACGTCATGGCTCCGGCCTGCGACCATCTGGCTATCTGCATTGCTTGCAGCAAACCCTCCAACCTATATCTGTACAAATACCTCTCAAGAAGGCTTCACCTCGTCCAAAATTTCAGAAATGAAGTCGATCTTCCTGTCAGCGTGCTGGTGCACAAGACGTGGATATCGCAGGCCCCCATCGTAGTTGAGCTCCACTTCCCACGTATCATCCTCCTGCGACACCGTCAGCCTTATGGGGCTCTCTCTGGTCTTTGCAACCTCCTCGGTAAGTGCCTTGACACTGAACTCAGCACCCCCAACCTTGACGATGGTCTGGATTGGCGCAAGCTTGGCGGCATCGGCGGGGCCTCCACGTCGCACGTCCTTGAGCACCCCGTCCTCGCCCACTTTGACCCCGATCGAGTTCCAGATCGCGGCCGCCTTCGCACTCTCCGTGTCTTGAGCGAATCCCGACTCATTCGCGTAGACGAACCGGTAGCCCGCTCGCCGAATGCCGTTGACGTTCACTTGAGGTGCGACGTCCACCACCCTCGTCTGGAAGAAGGACTGCCAGTCGTACGAAACCACCTTGTCGAGCTCCAACACGATGTCTTCCAGCGTGTAAGGCACCACCAGCGGCCCCTTTCGCCCGAAAAAGGCCCTCGCAAAGTCGTCCAGCGAGCGCGCACTCCCCGTCTTGGCCCGAATCAGCGTGTCAACATCCAACCACACCAACAAGCCCTCCATGTAAAAGTCAGCGGTCCTAATCCAGCTCGTCCACGCCGCGTTCCGAGTTCTCGCGATCATGCTACACCCGGTTCCAGTATCTTCCACACTCCGCCACTCACGCCCAGCTTGGCCCTCCAACCACGCGGCTTGACTCGCCAAGTCGGCGAAAAAGCCCTCGCGCGACATCAACCCGCTCCGCACCGCCAACACCTGACCGTAATACTGCGTCAGGCCTTCGTACACCCACATCAACCTCCCATCCAGCGGCGTGGAGAAGTCAGGCGGTGTGTGTCCTGCTGGGCGCCGGAACTTTCCACACCAGGAGTGCACATATTCGTGCGAGATCACCGTGGAATTCTCGTCCATGGCAGCCTGGTTGTTCGTATCCAATCCGGCAAGCACAAGGCTGCCGTCAAAGGAGTCGTGGTGCTCTCTACCATTGCCAGGGAAGATATCAGTGAGGCAGAGAAGCATCCAGTACCTGTCATAATGGCGGGAGCCGAAGACTAACCCCGTCTGCTCCACAAGCTTGGCGAGCCTGGAGAGAATTTCCGGGGAGGCATTGTTGTACTCAATGCGGTCTGGTGCCAGGGCAAGGATGTGCTTGCCGTCCGGGGTGATGTCAAACTTGGTCAGATACCGACCTGCGAGAACGGGCGAGTCATCGAGGCGCTCGACACTCATCGGGTTGTACTTGACCGAATATGCGCCATTGGAGGGGTAGGGCTCATCAGCCGATCGTCCGATATTCTCCAAGGCCGTGGCGATTCCCCAGGACGTCGGAATGGTGATGGTCGGCTGGATGCGCAGCGCGCGGATGTCACGGCCTGCGGGGTAGAGGAGGACATGCTCCCACCGCAGCGTCACGCGATGGCGCGCGACATCGTAATACAGGACCGAATCAAACGAGGCAGAGATGGTGTCAATTCCCGGCGGGATCTGTACCAAGTACTGCGAGGCTTCTCGCGGGTTTCGTCGCCAGGGAAGGGCTCGATCCCCTGCTGAAAAGTGCAGGCCTGTGACATAGGCGACGGGGCCATTCGCACTGTGCGATTCCTGAATCCAGAGGGGGGTAGTGAAGGTCGCGAGTGAGTCGGGTTGAACGGGAAATTCAACTGTTACGTGATACAGGCTGCGATAAGCCTCGGTCAGGTCAACCGCGATCTGGATGATTCGAACCATCGTGGTGGATTCCAAGTTTCGGCCGCGACGCCGTCAAGGGATTTGCAGAGTGATGCAGTGCAGCTCAGTCGTCGAGGTTGGATGGCTGAAGGTTATAGCTGTCGTTGGCAAAGCACGACATTTCGGCTAAGAGCTGCGCCTTCGGGTAAATTGCTGCGTCCGCAGAAGGCAGGTCAGTGGACACGCACGTGCAACTCAGGGGTAAAGCCGCCAATTGCCTTGCCCCTCAACCCCGAAGGATCATGTATGCTTGCGGCACATGCGAAGACTCAACCAACTGTGTTACGAATTGTGTTACGCGTCATTTTCTAAAAGATATCCAAAGCACCCAAGAGACGACTGTACATGCTCCTCGCTGCCTTCGCTCGATTCCTGCCCGATCTAAAGCTCAACAGATTAAACTAGGATGTTATGTACTATCCACCATGCCGAATTTTGGGCCCTAGCTTTCCAGCCTACCTATCTGGCTTTAAGTACATAAACAAGTAAAACTCTGCACTTTATACCCGGAGCTTACTTGTAGCGTTTTGATTCTTGAATCCCTTAGCCACCAGAGATGATAGATACCAAACAGTCAAACAACCATTTAGGTTCCGATAACACTTTCAGATGGCACGTTGGGATCCATTTGGAGGGCGGCTAGGGATGGCTAACGCACCGGAATCTCCAAATGGCAACTTTAGTCGAGGGTCCAAAATTGGGCCACACAACTGTGCGGGCCAGGGCTCATCCATAGCCCACATTAGCTCAGGAGGAGCTTAGGGTCACGCACGAACATGGAAACTGCTGAGGGCAACTTTGGTGCAAAACATTGGGCTGTTTTTTATGAGATTGTGACTTGCATGCTTGAGAAGTCTATCTACAGAAAAGAGGAGATGCTTTTCCAATATTATCCTTAGTCCCTTGGAGAGAAACCGTGGAGTTAGGAAAGGCAGACAAGCTCTCGACTCGCGGGCAGTCTCTGCCAAGTTTCGGAACATATGCGGGCTAGGCCTAGTCTTTGAAGTCGTCCATCCACCAGCGCAATAGCAAGGCAATAGTAACTCCGACAACCAGGACCGCTATCCGACTCCTCAGAGGAGCGGTAATCACTATCGAGAGGCCCTCGATCACGGTGTATGGCACAGCCCGGCATCGATCCTTCCTCCTGGCGGCCGACCAGAGCAAACTGGCATGCCGCTGTCAAGTCGTCACTGAGCCGGCAGGCGCCGAGGAACGCACCACACCGCTTTCCATCGCTTGTGAGGACGAACACGTCCGCGTGTCTCTTGACAGTCCTTTCCATCTTCATCCTCCAGAGCCGATTCCCTATCGATCCCTGTGCCACCCTTTGCCGAACCGGCTCCACAGCATCCCGGGTGTTGAGGGAGGCAGTGAGATGGGGTAGCGCCAGAACAGATGCCCAGAAGCATAGCAGGGGCGTTTGGTGGCTCAGGGTTCGCACGCGGTCCATAGTTGGCTTGTCTAGAGCTGAGATGATGCGGCCCATCGCGTCGTCAATCGCCCGTAGGGCCTGCAGGGCCGTGCGTCCGGATATCTTTGCAGCAATTCCTCTCCTTTGATACAACTTACGGATGGACCCCTTTTCGGCGAGGAAAAAGTGGCCGATCTGCGGCTGGATAGCCTGGGTGCTGTAGAATTCCCAGCTGACCGCTCCTATCCAGCCCGCCCATGTCCACGACGGAAGACCATCTCGACGCTTTGGAGTAGATGAAGCCTCGTGGTACCACAGAATATTGTAGCTGACAGTCGCCTCTAGTAGTCCGTACGCGGACGATCCCACCGCGGAGCCCATGCCACTCTCAAACGTGGCGGCGAGTCCGTCGAAGGCATTCAAGATGTCGGAGGGCATCGTCAGCTCCTTAGAGGAATACTCGGCGACGGCACGATCATACGCCTCTAAAATATCTCGGAAGCTGCCTTCTCGGTCCAGAACCGATGGCGGCCCGGAGAGGCAGGCAGAGTCGATCCACCACTTGTAGTCTGATGGTGAGTAAGCCGCTTTACCAGGGTCCTCGCGGTGCTCCTTAAAGTGCCAAGCCATCGGGCACTCGAATATGACCTGGTCGAGCGCAAAAATCAGCCGCCGGTGCGACAGTGCCTGTTCTTGAAACGTCCAGCCCCGGGTTGCGTACTTGGATAGGTGATACTGGAACGGAGATGCCCCCGTCATCCAGTATCCCGAACCCGAGGGGCACCGGCGAATGGTCCGCACGGGCAAGCGAGTGCCGCTTCGCACCCCGAACAAAGGAGAATCGGCGTTTGTACCCAATCCCACAAGGGTGATGAAGGCTCGGCTGTACACGACGTCCATGGCCCGTATGAGGGCCATCTTGCTGGCCGTATCGTCCTGGACGATGCAAAGAGAATCGACCCAGAGGTACCGAACACACAGCTCCTTCGTAACCGCTATGGCGTCCCGGATGGTGTGCGGGAGGGGGAAGGACCCAGGCCGATGCGGGTCCAGGGACCCGGACCGGTGCAGTAGAGGAAAGTTGTGTCGCTCGGTCTTTAGCGTTGCCACCTCCCCCGGGCGCCCCCAAACGTAGCTCAGGGCTGTGTAACGGTCGTCTGACGTGCCGTAAGCCAGGCATAAGTTTTCAACGTCGATGAAGATGAGCGTCATGGCTTTTGTATTGCCGAGCCTTGTGGTCGGCCGTCGTTTACACTGCGTTCCGTGGTGGAGGACACATGCAAGGGCCCAGGAAGCGACCTGTCTGAAGTCGATATTCTCCCCCCACGTCGTTTCCTCTGTCTCCCCAGATGCGAGCCTAGCAGCATCCTCGGGGGACAACTTGGAGCGCTCATACTCGTCGAGGTCGCCGGCATGAAAAACCGTGCCGAGCACATTATGCTCAGCTATATCGCTCCCGACTTCTAGGGTGCTTCGGCAAATACATCGAGTATCATCGATTCTCAAGTTGAAAATGGGCTGGCGGAGCTGGGGGTGCTCGTCTTCCCTGTTGTCAAAGTAACCCTGGGCGGCGAGGTGATTTTCGTGCTTCGAAATGACATAACGTACCATGGAGCAGACATGGCAATGCAGCCGCGCTTCGATGTCCTCAAGAGTTACGACGTCGATCTTGCGGCCCCCTTCACGGCCGCAAAGCCCGGAGCAGATTGCGCAAAGCCCTTCGCGGCAGCGACCATGGTCCCGGAAAGGAAATCCACCTCACTCGGCCCAAGGCTAGATTGCGAATCATCAGCAATTATGTAGAAGCATTCGTGGGCTGGGTCCAATCCGCACCGAAAGTAATCATATTACAACCATAGGTAATATAATGTATACTAATTATAATATATGATTAATAATAGCTAGTTTTATTTTATTACTAGCTATGGTTGGAGCTATTATTATAACTATAAAACCAAAAAATTACCAGCCTTAGTTATATGAGAGTATTACCGTCGACGAAACGGACAGTTGTGCCAGGGCAAGTGTTCTCGGTACACCAAGCATAAAAAGGAATTGGCGTGATAATTGCCTCAGTTCGCCTCTTGTGTCACACGGTCAGGGTTAGGGTCCGACTCTGTGGATTGCATCTTCCAATGAGGCCCTGGATTCTGCGAGTCCTTACAAGAGCCTTGGCATCAAGCCACGCGCTTACGGCGGCAACCACCGCAGCCAACGGTCCACGAGGGTTGTGATGGTTGGCAAGTTTGAGTGACCAGCGGGTAACCAGCGGCATGAGGACAAAAGGAGCCCTTTGGCTCGACTAAGATTGTATCTAGCTCTCTTTTAAGGCCTTTGAAGATTATTGTGAATTGAGTCTGAGAGCCCTCAGGGCCGCCCTCAGATCCAAGCTGGTGTGACTACCGCCTGCTAGCGATGGTTATCTACCACAGCGGCGACTAGCACCGCCACAATTTTCGTAAATAAAGAATGTTGGAATAGAGACTTAATAGGGGCCGTAAACTGGGTTTTATGTGACTTTAGGGGGAAAGGAAGAGGAGCAAAGAGGAGTTTTGGGGGAGGGGGGAGGTTCCCAGTTTTGGGCCACCTTTGTCCCAAAAACTGGGACCTCGCGAAAAGTTACCATTCGAGCTGCAGAGTACTGACCAACTCGTCTAAACCATGTTTGGCAATTTCTCTGATCATTTCCTGAACAGCTCCTGAACGACGCCTGAGTAGCGCCTGAGCAAGATGGCTAGGGGTGGTGCTGGTGACTGGGGTTGGTGAGGGCAACTTGAGGGTAAAACAACAGCAGTAATACAGCATTCTGAGCTGGAAACGCATGTCCAGGTATGAGAGTGTTCGGCATCAAGAAAAACCTTCAGTTGTGCTGATAGAGAGGTGAGATACGAACCTCGGACGCTTTGTTAGAGCCATCGATTTTGGTATCGTACTTTACCTACACGAGGTCAAACCATGTCCTCTCAAACTGTCTCATAGCCTCCCCCTGCATGAACCCATGAACGTAAGCTTCAGATATGAGCTCGTAGGTGGCAGCCTCGCCTTCGCGGGCTCGCAGCAGATACGGTGTCTTGGAACCCGAAAACGCACACACCCAATCACCAGCTGCGACCCCATCGAGAACTAGACACAAGTAGCCCTCTTCGGTCACGGCCAGCCGCCGACAGTTGATCTTGCGGCCCATGAGCCCGTTGATGCGCGCGAACGAGCGGCCGGACCGGGCCATGAGCTGGAGGAACCGCAGTTGGACTTGCTCGGTGGGGACGTCCCGCGTCACGTCCTCGGCCAGCTCCGTCAGGTCTCGGAAGACGGCGTAATCATTCCCCACCATATCTGGAGCTGGGAAGCGGTATCTGGCCGGGTCGGGGTACTCATCACCCACAAGCGTCCTCCATAGAGCCTCCTCGCGCGACTGGCAGTTAGGGCTATACACGTTATTGACGTGCTCCTCCACCAAAAGTCGGTACTCGCTGTGCCGTGCGGCCACGCTGAGCAGGAGAGCCTCGTTGTCATTGAGCTGCAAAACCGACTCCGCCAGGCCGCGCGCGTTCGAGGCCATCGGCGGTAGGGCGGACACGGCCTTGATCCGCCCGATGCAGACGCCGCGGATCCGCAGCCGGGAGCCATCGTCGCAGACCTCGAATTGGGCCGGTGCGGCTCCTCCCGCGAGATAGCCGGTCTGGGGATGATCGAGCGGGTACGTGATCGGCGCTACCGAGAGGTCGGGAACCCAGCTCGGGAGACCGGATAGGGTGCGCGGCCGGCACCGCCCGGCGAGGTTGAGAAGGGAGAATTTCCGGCCGCGCAGGCCGTGGGTGACGGCGCGGGTGAAGACTTGGCCGGGCGACAGGCGGTGGTCTGGTTGCATGTCTGGGTCCTGTGCAAAGTCGGCGCTGCAGAGGCCGAGCAAGGCGTAGACCTTGTCCTGCGGGTGTGAGGCTACCGACTGGGCGCTGAGCATGACGATGTCGGCGAGGTGGAGGCGGCGGTCGTCGTCGTGCAGGAGTCGGCGCAAGTGCTTCATGTTGCCAATGCAGTTGGTGCCGCGCATGGACGAGGCCCAGGCATCGGGCTCGTTCCAATTGTCTTGCAGCTGCAGCAGTGTGCCGTCGACGACGGTGCGCATACCGCCGACGACGGACAGAAACACGCGCCAGTCAATCCGCCTGCCGCCGTACAGCATCTGAACGTTGGTGGGGATGACCACTTCCTGGATAATCCACGCCCGTTGCCAATACGGGTTGGCAAACAGGCGCTGCAGCGCCCGCGTCGCTTCAGGATGTTCCTGAAACGGAAACACGCCGCGGTTCCCTCCCGACTGTATCTGGTGGGCGAACACCGTCTGGGCATCCAGAAGCTTGCCGAGAAAGTCGGGGATCAGGGCCGCGTCGCCTTCCGGAGCGTCGCCCACATAGGCTATGACATACTTGGCGTTGCCATATATATCGCGCATCAGCGGGATTTGGTAGTCTTTCTCAAAGCTGTCGTCCTGGTTGATGCAGACGAAGTCGATCCAGAGGTACCGCGCACCTTTGGAGGGTACCAATGCGTTGAGAAGGCGGCTTACGCTCTCCGTCACGCCGAGGATGGCACCGCTCACTTTGATGGAATGAGTGATTGCTGGGTCGCCCCAACGGTACGACACGGCATCGTAACGTGGCGCGTTCTGGAGCTCGTAGGCAACCATCTCGTACCGGACATCCATCTCAAGGTTTTGTACCCTCAAAAGCCTGAACGACCTCTTATCTCTCGAAAGTGGCAAGTAGGTGTATTTCGGCTGACCGTCAGCTAACACCGTAGCTTGAGGTGCAGCAGCGCTCGTGGCTGCCATGGAGTCGATTTAATGTCAGTCAGTTCAGACAGCAGGTTGCAAACCGGAAGGAAATATGCGGGAAAATGGATGAAAGGCTGCCAAATCGGCAGTCCAGTTTGCTTTTGGCCATCAACCTCCAAGGGGAGCCTACCTTACCTCCTGCTGTCAAAAGGGGGTGGCTTCAGCAAGCGCTTCAGGTAACAAGCCACGTCTCAGCTTTCGGTGCGGCATGATGAAACCCCGGCGCTGCCGTTCAGCTTTGGCGCACATACACCTCTTTAGACTGGTCAAAGTCGCTACAAAAAATCACACACAATCTGATTGAGGAGGGCGCGCAAATGCGCCGCAGCTCGGATAATGCTTCCGGCCACCGGCACGCGCATGCGCATAATCCTATCTCCCTAAGGTGTGTAGTCGGCTACCGTACCGATGAGCGGTGTCCGATACCCTTTTCCGGCTTGTGGCACCTCGGGCGCCCGCCCCTTTTTGCTACGTTCTGTATCCCACATTACATCACTCCCCAGTATATCTTGTGCACCATAAACATAAATATCGTTCAAAACCAACATTTTAAGTAATCGAAGTCAGTACTACAATAGGTGGAACTCTTATTAGCTTGCATTAGATACTTCGCGGCATCTAGCTTTAGTTTGGCACTTCCGCCCTTCCTGATGTCGACACTGTACACAAGACCTCCTCCTATGTCACCAGTCCAGCTTCACCGAGTCAAATGAAAAGTGTCCGTGGCAGACGTTCAGCCAGTCGCCCTGTTTGGTCCACAAGAAAAGGTACACCCTGTTGCGGATATTCTCCCAGTCAAAGCATCGATGTTCATGGCCACCTTCAATGGAGTTGTCGCTCCTATCTTCACATATGGCACCGTCCAACTCGGGCTCGGTGAACCTTGGGTTGCGATGCCTGGTGCAATTTCTGTGGCAGCCAGCGCCGCTGCCTACAACATTGACAGGTCTGTATCTTACCAGAATTACATTCAGCAGTTAGTATCCGCAGCAAGTGCAATTCTTCTTCTCGAAAGAGTATACTGGTATGGTGGCCGGGCCCCGAGCCTGAGCATGCTCACGAGGGCTGCGGTTCGTGGTATTCACCTAATGCCGCACCTTATGGCTTTTTTTTCAGAATGCGTTCCACAACACCAGCAAGCTGTTCGGCACAAAACAGGAGTTACGTATTTTCAGGGGTGCAATTGAGCGGTATCGATTCGACTATGTTCGGGAGCTGGAAATTGGGGGCAATGACCGCCAGGACAACGACTCAGCTTGGAAGGGGTCTGGAAATGAGTCTCGGAACAAAGGCAATATCACTAGTGGTCAATTTTAGGTGCTTAAGGCTCAGATTGGAACAGAACTGGGAGAGAAGTTAGCCTGATTGGGTGGGTGGGTGGTTTGAAGGTACCGAAGAGGGCTCTTTTGCGTATAGGTTGCGGTCCACGAGGTCGGCATCTAAATGTCGGCAACATAATATGATCTTCTATTCCCTTAGTTAAAGAATTACCAAGTCCATCACCCAACATATCCCGCGGTGTTTTGTGAAAGGAGCTAATCCCTTCAAACCTCACACCACCTTCCCAGCTTCCTCTCGCCTTGCGACACGCCGCAGCGGTGAAGATCGGCGGCGCAGTGCCTTCCGTCCCATCCTCCGCGGCCATAGACCCCCTTTCACACCGCCCTCCGGAGTATCTATCATCGCCTGCCCGGAGTCCTGCCCCTGCTGTAATTGGTGCGAGGCTCTCCCCTAATGCCGCACAAAGCACGTCCTCTAGCCCACGTACAACACCATCCCTAACATCATCGGTTGCGACTCCCTCCCCAAAGAAACCCCCGTCTGCCCCGTCGGCCAATGGCCCACCCAGTGCCTCTGCCGCGAAACTCCCATGAAGCAACTAGAAAACACCCTCGGTCCCTGGACCAGAATCCTCCTTTGCGAACCGCCTCCTGGACCTCCTAGACACCTAGCGCCTTGTCCCTAAAATCTCCCGAAGCCCACATTTTCCAACTAATCTTTCCCCCACAATCCGCGGTTTTTCGAATTCACTGTGCGACGTGCGCATTATTTCACGTGTGAGGTATGCCGACTCGGCATTTCAACTTGTCGCAGGAGATGTGCAGCAACTTGTTTAGCCAATGCTGCTCTATTTCCTTGTGAAGGGCTCACTGTAGTCTTCCCTGTCTAAGCAAGTCAAGCAAGAAATCTAAGCCTTCAGCAGGCAATCATCTATCTTTCGTGCAGTCCTCCATAAAACCTTCTGTTACGCCTATAGTCTGCTCTTAGCTCAAACCCAATGATAACAAGCTATCTTGTTCCGAGAAATCTATGTCTGCAAGTACTCATGCTCCCCTATTTCAGAGTTGCTGTAATATATCACCCTCCCCGAGGGTGGTGGAAGTGTCTCAATCGAATTGAGTTGTTTTTCCTTGGGACGGAAGTACGGAATGGCTAGCCGGCGCTGTAATAGATTCTCGATGGGTCGCTTGAGTAGTGGTGCACAAGCTGCTATGATGAGAATGATTTCTTCAATACGGATCCTGAAGGAGGTACGTCATCAGCTCCGGCCTCGTCGCAGGACGATCTTGTCCTCCGATATCCCTAAAACATACCACATATACGCGGGCATCATATCGCCCACAACGTTCTCCGACGTAGGGTCGTAAGACCGCAACACAAGAACCTTGAACATGCCGGCAAGGGTAGCGACCAGACAGAGTCCCATCAGCATCGAAAGGAGCAACTTCTCGGCAACTGAGTGGTTCAGACGCCATACCAACAACGACGGAAGAATCGCGCAAAGCAAGTCGCTGATCATGCCAATACCTATATCCGTAGGAATTAAGTGTCAGCTGACCCAGTACTTCACACCTGCGGCAGAGACCGAAGTTGATCTGTAGGTAGGCAGACTCACCGCTGAACACCCAAGCCACGATCCAAATGTGTTCCGAAGGCACGCATTCTTTATCAGGGACATTTGACCACATCGAACGAATTGGGCGGCATTGGATAAGCTGAGAGATGTTGCATGCGGCAAGAGAGGCTCCCTGGAGAGCGATCGCGGACCAGAGGATCCCTTTCCAGACCCGCTCTTGGGCGATCTGCAGCAGCAGACAAAGGATCGAAATTCGGGCGAATGATGATGCCCAGATCGCAACGACGAACACGGTAAATGTGGAACGCCCAATTACTTCGATCTGATCCGAGGAGAGGAGGTAGGGAGGATGACCAAAACCGTATGAGACCGCGACGATGGTCAAGATGATCGACACAGATTCAGCGATCTAGTGGGCTCTAGGTCAACTCTTTTGCTTTGCAGGATTCAACTCATGGGGAGGGACGCACGACTGCAACAGTCAACGTGTAATCGGCTGCAGTGAGGCGAGGCTTGGGCCGAGCCCGGGTCCAGATGCGGACGAAGTAGAATGCCAAAGCGATTACGAAAAGCGGCAGCAGGATGGCCAAGGTCCTGTAGCCGGCTGACGTGTCCACGGGCTCTTTACCTCCGCCACCCATCTTGGAGATGGACGGATACCCATGGGAGACGATGGCGATGGTGGAAGGAAGGGCCAGTCGGGAGGTGACGTCAGGTAGTTGTCAGCGGGTTGAACTCTGAGCCCCTAACCGTCAAGGAGAAAGCGGGAGGTCTGCGCTTTTTCAATGCTGGGCCTGGATGCTTGCCAAGGGCTTGGAAAACGCCATGCAGCGTGTCGAGTCCAGGCGATCGGGCCCAAAGAAGCAATCAGATCGCCTCCGCCAAGGTGGTCAAAGCGAAATCATCTTCTGCTTGCAACGCCGGAAATTTCTCGGGTGATCATTTTGCTCTTGGCGTTCATGGATCCCGGCCACATCGGGTCTTCTAGATCACACCGCGAAGAGAGATACGCGCCAAGCTTAATAGCTGTTTCGCTTCTCTTTTCTGTGGCGTACTTGCCAAGTGCCAAGTGACTGGGGTTAGCGGCTTCACGGAGGTAGTGGGAAGAACAAGGTTCTCGGCGTCGCTGAACGAGAACTAGAAAAATGTTGTGTTGTCAACTAGAGTTTGGAGGAGTTGCTACAGGCGGGCATCAGGTGAACCTCACTGCTTGTACCACCGCTTGCAATCTTGATTCTCATCATCCCCATCGATCGAATGATACATGTAGTGTGAGCCCTCAGCATCACTTGCTACTCCCTTTTGCTTCCTCAAGATGCTTCTCCCCCTGCCGGGGACGTCGAAGGCTCTGTTAGTGTTTTCGCCAAGTGTTAACATAGCGAGAAACCTGCTTAGCGAGCCTGTGTCGATTTCGCGATAGAACTGTTGGCGATGTTTCGGCAAAAACTCCGAAAGCTGGGTCGATTTCGTAGTGTGAACGTAGGCGATGATGCCGAGGCTCAGATTTGACTGGACCATCAATACACTCACCGTCTTCCTTATATATCATCTCCAAAATCCTCGTTGAACCTTCATCTCAAACAAAAAAAATCACGGGCAGACCGCTAACAGCTCCCCTAGCTTACATGCACATGTGTGTACTGATCATGATAAAACCAGTACTGCCGACAGGCGCCTCTTAACCCGCCGATGCGGTATTTTATGATGCTTAGATTGATTACTGGGATGTTGACGTTCCCGAGGACATGGAGCTGACAACCTCCCTGTTCGGGTGACCCCTGCGAAGCAGGAGAAAACCCGCCGACGGCGTCTGCAGTATGAGTGCCCGCACTCTATTATGTCTCATGTACGTGAAAAAGGCAGTAAATCACTCCGATTTCTACGGCGCAGCCGAATCAGACATACTTCAAACGAATGCAGGGACCCAATGCAGAACTCCTAGATTTCGGACACAGCCGAATGCTCCGAAATGCTCGAAAAGAGTCAGCAGAAACTGAAAGGGATGCCCAGATCAGCTTCAACGCCGCTCTGAGGCAACCGTGAGGAGCTGGGGATATTGCTATATAAATTAGGCACTCGCCGATGCCTTTGATTTGCTTTCCTCTCTGTACCCATCGCAACGCCCCACAGTACCCATTGTGGTTTCCATCATCACGAAATGCCCAATATGCAACTACTACGCTTGCTTCTTCTTACTCCTGCCCTCGTTCAGGCCCAGGCTGCAACCCATACTATCGAAGCTGGCAATGGGGGCTTCCTCCCTAGTCAGGTCACTGCACTCCCAGGCGATGTTATCAAGTTCCACTTTAAGGACGCAGGCCATGGTCTCGTTGAGGGGGTTGGCTGCAAGCCTACCCCTGGTGGATTTGATACGGGCATTGTTCAGGTCAGCTCCAATACCGTACCGTTCACGTTTGCCAAATGTAACTAATGCTAAGAGGTGACGAAGGCTGGGCAACTATTGGCAGTTACCGTGATCGATTCCAGCCCCTGGGGCTTCTTCTGTCCTCAGAACGGTCACTGCGCGGCTGGAGAGAACTTTACGATCAATGGCTGATTGATTGTCATCTGCTCTGAGGTGGAAATAGATAAAAAAAGAAAGAGAAAACAGCCAAATTATAACTGCATGCGGCCTTCACCGGAAGATCTCCTGCGCGTTGAAGTTTCTGTCTGAGGACAATTAGTGGGACGTAAGAAGCTGATGATCGATGAGCGAACGATGTGCATCCTGCCAGAGATCCAAACGAGCCCCTCTGAGGGAAAAACAGCGGCGTCTACCTGCAGGGGCAGCAACTCTGTCCAAAGCGTATCAGTAGACAGCAGGATCGCTTTTTGGCATTGCTGAGATAGAACATTGCCGCCGTGGATAGCCCGGGTTTGGGCCAGAAAAAAAGTCGAGTGAGAATATCGAGGTAACTAGGTATGTGCGCTCTCCGGGGCAAGGCAGCCCTCCCGTCAGATATGAGGGGGTTCCGGGGCCCTGGGAATCTAGTCAGCTTCGCTGACTGGATCCTTGGCACTGCAGGAACGCCAGTAAGCCTAAGCCACTATGGTGACGAAGGCTGAATCCTACGAAAGGGTCTATAAAGAGGGAGGTTCTGCTGGAAGCCAGAGCCACAACAAGCAATAAAATCTCAACATTGCACCTCATTATTTGGAGCGAATCCAGTGTGCCGTGTTTCTGACACCTCCCGGTGGAGGTTGCAAGGCCATTCTATGCGTGCTGCTGGTGTCCCCGAATCCCAAGCAAGATGGAGGATGAATTTGGCCAAGAAGAGTACTCTAAAAGCAAGCTACTTCCGGTTTTTGCTCGCTTCGACCATTATCTTGACATCTTAGGCGCTCTGGGACACCAGCAGAACCTGAGAGGTTGATGGAACACAGATCATGGACCCCCGCATAGCTCATCGGCGATGTGACAAACTTTGGGTGCGCGCGGGCCTGTGGGCGCCACCCTTGCATGTCGGCCTCTGGCGCTGCCGGCTCCTGCGTGCGCACTCCACTCTGGGTCGTTACGGCGAGATTTGGACGAGTCCAGAAGACGGACAAGAGGCGGTGCTATGGGCTATTGATGTACTCGGCTGGGGTTCCTGGCAGGTATTTCGGGTAGGGATATTTGATGCCCCCAGTTGTTTGAGCATGGCGCTGCATTCGAGAGCGCTGAATGGAAGGGGATCAATCTCGTCTGAATGACAATATCCGAGCCTAAAATTTGGTGAAGATATCACACATCGATCGCCCTACACATTCAGAGGTGACGCCGGGATGCCAACTGCCTGTGTGAAAATTGTGCCCCAGGGCCGAAGCGAGGTTGCTGGGTACAAGTACCACCGAGGCGAACCCGACGACCAGTCTTTGGTGTCTTAGTGGTAGTTGGTCGCGTCCCCACTTGTCTTAGTGTCTTAGTTAATATTACCATGCAATAATCGAAGCCAGAGGATTGGGCACAGCCTAGCGGCGTGCCATGTTTCATGTTTCACGGCGGTGGGCTTCTAGACCCCCGTCCGAATGATACCCACAAGCTGTTCAGGAGGTGGCACCGGCGGCCCAGGGAATCCTCACCGTCCCGCATTGATTGAGATGCGCACCGCTATAAGACGGAACCATCTATACGGCCTATTTCTTGAGAATCCAAAAGACTCCAAAGTCAGACCCTGTCTGATAAGAGTCTACCTACCCGCCTAACCTTAGTCATTCCTTTGTTTTTCAAGTTTCAAGATGCGTCTCTCGCTGCGAACCCAACACCTGGTCTTGACCTCCCTCGTTGCCGTCTCCCGCGTTGCCGAAGCTGGCGGCATTCCCCAGAATGTTCGAACCTTTTATGGTGGTCTCAAGACTTGCTCCAACAAGCTTGCCAGCGGGTTCTGGAGCTCCGACAGTGGTCCCAACAGTGAGCCCCCCGGCCCCACTTTTCCTCCCCCAAGAATTCCCATATTGATGTGCCTCGAGGCTTTTCCTACTGTGGCGACCACTTGGCCGACTACGGCATCGTGTACATAAAAGCCAACATGGACGTCGACTGCGACGGCGCACAGGGCGGACACGCCGACGATGGTCGATGCGGCTCCAGCCACGACACGCAGTCCGTCACGTCCTTCCAGTCGACAGTAGAGCGATACGGAAAGGGCATCCACGACCTGAATGCTAACGTGCACCCTTACGTCGTCTTTGGGAACACCGGCACGAGACACGGATGGAAGACATTTGATCCGCAAGAGTATGGAATCGAGCCCCTGAGTGTGATAGCGGTTGTCTGTGGGGACAAATTGGTGTTCGGCATCTGGGGCGACACCAACGGTGACGATGGGGATCACCCCGTCGTAGGGGAGGCGTCCATCTCGCTGGCGACGGCGTGTTACGGCAGTGGGATAAATGGGAACAGCGGGCACGATCAGGACGATGTGCTCTACATCGCTTTTGCCGGTAAAGGAGCGGTTCCGGGAGCTAACGGCGCTAATTGGGCGGCGCGAAATTACGCGGATTTTCAGCAGAGCATTGAGGGTTTGGGGAACTCGCTCATCGCCAAGGTTGGAGGGGCTGTTCCAGGGGTCCCCGGGGGGTGGCTCCCAGGAGATCACGGTGGCAAACCAAGCAATACCAGCGGTAACCAATCAGAAGGCGGAAGCGATGGCGAGAGTGATGGGGAGGTTGGTGACCAAAACTGCGAGTGGCCAGGCCATTGCGCAGGGGCGAGTTGCTCGAGCCATGATGACTGCTCAGACGTTTTAGTCTGCGAAAACAGAGTGTGCATTCGCGCTTGACAAATGCCTACAATCGCTGCGAATCAGCACCTTTTTTATTTTATTTTTAAGGTTAGCGCGACCGTTTTGGAGCAGCGTCGACCCTGAAATGCGAGCACTGGTGCTTCAGTCGAATTGGTTGCATTTCCTGACTAATCCACGTCCTGTGGTTCTCCTGTCGCCTTCTGTCACAAACACGGCACACTGGATTCGAGTCGTGCAAATGTGCCACCAGAATGTAGAGGCTACAAGTCTCGACCTCACATGTACTCCAACCAGTTGGACGTGATGGAAAACTACGCCACAAGCGACGATGTTGACGACTACAGGCTACCGCTCACCAGCCGCTGCCGCCAGCACGTGATGGGGGAGCAACACACGTTTGAGAAGTGGCTTCCAAGTAACCTATTCGGACTCGATGGACCCATCACCAATAAGAAAAAGAGCTACACGTACTTGGGCGGGCAGAGTAGCAGCCGCTACATGCTCTTTGACGAGGCGGAACCAGACTACCCTTTGCTTGGTGCGTGGAAACGAATCGCCTAACGCGGTCAGTTGCAATATGTCAACAAGTCCTCACCTCTGTGACAAGTCGGAAGTCGACAGGAAGTTGCCGCAATGACCTTTCGGCTCTGAGTGTGGTTGTGACGGCACAAGTCATACAAAGAAGCACGGCGAATGACTTCCGGCTCCAACTTGCGGGCTCTTCATTCTTTATCCAACCTGCTGACTGCAGAGCCATTAAAAAGTTCTCGGATGTGATGAAGACAGCCTGGCTGTGTGCGCCGAATTTAGGCATACGAAACTTCCTCGGACTGTGGCTTTTGTACTACCAGGGGGGGAAGAGTGAGTAACGGCTTGCAAGATGTTATCTGGTAGTATTTGTGTTCGGCGCTACATCCTGACAATTGCCTATCCTATGTAGTCTCATGGTGTTTGGGGCTGAGAGCAGGCCGAATCGGGAGACAAGCGCAATGCCCCACAACCCCAACCCAGCGCGACCTGGTGCGCATTTGCGCACCAACTATGACCATCAACGCCCAATCACAAAACGTTAGGCTTGCAGATTTCTTTACGTCCAAAGCAAAATCATTTCGCAAACTACCTTATTCGTCCCGAATCGCAAGGTCGGTACCATCGGCCAGGAGACGTGATCATGTCCGACAGAAACGACTCGATCGCCCCAGAAGATCAGAGAGAGGGTTAGTGACAAAACCATCGACGTCCACTCTCGTTATATCTCCTATTTGGGGCACATGCTGGTGCTTGGGGTCATTTCCGCGGTTGGCAGCATCATCGTTACGTTCTTCGACCTAGCTACACCTCTCCTATCGATGATTCCAATCTATACGAGTGTTGTATCAGCCATCCATCATCGGCCCGCGGACTTGGCATCATGCGCCGGAACAGCAGCGGCCCTCGTCGCAGCATCCGTCCTCGTGATGTTCCCTATCTGGGACGCACTAATGTCTGTGGGCTGGTTGGCCGCCCCCTCGGCGAATGATTCCTTGTTCCTCTGTATTATTTGAGTCGATAACGGCGTTGTCATCACAGTCCTCCATACGGCCCAATCATCCCATCTCAGAAGTCAGTACCATGGCCCCATACCAGCCTTTTGGCCAGCTCGGGCGACAGTTTATTTACATATCCGTCATCAATCTAGTAGTAAACGTTACTCTGTTTGTCATATCCTCTTTTATCGCTCTGGCAATCCTAGAGCAAAGCGATATCGGCGAATTCAGGGGACAGTGCTGGCTGGAAGAACCTGAACCTCAAGGCATTTGCTAGGGGCACGACTGACACTTGGTTCAAAGCTGTTGCAGTAAAGCTCCCGTTTTGGGATGACGTGCGGACAACATGCAAGAGGGATATGGCCGGTATTGTAGAAGGGGTGGCAGGGCATGAGGAAGCAAAGCACTGAAGAAGACACCAGAGAGAGCAGTGATGCGGCAGTTGGTAGGATATACACACTTACTTATCTTGGGTAGGTAGGCACCTACCTACCTTTCTCCGTTTCTCTCAGGGGGTCAGACAAGAACAATGTTCCCTAGCTCAGGCTCTTGCCCTCCCTTTGACCTAACTTCTTCCATCAACCCAGGCATAAACGCAGGGCCGACAATTGTATACCGGTTGCCTGACTCGCGTGCAATGATAAGGGCCTACACGCCGTCGAGGCGTAAGACATTGTGCCCTTTTTTCAAGTCCAGCGGCCCAGAGCCGAATCGGTTATGCTTTGTAAAGAACCCCGCTTGCCGGCGAGCCGCTTTGCACAGCCAACAGCAAAGGCGTACGCATCGGAATTCTCGGGCTTCTTCAACGTGTTGAGGGTATTCTCAGTATTCTCGATACTTTGCTTGTCGTGATTCAGATCCTTCCCTATGTTGGCCTGCATAATTTTATATCACTCATCGAACCATGTGCGGCTAGCATCGAGTATGGACTTCTCATGGGATCCAAGGAGCACTTGAAAGACTGCGTGTGGGATGGACTCGTAAGGCCCACCCACTGGTGCGTCGGTTTTGATCTTGCGGAGCTACGGGAGGAGCATCGTCAGCACCGATGAAAGCTTGGAATCCATGTCTCCCTCGGCTGAAAGGTTGGAATCCATGCCTCCACTGGAGCTCTTCCCGGAACACCAGCAGTGGTTCACCGCATCAATGTTTGCTCCCTGGACCGTCATCTATTTACCGGAGTCGCCCCAGCTTGGAGTCCCCAGCTTGTTGTTGTCATTCTCGATGGGGCCGTAAATATAGCTGGACGCCAGCCAGCTGCTGTTATGAATATTGGCCCAGTTAGGGACCCAGGTTGGCGTCTTCTTACTCCAGTTATGCTCTTTCCTCTCGTCGCCCCCCGAGACCCTGGCGTCTATGAGTAGATTGATGAACGGTGGTCACAGCTTGATCAGGGCTGTGAAGAGCTCCCGGTACGTCTCGCCGAGGGACCGCTGACTGTCAGCATTGAACCCGAGGCGAGGTACGCCGGGAATGTTGCCAAAGGCCCGGAGAACGCCGTGCAGGGCGTATGATTTATCTCGTGCTTGAGTTGCGTCTCGGCCGCGGAGGGCGCGCGCGATTCCGTCTAGGTGCATCGATCTCCCATCGCGATGAGGGAATAGCAAGGAGGGATACGGACGGGGCCCAAACGCGAGGCTGATGAATAGGTAAAACCAAATCCAGACAAGTACAACTACCGCACAGTAGATCAAAATAATGGGAAAGGCAATGACCCAGGACGGGGCCCCGGTCACCGGGTCTCTGGGGACGGCACGGCACCACACGGCGAGGGGCCAAAAGACAATGCCTAGCGGTGCTGGTACGATAAATGGCGTCAGCATGGCGAAGCCGACGAAGGTGAAAACCAGCGACCGATCGCTGACAAAGTTGTGCCGATCAATTGGTGCGAAGACAGCTACGGAGGCGCCGCGTGCTGGTATTTTCCGAAGCTCGATGTCTCCCCAGTGGCTTGGGTGCGGCGTGCTCAACCAAATGTTGAACAAGTCCATCCGGGCCTCGGTGCTTGCTGAGCGCTTCATGATACCCGGACTTTGACCCCGGGTCTTCGGATCGATAGGGAGGCACAGAAAATGCAAGCCACGGTGAGGCTCTTCCCACAAGATGGCCTTGCTTCCACAGAGGATTGTGCAGTCGGCCGACAGAATAACCTCTTGGAATGTCCAGGCTCGCTGGAGCCACGGCTGATCCAACAGGTGGTCCAGGTTCTCGAGTTGGAGCCTTTCACGGAGTGGTTTGATTCGCCTAAGAAGGAATGGGCTATCGGTAGTTCTCTCGCCAGTGCTTGTCATATCCGCGTTACCGGACGGCTACTCACATTCTGAGTGTTGTGAAGCAGGTCTTCACCATGGAGGCTACAGTCCGCCGCCAATCCTTGGATGGCGTCTGGGCCTCACCACGAGCCAACCACGGCATTCCAGGCCAGGCAGGCCTCCAGCGTGAGGCCTTTGACAGGCTGTCGATTGCCTCGTCGCTTGTCAGGTCCAAGCCAGATGTGCACCGTGGTAGCCCGCGAATAGATCTCACCCATTAGCGGGATTTGCTCATCATCCTTCTCCTTGCTAGTGCCGCTTCCCTGGTTGATGCAGATGGCGTCGACCCAGATGGTGATTCCGCCGTAGAGATGCCGGACCGTCATGAGAGCGGCATGGCAGTTTGGGGTGATCGTTACGTACCCGATCGTCGCATTTCCGACCTTTGTATTCCCGGTCCTGCACAAAATGTGGGTGACGGGCGGCTCACTGGGAGTGGGAGGGTCTGGTGGCTCACTGGAAGGGTCCGGTGGGTTCCTCCAGACACATACGAGTGAGCTGCGAAGCGAAGGCGGTTCTTCAAGTCGACTACCTCGAGGGAGCAAGACAGATCGGCTTTCGGGTCTTGGGAGTTGTCGAGACGGAGCACTCTGATCAGTTCCGAACCGTGCCAGCTGGGGAGAGAGATGACAAAACCCTTACAAAATCCTTACTCGGGGCCGTCAGGCTCGGGCGGCGTCTTTAGCACCTCATCTGAGACACTGAAGTTGTGTCCCAATTCAAGTGGACGCCAGCAGCGTTCGCTGCCCAATAAAGGTTCGGATGAACACAAGAACTTCTGCAGCCACAACAGACCTGGCACGGCTTCCCCCACATGGATCCAAAATGATGTTGGTGTTGCGCTTTCGGACCGGCAAACGCGCTGCAGTCTTCAGCGCCGTGGGAGAGATCGACAGGAAGGCGTTTTCAACCCGCTACAATTCGTTGGCCTTTCCCTCTTTCCCTCTGGGGACAACGCAAATTCACTCGTGGGAGGAAGGAGCACTTGACTCAGACCCACACTCAACTCCCATGTCAGAATTTCAGGTCGACGCTGTTCATTGCTTCAAACATCTCTAAAATCAACGAGATCAAACCTGACAACGCAGCCGACGACGCCAATGCTATCATCTTCCCTGCGTTTCTGATGCGAATTGGTGACCTGCTCTATTGGCCTCGTCGAATTTGCACTCGCTCCTTGACTGGGAATTTGATGGATGGGTGGGCATCCGCGGCTTTTGATGAACGGTTCAACGGACAAGTTCATTGGGCAGCGCCCAACAAGAGGGGTAATAGCGGATACACACTACCTAGAGTGGGATTATAGCATCATGGCCAAGTGGCAGTGTTGCAAGCTTTATGACATGATCATGGCCCCGTTCTGCGTCAGCTCCGGCCCAACATTACCCCGCTGATGAAAGTTGTTTCGTCGCCTCGAGCCGCTTGGCACTATCACAAGCCCCAAACTCCCACTTCCTCACAACCCGAGGCCAATCGATTCACCTTCCGTCTCAACAATGGCGTCGACCAAACCCCCCTTTCGTCACTGTGAAAACAACTCTCCCTATTCTCCCTCAATTCCGCCCGCGCCCCCGTGGCGACTTTTCGCCTCCTCATCCGGCCGCTTTCCTCTAGCGACGTCTACGGCCTGCACAGAATCCGTTCCCAGCTCGGAGTCATGGCCAATGATCTCCAGGGCCGCCCCGATGCCACGCTTGAAGAAACCCAGCCTCAACTTACCCGCTTCCTTCCGCCCAATGACGAAAAGACATACCACTTTGCCATCTGCCTCAAGGAGACTGAAGAGTTCATTGGCATCGGGGGTTGTCATTCCATCGCCTCGGTTTTCGGGTGGCCCGCGATCGGCTACATGCTGACCAGGGAGCGTTGGGGCCAAGGGTTGACGACCGAGTTTACGCGTGCGTTTTTGGAGATGTGGAAGACGCTGCCGAGGAGAGAGGTGAAGATTCAGGTTGACCCGAGGAGCTTGCTAGATGGGGAAGTGGCAGGCGGCGTGGTCAAGGAGCAAGTGGCATCGCTCACGCCGTGGGATAATTTTGCGAGCGCGAGGGTTATGGAGAAGTCCGGGTTCGAGGAGTTTCTGGTATGGAGCGAGCCGGACTTGCGGGACCCGAGTGTTGATATCGAGCTGAGGGGGTTTCGGTTCGTCTGGGATCAGAACTGAGCAAGAGACGGCGGTGAGGGCGTTGTCGACTTCTTTTGTTCTCCGAGCTGGTAGCAGGGACTTCAGTTGAAGTGGCTACATAATAATGCTGTGGGAATCTGAAGAGCACCGTGATTGTCCTCGTCCAGTTGGAACGCCGGGCTTCGACTAGCGCCAGCACGCTAAGTGGTCAGACACAGAACCCCCGACGTATCGGATCATCACCACGGCAAGCACCTACTTGCGCGTCGCCGGGAGCAGAGCCGGCCAGTCCTCGGGACTGAGGTACCCGGGCTGCATGCCCGCCACGAACTGCTTGACGTTGCTGCACTTGACGAAGAGGTCGTATTTCCCGGGCCGGTGGGGCTCCATGTTGGTGATGGCGAAGCCCGGGCAGTTGTCGGGGCGGGGTTCCACTTTCGCCGGTCCGATGACGCCGGCGCGGTAGACTGGTTGTCAAGTCAATACATGAAAGTTGAAAGTCAAGGAAAGGAAGAGACTTATGTTTGGAAATCATAGGCCTTATCGCCAGGTTCCAGCCCAGTGGAACTTGGTCAATGTACAAATCATCGCCCGTGTACACCTTGTGATCCCAGTCGGCCCAGAACTCTTTTGGTCGGCGCCCACAGCTCGTCCGCGATCGAATGTCAGGTATTTTGGCCGATCGTGTGACCGGATCGAAGATGGCACTGTCCCTGAACTTTCTTTCCATCCTCAGACGCCAAATACTCCTGGATGATTGACGTCACCCCCAAGCCGAGAAAGAAGAGGCCCATAGTCATGAAGGCTTGCGTGATGTCCTACAAGATGTACCTGTGAGGCCACGGGTCTATGGGGTTGTTGTTGTACTTGTTGTAGTAGCTCTTGAGCTTGAGCCAAGCCAGTCAACTATTACCAAGCAGAACCGTGCTCTTCGGGCTTTGGTGACTGGTACCTTTGGAGACCCGTGATGAGTTTCATCGACTCGGCATACCGCTCACGGGCGCCGAGATGGGATGTGTCTTTGAAAACTGCAGAAAGTCAGTCACACATCATGATCCACGAGAGGCACAGAATTAGGCCTACTGTAAGAACGGTCTCTTTCCATGATTTCCTGCGAGTCGGCCAGCTTCCTGAGCTGCTCCACGCTGAGCGTGAGCTTGACCGAGGCGTAGTCCAGCCTTTTTAAGAGTGCTGCGCGATCCTTCACCGTGAGATCCCCCGTTGGCAACGTCTCCCGCGCCCATTTATCAGCCCAAAACGTGTCAGTGAGGTACATGTGTGCCTGCTCCCAGATGGGTGGTACCGCGAAGGGAAACTCTTCAGCGCCCGGGACATAGCCCCTGTTAGCCCCGCTACTCTTTGTGCCCAGCTGCTCTTCTGCCAACGATGACAGCGTTTCATCTTGCTGGCGTAGTTCCAGATGCTCCTCCCGCAGATGGTGATCTTCATCTTCTCCTTAGGCTCGACTGCGAGGCCTTCGATCATCTTGTCGGCACGACTGAGGGTGTCGCGAGAGAGGAAACTTAGGACATCGAAAAGTATGTTCTCTTTAAGATTGCCGTATCGGAAGTGGTGGCGGATGTAGTCGCCGGCAGACTCGAACCGGGCCGTGCCGGTGTTCTCCTCGTCCTCATCGTCGGACTCATCGCCACGAACAAAGTCGGCGCAGGCATCTCGCAGCGCCCGCAGGCTCGGCTGCTCGACTTTGATGCACAGGTCGCGAAGGTCTGTGTTAGCGACGGTTGGATCAGCAAGGAACTCGGCAACTCTGTTGGCCCGGAGAGCGGCAGAGAGAAGTGCGGGGCGTACTATGAGCTGGCGGCAGAATAGGAGTTCCTTGACCAATGGCGCTGGAACGGGGCAGCCTCCTGCTTCACCCTCTTCTGCTACATGTCTATCTCGAGCTCGTGACTCGCATCCTCCTTGCTCTGGACCTGCCTGACCCAGCCGGCCAGGTGGTGGTGGTAGAGGTCCCAAAAACTGCGTCCTTGTAACTCCACCGCCATTTTAGACCCGTGGCAACTGTAGACGAGGCAACCCAGAACTGTGACCCCTTCGCTCAGTCTGGCTCAGTCTTGCTCAGGTCAAGGCGGTAACCGCTCAGTTCCGAAGAAGGAAAGGGAAATTCATGGTGTCGATTTTAGGGTGGTGAACTAGCTGTTACCCCTCTTTCGTATCAAATCTGAGCTGTCTAATATAGGTGGCAGCGGGTAGCCCAGTCAGACAGCTGTTGGCAACTGCAATTGGCTCAGATTTAATCCGAAAAAGAGGGGTAACAGCCAGATCAGCTAGATTTTCTTTCCTTGCGGATGAATTCCCTATCTCCCGATGAGTGTATCTCGCGCGCTAGCCACTGCCCAATTACAGCCAAAGACTTGTTCGTACCCTGCTCCACTCTTTCAACCTCCTTTCGAAATTCGTGTTCTTCTCGGGCCCCTGAATTTCTGAGGAACCCAGCGGAAATTGCCAATGGCCACGTTCACATCCAAGATTGCCTTGATCACTACAGCCAGCGTGAAGGCCACTACGACGAGCCATAACAGTGCTCCAGCATACATGAGTATGGCGTCTCGTCCGGGCTGTCCCTCTCTTTCGGTCACGTCAGTGTCGCGCGCCGAGAGAATCATGTCGCTGAATCCGGGAACGTAAAACCCCTGTTGGCGCGCAAAATGGGCTACGTGGCCCATCATGTATGCCAAGAGGAATTGTAGAATAATCTCTGCTGTTAACGTCGTGGCGGCTACCGAAAGGTATATGGCTTGTCCTGTCTGAAAGAGAACAAGCATAACAATGAGCCGGTAAGGCGGGGTTAAGAGAACCAGAGCATTACGACAGTTATATTAGTATTCTTATAGCCTAGAGTCGACTTAATGATCACGGCATTAACCAGATTAGCGGTAACGTGCAAGGCTGCGGTGAAAGGGCTGGTGATTATCCTGCCAGGAAATGGAGTAAGTTAGCGTAAGGTTTAACTTAATGCTCTATTCCAATGTGGGGGCGCTGAGAGAGAAGGAAAGGGACAAGGGTTGTTAGGGAAAGTACGTACCACCCTCGGGAGTGTGGTTTTCCCAGCTAACCACTCGTCAACCTCAGAATGACGGTCTGACGGCTAAGAAGGGGCGTTATGACCAGTATTTCAATATTAACCGCAGCGAAAACGCCCAGATTGGCGGCCGCTGTCGGGCAGTTCAACGACACTGCGCCTCCTCCTGCAAACTCGGGTTTCACCACGGCAGGCCACCATCACGTACTTCCTTAACACCATGGCCTTTCTGACGCTGCTGTGTCTGGCTATAAGTGCGATTGGCTTCCGCTATTCGGACGACAGTAGCATCGGGGATGACGAAATAGTCAAGCGAGGGCTTATAATAGTTATTAGGTATATCGTTAAGTTTGCGCTGTATGTCACGGTTATAGTACGGTTACGCCAAGTGAGCGTCGACCTAGACCTGCTCCCAGAGCTGGTATCTAACTGCCGTCCCTACCACGACATCCTACCCGGTTTTCCCAAAGACAACCCTAACGTGATGGAGGGTATAAAGCGCTATGCGGAAGCCATAGGCTACACCAGCACTACAGGTATCGTGCTCTAGAGCACCCTAGGCTTACCGCTGCGCATTTTCCTTGTCTTCTTAACCGTGGGTGGCGTATCCGCTGTTTTCTATGGCCTCTATTGGTTAGCTTTGAATTCGCTAAAAACATTAGGGTTTTTCTTCTCGCTTAGATTCTAGATTAGCATTACCTACTGTTTCGCACAGCTCAATCATAAGAGGAACTTACTGGGCAGCGTCCTAGGTAAGGAATATAGAGACTCTCAGTAGAGGTTTGGTCAGGTTCTAGCTGTTTTTGCATGGATGCCGCTCTTACTCGAGTCCGTGGTAGGTATTCTAAAGAGTGTTATAAGGGCATGCACATCTTCTTCTAACCGTAAGTAGTTTCCCGAATCCTCTTTTGCCCTTCCTAACAAGGCTATTCTTGCAGACCGAAAGCGAAAAGATAACATATCTTCTCGCCAACGCTGCACTAAAATGCGGCCTGCTGTCTCGTTGGGTGATTCTATGGAACACGAGCTGGGGACAAGAAGAAATGTTTCTCCAGAACACTCTGCAGTGTCGGCGGATCACCAGAGTAACAGCAAATTTCGAGATTAGGGAAGGGAAGATTGTCTCGATAGTTATCACATGCATATAAGGGAGGCTTAGACCAGAACCTAGGTGGAAGATAACCAGTAAATCCCTGGTGTTGCATCATGGTGTCTTCTTACTTCTCACACCTTCATGCCTTCCCTGTTACCACTTTTGTCATTCCTTTTACCACCGCTCCTATAAGTCTTACCAGTCACCTCCTGTACCATTTGTTATATGAGACGAATCTGGGGACACACAGTCCCCCTTTTCGTTCGTATTCCTGATCCCGTTCGTCAACGCACGGAAGCAAAGGTTCCTCGGACAACTATGCGGGGAAATCAAGTTGGATGGGCTCATGCAAGCTTCACGTGCAGACGTCAACCCCGCACCGCTAGCTCCCTGTCGTCGGGCCTCTCTGAAACCCAACGTCTCTTTTCTATCCCACCACCGGGTTTATCCCACCTGCTTTCATGACACCACGGAGGCCCGGCACGATGGAGATGGCGACACCGACGGCACAGTATCAGCACTTTGTTCCCCAGTTCCTCCTCCGGAACTTTAGCCACCCCTACAAACCCGCGGGCGGCAGGAAGCGCGGCAAGCGCAAGGACGAGAATGGGCTGTACTTCGGCGAGAGCGTCGTCCAGACCCTGGATTTCACTGCGAATCCACCCGTGATTTGCGAGAAGGCGGTGAAATGCGTCCTTGGGCAGATAAACATGTACGAAGGCGCATCAATACAAGAACAGAGAGTTGAGCAGATGCTATCCAAACTGGAGGACCAGGCTGCCAGGGTATTCCGCAAGATTACCAAGGCATACGAAGACCTCCAACAGGAAAAACAACAACAAGGAAAGGACGACGCAGAGAAAATAGGCATCTTCTGTCTCACACGCGACGAACGCAACCTCATACGCAAATTCCTCTTCCTCCTCAAGTACCGCGGCTCTAGTTTCCACCGCCGATTCTACCATCAAACCCCCGACGAGTACAACGCAAACGACCAAAAATCCCTCCGCGAGTACATGGCCGAAAAAGGTTACTCACGGCCGCTAGACGTCTGGCTCAACAACATCAAGGCAATCATCGACCTCGACATCGACGTCGAGGGAAAGTGGAAAACGGACTTGTGCCGGCGCATGTACCCAGTAGATGCCCAATGGTTCTTCTCCCACACCGAGATGTTCTACATGGCCATCTGCACCCCCTCCGACGCTGACGGCGAGTTCATCCTCACCGACTCCAGCTACAACATATTCGAGGGACCCAACACCTGTGCACGAAACAAGAACACTGGCCGCCTCGAGGGCTCGGCCTGGACCGAGCTGCACATGTTCGCCCCCGTATCCCCCAAGCTGATGATCGTGCTTCGCTCTTTCACGTTCCCGCAGCCAGACGAGGACGTCAACGACAGTGTCAGACAGCAGCGAGAACTCCACCGCCGGCATATCCTCGACAGGCCGTTCGGAGGCGAGGTCAAAGGTCTGCTGCACGACCTCCCCGTAGCCAAGGCCCGCAACAACTACTCTCAGGTGATCAACGGGCGGTCATTTGTATGTGACAGCTACGACGGAACGAGGAAAAAAGAGCACAAATTCTACTTCTCGCTCTTCCCAATCAGCACACGGCACGTCAACATCATCAACGGCGTCCTGCTTGAAAACTGCGCGCACTGCACCAGTGTGATATTCCAGACCAAGTCCATCTTTGCCAAGACCCTGGAGTGGTTCTTGGGGACTACCTCCATCAGCAAGGTCATATCTGGCGTACCCGGGGCCGAGTCCTGCGCCGAGTCTCTCCGGAAGATGGGCATCGTCTCCCGCGCCCTGGGTTCGACAGGGACGACCGTCACGAGGGAGCTGGATCCTCCGGGCCCGGTGGCAGATGAAATGCACGAGTTGCGTCAAAGGGCGCAGGCAGCGACGCAACAGTGGTTTAAGAAGGTTGTGATTGAAGGTGAAGAGGATCCGATGATGAAAACGGAGTTTATGCAGTTTTATGTTAATTTGGGTAGGTCAATGGCTTCACCGCCGGCCACAGCAGAACTCTTGACGGTAGAAACTGACACTGACACTACATTGTCTTCAGGCGGCAGCCCCTTCACCACACTCATGGAGGATTTCGATCAGGCAGCGAAGATGTGGATGCTCCGTGTCAAAATCGACGTGTGGTCACAAGGTGTCGCAGAACCCATCCGCCAGCGGAACCGCAATCTCCTAGAGGAAGCCTATATGCGCCTCCCGGCTGCTCGTTTCATGGTGTATGCTAAATTCTGGCGCGCTAAGATGCTCTTTCGGTTCGATGACCTAGAGAACGGGAATGGCGAAGAGGGTCCCGACCCCTTCGCCGGTCCCGAGGACGTTGTTCTTAGAGGCAGGTATCTGTCTTCACAGTTTCCATGGATTTTAGCTAGTAGCTAACACACAGCCGCGCAGCAAGTAACATTTTTAGCTATGAGGCACTTAACCGGGTGATATATAACGTGGTATCGGTCGACATCCAGAGGGCACGGAACATCTGGCAAAACCCCTGGGAGGGTGTTACTAAAGACTACAACAAGGGATTTAAGATCCTCAAATCACTTTCCTACGTGATACATCACCTAGGTACGCAGACCCCCGGATGCTGACGGATATACAACCCTAGATCAAATGAGCTAATTCCGGCGTTAGGGTATATCCGTGAATGTGGCATGTTTCAATCTTTCCAATCACGTTATTCGTTCGTCTCTAACAAGGATCAGGTATCCTAGAGGTCGAAGACCTGGCTCTAGCAGCTCAGCTTCAAATACTGATGATGGACCTTCACAACAACGCAGAGGGCGCTCAATCTGCATCCTTCCGCATACTTGAAGATGAGGATAGAATTGAGCTGCTCACGCGCGCCTTTGTCAAGGAGCGCTTTGTGGAAGCTGTGAAGGTGAGGGTAGCAGCATCTGAAGTTGTGCCTCTGAGGGACGTTCTGTTCGACTTCGCATATCCCACTCCCCCGTCGGGGTGGCTCGACTGCGCTAGCTCGTCGTGACCTCGACAGAGGAAGCTATGCTCGTATATGAGATCCTCGATGTATTGTCGGTTCTGCTCTGGGTCGGCGAGATTGGGGTATTTGGCGAAGAGGCATGTCATGGCTTGTCTGTTGAGGGCACGTTGTTCGGTCATGGGGGCGCGGTGGCGGGAGAGTGTTGAGCGGACGTCTTTTCTGCGTGGCGAGGTAGTACGTCTTCGTCTGGGTCGTGTTCTGAAGGCTGTCGTTATATGTAGAAGAAAACCAGGGAATCCGCTCGATGGAGTTGAGGATGTGCTGTCTGGAATCACGCCCCCTTGGCCCGGTGACCATCGGAACATGCGGCGCGAGTTGATCGTAATTAGTCGGGAAAGTAAAAGAATACAGGCTTGTTATCCCGAGCCTCCGAAAACACCGCCTCCCTGTCGCAGTGCCCACCCGCCCGATACCCAGCAACCCGCCGCTGCCTCTGCATGTGCCACCACTAAGCCTACCACCTCAGGCCCAGAACATGTTCACTCAGAGCGACTTACTGGGCGTGTCGAACTGCAGCGGCAGTTCTTGGCGCTCAGGCGCGCAGGCGCCTTACCGCTCCAGGCTAGCCTAGAGCGCAGGAGCCTTTAGTCATGTGCTCGCCTCACACACCGGGAGCTTTCTTTTATATTTAGTCTGGGAGCTTCACTCCCCCCCTTTCTACCTAATCAAGTCACTTTACAACTGCACTTTCGCTGCTCCGATAAGCTCCGTACCCTCAGTGAAACGTTCCACAGGGTGACTTTACCTACTCAAGCCCCTCGGAATCAGGTGGCTTCCCCTCAACACTGGAAGGGTACACTACAACAGCCCCCCCTCTACGCCACCACACGATGCCAACTAGGAGCACCGTCATTTCCTCATGGCCAACAGCAACGCCAGCAGCAAGCCAGAATGTGGCATTCCAGTAAGTCCCCCCTCGACTGCAAGATGTAGATGACCTGTAGCAAAAGACCCAGATCGCACCCCCAGCACCTCCAATGCCCTGTGTGCAGCAATGCCCACCCCGCCCACCCCACGAGGTGAGGCCGGAATCGGCACCTCTGGGCAAAACACAAGGACTACGCCCGGCGGAATGACGTCCCGTCGGAGGACGAGAGGTGTCGCTTGTGCGGGAGGACGATGCGTGAAGACAACCTCAAGCGGCACCTCGAGACGAAGCATGGGAGGAGAGGGTGCGTGGAGGTTAGGGATGCTGTCTTTAAAAATGGACGCCGTGCTCATCCGCGATTCGCTCCGCTGCATCGAGAAGCTTCCTGTGCTCACCACCAGTGATCAATCACGACCAAGATCATATCGCAGCAGCCCCCAAGTGCCTCCATACCGGCCAGGTGCGCATTTACCAACCCGCGCAAAACCCGAGACCCATGGATGAGAATTTTGATGTCCACAGACAGTTTCCGTATCAGCCTATCGGGGCCGCGCGTCTCAATCTTGTAGGCGAGCTCCTGGAGGGCACCGCAGCAGCCCCATTTCTTCCACCGCCAAGCCGTATCTGAACCACTACAAGCCCATCCCGGTTCTAGAGGTGAGGCCTCATCGTTGTAGATCACAAGGCGGTACTTTAGCAACGCGATATCGCCGAAAGTTAGATAGCTCCCCGGCTTAAGCCCGAGATACGATTTGCTCAGGCTATCTACATGTATTCAGCTACGCTCCTAGATACACAGTGCGCTCGATTCAAAAGAAGCAGCGCCGGACGCCGCCAGGCCTAGGCGACATCATATTACGGAGGAGACTACCTAACTATGACGGCACGTGGATGTACCGTGGCTGATGCCAGTTACGGGACAAGGCTTGTCGGTATTCTCGATCGCGTTTAACTCTTCGCTAAGGTCGGCCGTCGGTGGCTCGCAGAATATGATAGCCTTTAGTATCTGGGCTGTTGTTAAGCTGTCGCTGTAAGTGGCTACTGGTTTTCTTTCCTTTTTCGACATCGTGAGCGACTTTTTCCATACCAGTGGCGAGATCGACGTGCCTGTAATGGGAACTAGTGCTCCTTTTCCCCAACTAATACATATATAAAGAATGTTATATACATTATTGGAATTATTGCCCAGGAGCTATTCAATGCAAATTACACGTCATCTACTTTCTATCTACAAGAAACTTTAGCTTGGGGGGGCTGAACAGGGGTCTCTGAGGCTTGCAGCGGCAATGTATAGAATCACCCTAGCTCAGGACAAATCAGTCACAGCTCACCCCAGCTCAGGACTACGAGCGAAAAAGGAAATTTCGTGAGCCCAGATTCGTCTCAGATAACCAGGCTGTTAGATTGTAAAGTCAACTCTTATCAATAAACACTTTTAAACACTTCTATACCCTTGGTCCCTGCCCACGATTCTACCTTTCCTCCTCCTTATTCTGTTTCTTCTGGCTCTAGCTTTGCGTACTCTAACCAGTAGAAAGAATGCCGCACTTAAGCTCAGAAGTGCAATATAACGCAACGCAACACGACCCGCTGCACCCTCGACGCCGGCATTGGGCGGATCAACTCGCAAGTCTTTCGAATTGATCCGCAACTCTCCTCGATCCGCTACGTTAGGACGTATCCTTGACCGAGTTCGAGATCCGTGGACTAGCGGTAGAAAGCTGGCGTCTCAGCGAGTAGTGAGCAGCGTGCACCTCGATTCTCTGGCGCTTGCCGTCGAGGGAAGGTCAGGCGAACCGCTGCGCAGCGGGCTGACAGGAGCGCGGATGCCTGGCCTTGAGGCCATGCCAGCCGCCATGCCAGCCAGTTGGGACAAGGGGCAAAAAACGCTGCCAATGTAACGTTGCGAACTTTGGGACCCAGCCATGAACGAGTGGACACCAAGGACAAGGCATCCATGCGAAGCATGAGGAGGTGAAGACGCCTAAGGATCCTCCAGCTGCCAACTCTAACTAAAATATAGATACTATGCTTCTCGGAACTGGAGCCGGAGCCGGCACACCTGCCGCGGTGCCCTTTACTTTAACTGTTGGCTGATAACTCAGACGTTTATCCATTGACGATGACGGGTTCAGATTCGTGGCCGAGGCGGAGCAATCTGCGGGCTGCGGAGTAAGGGCTACGGAGTGTACCTCTGTTCTTCCGGCAATAATATTGTAAGAGCTGAAGTGGTTGTGGCTGGTCTTCAGTTGGAAGTATAAGGATCAGTAAGTGATAAGGTAGTGATAGTGACCGGTTAGGCCCCTCCCGACGATAAAAATCTGATTTGCATCGGATGCGAGGGTGTGGCTTCGATCAGAACATTATCTCTAGGACGGAATAACGTACCTTAACCGTGCCAGGTTGGACCACTGAGTAACTGAGAGGGAGATAGTCTTAGCAGGCCACCTTGAGCGTCTGTTGGTGTCTTTGGTCCGGTGTTGCCTGAGTGTAGTCTTGGCATATTATTAAAGGGTTCTGGTGTTTACTTAGCCCCTGAAGTAAACGTACCCGGGCGACTCCTTAGGCGCTGTGAAGGGCTCTAAAGCTCTATTCTCTAGACTAGCTGAGTTCTCTCTATTCGTACAGATTATAGCGGTTAGTAAAAATTATATTAGTATAATTTAGGCCTGACTGCATTCCGGTCATGATTTACTTCTTTATACCGTATAGTCATTACTAGAGAACAAGGAGTACGCCGAGCTTTAAATGCTGCTCCACCGTCCGCTACCTGTACTAGTTTTCCTATTCTCACTCCATCACTAATCTCACTACCATAACTATAATGGCGCCTAATCTCGCTCTGGAGTCAGCCCAAGTAAGTGAAGTTGCGTATCTCTTGGCAAGATCGCCGAATCCCGTCCATAACAACCCCCTTTCCCCAGGATCACTTACCCTAGTCGTTATTAGGGTATTAATATATCTTATCGCAGTCTAACGACCCGACCTGTACGATACATATCTCACGAAATGGCTGGAAAATATAGAAACCTTTACTCTTTCTACGGCCCTTACTCTCGGTCTAGTAGCCCTCTAAATGGCATACTTTACAGCAGATTACGCGCATAAAATCGTGGTGAAGGCTAGGGTGAAGCCTGAGGGGTAGAAGGTACATGCCCAGACTAACAAGCGCGACGAAGGGTCTGAGCTTGTTGAGATAGCCTTAAACATTTCTTTAATACGCCCGGATCTCCCGATTTATCGCCAATTGAAAATGCCTAGCGAAGCGTAAGGCAATACATTCGCGCCAATGCCCGCTTAGGTTCGGATTTGAAGCAATTGATCCTCAAGGGCTGGCGCCGAATCACTAAGGAGACGATTAACAAATAGGTGGATTCCATAGTAGTGCGTATGTAAAATGTGTTAGTGGCAGGGGGGCAGATAACTGGGTGGTAAAAGGCGGCTATCACGTGAAAAGATAGCGGAAATACCAAGGTACACCTGCTAACGGCTGGCAATTACTATGGTGGATAAAGTACTGCCAGGTAATGAGTCTCTTTTATTTTGGGAACCGCTTGGCGCCTACGCGGTTGTCAAAATAAAAGAGATACTAAAACTGGCGCATGCTTCTGTGTGTTAACAGAATCCCTAACAATCCCATCACCTTCTATCAGGCCACCTACCGCCTTTCACCCACCGTCTTGCCCGCATTCCACACATGACCATTAACAGATGAGTTGATTCCAGGGTAGTGCGGATGCATTAGCTGTTAGAGGGAGGAGGTCAAATGATAGGGTGGTAGTACAAAATAGTTAACTAGAAATAGTCTATCTTACTATGTGACACAAAGTACCAGCGAGGTAATGTGTCTCTTTTATTTTGGACAACCGTGTAGGCGCCCCAACTTAGCGGTCTGATGGCCAGCACTCTCTGTCCTGCTGTCAGCGGGCATCACAGCATTAGGTTGGCTCCGGATAATTGGTTGTGCCGGCTCCGAAGGCGAGGGCTTTAAGTGACCAGGCTGGAAACAGCGGATTTGAGCGAAAAACGGTCACTTACAATCTGTCGGAAACACTATACTATAGAGTACGTGGAGTACATATGTCAGATAAACTTCATTGCGGTTGAGGGTTGCAATTGCGATTGTATTGCGACAAGCGCCAGTCGACAGTTAGGGGTTTTCTACCACACTGAACCTCGAGGCTCCGTTTGGGGCGAGACATCAGATTACGGCTCGATGAAGAGATTACTGCTGCAATCCTTTCAATTCATTAAGACTAAGTCTAAGCTTGTGGAGATTTTAGTAGTTTCAAGCTGTGAAAATTGAGGCAACAGGCTTAAGTTTTACGTCTTGTGCTCTTTAGGTGTTGGTAGAACTTTAGTGGCTGTGAGTTGTTTCCGCCGGCCCGTGCTCGGGCAGAAGGCAGACCTTCCCCTTACGCCTTCTAGACATGATTAGCTGCGGTATTGATAAATGTCCTAAGATGAAAGTAATGAAAACTTTCGTCTTCCTGGTAATTCAGTTTGTCAAATAGTCTTTAGGGAGTTAGCTATGGTTTTAGCTTAAGAATGCATTGTTTACTTAAGTGTCGATATAAAAGGAATGTAAGAGATGATGAAAGAGCTAGTATTACTAGCTGGCGACCCGTTAACTAAGCTAATTCTACATGCTACGTTGGAGAATGTAAATTGCGTCCGCTAATGCGTTACTATTGGAAATCTTATTGTATGACGCCATTAAGCACTAACATGTCACGCCAGGCTGTCCCTCTGTAATTACGTTAACACGTTAAACTCGCGCTCACTATGCCGTTATTACAACTATATTAGAGAAACTAGTAAACATATTAAAATTTAGCGCACGAAATATCTAATGGATCCCCTCCTTGTATGTAACGAGGCTAACCCCCCCCCCCCCCCCTCCCAGT
>Ga0247760_1000050_pt1 | contig 103057 bp, 94 predicted proteins | sample UWRJL171409R4_FD_179936 | JGI IMG/M metagenome (GOLD analysis project Ga0247760, IMG submission 179936) | Plant litter microbial communities from Arlington Agricultural Research Station in Wisconsin, United States - UWRJ-L171-409R-4 | ecosystem: Environmental > Terrestrial > Plant litter >...
CTCCCCTCCTCAACCCACCCCCTCAACTGCTCCCACAGCCCCTCCAAATTCCCACTCCTCCCCCCAAAACAATGCCCTAGCCCGGGCACCTCAAAATGTCTCCAGAACTCACCCACCTCCTTTCCCTCCCCTTCGTCACCCAACCACCGCTCAACAGACCGGTGGTACCGCGCCGTCCCCTCACTAGGGACATTCTGGTCCGCTGTTCCGTGGTAGCTGACCAGCTTACCACCTGCGGCGCGAAAGGCGGATAAATCAGGGTCATCGGTTGCGAGGAGGGAGGAGTACTGCTGCTTCCCGGCGTGGATGAGGGAGGCGAACTCGGCGTTTGTGAGGTTGGAGAGGGAGAATGAGGGAGACCCTTTGGCGATGAGGAGGGAGAGGTACGGCCCGGACAGGGGGGAGGTTGTGCCTGTGCAGGTAGTGCCAGTGCAGTTGGTCAGGGCTATCCCGGTGACTCCCCCGGAAAGGGGGGAGTTTCCGGTCAGGTCGGTGTTGGGAGTGAGGCCGTACCAGAGCGGTTTGCCGGCGGGGGAGGCAGGGCCGTGCCAGGTTGCGTTGGCGACGGTGGCGGCGGCGAGGGTGATGGGGAGGGTGGTGTTGGTTGTGGCGCAGGCGATGGGGGTGCCGACTAGGACGAAGGGGTTGAAGGTGGAGAGGCAGGCGGCGGGGTCGGAGATGATACCGTCACGGACGCCGTCGAGGGAGTCGCACGCGGAGATGGCGGCGGCGGTGAGGGCGTCGAGCTCGCAGGGGTAGGGGAATTGGTTGAGGGTGTTCATGACTTGTTGGGGCCACTGGACGGTGGCGAGCAGGTCGGGGATGTACATGACGGGTGCGCCGGCGGAGATGCCGTCGAAGGCGGTGGGGAAGCGTTGGGCGACAACGAAGCCTTGGCGGCCGCCCTGGGAGCAGCCGTTCCAGTAGGAGAAGGAGGGGAGTTTCCCGTAGAAGAACTTGACGAGGGCTTTGCCGATGATGGACTGCTCGTTGACTGAGACGGAGCCGAGGTTGTTGAGCTTGTAGAGGTTGACGTTTCCGGGGCTGAGCAGCGCCCAGTCTTTGCCTCCGCTGGGATCACCGGTGAGCCCGCCGTCGTTGGTGATGGTGGCGTAGCCGTCTCCGACGGCGCCTTTCATAGTCTCGAAGCCAAAGGCGGTGCCGCCAGCGGCCCAACCAGCGCCGCCGACGGCTTGCAGACGGCCGTTATAGTTTCCAATGGGCAGCCAGGCATAGGCGAAGACCTGGTCGTCTTGTCCGGGGTGGGTGTAAGAGACGGTGACATTGCAGAATGTTGCGTTGTGGAACTCGATCGGCGGTTGAGTGAATCGAAGTGCTGCGGGGACTGAGGCGGAGAAGTTGGTGACCAGGTGGGTTTCGATGTTGAGGATTTGGGTTCCGAAAACTTGAAGAGATGCAAAGGTGGACGGTGCACACGCGGACGAGAGCGAAACCAGGGAAGACATGGTGGGCAGAGAACAAGGCGTCAGCTTGCAAGTCCTTTTAGTCGAACTTCACGGGCAGCCAACTGAGGTTGAAGTAGAATAATAGTGTCCGGTTAAACCCCGCAGCACCCCTATCTCCGTCTCAATATGTTCAACACGGAAACGTCGTAAAACCCGTTCGGGCCAATGGTGTTTCCGAGCATGACAACCCCTACCAGCAGACTCCATGCCGCTGCGCTGTGGTTGGTCAGAATGTTGCAGTTGGGCCGGAAAACACCTACTCCACGTCCCCGTGGCCCCGAGGGATTCCACGTCGCTTACTGCCAACGCGTCTCCTACAATGTAACATTAGGCCGCCGACCGTAGATGACCGGAAAGTTGTTGGTTCTGCCTTTGCGTGGAATGCCCGTGTCTCTTTTCCATGTCTTGCTAACCAGCGTAATCCCACGTAATCCCGCCAATGCCTAGGTACCTAGGTACCTAAGGCAAGGCAACGGACTTTCTGATACGACACAGTCATACCTCAACTCCCTGTTGCATACCCGGATAATTATCAGTTCCACTATTGCTACCTTTAAGTCCTTCAGCATATTCAACGCATTGCAATGACTCGGAATAGTGGTCGTAAATTTCATGTTTCTCGACAGCCAGGGGTGGCGTGCCGGAGTCCTCAAACAATTTTCAGTGTCAGCTCCTCCCATCTGATTACTTCAAGATCCTCGTCCTAAGACACCACCCGAATGAGACTAACGCGTCGATACTCCCTCCCACAACTTCCTCTAATATCAGACACTGCCCCCCTCTAGAGAGTCCCTTGTCATCCAGATTATCTCTCCTTACTAGCAGCACGAGATACCTGTCTCGCTCCGCCACAACCCCACCCGTCGTTGTCTTGTCCCCAAGGGCCAAAAAGTGTGCGTTCCCAACATTCGCGCTGTCATTCCCCGAGGATCGATAACAATATGAATCCGTCTGCCATCCAGCCCAGTCACGATGAGCAGTTTCTGCCATATCTTACCGCCGGCCAGAGAGAGTTCACGATAGTGGAACCACTGGTCAATCACTCCCTCTTGCTCTATCCATTCGACAAGCCCGATGGATCCCCGACACGTCATAGTGGGCGCCCCCGAGACCACTCTCTGCGAAAAAGTGCCACGATAGTACTTTGCCAGAATATTCGGAAACCAGCTCGAGAACTTCAGCCCAGCTCGATTCCTCCTCGTCCACAGCACGACGGAGCGGTTGCATGACGCAGTTGCAGCACCGTCAATTAGATCGAATAAGGAATTTTGCGCAGTGTTTCTAATAACTGAAAATGATGGAATCTTACAGCACAAGGTGAGGCCCTCTTAGTAATGTTGACACGAGTCCTGTTATTTCAGAGTGTACTTAATTTCTCTTCCCTGCTTGTTCAAGAAGAATCTCAATCCCTCCTCTGTTTAATAGAATTGCTAGGTAAAGTGGCGTGTGGCCGTTCACGTTCACGACATCTACCGAAGCGCCCTCATTTAATAACTTCTCGACCTCAGAGCGGTTTCCGACGTATACTGCCTCGTGTAACTTCGTCCAACCCCAGCGGTTACCCGCGTTTATTCCGCGGTCTCTCGTAAACGAGCGCAGGACTTCCTCAGTATTCATATCAGTAGACCCTTTCGACTTTAATAGGCGCATCCCCCTCTGTCTTTCAAGATCGAGGCGCTCGTCAACATCGATGCGATCCCTCTGGTGTTCCTTCTCGGCGGCAGGCGGACAAACAGGCGGCGTGCTGTTTAGAAGTGTCGGAAGAGGCTCATCGGCTTGACTCCTTCCCTCATCAGATTTCGGAGATTCGCTGCCATCTGCGTCCACGGGCGACCTGGTGTTGTTTGAGGGCGTCGTATCATCTGTGGATGTGGTTTCCTCAGCGACGTCATCGTCACATTCATCCAGAACCGGAAGTTCACTGGGATGTGCTACTTTGATGTGTCTCTTGAGATTATCCGATCGTCCAACGGTCCTCAGGCAGTAGGGACACTGCGTTCGCCGTCGTGTCCGGGCATGGGTGCTCAGATGACGCTCCAAATCTCGCGAGGTGCTGAAACTGATGGGAGGCGTCATGACCTGGCATTTTGGCTGGGGGCAGGGGAAATTCTTGAAATGATATCGTTTGTGCTGGCTACCAGAGTGGACGTCGGCGGTTAGCTGGTACTGAGACCTTAGGTGCCTAGTGGAGGAAATTGGCGTCTGTCTCGCGTAGTGTTACCCACCTCACAGCGCTACCACAAAGTCGGAAAGAAGGGTCTTGACCTCTATGGCTGTTGGGGAAGTAGACGAACGCTTCGACGTCCAAGTTATGGAGAAGAGAATGGTAGGGATTAGTAGTTTGTTAGGTCACAGGAAAAAGAAAGAAAACAGCATGGGCTTCTGTTCAATCTAAAATTAGCTACCTAGGTACCTACTCACCTAGAGCTAAATGGTCCCACTTTTGGTTATCGAGCGGAAGCGTTTTGAGTACTGCTTTTACAGGTATGCGCAATGAAAGCAGCCATCGTGATTCCCTGATCATTACCCCGCACATCTCTCCACCCGAAACAAGCCTTCAAGTTCAATGCTTTTGGGAGTTAGGACAGGAGTTTTAGCAAACCATCACCCTCGCCAAGACGTTCGAGATTTGAAGATGGTCTCGCGCTGGACAACCTGCATGCAGCATTCGAGCTGCCCGCCGCTGAACCCCGCTTGACGGCCGTCATGATACGATTGCTGAGCGCCCAGCGATGCGCGTCAGCCGTAGCTGAGCCTGACACTGCTTGGCAATCGCCAGATATCCGCCCAATATTTGCTGATCACTACCACGACGGGATGCTGTGACTTTCTCGTCCTCTTTGCCCTCTGCGCACTGCAGGGACTTTTCAATTCTTCCATCATGACCCCTCCGGCAGCGCAGCTCTGTGAGCGCTGCCGTCTCCTCGAGTTCGACGACAAGATCGAAGGCGGTGAGGTTGCAGCTACGAGAAATGGCGAAGAGTACCTCGTGCTGCCCAAGCGGTGGTACTTCCAAACCGACGGGCCCGGATTCTGGGTCATCAGGGTCCCCGGGGACGATTACACCGACACGCTTCCGTCATTGCCGGGACTCGAGGCATCGGCACGCAATGGTTGCGGATTCTGCGCTTTCCTACGCGAGACCATCTTGTCGCAGGCCCACAATGAGGCCGTGGCTCCCGTCGAAGGCACCAGGATGTTTCTGAGCCAAGAGTCTGAATGTGTTTTCGACATGTATTGGACGTGGTTCAGCGAGGGGGTGGAGAAATACAACCTCCCCCTGGGCTTGCTCTTTCTGAAGATCGACATGCGGACTCCAGGAGGCGACGACATTTTGACCGTGACCTTTGGGGCTGAAGCCATCGAGACTCCCTCGCCAGACGGGGGCCCAGAAGACCTCGACGTCAGCAGCTGGCTTCGTATCCCGCCAGGTTTGACTCTCACGAACTGGGCTGCCGACGAAGACTCCGTGCGTTGGGCTCGGGGTGTCATTGACTGGTGCTCCAGCGACCACGGGCACCCCACTGACAGCTTTTGTCCGAAGCGCCTGATCGAAGTTCAGAGCAACTTAATCAAGCTTGTCGACTCACGGTCACTTGACACACCCCCTGATTACGCCGCCCTTAGCTACTGCTGGGGCTCCGAAGTCGAAACTCAGGCGCAGCTGAAGAACGACAGTGGCGATGCAGAGTTGCAGTTCTCGACGGCTATCAACGAGCAGCTCCTGCCCGCCGTCGTGAAAGACGCCGTTGACACGGCACGATCCCTCTCGATCCCGTATCTCTGGGTCGACGCACTTTGCATTCGCCAAGACCAACGGGGACCGGGTGAAGACTGGGAGGAGCACGCTGGCATAATAGACAAGATCTACGGCAACTCCCTGGTCACACTCGGCGCCCTTTCGTCATCCTCCTGCCAAGAATCGTTCCTCACTCCTCAGCCCGCCGTGTATCTCAACTATCGTTCTTCACTTCGCCCGAAGATTGCCGGACTTTTGAAGTTGGATTTCGTCGACGTTCTGATGAACGACAACACTGGTGACCACAACTCACCACAGACGCAGGTTCTGTGGGCAAACACCCTCGGGAAGTGGAACATGCGTGGCTGGACCGCCATCGAACAGCTCGCCTCAACCCGCTTTCTTGGGTGTGGGCGCCGCAATCTGATCATTTCTTGTCCGTATGGATCCTTCTACAGGGAAGGGCCGCTCAGCAGCTTCTGTTCGCTGTCGCAGTATGGCTTGGATCGGACGCGTCTCCTGTCTCAACTAGACAAAACGCAGAGAGTCCCAGAAGAGGGACGAGGGAAGGGGGACAAAGGCGATCTAGACGGCGCAGTCTGGAGGCAAATTGTGGGTTGGTACAGCGCTCGGACGGGCAGGTTCCACAACCGCCCTACTGGATTTTCCGACATGACAGATACTTTTCCTGCCCTTTCATCGATGGCGCGATCGTTCGCCGCCGCAACTGGGTTCCCCGAGTCCGACTACGCTGCCGGTTTGTGGAAACAATCCTTGCCAGGGGATTTACTATGGACTACGAACGACCCACATGCCGCCATCGCGCCAGACCCGGCCTCTCTCCTCGACGACCTAGACGCCGAACCATACATCGCCCCTTCGTGGAGCTGGGCAAACCGCGGAAAAGTATCTTTCGCTCTGCTCAACGACGACGACGGTAACCGCTGCACGCTCATGCCGGGATATGACAGGCTAAAGCCACACCTCGTCCACAGGGGGGCAGATCCACTGGGAGCAATCAGCCACGCGGAGCTCCGTATCACAGCCCTACTGGCAGCCGTCCCAGCGCCGGTGATGCTGACAGTCGAGAAGGAGAAAGTGACCGTTACGATCAACATGACTGGCTATAGGCCGAGGATCTGGGTGCTTCCCACTGAAGAGGGCGACCATGAGTGGCAGTTCAATCTCGACTGGGACCCTGAGGGGAAGGTTCAGGATACTGATGGACTGAAGATGCTGGTACTCGGGTGGTTTGATATGGGAGCTGAAGGGCAAAGCGGGCTTGCTGGGCTCCTGTTACAGAGGGTTGAAGGAGGCAAGGGAAATGTGCACAGGAGGGTGGGGGTGTTTCGAAGTGTTGATGGAGAACAGCCGCAGGGATCGGTGGATAAGTTTCTGTCAAGTGCTATGCAGGAGACACTCGTTTTGTTCTAATCAGCCGGTGCCCTGAATGAATTCATAGCTGATGAAAATTTTGGGAGAAACGGAGACCACGAATTCACCCAACTAGTGGAATAAGGTGCTGTAGAGACCAAACCATCATTATCATTTTGATTATAAACATTACTATTCTCCTTTAGCCAACCGCTCAACTTACAAGTCGTACGTATACACTGGTTCGACTCGTCAACTTCCACGCCCTACGCAATCATCCTCTCAACGCCGCTCTCAAACTGCTGACATGTCAAAACAAAGCCCCAGCCCTCCTCCGTGTTGAACTCAGTACACTGCCCTGTAAATGTTAGCACAACTCGAAAAGACCAAGGTAGCCACCGATCATGAAATAATCGCTTGCAAACTCCGGGATATTCGTCACTGTCCCATCGCTCAGCAAAAGACAATCCCAGCCCTTGGTAAAAGCGTCCTGCAAGCTTCCCGCAACGCACTGGTCGAGATTGCAGCCCGAAAACAGCAGCGTCCTGACCCCCCTTCTCTAAAACCTCCTCGATACCCGTGCCGCCCCAAAATCCCGACAGTCGGTTTTTGTAGATCTCGATGTCCCCCTCTTCCTTGACCTTCCGCAGCGGATCGTAACACGCCGTGTTCCACTGGTCTCGCATCATGATCTTCCCGCCCTCGACCACAGACCCGTCCTCCCCTTTTAGTGGCCCAATATCGGAACCTAAGCCTCCCGTGGTTCGGTTCTCGCCCTCAAAGTTCGTGTCGGCGACGGAGCCCTTGACAATCGTCGGCGGCATGGTCTGCACATCCTCGGTCAAACCCCAGCCGAGCCAAATGACGGGAATTGCGGCCTTTCTGCATAAGGGAATGGCGCGCTGCAGAAGCTGGTCGACAACCTTGATGCCCAAGCTGTCGCGGGGACGTCCGAGGAGGGGGGAGAGGAAGTAGTTCTGCAGGTCGATCACCGGCAGCGCTGTCTTGGCGGGATCGATGGCGACGGGCCCTTTGGTGGTCTCGACGGTGATGCGCGGGTGGATGGGATGTGATGTGGGCGTGGGCGGGTGTGTGAGGTCGTAGCCCTCGTTGGAGTGCAGCCAGAGGTTCTTTGGCCCCCCGATGACTTTGGCTGGCATCTTGTCGGAGTTTCGTTGCTGTTGCGAGTTGTTGCGGATGGGCTGAGGTTTGAAGGAAGTTACAGAATTGGTGTGTGAGAGGTGTGACTTTCCTTTCTTGAAAAGAATATTGCAACGATCAAGTGGCTGGCTAGGTAAATATTTTCGGGCTAGCAGTGAAGGAAAGTACGTTTCGAGGGAGGTGGGGAGGGAAAAAAGTGATTAAAATCACAATTTGCCCATCTTGTGCCTGCCCATCGTGCCACCCCTCCTCGGCGACGGTGACGACGTCACAGTAAGTCACCTGCATACCCGGGTGGTGCGGGGAGTGCCGTTGGCTGTGTCAGGACAGTGGAACTCGGTGACTGTGGAAACTCATGTGACCAGTGAAGTTCAGTTTGTCGCATATTGAACTCCAAGTCTAGTCATTTTGGAAAGTCTTGGCAGTGCTTTTCGCGACCTCTCGTTCTTTGGCTAGTGAAGTAAAAATGACCTAACGGGGCAATAAGATACAAAGTGCGCTGATGCTTCCCAGGGGCTTCTTCTGCCTTGAATTGGCTCAGCAATCCCGAATGCGAATGTCTGGCAAGCTCGGTGCAACACGCCTTCATATTAGATCATGAATCATCCAATCTTTCGTGATTTCTGACAAGTCCAAAGCGGCGCCTTTCTGCAACATGTGCTTCTGGCTCGGTCCGAGCTATGGCCAGCGCTGGAAAAGACGGCACTGTTGTGTTCGACTGCCACAATCCGTAGGAGACCTGAGCCAAATGCCGATATCGCAGGGTGGGGTGTGCGCAGTATCGCCCACAAAGGCCGGAATGCGCACGAAGCTGACAGCAAAATATATCTAGGCGATCGTAAGTCTTCTGGTGACTGCTTACCTGGTCGCCTTGCTCGTGGTGTATTATATCTGCTGTTATGTGCGACGAATCTGCGCACATCAAATTCTCTTTTTTGGTATTTTGAGCACGTAACGTTGCTCACCCTAGCTCAGCTAGCTCACCATCTCCTCACCCTAATTACCACGTTCGGCGGACTGCGCCGCGGCCTGCCAAATTACTTCAACTCTAACCGAGGGGGCCTACAACTGGTCACATATAAAGATGGCCAAAACGTGTTCCACTTTTGAAACTAACAGTCTTATGTATTCTTATTACTTACATGAGTGCTGGAGATTTCTTTCGGTGGTGAGCGAGGTGGACCGTAGCGGTATCCTTAGGGAGGCTGGACAACGAAGATGTTTCGAGTTCGACCAGACGCATCAGATTGAATATTTTGAACGAGCGGTTTCCTACTTTGAGCGCAGCGTGCAGATCTTAGCAACGAACCCTCCCCAGGCTGCGGTATCTCAATTCGAACTGGCTGGAGTCCACCTGAAGCGATTCGAGGTCTTCAACGAGCCACCCCACTTGGAGATTGCCATCAGTTTGTATAAGAGTATTCTAGATATCCCTGACTGTTCAGCCAAACTCCACTGCCAATGTCTCAGCAACCTATGCAGTGTGGTTCTACAAAGACGCGCGGGAGATGATGGTGGCAGCACGTCCTATTCCCAGCAAGCCGTCGAAAATGGTGCTCGCGCGTTGACCTTGCCGCAAGAGAATGACCCACTTCGATCCATTGTCCTGTTCAATCTCAGCGTTGCATTTCTCAAGGGATCATCATTGGAGGATTTCGACATGGGGGGTTTCGATAGGCCAACAAGCACTAGATCTGCTCCAGGAAAATGACCCGCCGCACTTCGTCAAGCTGGCGTCCCATCTAGGCCTTTCCTTGATGCTCCGCTCCATGAATCCCAGTCTCCTCGGCCACGAGAACACCTTGGGCGATTCCATCGATATGTACCGCAGGGCTTTGGAGCAGTCATCAAATTCGACCGACCCGACACTGCAACAGCCTGGTTTCCTGCGACGAATCTGGGCACACGAAATTTCCTTTTTCGTTCGTAATCCTGAGCTGGGGTGAGCTGTGGCTGATTTATCCTGAGCTCTCCTTGATTCTTCCCTGAGCTGGGGTGATCCGGTACACCGCCGCCGCACAGCTTCAAAGGCCCCTTTTCAGTCCCCTCGGCTAAACTTTCCTTTCGGTGTCCCCGCAATGTCCACATTTCTGGCATATACTGGTACACGTCGCGGGATAGTATGTAGCATCCTGGTCTAATTCCTAGGATAATGCGTAATATCCTGGTACCAAAACTAGGATGGTATTTAGTATACCAGTATATTTAGGCATAGTACATAATATTCTAGCACCTAGAATATACTAGTTAGTACATAATATACTAGCTCAGAGTATACTAGTACATAATACAGACGCCACCTCGTTATCGCGCCTCATCTTCGGCATCATCGAAGCTACCGGTAGGGCACGTTTAAAGGCTATACATCGCGGCGACAAGACTTTGTAGACGATCACCTGCCCCTTAAGGGCAAGCGACTTCTATGTACCGTATCTTACGCCATCGCTCTAGTAAATACAATTAAAGAGGGGTGCATCTGGGTTGACTCGCTCTGTATCGTGCAAGATAATACAGGCGATGTGAAAGCCTAAGTATTCTGTATGGATAAAGTGTACCGGGCGGAGAATTCTTTTTGATATTGCCAGATCTAAGTTTAACAGGTGCTTGATGGTGTGGGAATCAGGACTCCTAAGACCTTTGCCCAGGCGCTCTTTAGGACTGTCACGACCCAGGTCATGACCTAAGGAGAAGCACGGACCAACTGTAGGATAGCCAATCATTGGGCCCAGGATGTGACGACCCACCAGGCACTGGTGGACCAATCAGGATGGACCCAGGCCACGAGACGCGCGGGTCCACGCCGGAGGAACGAGACCCGAGCGGTAGGGCCCCCGGGTCCGCGACAGACCCGGGGCGGAGACCCTTCGGGTCCTCCGGTCTGTTTAGTATAGATACCATCGTCGTGCCCACGACGGAGTGAGGGACCTTTCTGGTTCCTCACGCTAGCAATAACACTCGTTCAGTATCACCTACTGTTCGGTTCATACACTTTGGACCACGACCTGCGTGACAGTGTTATTCCCTAAGAGTTCTGCTAGCCACATTCAGCCCTCTTGCATTCAACCCCCTTAAGCAATTGGTCGTTGACCGCTCTTGCGATCTGTCTTCACCTTGAGTACCCAGGTACTCTGGAGCAGGCCGTAACAAGGACATAATCAGGAAAGCAGCCAAACGTGATTTAGATTAGTAGGTAGTGCTCTGTTGTTTAGCGGAGTTCTAGAATTTTTTATTGCAACTTTTCGCGAGGGAACAGGTTTAGGACACAGGTGTCCGAAAACTGGGACCACTCAGCCCTCTTCCCCCCATCTCTCCCCCCTGAGTCTTATAAAACCCAGTTTAAGTCCCCAATTAAGTCTCCATTTCAGCCTTTATATTTAATAGAGTAGTTGTTACGGCATGCTCTTGGTAATCTTGAGAGATCTAGGTAAAGATAGACGTAGGGACGGACTTTTAAAGACTGTTGAGGCAAGATAACTGAGTAAGGGTTAGGGCAACTTTCCTGGGGTGAATTCACTGTTAAACAGGTTGTGGATCTAGAAGTTCCGAACTGTAGATCTCAATTAAATAATGAATTGCTAGCGTGAGGAGCTATGAAGGTCCCTTAACAGAGCGGCCGAATGTTCTGCATAATAGTTCTTACTAAATCGAGGGACTCTTAGCCAAAAGAGTCCTAATATAAATATTCATTTGTCCAGCAACTTAGTACATGGCCTAAAACAGCCCTTCAGCTAGGTGTTCCGCGTAATAATTATGCAGTAAATATTAATTGTTTCCTCTATTACATTAACCCGCAACACTCACGCTGTCACCTCTCATGTTGTTCACCAAGCCGAGTTGACAAGCTTCGCTGAATATCTAGAAGCGAGTATCGCTTTTGCTAACGAAATTTTCTCCCCTTTTAGCTCTCCTCTCAGCTCTTTTTCCATACTTACAATTTTGTAAAGCCTCTAAGCCTTAAGAAGTTAGTACTGCTATGTACCCTAATGATCCTCCTTGTTTCTATCTTCTAGCCACACGATAACCATATTGCTCTTGTTCTTGCTCTCCCGCATGCCCTCGATAACCATATTGCTCTTGTTCTTGCTCTCCCGCAAGCCCTCGATAACCATATTGCTCTTGTTCTTGCTCTCCCACAGGCCCTCGATAACCATACTCTAACCCTGGAAAAGTTGGTGCCCTCCTATACACCAATACCTGCTCCTCAGGTGCCTCATAAATTGGTTCCGAAACTGGCGGAGTCAACATAGCGGTGTTGCTTGGCGTCTCATCGGATCCCATATAATACTGTGGAATGTAGGCACCATTATTGTGGAACCGTGATCTTTGAGACAGCTGAGATGATGGTTGAATCGGGTGATTTGGAGCGTCTTGCTCCTCGAAGCGAGCCCGATGTCTAGATTTTCTAGACGACTTTACCTTTCCTCTACTAGAGTTGGTTAGTGAATGCCCTTCAGCCTGGGGAGCGTAACGCTCCATTGTTTCGACGATGGGGCGCCGCAGTTCAAGGTCAGCCGTCAATATCTTGCTGCGGTTCGAATCCCGACTCGGACCGGCCATTTCCTGGTTAGTGGAGGGGCGGGATTCCTGCCCAGTTGCGTAAAGGGGCGGGCACGGCAATTTATAACATCCGTTCATATCTAGGGACTGCAGGGTTGAGGGTTGTGTGGATAGGTGCGTCTTGATCGTGACGTTAACCCGACCGATCATGTCAGCCACAGTCTTCATAAAGGTTTCCTTGATGCCTGAAATCTCTGGAGCGGACGCATTTGCCGAGTAAATGACGGCGAGCTCCTGAGAGATGAAGTCGTCTGCACGTTCGACGAGCAGGAGCCAGAGACTCTTCCAATGGCCGATTCGAGTCTGAAGCAGGGTAGTGATAACCGACGTGAGAACCACTTGATGTGATCTCTCGTGATTCGGGAGCTCTCGCAGGATCTCACCCTGTACGAGATACCAGTCACCCACATTTGCCCCAAAAAGCGCCGCGAGACATTCTTGTGACCAGTTTCCGAAGTCAAATGCGCCATTCCACTCTTGATATTCGACCAAAGTCTTGACCACAGCTTTTCCATCCAAGTCGCTGTTTCCTGGGTCCCCCATGGAATTGTGCCAGGGAGAGCCTTCTGTCAACGATGAGAGGGTTGAGAGGCGGTGCTGGCTCGCGGAATGGTCTCCCTGGAGAGAATCAGAAGCGACTGCCCTGGTTATCAAGCATGGCCAGCTACCTCCAGGAGACGGTTGGCTTAGGTTGAGTGTTTCTGGCTCGTTGCGCGAGTATTTTGGAGCCGAGGACGCAGACGATCCAGGTTGCAGGTTATGTTGGCTGCTTTCAGTGGGTTTGGAACCGGGGGGCCCAGAAGGGCAGGAGGCGGACTCGTTTTCTCCGGACGCACCACCCCCTGATGAGATAGGTCCTGGGTTTTCGCTTGGTGCTCCGGATGGCGGCCCACCAGCGGGAGCGGGCGGCGGTGGGGGGGGCTTGTTGGGATCAGGATCGGGATCGGAATCGGAATCGGAACTGGAGTCAGGCTCCGAATCTCCCGTCTTGTTGGTACTGAGCCGTGTGATCCGTGTCCATAGACCTGCTGGGGCGGGACCAAGCGGCCTCAGAAGATCACGATCGGAGACTGAAATGCTGTGTCCTCCGGCAGCCCAATTACCCTTGCCATTAGAGCTGCCGTCCTCCACAGCAACAAGGCTCGTCCATTTTGATAGGAGTCCGTATTTGCACCCGATCCGCTCCCCTTCATGTCGGGTTGCAGCTTCACTCGGGTATCCAGAATGAAGCCAGCTCCAACCTCGTGCTAGGTCATCTAGGAGAGACCGAGCGGCTAGAGTGTGAATAGTGACATCGGAACCGGGTATTATCCTGGGTCTAATCACGTAGACGGTTTTACCGCCCTCGGCATCGGTAACGATAAAACTGAATCTCGCCTGGGAAATGTCGCTCATCAACGGTGGCTCTAGTAAGACGAATATCCGGTTCGTGATGAAAGGGTTCAAGAATCTCGCCTTAGAGGGGCTATGCGGCAGGTCACCTTTCTCCCACCGTCTAATAAGGTATCCGCGTTAGCCTACAAAGCGTTAAGTTGCGTGTGTGTCATTAACTTACTGAAATTTGCCTGAACTGTGTTCGCCGATCTCCCACTCAATTGGCCTAATGTGTTTGCAAAGGGAGGCTTGAACCATGAGGACGACTCGATTTTCCCAGCCGCTTTCATGGTCCGCCGGTACGACTTCTCCATACCCGCCGCCTGCTCGTGCAATGCCCTCAATCAGCGTATGCGATACTGCCGCTCCGATGCCAAGGCAAAAGAATCGCACACGATATTCCGAGTGTTTCCGCGCGTATTCCACAAATGAAACCACATTCTCTTCGTCCCACACCTCCCCATCTGTGACTAGGATAACGTCCGTCACAGAAGATTCGTCGTTCGAACGGGCATTGAAGATAGCCTCCAAGGCGGGCAACAGCCTGGTGCCCCCCATATCAGCTCCAAATTTGAGTTGAACATGATCCATAGCTTCGTGGTGGCTGGCTTCGTTCTTGACTCGAGAGCTACTCCATAGGGACGAGTGCGAAGTGCCGAAGGACCAGATGTTGAATTTGGACCCGGGCGGGACCCCGTTGAGAAAGAATCGCATGGCGGATTTGAGGGCCGGCAGCTTGCGACGCATAGATCCAGATTGATCAGCCAGAAAGAGTATTTCGGATCCTGAAGGCTCCCGGGTTGGCCGCTCAATCAGCGATGCTGCGGGTATGGTCAGAACAAGGGCGTGATGGTCCCGCAGTGAGAGGTGTGTCTCGAGCAAGGCCTGAGGGCCCCAAGCGTCGGTGCCGTTGGGCTTCGTGACAATGTCCAGCACGAAATCCCCATCCAGTCCATATAGCTCGTTGTCAATCGAGACAGTTGCAAGTGTCATCGGCTTTTCTAGTTTTTCGATTCGGAGAAACTCCTTCCAGCTTCGGACCGGCCGAGTCCCGTTTGTGATGCTGTGTGAGATCTTGTGGGTCGCGCTGGTGATGCTGACGATCTTATTTGAAACTAGGATCTGAAGGTCGATGGAAAGGCTAGTTTCGACATTCTTCCCGCCGGCGGCGGCTACAACGCGGGATGGCGGTTCGCCGAAGCGCGGGGCAATGTTCCAGGGAATGGTTAGGGTGTGGACCTGGGAGGATCGGTTGTCGCCAGAGAGCTTCTCCTTGAGCAACAGGACCACGGAGACTTCGACCCTTACTTCAGTACCAGTAGGGACATTCCCAAGCCCAGCAGTGAAGATTTCGGGGGTCTCCTGCCGGATCAGTGCGGCAGTCTTTTTGTTGTGGAGTGCGCCCTTGAACTCAGCAAGGGCCTTGCCCACAGGCCTAACTTGAGAATGGATCGTCTTGCCATTTCCAATGCTGCAACGGAAGTCGTACAAAGCGCAACCGGACGGAAGGGGAAACGAAAAGTATCCTTCGCGGATGTCGGTCGACTCTCGATTGAGAAACGTGATTGAGACCGTGAGCGTTGTGGCAACATCAACAGCACGGACCGCTATGTGTGTTGCGATGGGGGCGAGAAACCTCAGTGCTGGAACTGGGACAGCAGCTGCGATGGGTTCGCTCTCGACTTGGTCGGCGCTAGGAGCATTTGTGATAGGAGCTTTAATATAATGGCTGGAACGCGGCCGCGGCTCATCGGGCTCCCAGTGAATATGAGGATGAAGTGCGTCCATCCTCAGAGTCTGAAGCTGATGGCTCGGGTGGTAGTGGTACAACTGAACAAAAGCACGGCGTGCAAGGATTGCTGAATCACCTATTCGGTAGGGTAAAATGGTAGTATTGGAACGGGAACAAGAGAGAAGGAGGGACCCTTTGGGGTGTGCCACCTTGACCCCGAAAACTGGCAGTTGCGCTACCCCGCTCCGCGAGGGTCATGTGACACACACTTCGCCGTGTCTGCCTAACGATAGAGTCCAATGGATGCCCGATCCAGGCTGCCATCTCTTGCCCTCCTCGATACATTTCTCCTGCCAGGTATGGTCGACCGACAGGCCACGCTCTTGGGCTCCCCATCTATTTGCGATAGCTCACCGCAGTATAGAGAAATCAAGTCGCTTGAATCAGTTACCTAGTACAAGGTAGCCAACATTCAACATGACTTCGCCAATCACATTCGGAGACGCCTGCGCAATAGCTAAGATCGCCTTGAGAATCGGCAAGGCCTTCACAAAGGGACGCAAATCCGCACCAGCCGAGTTCATCGAGGTTGAACACCAGCTTTACTCTTTAGCGACGGCTCTCGACGCCCTGGGGTCTGCTGTCGAAAGCGATAATGTCTTGCTTAGACACAATTCGGGGCCTGCTGGTTTGCCGGTCGATCCTATCAAGATCATGCTGGAAAACTGTCGAGAAACTATGAACCACCTAGATGAAATCGTCACAAGCTACGGCTGTCTTCGTCCGTCAGTCGACGGAACCTCCGGAGAACTCCTCTTCAAACGCTGGCGCAAATCCATCACGATTAACTGGCGCAAGATTCAGTGGACAACCAAAGGAGAAGATCTCGCAACATTGCGGAGTCAATTGACGCTGCACACCAACAGTCTGAGCCTGGCACTTGCTGCGGTTAACGCGTAAGCCTCTTGCATTAACCCACCATTCCTTCGGTGCCTACTCTTACATTCTGGCAGCTCACACTCGGCTCGTACCGAGGCCAATATCTCAAAGTCAACGGACATTCTTCAAGATATCTACCAGTGGTTTTTGGAGAACTTAAAGAGTCCCAAGCCACAGTCTTCTCTCTCGGAGATTGGCCACTCAACTACCTCGCAACCAGTGCACCCTTTGTCTGAGGCACGGTTCGAGCTCTCCACCGACAGCTTTCTTTGCCCCCGAGCAAGTTTCGCAGCCTCAGACCCTATTTTACACAGTGGCAGCCTCTTTCAATGTTGTTGCACCTCGGAAGGTGTCACAACAGGCGCCCGTGGGCGCCATAGTCAGGTTGCCGCATTAGGATGTGAGGAGCCAACCCCTATCCAGGTATGAGACGGGTGATGCTGATCCATGTAGTATCAGAGCACATTTTCCCCCTCAGGCTATCCGGGAATCTCCGCTTGTGGATCTTGCATAAAGCTAGAAATCGAGAGACAAATGTTCTGGAGACGGTGAGGCTGAAGCTTGGCAACCTCAAAGGTCCGCATACCCATGTCCGACTTGGCCTAAAATTATCCAGACTGACCTCTGGTAGGCATAGCCCAACTAGAGGGCCAGCTTCATCAACTCGCCCTCTTGACAGCTCGAGACGAACTACTCCGAGGTAGAGCCACGGTAATGGCGAATCTGTCACAAGATTGCAACCGTATCCGCATTCTTGACACGGTCGGGTACGTATAACTCTGGTTCTTGTCTCGCTCAGTTTACCGTGCCCAAGTACTGAATCACATGCTCGGATACAGCGATTTGTCGGCCACGATGCTTGCTAGATCCGTGACCTTCAGTTTCTCGGGTAAAAGTATCACCCAGGGGTCCATCAACTCCATTGAGCTCTTCCAATACAAATACCTTCCTGTGGGGAGTTTAACCAACCCAGTTGCTAGTCAACTCTGCCACGAGTCGTACGAAACGACCGCCGAGGTGATGGTAAGCTACAATGAGGTCGCCAACCAAGGCGACGACCTTGTTATCTCGAAGACCGTCATCACATGTAAGCATATCTTATCACTCGGCACAAGCACACTGTAACAAGAATAATTTTAGTGGGTGTAGATACGGAGATCGGACAACCAATGTTTGATGGAACTGGGGCGTCGCTCAAACTAGGGCAGATTACATGCATAAACTACTTTGCCGGCAACGAAGAAGGTCTTGTCATGAAGCACGTAAGCGTTTGTTTCTCCTTTGAAGGAGTTGAAGGTAAGTGAAAGTCTATAGCTAATGAAGCCCCACGCTGGAGACTGACGAAGCAATCCGTTGATAGGGGCCAATGCCTTCCAAGCAAGTCTTCACGAGATGCAATCAGAACTGTGGGTTATCAGCCGTAAGCATCCACGCGACGACGAGCAAGTCGTCTTGCAGCTGTAAGTATTCCTGCACGCCCTTCCTCCTCAGTACCGCAGTGTGTCTGAGTATGAGCTGACAAGATATATAGCATCGCGGACGACGTCTCCTGCGAGGATCTCCACATTGAGGGCGCGCTTGTCAGGATTGTTGAATCACGTGCGAATCAACATCAGCGCCTGATTATCCAAAGCCAAAATGGCAGCACGACTCTGAGTCAAGAGCGTACGTCCGCCTATCATCAGCTGCGTCCTATGAGATGTATTTGGATAACTAGCTGACACTCTGGGCAGTTGGCCCTGGTTTCATGGCTTCTCTTTCCCGGGACAGCCCTCCCGAATTTGGAGGCAGCACAGACGTGATCCAGATGAGGGAATGTGACGGGGGTGTCACCAGACAAATTCTCGTAAAGAGAGGCTTGTCTCATCTTCAAATCTCGGCGACTTGTGGTGAGCTTTGCACTAAGATGCCTGGGTAGCTGTTCTCAAGTGACTAATTGTTTCTTAACGTCGCAGATAACAGAGTTCTTGGTCTTGGTATCGGAAGCATCGCGGGCAGGGGAACACGACGAATCTCATAGAATTGGATAAAGCCCCTGGTAACCAAATCCCCTGATATGATACGTTTAAATGTGATGGATTAGCTCAAACTATTTAACGGCTCTTGCCTCAGATAACAACCAGTGAAGTTATTGCCCCCATCAAGTATAGAGATGCCTCCTCCTGGGGAAGCAGTAATTGTTAGATTCAGGGCCCCTGAGCTCCTGAATCCGTTGCTGATGGATGCCTGGCACTGCCTAAACGCCAGCGAGTCCGAGCCACCACAGTTACGAAGACTGAATCTTACAGAAAGTCTATAAAGAAGGAGATTCTGGCTGGAAGCCAGAACCACAACCAATTCAATCAAGCAGTTTGCAACCCCCTTTTATTTCAGAAATTCCAGTGTGTAGTGTTTCTGACAAGAATCAGGCGTGCGTGTACGGCAGAAACGTGTTTTTGCGTTGAAACGATTAACAGAATCAATTTAGCGAATTTAAAAAAAAGCGATTAGTTCAATCGCTGGCAAAATAAAACAAGAAAATCAACTTTTCGTGATTGCGAATAGAAAAAAACCGCGTTGATGTTGTGGTTTTTAGGAAATCTAAGCTGTGATCCAGCTTAATGGTGGCTAATCAGAAGCCGTTCTACACGCCCAATACCACCCAATACCCAAGCAAACCCTGTCCTCTGAGTTTCTTACCTTATAGGTGGTATTGGCTTGTTTCTTAGCAGCTTAGTTGGTTTGCTTGGCTTAGTTGGGCTTAGGTGTTAGCTTGATCGCAGCGCTAACCTAAGTTGTATTAGGCTTGTGTAAAGAAGGAAAGAAGGAAAGACTATAACAACTGTGGAGGTCTGGAGGATCAGGTACGCCAGATTAAAGTGGTCACAATAGTAGCGGATAAGAACTAATAATGGTGTAAGACTTTAACCTAGCCTGAGCTAAAGATTTAGGCGAGGGCCGTGGTTGATATGTAGCGTGAAGGGTGAGGTGACTACATAATGTGTGGTAAGGATGTGTGTCAGGTGATGATAGTGGTGATAGTGGCGATGGTTTTCTTACATATTTGTGTGTTGTTGTTTTAGTGTGTCAACCAGCAAAACACCCTTATGAGCTATAGCGCCTTTGTGACAACGACATTATGCATTGTCCTAACGCTATACGTTGATGCTGTCACACTAAGGGTGTTTGACTACTATTCTTTTAAGGATCAAACGTTAGGCATTAGTTGAGTTAAGTAAAACGTTTAAAAATTGTACATCTGTTATAGTGACTGTGAAGATAAACTGAGCGAATATGGAAATAGTATGGAACTAGTATAGTGTATCTTAGCATTTCGCATGCTGTGCTGGCTGGAATTTTATAAGTTTGACAAGAACGACGTGTATATATTTAAGAGCGAGTTATTTGGGAGCTATTTACCAGTTTATGCTGCCTGATAGCTTTAGTACACTGTCGGGGTTAGGAGGGATGGAATCTTAGGCGGTTTCTGTTTATTTATAGACTTTAAGACTGTTAAGATGTTAGCGTTGTTATTACACTTATCAAGAGTAGTGTCTACCTGTGTCTTATAGGGTATTTATGGTGGCCAAGAGGACGCTGAAGTTATAAGTCAGACTCTAAATCAACTTAAGCTTAGTAATTCTTCCCTTAGACGTGACCTATTTTAGCAGCGATTTAAAAGCCTAAAACATTTAAATGTCTGAAATAAAGTGATTACCAATCCAGCTCCAGATCCTCCATCCTATCTATATCCTGCCACACATTATCATCACTTATCTAATCAATAACGTATAATGCTATAGCCAGATAACCCCTATGGTATTTCTCAGGAACCTTAATCGACCTAGTTTGTCGCTACGACTGCCACTACGATCGACGCCATAGATAAGGAGGAGCGGCTGGTGATATAAACACGAGCCTAAACTCGACTGACATAGTCCCGGCGTGGATTTAAACCTTACGCTAGTGTTAACGATGCTTACGTAGCGAACGGTGATAGATTGGCTTCCTAGCATTATCTTAACCTTAGCACTGGGCCTTATCGATAATAATTAGGAAAGACTAACATAAAGGTTTTTATAACTATTAGAGCGCTTTTAGGAGAACACTCTTTTCATACACAGTCTCAAGTTAGTTATCTAGGTCCTATTTTAGATATAGATTTACCGTATTAAGACCAGACGAAAACAGATTCGTTCTGGAACCTGATAAGTGGAATTAGGTAAATATAAAAAGATTAGCGAAAGAGTCAATTTACATATATACATCACCTGGTGGAATTATTTAACCGACATTCTAACCCGGCCCCTCCACGAGTAAGCAGTGTATTTCGCTTCGTTTAGCAGCGGCAAGCGGGCTTACTGACAGGTTCGGTTACTGGTTCTCGAGCTGGGTCGCCTGCTGTAAAGGCGGTGTGACTGAGGAGTGGGATTAGAGGTGGTACGCTTAGGTAGATATATATCTCTGCTGGATGGCGCCTGTTCAAGCTCAACATCGCGTTTCTTTATCTGCTACCGAGTCTCAAAGGCGGTAAGGGCGTAGGCTTAGGAGGACGTATTGTCAAGTGTCGAGGATGGCCGAGCTTTATGGAACTCTTTAAGACCAAAAATTGGCACAAGGGACAAGAACTGGACCTCAAAAAGAGTTCACTTTATTCGGCGGTAAGGCCACAGGCGGGCTTGGGCAAGTTTGCGTGTTAGAGGGAGATTGACCAGGGCGGTAAGGCGTAGCAAAACCTGCTTATCTCTTTGTAATCCGTATAGAGCCCTACACATCAAACGTTTGTCAAGCACGGATTAAGATTGCCAAGCCCTTCTATCATATCTGCCGCCCCACTAAATACCGAATTGTGACTGATATTTATTTCAATTAATAAATGTTAACTTCTTAAGCGTTAACGGGGAAAGGTAAAGTGAAAATTGGGTTATATTGTTTTTAACTTAACACTGGTGACCTTTATCTGACGGAATTACAGGTTGGTTGCAACTGCTGATCGATATGATTACCCTTTACGTTTCGGTTAAGGGGAGTGGCGCATCCGACTCGCAACCATACTACGCAGTCGGAGACTGGCGGCAACTATAGGGTCACTCTCACCCGAGATCGTCAAACTTACGTACTTTGCGACCTTCCTGGTAATATCACTAAAGAGCTCGAGAGCTTCGCTGATCACTTACACCCTCTCCTTGCCATCCGTCTACTAAATCCTCGATACAGATAATCCCTACCCTGCCCCTTGGTCAGAAGGGTCCCCAACATAGGCCAGACCAGTCCGACTTCTACACTTTTCGAGCAGCGTTACCGTAGGGTGGGACTAATTCCAATCTGTATCTTGATGAATTTAGGGTGTTGAAAAATGGAAGTAGGATTGCTTTGAAGAAGGTAAAGGTGTGAGAGTTGGAGGGCAGAGGGCTAAGTCCCTAGGGGTCAGGTAGGCAGCACGAAAAAGTACAAGAGATAAAGGCGAGGCTGTTCATTTTCAAAATGAGGATCAATTTTGCCCATCTTTATATATGGGATCAGTTCTGGGCCCACTCGGCTAGAGTTGAAGCAGTTCAGTATGCTGCGGCGCAACGTGCCGAAAATGGTGCTTAGCCTGAACAAAGGTGAGCAAGCCTGAGCAAATCCTGAGCAAATCCTGAGCCGGCCCTGAGCCGGGGCGAGCGACGTCACGTGGGCGTGGTACGAAAAAGGAAATTTGGTGAGCCCAGATTCGTCGCAGGAAACAGCTTTTACGCGACTTGGCGTCTTATATCAACGGTTTAGGTAGTCATTGGCGGCGCAGAGTTCCCATCCGGTATCCGTTTCTCTACACGATCTTGACGCTGCTCGTGAGAATCTTACGCAATACTTTGGGAATGACGGGGAGTTTTCCGAACACCATTACGTTCTCGGATGTCTTTGGCAGCAGCGCTTCCTGCTGACCAACGTGTTGGGAGACATTAACAGGGCGGCTCTCTCTTTCCAGACAGCGGCGACTGAATCTGGGTCCTATAATTGTGGAAAGGTCTTTCTTGGTCTCGCTACTGCCTTTATTTATAAATTTTGCGAAGACGGCAGGAACACTTGGACTATGCAATCGGGCTGTTTCAGAAGGCATCTCGGCTGCTGAAGGCGAATCATCCGGAGTACCTCAGCTGTGTCGCTAACTTGTGCGCAATAACTTTGTTGCGATACCTCCTGAGATACTCACCAGGTGACCTGGATCTCGTGATCAACAAGGGGGAGCTGGCGGATGAGTTCTTGTCGGGAGCTCTCCGTGGGCGGCTCCTCACCACGTTATGCTCTGCATATTTGCAACGCTTCAACCGAGCGAGACCGCTATCCGGAAACACTTGGGTCAGAACACCCGGGGACCTGGCAGCGACACGCGATCTCTATAGCGCGATTGAGAAAGGCAAGCTCGCTGTTCAACTGCTTCCTGCCGGTGACTTTCGGGCACATGGAGAAGCAGTGCTGGAAGAAGCATTAAACGCACTCCATGTTGCTACGCAAGAATGAGATTCGACAAGCAATATAAAATCAGTCATGGAATTCCAGAATCGGATGTCATCCAGGGGAAGTCCCGACTTGTCCTAGATGGTTATGACTATCTCACCGAGGCAGACGGCGAGTTGACAGACACGTGGAAGATCTTTGGAATCTGCGAATCCATCACGATGGACGGCGGCGCCATTCCAAGCGCATGTGGGCTGCCACCATAGCTCGAAGACTATCAGGATAAGTTGGTTTGCGGTCGTATGGCACGATCACACCTAGCGTCCAGGCCTCGCCGGAGCCTACCACATACATTTCGGCTTGCTGACATTGACATATCAGCTACCCTTTTGGTGGAGGCCATCCAGGAATGTAGACTAAAACGCGCCAAGCAAATCAAATTCTTACGAAACGGGTTGTTACAATGCAGAAAGACATATGGACCGTGACACTGAAGAGGTTCTATTACTGCTCCAAGATCCCCTTTGCTACAATCTCGGGAAGAATATTTAGGCGGGTAGGGTGCAAACCGGGTTTCTAGGCGAAACCTGGCGTCTCTTTTAATCATCTGCAGGTTCTACTTAATTACATTTCATAGAGCGTGACATCACCCAGCGCAAATAACTGCCTACCTTATCTAGCAGCACTGCAGTATGCAGACTGACCTCCGACTTCTTTGCTCTTTTCATCAGTTGTACCCCAAAATCGACGACTACCCATGCTTATAGTCACGTGATCTTTCGTCAGCTTTGATCAGTCCAGATCAGCCCCGGCTCAGCTTAGTTGAGTTGAGCATTTTCGGACGAGCGCAGAGTTGTGACACCCACCCAGGGTCTAGTGAGGTGACAGGCGGTGCCTGGTTCTTGCAGTATACCGATAGTACCTACGAATTCGACTTCGAGGGGCGGTATCGGGAGCTGGCGCAGATCTTTGACACTGGGATTGCTGATGTTGAGGTAAGTGCTTCAGGCCTGAGAGTTACCTACCGTCCACACTGCTACAAAAGGGGCACTCGACGGGCACTCAGCGGGTGGCATTGGCGCATGAAACAGCACCTATCCCTTTCTCGATGCAGCCAGGAGCACTTCTTCATGGTGTATAGAGGAAACAAGAAAGTGCGATACTCGATGAAGGCCGAGTTTGCGAGCATGATTCTCCCCCTAATCCAGGAGTACTACGCCTCATGCAGGACCGTAAGCGGTGCTATCGACATCGATACCGAGACAGGGACAGACGCATACAGACCGCCGCCTCCATACGATACAGCACTCGCGTCATGACGCGAGCAGAATCCACCCTAGAGCTTGTATTCCCATTACCCAGCATGCGTCGCAATCGCGCCGTTAAAGTAGCCACCCCGTCCTTTGCGGCCTTATCCAGGTTCGGGTTATGACCCAGGTACATTGTTGGGACTTATGGGCTGAGGAAGCGGGAGACAATGTTGATGATGTACATGAATAAAAAGGGACAACGGAGAGGCTAAAGGCGGGAGTGATAAGGGCGTTGATCACGGCAAAGGGAACCCTGAGACTCGTATCACCAGTACTGAGGGGAACGTGGCGGCGTGGATGAATTGTTGAGCGCGTAAAAGACAATGTGATTGCGCCAAGTCGCCGGCGTGCAAATCAGGTGTGAGTCGCCGTGGGAAGTCGTCCCCACCGGCACGGTGACTGTCAACGGCGGATCAACTAGAATAGGATCCAGCGAACAAAGCAGACGATCAAGATTGTGAATTTTCTCCATAAATGCCAGAGAAAGGTGTTTCCTCTTGTGATAAGCCGGGCAGGCCATATTATCCCACCCAAAAGCCTAGCATAGCTCAACGTTCTTGCACTCATTCTGCCAAAGCGAAGAACGCAGACCCTTTTACGTCCGAGGACAAAAGGGCTTCATGTACGCCTCCGATGCGGTAGAGACATTTCAGCACCAGCCTGTCTATATTTAGAGAATGACCGTCAGGACCCCCTTAGCCGTCCCTCCATGTTACTACTGCTCACAGCAACACTCGGCTGACTTGTCGTACTATTCTAACTAGCGGCCTCACCAACTCGTCTTGTAACCGAGGTCAATCCGCCGATTGCGCCGGAGCCACCACATCAAGCAGCTGATTGTTACCCTTGCCGCTGGTAGAGGGCAGCATCGGTGGGTAGGTGAATTTCTGACGTCGTCGAAGTAGCTGCTGTCAATACGAGGCTGGAAGCACATTTCTAAGGGCAGGAGGTCTCCGCGGCCGCGGCATTAGACGGCACGCTTGCATTGTTTTATCCTCACGCATGAGCCAAAGTGGTCGGACAGTCAACTTGCGTCTCTAGCCGGTAAACTCGCCGATGGATGAGGCGGCTGCGGCTGAACCAAACGCGGAGGGTGTGGCCCCAAATTTTTTGTTGACATTGTTCGACGGTAGAAAGTGGGGAACCTAGGGTGTAGCGAGTTCTGGTGAGCATATTGCGAGTGGGACAGCAGGTAGCCCTGCGACTTCTGGTGGCGATTTGGTAGCACCGGTCTGCAGCTTGGTATCGGTTCCGCGGCCCTTCGCAATCTGGGTCAGCTCACTGAACGCTGCTTAGATTGTCGCGGCAAGGAGAACAGGGATGTAAGGGTCCTGCAGGCGGATCGTGGTGTTGATGTTCGCGGCGCGCCTTCGGTGTCGCCAAAGTCCATGGCTCATGGCGACGGGGCGGTGAGCTGTAGGCAGTCATGTGGTAATGGGGAAGCGACGCGCGGTACTAGCAATGAAACACGGGCGGCCCGAGGCGGGGATGCCGAAGGATCAGTGACTTACTGCCTTGACCCGGGGAGCCAGATGCGCGCCACTAGAGGGCGGCTCGGTGTCTAGAGTGGGGGTCAGCGGAAAGCGAGAAGCACCACTGGCTTTATCGTCACTATCGTCTGTATCGGCATCGAGATCGTTGCGTATCATCACCATGATTTAGAATCGAGATCGCCGCAGTGTGTGCGTAATGGGCTAGTGACCAGAAGATTATTGCTTCCGGTAACGGTACGAAGCGTCGCAGAGACTTGGCAAGCTGTTGAATTGGAGGTTGGATAAAGTACTTTATTTCCAAAGTTCTGAGCCGGCATGTGCACAAGGTGAATGCGCGTCGTTTCAAAAATACTGCGACGGCGCAGCCGCTCTGAGAGCTGCTTAGTGTAGATTGTAGCGATGAGGATTGTAGCCGGAACCCATTGGTCTTTTATTGCGGCGATTACTGGGAAGGGACCGTTGCTGTGCCTCATAGGTTATTGCTGCCACAAGCAAGCGGCTCGCTAGGGTTGGCTACGCCCCAATCCTTACGAATTCGATGGTTTCAGCGTTTGCAGCATGGATATCTTTCGGATGAGGATTAATAATCGTTCTGGAAATTGCAAGAAGGATTCTGCCTGGGCGAGTCAGGGCAGGTCTCAGCTGTTCGTGCAAGTTGGCAACGTACCGTTGGTTTCGAGTCTAGCCACCGTAAAGGTCAGTACCTTCACAGCGGTACAAGCTCCGTAGTCTGGCCAGAGAGGCAACGCTTATCAAGAGACGGAATTCTTATCAACATATATATTCCTTCTGTTTAATTTAACTTGTCCCACTCTGACAGGGAATTATTTGGAAACAGCATCTAAGCTAATTAGGCAACTCTACAGTGGCCGCCGCCAGGATTGGCAGTTATGCCTGCCGGTATACCAAGTGACTCTGTGCTCGGTCCAAAACGTTAGTCTCGGGGGTTGCGGAATGGAAGTTGCAATCTTAAGGATATCTGAGCAATTTCGAGCTATAAAGAGATACATGTCTCCCACCTTTGCCAACCCTTTCTTCTCATCACCTCTTCAACCTTTGACATTTAAGAAAACAAGCCTACCACCGCTCAATCCATCTCTCCAGTTCCTGCATCGAGAACTCTCATTCTGCCCACCATGCAGCCTACTACCATCTTCGTTGCCACCCTACTTACGGCATTGGTTTCTGCGAAAGCCGTCGTACCTGTCGAAAAGCGTGATAGATGCCCTAAACCTTCTTCCTCGTGCCAGCTGGACACGCCGGAGGGATGTGTCTACGGATATAGCGCCTGTTTGGAAAAGTTTGGCTGCAGCGGTGCAGCTGGAGGTTTTGATTGTGCTGGAACCGCCTTGGGTAAGTTACCGCTCATTTAAACTAATTTTTTTTCTCCCTTACTAATATAAGCTCTTACTAGGATGCGCCATTGCGTGCCCCTAATGTCGGAACCTTTGACGAGAATCCTCAACCCCTATCATGGCAACTAGGCTAGCCGTTGGATGGCCTACGAGCTTCAAAAGTGTGCCATAGGGTATGTGATCAAATGGGAGATTAGGTATAGCTAGAAAACCCTTTGCGGTATTGCTGTGTGTTTGGCAGTTTACATCATAGATCCGCTAGGATACAGGGGTCTGCATTAGATTGCCAAAAAGACAATAGAAGCCCAGCATTACCCTTAAGCCGTCCTGAAATCTGAGAGGTGGACGGTATGATACAAGTGCTCAAATATCCAGCGCCACTTCTGTTTTCTAGCTCCTTGTGTTTCACCCCGGTCAGTTCAGCTAAAGTCCTCTTTTTTACGCAAATGTTGCCCGGCTCTCGATTGTGGCTTCTAGATTGTGTTTCACGAGACTGGAATGGTTGTTCAGCTAGCCGCACGTGTGATACATGTGACACCTCTAATCTGTGCATGAGGACTTGGATGGACTTGGCGTTGTGGTGTAGTATTTCCGTGGAGGCTGAAGTCTTATCGTTGCTCTTGATCTGTCTACCTGTCTTTAACGCGGTTGAGATTTATTTTGGTGGGTCCTTCGTTAATTTGAAAAGGGGCTCTGCTGATATACCTACAGAGGAAGAGAACGAGGATAAGGCGCGAGAGACTACGCAAGTTCTTACACGAGTACCAGTGTTGGCTCATATGCCGCCGTCAGATAAGCGGGCCTCTATAGCACCCAGCCGGGTTTTCCTATATGGGCGGTCTTGTAATTGTGCTCAACATTGCCCCAGGTTTCGAGAGCAGAAATTATCCGACAACGGGGCGCAAATTGTTATCTCCGTGTTGCTCAACATGGGTACGGCGGGAATAAGCCTCGCAGCGGCAAACGCTGCCGCCGTTTATGAAAATGGAAATCATGAAGTCAGTATATCTTACGTGGAAGACGTCGCTAAGCACCACCGAAAGCCTGTATACCTTCTCCGGGCCGTCCCCTTGCCCTTTTGTCCTTGGTGCTGGCACCAACCCCGTCGCCAAGTCCTCTCAGCATGGGAATCGGAACCGCGAAATAACACGTACTGCCTTGATCGAACAACCGGTCGATACTGCTCCTCCACCTCCATGACCGCAGTAGGCGGCTTCACGCTCGTTCCACTGCTGGTCGTGTCGGGGCCAACTGCAACCGTCGGCTTCCCCGCTCCGATTACTTGCTGGGCCGGTGTATGTCCGTTATTTTCGTCTTCCCGTGCTATCCAGCGTGCTAGGTGAACCAACGCTAGGGCTTCCAATACACCAAGCAAAGCGACGGAACAATCCAACGTGTCATCGCGAACTTGGGATGCGCGTCAAATCGCCGGGCACGTTCAGGCCAAAAACATTGAATTCGAGACGTCAAATCGGACATACTGCTCCAAGCCGGATTGCTCGGCGTTCGTGCCACCGCATGCTATCAGAGGCGATACGGCAACTTGCGTGCGTTGTCACGGTACTACTTGCACGAACGTGCAAGAAGCCTGCTCACGCAAATAAGGACTGTCCGGGGGACCCGCCCACACAGGCGTTGCTTTAACTTGCACGGCAAGAGGGTTGGCAGAGATGCTGCTCCTTCACCAGGTTTGTGGAGCTGAATCATGGGTGGAACCACATCAGTCAGCTCCTGCCGCTTTCTAACACTCAGTTTTTCTACAATTGATAGAGCCAATTCCCTTCGATACCCTAGCCTGCCGGTGCACCGCCCAGTTCTGTTATGTGTGCGGAAATCGCTGGAAGACGTTTACCTGCCCCCAATGGGAGGAGCATCGGCTCCTCGCTCGTGCAACGCTATCGTCGGTCGGTCGCAATGTCGCTGTTCCTCGGCTCGGAATCACACGCGAAAATCGTCCTGGAGGGAAATTGGCCGGGATAACAATTCCGGTGAGCTGACCGCTTCTGACTGCTCCTGGTGCGTGCATTGATTAGGGTAGCGATGGAGAAATGATAGTTAGGACTGAGGACCTCCGTTAACAAAGGAGTGAGGTCATTGATTAATCAAGATCAGATGCTAGCTTGGGTGGCTTTGCACCTTCTTCATCTATTCAATTTCCAATTATCATACGTGAATACGGGAATCTAATTTGGTCAGGTGGTTCCATGTGTTCTAGGCTCTGACTCTGACCTAACGTAGGATGATTCGAGTCGACTCGGCTGTAAAATTTAAGTGGACCGACGAATCATATGATGCAACCGCACGCAAAGCAGGTGACAGACCGAGTTGGAAATCAGTCGCCGAAATTAGTGGCCAAAAATTGTTGTTCCGGTGATTCAAGCTGTGAAGATAAATACCTGGGTTCTTGGCCATCTCTACTATATGCGAGCTCTACCTAAACTTGAGCCAGAGCAGCCTATCCTCGCTTCAAACGCACTTCTACAGCATCTTACTCAGCTTAACTGAATTATTAGTCACACAGCACAATGCATCTTAAGGCCAGCGTCCTCACTGCTACCCTCCTGGCCATTGGCGGCAGCTCAGCTTGGGAGATCTTCTTCCAGGATGGAGCCGGCCATGAATGGTAAGGCTTATCCGTATGCCCTGCTGGATGCATACACTGACTTTTATTCTAGGAACACTCATGGAACAAGCTTTGGAGACTGTATCGATCTGTCCCCGGACTGGTGGGACACTCACGACACCAAGTTTGTGAATTTTCGGCCGGCTACCGATTTACACACGGATCCCACCGCTGTCAGGGTGTACACGAGCCGTAAGTGCGACGGGGGTTACGATCGCTGCACCTCGGGCGTCACGACTTTCAACCCGGCGAAGAAGATCAAGAGCTACAAGGTGGTCTGAACTTAACGAGTTGAGAATATGTAGATTGTTACAGAATGAGAACTTGCGTGGTTATAGTTGAAAGTGGAAAGTTCCCGATGTGCTTCTCCTGATCACAAGACTGTGTAGATGTCTAGGCACTATGACTCAGTACGCCATGCAGCCTCGCCTTGCCCTAGTTCGTCCGGGCCGTTGGGTTGGTTCGGTGTGTTTCAAAATTCTCTTGCGTAATCTCAGCGGAGAGTTCAGGCACTATACCTGGCTGCCTTCCAAGTCGCATAGGTCTACATCCGAATTAGACAAGGAAATCTTGCGACTGCCATTATCAACAAAGATGATTTCCTGTCAAAATACAGCACTTCTATTGGATCGCAATTGTTCTGTTGTATTGTTGTGTGAAAAGGAGGCCAGAGGACCCTCCAGCGGATAGATCTCTGCTTCGGAGCCGTCGATTAAGAGGAAGAAGGCATAGAGAAGGATTTTGCGGCCGAGGACACCCGAAGTACCCGTGTAGAGGTGCTGTGTGATGACAACGGCGAGCAGGAAAGAGATGCTGGCCCCGAAGGACGTGAGCATGGTGCCATGTAGTTCGTAGGCCATCTCCTAAGCTTTTTGACAAGATAGTGGGTTAGCACTGTACTCTGCTAAGGGTCTTCTACGGCAAGTATGGTGACGTCGAGCGACACAATAAAGGCCATGATATTCAGGGCGAAGAAGGACATGTGGAATGACAATGGCTTTCTGCCAGGCGGCATGGTATCTCGTTGGTCAGCGGAGGCCTCGCTGGCCCCGCACCCCCTTATTGACCGCGCACAACTCATCCTCACTCTCAACAAACTACCCCTTGCTCCGGGATGCCGGGTTTTGGGGGATTCCACTGCTGTATAGGTAAGTGCAGCTATCACGCATTTCTTCAACATTATCGTGGCCTACGCCAACTGCAACCACGACCACGACACGAAGCAGCAGGCCACGAGGCTTCGGGAGGATCCATGGGGGCCTAACGGGGCCCATCGGGGCGTGCGTTGGACGCTGAGGTCGGTTGTTGGGGATCATTGCAAAGGGACAGCCAGGAGCAGAGAGGCTCGGTCAACTTTGATTTGACGCGAGTCTAGTTGAGTTGAGATATCGCCCAAGGAAACGGTTTTATCTGCCAAGATAAAACCCCAAGATCCCAAACCTTTGTATCCTATCCGGGTCTGATCAAGCCCCATATTGCTTCCTCTTCCTCAGCTTGTTCACACTGCAAGGTTCAAACAACGAAATCACGACTCAATAAGGACGATGATGCCACAGAAACCCCATCACCTCACGCAACTGTCACTCCTAGGATAGTCGCCCTCAGCTTATCCTTCTCACCGCTCTCGTTGCACATGCTCCTAAACACGCCGTCATCCTCCCACAGCTGCTTGGGCGTACCAAACTCCACCACCTCTCCGTCGCTCAGCACGAGGATCCTGTCAAAGTCGGCAATGGTACTCAGCCGGTGGGCGATGACAAGGAGCGTCGAGCCGCCAAACTCTTCTCGGATCGAGCGCTGGATGAGGGCATCGGTTGCCATATCGACGGCTGAGGTGGCCTCGTCGAGGACCATGATTTTGGGCCGCGAGACAATGGCTCGCGCGAGGCAGAGTAGTTGACGCTGGCCCTGCGAAAGATTCTGGCCACCCTCGGAGATGGGCGAGTTGAGGTCCAGGAAGACATTGACATTCTTGGGGCCGCTGGAGGTTGGGGTATTGGTACCCGGGGCTGAAGAGGACGCTCCGTTGGCCTCGTCGTTAGTCCCACCGTCGGCTGCTCCATTGCTTGATTCCGAATCCGAAACAAGATGCACCCTCCGAAGAGAGTCATGTAGCTCGGCGTCGGTGTAGTTGTCAAATGGGTCGAGATTCGAACGGATGGTTCCGGAAAAGAGAACAGGGTCCTGGGTTGCGTTAGTGGCTGCGGAAAGGGTATGCACGAGAGATTACCTGTGGGATAATGGCAAGCCGTGAGCGAAGATCCGAAAGCTTGATCTTGGAGATGTCGAGGCCGTCGACATGGATGCTCCCCGACCGCGGCTCGATGAATCGGAAAAGCGCCAGCGTCAGCGACGATTTGCCTGCGCCGGTGCGTCCGACCACTCCAACCCGCTCGGCAGGGTTGATCTGGAACGACACATCCTTGAGCACGACTGGGAGATGTGGCGCATAGCCCACCACCAGGTCGTGGACCTCGAGACGCCCTTGGGTCGGCCAGGCAGCCGGGGGGTTCTCGCCGCCCAGATTCTCCGTCTCAATCTCGCTGTACTCAATGACACGTTCCACCGCGTTCATCTCAAGCTCGAGGAACGAGGCAGCTCGGACCGACATCAATACGGCGTGGGAGAACTGGAGCGTAAAGCTGAGGACAAATCCCGCCAGCGCAGCCTCGATACCGGGGCGTGCCAGCACGAAGATGGTCACCACGGCGGTGAAGGCGATGCCGGCGAGACTCATGTTCCAGGCAAGCCACCGGTTGAAGAGGTACAGGGTGAGCGAGGCTGTGCTGTACTCTTCAATCTTGGTATGCATCGCTTGGATGTACGGCACCGCTCTGTCGAAAGCGCGGATGGTCGTCAGGCCGATCAGAGTCGAGCCGAAAAGGTCAAAGATGGGCGACTTGAGTATGCTGTCCAGTCGCTTTGCCGGTCGCGCTGCGGTGAGGTACACCTTGGCCAGCCAGACGCAGAGCCCGAGACAGAGCGCGGCAACAGGGGTGATGAGCGGCGAGACAAACAACGAGGCGGCGCAGATTCCCGCCACCTGCAGCCAGTTCGCAATGCACCATTCCACCATCTGCACAAGGTCGCTGTCGATCGAGTTGAAATCGGCCGTCAGGCGATTGAGGATGCGTCCTACCGGGACAGTATCGGTCCAGCGAAGCGGTGCTCGCAGCACCGTGAAAAGAATTCGCTCAAACATGGCCCTGCTCGCCTTGTAACCCGCCAGGAAAGTGAATGCATATCTGGCGATGCCGAAGATGACGCTCACCAAGCATGCCCCGGCATAGAGGGAAAGCCAAAACTTGATGCCGCGAGTCTCTCCCTCGCCAACTGGCTGGCTCCCCAGGCTGTGCTGGTGAAAGTGTATGCTGGGCGCGAGAGTCTGCTGGAACAAGGCGGGAACCCTCGACTCTTCGGCCCTGCCTGTCCAGAGTCTGATGACCCACGGCTGTGCTGGGGTATGTAAGCAACGGATAGGAGGGAGACTGGCGGCAAGGGTGAGGACCTACCGAGTTGAGAGGCTTGATACGTAATAAAGACAAGCGCCAAAAACACCCAGTACAGGATTCCACCGCTTCTCTCTAGATATGTCTTGTAGACGCGTGCCTTGACAGCCCCCTTTTGACGCGTTTCGTCCTCAACGAACTTGGTAGGGATCTTGGAGTTTTGCTTCTTGAGGGGCGCGCCATCGGACTCCACCTCCGTATCGCTGCTCGACGCGCTGCCTTCGATGACCGGCGGCTCAACGCTCTTGATCTTGTCCAGGATTCTTGCTTCTCGGAGTTTCTCGGTGAGACCAGAATACTGGATACCACCGTCAGCTAGCTCTACGATGAACCGCGCGTGCTGTTCGACCAAGCCCACGTGGTGCGTAACAAGAATAACGGTTCGTCCCTTGCAGATGCTGCCGCCCAGACACTGCTCGAGGATGTGGCGACTGACGTGGGCATCAACGGCGCTAAAGATGTCGTCGAGAACAAGAATGGCTGCCCTGGAATAGACGGCGCGAGCCACGGTGACACGCCACTTTTGGCCGCCGCTGAGATTAACGCCGTTGATGCCAAGCTCCGTCTTGTCACCGTCCGACAAGGCTCCGATGTCCTTCTTCAGGGCACACGCCACGATAGTCTGCTCATACCGCTCTTCATCAAAGGGCATGCCAAACAAAATGTTGTCCCGAAGCGTTGCGTTCTCGATCCACGGCTGCTGGCCAACATACGCCATGCTCGATGACAAAATCCAGTTCCCTGGATTCGCCTTCTGGTCATGGCGCTCCTCGAGGGATGGCGGCTGCGGCACATGAATGGCACCGGAGAGAAGCTCTGCCTCACCGAGGATGGCCGCGAGCAACAGACTCTTGCCCGAACCGGTCTTTCCAGATATCACGGAAAGCTCTCCAGGTGGGAAGCGAAGATTGACATCTCGAAGGACGAACTGGTTTGATTCATCTTTCTTATCCTCTTCGTCCTCTACAGGCCAGCTCAAGGTTGCATCCTCGAAGGCGACGTCGGCCCTCTCAGTGGAGAAGGTTCTGATATTTTTAATCTCTGGACCGCCGAGGAATTTTTCAATGCGTTTAAGCGACACCCAGGCGTCTATCCCGTAGCGTATCATGCCAGGCAGCGCGGCAATCGCAAAATCCAGTGTGCCGAGAATGCCGATGCTAACAAAGGCGACAGAAGCCGTGAGACCACCGTTAAGCCAGGCGTAGGAACCCAAAGACGTCAAGGCCAGTGCCGAAGGAACGACATTCCAGAGACTGTCAACGACGAGGTTATACTTGAAGAGCTGCCAGATGGTGGCCAGCTCCTTCTCCCGAACTTTGAGGATCCGCTTTTCCCATCCAGTCTCGAGGGCTGAAAACTTGACCTGGCGAATACCGTTTAACGCCTCGCTCACGAGTTCGAGCTTCTCGTCGCGGATTTTCATAAGCTTTTCATCAGTCTTCAGAGTCAACTTGGAAAAGATGAAGTTAACGGGGAGCGTGGCAGTCACGGACAGGATTCCGATGACGAGCGGCTTCCAGCCGAGCAAGGCGATGAGGAACCAAATGGAAATGACCAGCTGAATAATGCTTGTGGGGAACATGAACATGTAGAGCGAAAAGTCCGAGACACGCTTGGCGTCGATGCCGATGAGGTTGATGACAGCCTGTCGGGATTTTTGGCCGCTAGTGTCGCCGCCTCCGCCCTTGCCGTCGTTGTCGTCCTTTGCTTTATCTGGGCTGTCCTTTGATTGTTGATTGGGATCTTCCGCTTGCTCGCCGGAGCCGCTTTCCTGCTCCCTGGGGCCCTTGTCTTTGTTCTTGCCGGCCCCCTTCACGTTCTTGCGCCGCATGGCCTTTTCAAAAACGATCGCCGCGAGGTGACTCCGGAGAGGCACGTACAGGTCGTTGATCTGGGTCCAGAAGAGCCAGGACTCGACGAGCTGAACAGGTTAGTCTTCATTCAAGCGATAGCTAAAGGAAGTCCCACCGAGTTGGCAATCTTTGCGAGACACAGCCACACTAGGAACAACCAGATACGCGACCCAGCCGACTGTCCGGGGCTTCGTGACTCGAGCGACTGGAGCAGCCGCAGCGTGATCCACCATGGTAGATAGGAGACAGCACTGTTCAGGGCAGCCATCACCCACTGCTTGACGAGGCCCATGCCGTATATTCTCAACAACGATCTGAAAAAGGTGTCCTTGATCTTCCGTGCCTCCCACTGGGCGGATTGGTACTCTGGACGTAGGTCATGGCTCGGTCGCGGGAGGTCCACGAGATCCAAATCTCCCTTTACGGTGGCCAGGAGCATCAGGGGCGTAGCCCAGACGAAGGTCAGTCGGCTCCAGGCGCTCGTGGTGAACATGCGGTCCACGAGGCGGCCGTTTGAAAACACATCCGGCCGCCGCGGGAGCAGCAAGCTCGAGAGGGCAAGCCCGACGGCGGCGATGGTCGAAACCAGAAAGAGGACCAGACCAGCCCGACCCGCAGCAGCGTACCATTCTTGGGCGATATTGAGACGGGCCAGATACACGCTCCCGACGACCATGCTCGATCCGGAAAGACGGAAGCCCTGGTTGTACGCCCACACCGAGTCGCGGCTCGCAGCGATGGCGAGGGCTTGGACACCGAGGAGACCCTGCGCACAAAGTCGTCAGCTCAACAATTGACCCTACAAAGCCGGTACGCTCGTACCCAGGCTGCTGTCAGCAGCCAATTCTGCAGCGAGAACCCCTCGGGGGAGACGTGGAGCGACGACCGCGACGTGTCGAGAATCACCGAAAAGGCGATCTGGCAGCCGAGACCGGCAGCTGCCCAGACGGCGATGTGCGTCTTCTGCCATTGCGTCGAGAACACGGCCAAGGACTCGGGCGTGGCCTCTCCATCCTCGTCTTCGTACTGGGCGCTCGCGGCCTTTGGGGCTCGGAGCCGGACAGCGTGGGCGACGACGGCAGGGATGGTGGCAAGCGCGCTGACGGCGAGCGCCGTCGCGGTAGCGTAGAGGAAGACGTCGTGCTGCATCTTTCTTTCACCTTCTCTTCCTCTCTCTCTCTTGTGGAGTTGGAAAAAACAAGCCCCCCTTGGACGAGCACCGGAGCAGCCGTTATGGATTTGTGGACGCAACGCGGCCGTCCCTGCGGGGTTCAATCGGCAGAGGGCGATTGCGTCTCGCGGCCAATCATGACGGCATCCCTCCCCCCCTCCCTATCTCAAATTTGGGTTCCAGGACCTTCCCGTTTCATCACCCCGCCGGCCGCGATCCCAGGCTGCGCTGTTGGGCGGCCTGACTCACCCGTCACGCACACCGAAATCCACATCACCGCGAAGGCGCCTTGGGCCGCCAGCATATTAACACAGATTGCGATCGTTTTGAAGCATGCGGACGCGAGTCACGGTCGTCTTTGCCAGGCCTCTTCAGGCGACTCGCGGCGGATAAATGCCACCGTCGCATCCTCCGTGTCTGATCACCGACAGGCGCTGTCTACGAGCGGCTGGCGAACGTTGTTGCCTTGCCAGGCTGCAGGAGCATTCCGTTGTGTGCGGGGGGGTCACACTGCCCTGCGCCCCCACATATTTCATTGATATTGGTGGCCCATTGCAACAGGCATATACGACCAAAGGTGATGAGGATTTGACTATAAGTGAAATTGCTGCAAGGAGGGCTGCGTCTGGGATAAAGTGTACAGGAAGTTTTAGATTTGTGATATCAAGGACAAACGCTACGCTATCTCATTAAGTGGCTTAGCAGCAGCCCCGAAAGTAACTTTTAGGGTTAGAATCGACTAAGAAGTCTGGAAGTCCGTCTCCGGTCAAGTTTAGCCTCAAGGAAGTCATAGCCCCACTGGACGACGAGCTCTCAGTGTTGAGGATGGTTGAGATAGGCTGGAGAGAAGACCACCCGTGGCCGTCGCTATCACCAAGCCGTTCGTAAAACCCGATGCTTCGGCCAAGATCATCGCTGACGATCAGATTCTGCTTTCCGTTGCCATCAATATCTCCGAATGTGCTCTTCGTGTAATCGTCAACGTTTGGGACACCAAGGAGTTGACGAATCGGGCCGAACCAATCTTCATTCTTGGAAACTCGGAGCCTTGCTTGACGGCTGCCCTTGTTGCCATCCTCCACCGATGTGTCGCTGTCGCTGAACCCCCCGTTGTCGTCGAATAGTTCTTCTCCGCTGCTTCCATCTTCACCGCCACTACTGCTCACGTCGCGAATGTCATTGTAGAGTGCACACTCGTTGCTCTGAAAATACCATGCCCCGTCCCGTTGCACCAACAAACCGGGGGCACCCTCGCCATTGAGGTCGATCCACCGCGTGACGGCATTTTGACTAGAGACGGGCAGGGATTAAAGTGAGGCTAGGCGCATGCTCTGAATCTTCTGTGACCCGAGATCTGGCAACGATACATACTCAAAAGATAACGGCGCGAGGGTGTCTGCCTTGTATGATCCCTGTGTAGCATCAAAGGTGTGGCCGCTTGTGGCGAGGCGTTTAAGAACAGAGCGCGTAGGTGTGTCTTCATATTACAAAGACGTTGACAAGACGAGATAGTCCTGGCGTCCAAGCGAGTGTGGGAAGTGGTGGAACACCAGAATCCGCCGACAAAGACGCAGCATCCGCACCTCGAATCCCCGATTGCCCGTTGAGAAAGGGTCGGCACGAACATGCCAGTCTGCTGGCGTTCTTGTCGAAGTTGGGCACATCTCATCATGCTCGCCGTAGTCAAACACCACGCTGAAAGACCAATCAACGGTGGGCTTCTCTTGTGCAGGAAGAATTCGCCAGGTCTGAAGATCGCGGCTCTGCGTACGGTTGCCGTACTGGATTGTCTTGAGGTATCGTGCTCGAGTCCGTGCGGTCGGGTCAAAGCCAGGTTCAACTGCATGGCGATCAGAAGGCAACGTTGAAATACCATCGTCGTTCTCTGCTTTGCATCGATACACGATTGCGTTGCCACGGGGGTCATAAGACTCGCACAGGAGCCAAGCGAAGATCCGGTGACGGTCGCCAAACTCCCGGGAAGAGTTATCACGGCCGTAGACATGCATGATGGTGTCGGCCGAGATGGTTCGCCAAAAAGTGTTGCACTTGGAGAGGTCGCCTTCGCTAGCGTCGGGAGACTCCAATCTTGCCCAGAAGACGTCCTATTTTGGCTGGTGCCTCCTGGGGTCGACCTGTACCAGGACCCAAAGACAACACTTAGCTTCGTTCAACGCTGGCGCCGTTTGCAAGATAACGGTTAGACGACGTCTAACCTCGTGGTGTCACTGACTCTGGGCCACAGAAGCCACAGCACAAGCGAGCCGTCGCCATGGACCCCTGCTCTGGAACCGGCAGCGAACGAGGCGCTGGGGCTCACGGTGCGTCTCAGCGAAAAGCTCGGCGACCTGGACCGACTGTGGAAGCCTCTCTTGGAACAGGGAACAGTTCGAGCCCAAGACGCAGCCGACATCTGTGGGCAGCTGTACGACGGTACGACGGCGCAGAAAGTAGCTGCATTCCTGGAAGGTGAGTTTCAGCTGAATTATCTGGGAATGAGGTTCGAGTTGACTTTCTTTTTTGCAGGCTCGTGAGGCACGACAATTACGGCTCCGACGTCTTCGGATAAGGGCAAGGCGATCCTCAGCCTGAAGAATCTCCCACCCAACATGCAGATCTCTCTCACGCCGCTGCGTAATGACAGCATTGCCGCTGTCACTCTCACTGGCGTCCTGTCGAGCACCAACACCGGCACCGCAACTTTCTCCATCCCGTCGATTCTGTTCGACCTCGACTTTCCTGGACACTTCATGCGTCGTCTTCGTTCCGTCGCTGTTTCCATCCCCTGCATCCTCGGGCCGTACGCTACACTCACCGCCACGCTCTCCCTCACGCAGCACAGCTATCGTGTTTCCTCAGCTCTGTCGACGGCTGACGCATACCTCACCGCTGGCGTCGCTGATGGCAGGTTCCGCACCGATGTTGTGCCTATCGCAGCCGTTGCCACTTCCTCTGGGGTCCAAGACACGGGGAGTTTCGACTTGACATTTGAGGCAGCAGCAGGCGCACACTCAAACGACGGGTGCTACGGACCTTTCGAAGGCGCTGGTGCCGTTAGCTCATGGCGCCTAGAGCTCCCGCCGTTTTCTGGCCGCCCGTTCGACTACGGTACTATTTCTGATGTCGTTCTGAACGTGCGGTATACCGCTGTTGACGGCGGGCCTCTGCTGCGACGCGCCGCCTCGGCGGCCGTGACTACGCTCCGGACACGCGCAGAGGGGCTAGGTGCTCGCGATGGGTTCTGGGGGTTTGTTGAGGCGCGGAATGCTCTTGCGAGCGAGTGGATCACTTTCCGGAATGTGCTGTCGCAGTCTACCGTGGCGCTCACCGCGTCGCTGGATCTTGGCCCGGCGCTCGTGGCGAGGTTGCCGTACTGGGCTAGGCCGGCGGATGTGAGGATTGAGAGCTTCACGGTGAGTGTGACGACGAGCGATAAGGATATTGCGAAGGATCTTGGCATTGCGGCGCTGGGAATAGGAAGTGAGGGCAAGGGGGAGGGGCAGGGCCAGAAGTGGGATGCCGTTCCGGGCGGGGGGCGGACGGTGATGCTTAAGAGAGAGGGTTTGGCGGCGGGGGATATCTCGCTTTCAGATCTGGGGAAGTGGAGGCTGAGTGTGGCCAAGGGGGCGGGAAAGGCTTGTGTGATTGACGAGTTGGTAGTTTTTTGGAGGTATGTTTTCGTGCCGGGGCCAACAGCGAAGAAGGCCACGGGTGTGTGAAAGTCTTGGAAAGTCTTGGAGATGATTCGTGGTTCTGTATGGCTACTACTGTTTTTGAACGCAGGACGGAGGGGTTCTTGTATTCGGAGAAAAGGACTAGGGAGCTGGTGCCAGTTTATAATATACCATGCCTTTGCCCTCGAAACAAGAGGGTGGGGAGCTGATGAGTTACCACTATGCAAGGTGGGAATCCATTTTATTGTGAGCTTCTATCGGAGAAGTTGCTTCTGAGAGCAGCAGATGATAGCTTATTGGTGAGGTATCGGCCTGATGTTGGTTGTGGGTAAACTGTCTTTCAATTCTAGATCTAACTCTATGACTTTCCTCTCATTCGACTGCATCCCATGATGTCGATGCACCGGCAGATCCTCTGACCAGAACACCCTCGCCACCAGGAACGTAACCTCCTTCAACACGGAAAAAAACGTAAAGAAAAACCCAATGTTCAACATATGCAGTAGCCAAACATACTTCCCCTCCGGATCAATCACCTCCCAATACCCAATCCACACCATCAGGTACGGGTACAGCGCAAACGTGAGAAAATCCCTCACATTCACACTAATCACAACATAAAGATGAAAAAAATGATCCAAAAACTCGCAAGACACCACGCTAGGCACCTCCGTCCACGCACACTCGATCCTGTCCCCGTCATAGTCATGCCCCGTCCCGATGGTGTACAGCACCACGCGCACAAACGCATACGCCGTAAACCCCACGACGAACACCGCGTACTCGAAGCCGAGGTTGCTGTGCAACGGCCCATACTGCATTTGGACGGCTTTGCAGATGCCCACGCCCAGAAGCGCAGCGCAGATGGTGATGGCGTGGTCGGTGAGGCGCGCGGCGAAGTGCGGGGTGGAAGGCTTGACGAGCACGACGGCGGCTTTGCCGAAGAGGACGCGGGAGGCTTTTTCGAGGAGGGGGGCGAGGAAAAAGCCCATGAGGAGACCGGCGGCCCAGTTGGCGATGTGCGGGTTGTTGTTGTTGTTGGTGGCAGTGGCTTTGGTGAGGTTGGTGTGGATGCAGGCCCAGGTGCCGACGGCGGAGCCGAGGCCGAGGCCGACGGAGAGGCTTTCGGTGGTGATGGCGAGGAGGTGGGCGCGTTGGGTGGTGATGGGGAAGTGTTTCCAGATGGTGGTTGGGGTAGTGTCTGGGGGTTGGGCGGTGGAGGGTTTCTCGTTGTCGGAGGTTAAGTAGTGGTCGGAGTCGTTGGTGGAGGCGGAGGATTCGTGCCCTGCGATGTGTGCGGGTGGGCTGCGGGGAATCCTGCCCGCTTCGAGGTCCCAGGTTTTGTGGATGGAATCCATTTGTGTGAGGGTGTTGTGGGTGTGGTTACAAATGGACTAGAGGGTTAGATGGTGGTTGTTGATTTAGGATGTTGATTGTTTGGATTTGGGACCAGGTTGCAATGGAACCCGTAATTGTGATGTTGATTTTTTAATTTGATTCTCTGCTATTGTAGGGGTAATGAAGATGTAGTTAATCTGTTTAAGTAGCAATGGATGTTGGACTTAAAGTGAGGACGCCGAGTGTTTTAATATAAGAAGCCAAAAATAACATTTCCGTGATGCCCTCGCGAACTCGTAGTTACGAGCTTTTGATCCCTTGCTGTAACGTGCTTTCGCAAATAAAAGCCTCTCGACGTCCGCAGTGCGTTTTCCCGTTGGGCCATCGGTCGAGATGCCGCAGGATCGGAGCAAGCTTTGCAGCAGCCACCGGGAAATCACATGGTTTTGCTGCCGATGGGCGAAATGAGGACAGAATAGGCATGGCGCGATGCCAAGATGATCAGCACAGGTCCGGTCGCGGTTTGTGTCCAGGGCCAGGCCCGCCGAATTGCTAGGGGTGGCCCCCCACGGGCCGGATGCCGCCGACTTTTCAGTAGGCCAACCGTTCCCATCGTGCTTCGGGCCGCACTGTTAGTCCCTTGGCATGGCTGTGCCTTATTGCTGTGCAGAGTGGTTCGATGCTTGATCGGCCCAGATCAGACCGACTTTTACCCGTTCCAGAACTTTCAATGCCAAACCGCAACTTCGATCGCCTCATCACGAATTTGGAAGGCGCGGCTTCTTCTGGAGGTCTCGCGTCCCTCCACGTGCATGTCTCGAGATCGGATCGTCTGTCTTGTCTTAGGAATATCTCGTGGCTGCGTGCAGCCAAAGACAAGGAAAAAAAACTACAGATTAGTACATCGACATCATGGACTGGCGGGCCCCACTGTTCCCAGACCACCTAGATTTCGGCAGCCTTTCGACACACTAGTGGCCACCAACTCTCAAGCCCCAGGATATCGTCCTTTAGCACTACGCCTTCTACAGGCTCGCTGTTAATAGTGGCGAAACTTAACCCGCGACGGACAGACGGATCCGTAATAAACGATTAGGGCGGTACATCCCCAACTTGTTGGAAGGACTGTTCTCTGGATCCTGTGGAATTGAAGGGGTTGTAACTGTGTGATTGTATTGCTTGTTCGGTTCTCTGGCTCAGCCAGAGAACCTTCCTTATAGCTGTGAATGCGCGTCTGTAGCAATGGTTACAAATCTATTTTTCTGGTGGTTTCCAGACTCTTCTTTTTGGGCCAGCCAGAACCCCTTTCTTTCTGACAAGAATGGTATGCCGCGTTGCGACCGCGTGTGGAGTGTGGAAGTTTTTTTACCCATACAAAACCCTAACCCTGGTGGGGGGGATGCCCGTCTAATAGATGCCTTGTAAAATTCCCTGTTGGACGGGAGCAGAAGTTGTCTTCGGTTTGATTCCAGAATTGCTGCCATCTCCTTCGCCACAGCTCGCTGGTTCGTCGTTCATCCTGATTGAGTTGTTAGGTTCAAGTTGACCGACTTGAGCCCGGGCCTCCAAAATCATGAGGGGGGTGCCCGGTTAGACTTGGCCAGCACCCAGACCGCTACTTCAGCTTCAAAATTTTCTTCTCGAAGGCCCCTCGGCTATGTTTTCATCATCCAGTTAGAGCATACCTGTTTTCGGTCGATACTTCAAACGCTAATCGGGAGGCAGTGTCTTTTCCGATATGTGTGGCATCGGGGAACTCAGCCGAGGGAGGCCAAGGTTCGGATTTTGTGGCGGCCGCGGGTTGATGGATGTTGGGGTAAGCACGGTTTGAGGGGGTCGGATGGTCGGACTGCTACGTGGGGCTGCATTTGAGCGGGCAGATGAGATGTCTCAGTCGCAGTCTTCTGTGAGCCCATGATCATGATCCACCAAAATGGAAGGTGCGGGCTCCATGCGTTTCTGCCTTGGGCTTCAATCAAGGTTGTTGCGCTGGCCTTGGCGTGTCGGTGTCACTGCACGCCACATAGCTCAGAGTGCATTCGAGGTCGAGCTACTGCACTGATGCCTGGGCTTCCCCACTCCGAGATTCAAATGGGCTGTGAAGTGCAAAGGAGGTGTAGTTGACTGGCCCGGCCGCATTGCCCCTTCCTGCCTCGAGACCACAAGAGCCCTGCTGCTTGTCACCCTCCAAATCGAACCGCTTCTCAAAACGTCCCCTCTTCAATCTTCTTCTTCTTCTTTTTTTTTAAAAACGAAAATAAATAAATAAAACCTCGCATGTGGCACACTTCCTCATTCACTGGCACTCGAATCCAAATCAGGCTCTGCCTCACCGCTCACCTCTGGGCCTCAAATTCCCAATCAGACATCATCAAAAAAGTTAAATTCTATTTTTTTTTTCACTTTAGCTTCACTGTATTCTAGAAAGCCGGGGCGTGTTACATGCGTATCTATTAGTAATAAGTTCAAAACGCAGCTTCCTATTAGCCCCTGTCTCTAAGATCCTGCCCCCTACGTTTCTTCATCATAAGTACTTCGCCAAGATATGTTTTCCTACCTCTAACCGTCCTTGTGTGTCTGGCCGCGTCTTGCAGCGAGCCATTCCTCCTCTATGAGTCCGACAATCGTGGCGAACAGGGAAAAAGGACCGAAACCGCAGAAAACTCTCGCTCAATACGTTTCAGACGTTACCTCGGCCCACGGTAGGTCCGGGGCGGCGGGCCCTGGTGCGTGTGTGTCGAGCATACTACTGAGGCCACTCCCTCAGACTCAGGCCAGTTATGTCACCCCCCTTCCCCATTGGGAACGAGGAGACCGGCCGGCCGGCCGGTTGGCCCGAAACTTGACAACCTTGAAGATCCAGATGTTGAAGACTTAGATGGCCGTAGGCGTCATCCGCTTGGGGAACGGGCCAAAGGTCTGACCTTGACGGGACGGACGATGCGTCTCGCCTCTGGGGGGTGGCATTGACTGGCCGTTCAGGCTCCTAAGCTGCTCATTTGGACACCGGAGATTATTGGTGCAGAAACTGGGTTAGGGGGGCATAGGTTTAGTGACAGGGGCGTTGCAGCAGCTACCTACGTAAAGGCTAGCAAAGAAGAGGGACGGGAGGCGATGGCATGGACACACCATGTTATTGAGAGACTACTTTACTTACAGACTTACTGCTGGTTTGATTCGCATTAGGCTAATGAAGCGTGAGGTCCAGATCGGACGAGCGCAGACAGCCGAGGGAGCCATAGCCCTCCCTCGAGCAGTCGACGATGACCGAACTGCTAGGAGTACATTTACCCGGAACCCCGAGACGAGATGCTCGATATTATTAGCAGTCAACAGGCGAGTACGGGATGACAGCGAATCGCGTGGAACCGGGTTTGCCTCCAGGGGTACTGCTCCCCAGCTGGTTCACCGCTCCATCTGCCCTCGCGGGATGACACACGGCACAGGCGACACGGTACGTGTTATTGGGAGACTTTGTATTGCTGCCGAGGCTCCAGGCAATCATCCCATAAATGCAGCCAATCTGCTTGATATTGCCCGGCTGGCCCGTATGCGCAAGGCCCTCGGACTCGCCCTCCAACCACGTATTAAGTCATACCCCCCCCTAGGCTAGTAGCTCGATTAAGGTTGCCATAGCACCACTAATCTATAGCGCCGCTGCTCTTTGGGCGGGAGCCCGGTATCTCGTCAAGTGGGTGGGTCATCAGCCGGAATTGGACCTGGGTAGCTGCTGGGTAAATTCCCCGCTGGCCGACGTACAGTTCGGCCAGAGCTTCAACTCCAGCTCTAGGGCGGCCAGGCAATATGCTCGGGTGGCGTGGTGCGGTGAGGCAAGAGGTGGCATAATAGTCTAACTGGGCCCTCCTGACACTCAAGTCATGGCCCCTCTTCCGATTACCCGGCGGCGGCCATAGCCTAAGGATCAAGCTTTGCCAAGAACTCTTGTTGGTGGGTTAGGTATATCTACCCAGATCCTGGACTGCCCTACCTTGTCGCCAAGTCGCTCTCCCCACCACACTCAGTGTCGACCACGTCCTTGGCAGTTCTTCCTACCCGACTCAAACATGTTGGCACGACTTACCCTTGCCCTCGCCTTCTTCGCGGCCAACGTTGTCGCTCAACAGGCCATCTACGGACAATGTGAGTCTTTCTCTTACCTCTTCGGAGACGACCTGCTGACCATCTCCTCTCAACCTAGGCGGCGGCCAGAACTGGAACGGTCTCACGTCCTGCCAGTCGGGCCTTGAGTGCAAGTACCAGAACGACTACTACTCGCAGTGCCTGGGCGTGGACGACCACCCCGACTGGCTAGAAGAGCAAGAGGGTGGCGGCGAGGGCGAGGAAGAGGGTGGCGACGAGGGCGAGGGTGAGGGTGGCGACGAGGGTGATGAGGTTTACGATGGTTAGGCATCGTCGCCGCGGTTCACGAGAATAGCCGTGACGGCGGTGATCAACTCCTACTTTATCCACGCCAGTCATGGCCTGAATCTCGCGTCCGATTGGCTTGGCAAGGCCGAAAGAAGTCTGTCGAGGATAAGAGCTCGCCCCGGCGGCGGGCGTGAGTGAGTCTGGTGCGTATGTGGAAAAGAGTGTAGAATCGTTGGAGTCTTGGGGAGGAATAAGTCATCCTGCAGACAAATATCTATTCTAGTGTACCACTACTGTAGGGCGGCTGGTCTAGCCTATAGCAGCTGTAGGCCCTGTAGGCACCTGCTACAGTAAGCCATTAATTATGATGGGCAGATATATCGACCGCTGCGCAAGTACCTCGCCTGATGTTAATGGGCCATTAAAGGCGTAGGGTGGCCCGAGGTACCTACTTTGACACGCAAACTAACGGCAGGCAAGGCTGTATTATGTCGAGGTTGATTAATGCTAGGCTGGTAAGAGGAGCTCTATGAATAGGTCGCCGCTGCGGTTTCTTCCTGATGAGAAGAGGAAGGAAGTGGCCCATGAGAGGCTGTTGGAGAGTATTAACAAGGAGAATGTCAGGGAATTACAAGATTGCTTGAACTCGCTGGTTACTTTTAGGAGGTTATTTCGAACCCAGAAGGGGTTTCTGGGGATTGGGTATGGGAGTGTCGAGATGTGTGATGAGGTTTGCTCGTCGCGGGAAGCAACGTGCCCCTGATTCTCTGGAGAGGCAGCGATGGGAAAGAGGGTGGAACAAGTGAGAAAGTGGGTAGTAAAGGCAAGCGCGTTACCAGTAAGAAGAGCCCCAGGTATAATCTCCATGGAGAGGCATACGTTCATGGAATACTGCATGGGGAAGGGATGATGGCGGCTTTGCTGCAGAAGTACACTGAGGCGGGAGGCAAAATAAGTGATTTCCAGGACATCTTAGTCGAGCGTTATATCTCTGGGGCTGGAATTCGGGCTTCTTTTCCAGATGGCTTTGTTGATGGGATGTTGGACGATGTAGTGCTAGTATGACTTTATTCTCTCCCCCACGGCATCTATTCTTCAAGATCCAGGACCTTCCGCAATCTGCACCAGTTCGTTTAAACGGAGCATCGCCTCACCCCCTTCTTTCAAATACGCACAGCCCAATCCACCTTCGGCACACAAGCAATACCTCAATACCTCAGGGCTTCTCACTCCATAAGACGTCATAAACTTCCCAATTGTGACTACTTCGTCCGATTCCAGTCATTCGATGCTGTACACGCGATCCGTCAAACCGGTAAGGGGCACCCCGAGTACGAAAATTTTAAAAACTCTCCATAGCACTATCTGGGATTGAGGGGGGACACAGCGCGTGGAACCACGGCGACTCTCGTTGTCCTGTTTGGAGATCCTTATGTTCCAATCTGGTCAATTACACCCAAGACCAAGCTTTGTCTTTTAACCAGGTAGTATACTTGCTTTGAGCCACTAACTTGCCTCCCACCCCTAATCATTTCTCTCCGCGTAACAATTTCTGCTAGAGCAGTAGCACTCCCATTGCACTACCCTAAGCAAGCGGACTATAAGTCAAAGAACAAATCAAAAAACATAACGAACCAGCACCGAAAGGAACAAAAGCAACCTCTGCTTCAACCTCGACATATTTAGCAGTATTACGGAATTCACGGCCGAGTTGGTTTGAGTAATATTAGTATAGTAGCCAGTATTTCAGAATATAGTAGTGATGCTTATGATCATGGGCCTAGGTAACGCGGACGGGCGTAAAGATGCTAGACTACTTCATGAAGTGGTCCTCGCCATTAAGATGAGCAGCTGCGACAAAGTGTGGTGCTTGCAGTCCCATATCGCTACAGGTCGCTCTGTACCGCTTTCGGACACAGATGGCAAACAGCGACCCAATAACAGGGCTTTTATAAGGAGAGGCAAAACATATTGGCTAGCCTTGCATCAGCAGAATGCACAGTAGCTTCTGGCACGCATTTCAACGGCTGGAACTTCGAGCGAACCCCGACCATTCAGGATCGACTTGCCTCAATCGAAAAGCAGATGCAACAGCACGCGTGGAAGACACTTGAGGACCAGTCTTTCCAAGACCAAGGGAAACTTGCCGACGCCGTAGCTAAACTCATGGCCATGTCAGCGAAGCCACTTTTTTGGCATTCCACCAGCAACCGCGTCCCGACCCGGCAGACCCTCGATGTCGTGATCGAAGCATACACCCAATAGCTTGTCGAGGACTTGACAGCCGCTCTCCTAAGAGATAAACTGCACGGTCTAACTCTTCCTGACCCGGACAGCCTGAAAATCCCTCAGCTGCTGGCGCGGTCACGCCGCGACGACCACCTGACGCAGGAGTCTGTGGACTGGATCAGCTCCTCAGCAAAGGCGGACGAACTCGAGAAGTGCTTCGTTGAGTGGCAGCGCGAGGTACGGCGGGACATGTGTCACGAATATCGACGGAATACCGAGAGGGCTATGAGTGTTCGGCAGGAATTCTGCCCAGGAATTGTCCGCCCGGGGGTCGTCTCGTTGGTTTTTTTCAAGGGAGGCTATCCCTCGGCGGTGACCGAGGTACTTGACAGTGACCTACTCACCTTTGGCTTGAGGAGGGAACGACTCCCGAATGGGAGGTTCGATTACTGCTCAACGAGAATCGTCACGGTCCAAAAGTCTAAGGAGGTCGTTGTTAAGGTTACAATGGAGGAGGAGCTCCTGGGGATGTGGACGCCAAGCGGCCAGTGGGTTGCATGGGATACCGCTGCGAGCGATTCCAATATTGGGAGAGCGCAAGATTAAACAATGTTCAGCATTTGTCTCCCTCCGGATCCAATACGGGAGATTGGCCCCGTTGTTTGAGGCAGCGAAAACAGGCAGGGGGCGAGCTTTGGTGACCGATAGGTAAGTCATTGATATAGCAGCTATTAATACGGTATCTACGCTGACTTTACCTCGTTTGTGCCTTTGAAGTGACGAGAGGGATAGTCGCTAAATAAGAGCTTGATCCCATTTAATCGAATAGCTATTCCATTCCTGGGCAGGCCCCCTAGGACCATGAAACCTGTGGCCTTCACGCTCCCTTGACTCTGGTGAGCCATTCGGATACTTGAAGTTCAGGTTGGATGGGACCGACAGTATTAGGACAAAGCATCATGAATGGCCATGCGGGTGCTGATAGCCAAGGGAGCAATGCCGATCAGCTGTGGAATAGAGTCCTCAACGAACGGGAGGAGTTCTTGATTCGCTAGGAAAGGAACCTTTGAAAGATACGAGTAGTCGAGCATGTGCTGCACTCCAGTTATTCCCCTTCAGCTGAAGATGACTCCCCCGAGGTCCCGCCGGTTGCCTTTCCTTCTGACGTTGAATGGTAGGCACACCAAGTGACGGGCAAGTTGCTGCTTGGAACAGTTCGAAGCTCGGGCCATTTGAGAAACGGGCTGAGAGTGATTCTGCCCCCCAGGAGCAGCCAGCTGGGAAGAGTGACCTGGTCGACCCCACCTAAGGCGGTGATTGTCACTTGCAGAACAAGCTAGGCGGCGAAGGCAGCAGCGGCGGAATCACGACAAGTAGCACCAGTTGGCCTAGCCGCACGCAGTTTGGAGGTTCTCGTCCATTGCGCCAAGTTCTGCTCTGGAAGAGACGCGGGCTGCACAGCACGGAGGACTTTGCTATGTTGGAGTGACTGTTTGGCGCAGTGACTGTTGGCCTTGGCAAATCCCTGCCTCTATAAAGATCCGTGATGTAGATAATTTTTGGTTGCTCCCTTAAAGCAACTACAACTAAGAGTATAGGTTTATTGCTTCCATTTCCTGCCTTCCACAATGCTATCTTTGGTCGGTGCTTTCACTAAGAGCTCTTCTTGCCCCCCCCCCCCTTTCCTACCATAAAAAGCGGGATACCGAGCCGAGAAAGCTGTATCCGAATCGAAACCTGGTGGGTGCGCGCGTTGCAGCTCTCGCGGTCACAAGCCCTTAGGATAGCTCTAAGAGGGGAGGGATGTAGCGGAAGGCCCAGAAGGTCTTGGTGGCGCGGCAGGAGCAATGGCAGGTCTCTGAAAGACAGAGTGCATAGCCATCTCAGCCGAGGGGCCTCGTTGGTCATTGGGGAACGTGTCCTCGACTGTCTCGGGCTGAATGGCGGGGTTTTGGGCCATTGATGATGAGTCGAACAGTGTCCACACTGTGCTACCGCAGTTGGTAACTGACGAGCGGGGCTGCCAAAATATGAGCTCAGAGTTGGCCAGGCAGCAGTCGGGGCACAGTCTGTCTCGACATCCCACAATCCTGACAAGATCACATCAGAAGCGCCCAACAAAGATGAGCGCCTCCACCGACACCCTCTTTTCCACCACATCACCCCTCACCACCTTCCTCTGCTCCATCCCCGACCCATCCACCCTCTACATCGATCTCGAGGGCAACAACCTCTGCCGCCATGGCACCCTTTGCCTGATCACTATTCCCGTCCACCCACAGGGCTTGATCCGTGTCGTCGACGTCCTAACGCTCGGCGAGCTCGCTTTCTCAACACCCTCAGAAGACGGCCTGTCGGATGCCAAGTCACCAAGATACGGGTGATTGGGGAGAGAATCAGGTCATCTCTGGAAACCGATCGTTGCTGGTTGCCGCCACACGAGGCCGAAAGACAAAGGAGCCACAGTTATTGTTGCAGGACTCGGAGCCAGAAAGTGGAAACCATACTCGGATTATGATCCCACTGGTGCAAGGACCAAAGGGCGTTTTCAGTGTTTTCAGAGGCTGGGACACTATGCAGGCCACCGGCAAGCCCAAGATGGCTGTCAAGTCCACCAAGATATGTATTCGGCATTCGCGGCGTAAACCCAAAGACAAGCCTCTGCTTTCTACCCTTGTCGCCGCTGAGCATGTCAGTCTCATGAAGCTGGTGCTCAACAAGGGCTTTGGCCCCCAGGTCAGAGTCGCTGCCTGCCAAGTCGCGTTGACCAAGGCAGCACCAGCCGGTTACGTGGAGATGGTGGACTTGTTGATTGAAGAGGGCTTCGACGAACCACTCGAAAGACACGAAGCATGTCGCCAAGCGCTCGGTCTGGTCTTGGCCGGGTACCAATCTAAATATTACCATCTCTCCAGGGATGCTAACAGGAGAATCGCCCGTATTGCAGGAGGCCTAGTGCAAAAAGGGCTACATCCAGACCTGAGGCTGTCGTGTCTGCTGGAGGTACTAGCCGCTGACAACGACAACACGGCAGTCGAGGGGAGTGGACGCACCCTTGCCGCGATACTCAAAGTCCTAGACACAGAAGAACGACGCATGTTATGTGAAAAATACCTCAACTCCAATCCTCATCCGTCGCCGTGGCGGCTCCTTGCCGTGTTTAATTCGACCTGGGCGGTTGCCAAGAATGAGCTTAGCATTATTGATGAGGCGGCTCCGAGGTTGTCATCAACTGATCAACTCTCTCCGTAGTCGAGATCTGAGAGGTACTCACTTGGATGGAGTTGCGAAGAATTTAGTCGAGGACGTTATTGAATCTTGAGGCTGGCAATATGGGTACCTTGCTGGGAGCTCTATGCGGAAGCCATGATTGTGTGCTGAAACGGTTTGGCATTCAGGCTCACCAAAGGGATGAATCAATGGGGGGTGGTCGGCGGTCTTATCCAAAGTTGCTTTCATGCTGGCCAAGCAGGCATCAAGGCACGAGGCAGGGTAGAAGCGGAAGCTTGGCAGCTGCGCCGCAAAAGAGCATAACCCCTCTTCCTCCATTCTTTCTTTTAAGACCTTCGCTTCCACCTCCTCAGAACCTCGTAATCCCTCTTCCTACTTTGTACCTACAGAGGCAACAAGCACCCAGAAATACCCCTTAACAAACCCAGAAACATGTCCTCCAAAAATACCACTTCCCAAAACAGCAACAATGCCCCCTCCTCATCCTACTCAACAGAAGACCTCATCAACCTCACCCAGACTCTCCCAAAGAAAGATCTCGCGAGTCTAGCCAGTACCCTCTCCAAAGAAGACCTCCTCAAGCTAGCCAATACCCTCCCCAAACCCACCCGGAACGTCCACGGCATCAGCTTGGGCTGGCCCGAGTCGGGCGGAGTCTGGGTGCTCAGGGAATCAGCAATCCTGTCGTCACCAACGGCTAACTTGCCAGTCGTGAAAACGATGGAGGAGCACTGCGCGTTGTTGGAGAGTTTGGGGGCGACGTTTTACCAGAATCCGGATGATTGTGAAGAGGTGACGCGGAATCGACGCGTGTTGGGCGGGGAGGGTGGTCGGGGAGAGGAGCAGAGAGTTGGAGGGGATGATGCTGGAGAGGATCAGGGTGGTTCTGCCAGAGAGCCCGTATTGTAGGTGCCAAAGGTGGCGAGATGCAGACAGCTGAACCGGTCGTGTCTTCATGGCGTGGGCTCGTGGTCTTCCGGATAGTCGATGAAACTCTCAAATATTTCCTCCTCGCCTGCTAGGGGGAGCTCCAGCGCTTCACGCAACATGTAGTCAAAGCATTGCCATCCTATAGGGTCTTCTTGTCTCGGGAAATTGAGTCGATTGACGACAAAGTCGTACGTGTTTTGGGGATCTTCAACACCAAAAAGTTTGAAACAGTCAGTGTGCTTGAGATTCTCCCTGAGAGTCGCTAATGTCTTTTCTGCCAACGCAAGTCGCCAGTCGGGAAAGAAATGTGATGGTGGTTGGCCAAGCGGTCGGTCCGGCTCGGAAACCTTGTATACAATCTCAGACAGCTCCAGGGCTCGGTCATTAGGTATCCCCAAGGCCTCGCTTAATGTGACCCTGATAGAATTCCATGAAGCTTCGTCTGCTAAGCTCGGCGAGTGACGGATACAGCATAGTGTCTGGTAGTAGAGCTGTGTCGTGGAGATGGTGTAGTCGGGCAGAAGCTGCTGTGAATCATCGTTCACGCCGGCAAGTCCGAGAAGGGCATACACCTTATCCCTAGGATCAAGACACTCTCCACGGTGAAAATCCCTGAGTAGAGTGTCAAGTGTTCGCGACGAAGCGGAGGTAGTTGGACCTTCTCGGCGGTGCTTATGGAGACAGAGGACGGCAAGGTCGGTCAACCCTCTCTTGGCCATTGCCAGAGCCAAGACTTCAGGTTCATCCCTTCGATTTGCTTGTGCCCATCCAAAGTTCCGTGCTTGCCAATCGCTTAACTCAGTGAGTCTGAAGAATTTGGCAAAAGCTCTCCACCATACGCCATAAATGCCCCAGACAATGACAAGCCGAGCTGGCAGTATGAATTCTTGTTTGATCCACATTCTTTTCCAGTATGGTAGGGCTACTAACAGGTTGATTCCCTGAAGTCCGAGCTCTTCAGACGAAGCGGAGGGCATATCTTGAAGGGTCTCATGAACGACGGCATGAAACGCAGCGAAGGATTGCTCTGTGTCGGAGTCGCCTAACCAAGCGATGACGAGTCTGGCCCCAGAAAAGACGTTTCGCATCATGCCGACTTGGTGTCCACGTTCAAGAATGTCGTGTTGATTGATACAGATAGCATCGATCCAGAAATGTTCAGCGTCCAGGTTACCGTCCCACCACCCGTCAAGATCGCCAGGATTCAGACGCAAAGGAGGCTTGCGTCTTAATTTTTCGCGAGTGAACCACTCAGAGTTTCTTTTGGAGAGGCTCCTCTCGACGATTCTTTCACAGAACATTCGAAGTGCCGCGAAGAGATTCTCGCGGACGAAAAATTGGAGGCCGTTAATCCAAATTTTCTGTTGCGGGCCATGGGGATCTCCCCACGTGTACGAAAGGCAAGTGAATGGAGGTGCTGTAGAGAGGATGTGTGGCATAAGCTCAAAGTCATAATGGCCAGCGGACACTGGAGGGTTTTTGAAGCGAAGCAGGCGAATACTTTTCGTAGGTCGGTCGAGAGGTGGGTATTCGAACAAGATATTCGACGTCGTCTCGAGAGCGTCCATTGTTGGCGCCCGATCCGAAAGGATCTGGTCGGCAATTGGAGTCGGGGCCGCAGTTGCGAAATTGCTGCAGAGATAGCGGCCAGGCTGGGTGCTGATTTCCTGGTTCTTGGTTAAGAGAATAGTCGGTGACGTTCGGCAGATGCCTGACGGACGGAAGCAGCCAGTGAGCGACAGGGGTTGTAATTGGTCCGCTTGATCGTTAAAAGCGGGCCCAAAAGCACAACGCAAGACCAACCGCCCTTTCACATCCGTCAGGTACCTACAATACAGCAAGGGCTATGATCTTGACTACGAGCTACAGGGCTTTCATCGGGACAGAATGACATCACAACGGTTCTATCAATGCTATATACACTATCTATTGACTATTTCTACCTAACTTTATCCGCAGTTTATGCATACATATCACGCCCCTCTGCTGAGTCCTCTCCATCGCCGGGCACTTTTGCCGTCTTATCTTTCTTCCTTTTTGAATTTTTTCTTTCTTTCTTTCATTCTTCCTCATTCCATGATTACCCATGATTATTATACCTCTCTTCCTCCCAGCTCTTCCATCCCGGCTGCTATCCCAAAACTGTTTTCTTCGGCGGCTCCAGCCTAGAGGTCATCATCCTCATCAGGCAGAGGGATATATGTGCAGTCACTCATCTCCTGGCCATATATCCTCACAACCTCGGCCTCAGTAAATCTCCAACCATACTCGTCAGTCTGCTCCGGTCCTTTGAGGTGCTTCCAAGCCACCTCGCGGACAGCAATGGGCACCATAACCCACGACTGGCCAGCAAAAACCAGACGCTCAAGGTTAGGCATCAAGGCATATATCAGAGTTTCAATGGGCTGGTCGTCAAACACTGCATTGTTCAGTTTCTTCTTGGCAAGCGCAGAGATCATTTTCTTGTTCTCCCAGCCCATCTGCTCTACCAACTTGGGATGGAGAAATGCACGCTTCACCAGGCCGGCAAGGTCACGTCGGAGCAGAAGGGTTCTGGAAAATGCTACCATGCGCTGACCCATTTGGGGCTGGAGAAAAATCCCCGAGGTGTCATTGTAACCGAGGGCGAATTCGCGGTACAGGACCGGAAGGGTGATGTCGTAAAGCATATGGGAGACCAGGCACAGGTTGAAAAGCGTCTGCAGCGCTTGCGCCGCGTCGGATTGCGTCAGGAGTGTCCGCGGGGGAGAGCCTGGGTTGTTGGTGTCTCCGTCGAGAAGAGGTCGTGCAACATGTTCGACAATTTCGTGCATGATTTCCACGGGCACTTTCATGGGGGCCAACCTGGGGGACATCCTTCTTGGCATGGTGGGCGAATAGAGCGGGGCAATCGTCGATTTAGCGTTGATGTTAGAGTGTTGAGGGGTTGAGAATACTAAGAATAAGGAAGAGACTGGTTCAAAATAGAGGAAGCGAAGCAGTTAATATGCTTTGTTGACCTCTGACTCATGATGACTGTTTCGATGTTGTGACAATTTTGAGCTCCAGGCAGCATTCTCCAGTTGCTTGCTGCACCTCGTCACCTCTCACAAAATGGGGCACACTCCACTTGAGGTAACGGCCGAATACCGGTGACCTTCGTTTCAAGAATCCAAATCGGCAGGATTAGTTTACATCAATCGGTCCAAGATTGACGAGCACGATTTTCCCAGGTCAGGGAGGGAAAGGCAAAGGCGGAATGATGATATGCGACTAACGAGGCTCAAACCCCTCTTTTCGCATAGCGGCTGAGTGGCCCCCGATAGACGCAAGAAGACTCAGATCTGCTGAACTCCGTATTGCTGTCAGAATCTAGCACTCATGGCCAATTGTGGTGATTGTTGTGTATTGTTGTTGTTCTGTGGAAGAGAATCTCTGGCCTCCAGGGTCCCCTATTGCCAAGCCGGCTACTTCCGCGAATGGCTCCAATTGCTTATATAAGCTGACAATTGCACTGTGGAAAGGAAGCCGAAGGCTGGAGGCTGGCTGGAAACCTACCAACCTCGAGGAGTGGGGCCAACGGCTATTCAATCTAACACTTTTAGCTTTACCCACCCTAACCATGATTCATTGCAGAAGGCAAGACATGATTGGGGGGTATCACGCAAAAGGATGAGGTGTTGATGCCGAACAGAAAAAAGCTAATTGAATGCATGCAACTCAACGCATCTATGTTGTCTCTGGATGCTGTACCCCGGTAAATGCCGATCCCATTCCCACGCCAGTCCGACCTATTGTTGACAGTCTCTCTCCACCACCCAGAAACGCCAAATAGAAGAAATACCCGCACACTTGTACATCCCTACTTCTCCGAGATCCAACCTTACATGACAATGCAGATCTTCCAGCCCGACCCACTCTTGAGCTCCTCCTTCTCTTTCTCCAAACGGTGAATCTCCTTTGCCGCGGCTTCGGCTTCCGATTCAAGCCTCTTTATTTTCTCGGCTTGTTCCCTGTTCTTCGCCTGCTGCACTTCCTTCTCCGCCTGCTGCACTTCCTTCTCCGCCTGCTCCACCCTCCTCTTTTCTTCGGCCACTCGCTTTTCCGCATCCGCTGCTCGTTTCCGTGCTTCCTCTAGTTCGTTCTCTGTCTCGGACTTCAGCTTCTCTGCTTGCGCTGCTCGCGTCTCCGCCTCATTTGCTCTCAGCAGGGCTTCCTCCTTCTCATGAGCCTCATTCTCTTCCTGCTCCCGCTTAGCTTCTCTCTCTTCCAGGGCTCTCCTCTCCTGTTCGAGACTCTCAATCTCCTCTTGGCGCTTCCTGGCTTCTCGCTCCTCCTCAGCTCGTCTCTCCGCTTCAGCGGTTGCAGCCTTGAGTTTCTCGATCTCCTCCTCCAACCTTTTCCTCTCTTCCTCGGCCTCCTTGGTCTCCCGATCCAACCTCTCCTCCAACACCTTCCCAGCTCTAGTCATGATGAGCGGAGTCCCCTCCGCCATCTCAGTCTGGATCTGGAACGCATCAGGCCACTTCTGGGACAGGATGTGTCGGATAATCATGGCAGCCGACACGGATCCATTGTCCTGGCGAGCCACCCGACAGCCGTGACGAATGAGGCCACCCCAGAACTCCTCCTTGTTGATGAGATTCTTCTCCCGCTCCTCGGCCTTCTCGGGAGGGACCAAGTCCCACATGCTTGTGGTAAGCACCACACATGGCAGGGCCTCCTCCCCGCAGAGCTCCTTAAACAGGGTGATGTTTTCAGCACCGGAGCCTCTGACTCGAGTGTCGGCGATGCGGTGCATGTACACGACGCCGGCCAGCTTGACCTTCTCGTCGTATGACTTCTTCAGCCAAGCGGCAATCTCCACGAGGACAGATGTGTCGGTGCGGGTGGTATCGTCGAAGCCGGGGGTATCAATCAGGTAAACATCCTTGCCATCGAGGTATGTGGCGTGGATGCTGACGCCCGAGGTGCCTGGTTAAGAAAAGATGTCAGCACAAAGTGTTTGACCTTCGGGATCACCCGAAAGAGGGGGCAGGGGTCTTACATGACTCGACACCATCGCCAACCACGGCCGTCTTGGAGAGGGTCGAGATGAAGGTGCTCTTCCCAACTCCGGTGACGCCCATCACAGCGATAACGACATCGTCGGGCCTGCAGCAGTCACCCTTGTCAGCATGAAAAACAAGTGTTTGGAGACTGTAAGGACAACATACTTGATGTCGGGAAGCGAAATCGAGGGTTGGGCGTCTTGGAGGCTTTCTCGGGGGGTCTCTTGAGGAGTCAGAGGAGCCTGTTGGGGGCGTGTGGTTTCTGCAGCGGCAGACGACTTCCTTGAGGATCTGGGAAAGGACAAGACCCTGCTGAAGGACGAACGTTTCGAGGGGGAAGCTGTTTCAGCCATGATGGACTCTGAGAGCGAGGACGTTTGCGTTTGGTTTCTTGGATATGTTTTGGGAAACTAATGCAAACCTCGAGCTCCGGGGTGCATCCTATTTCATCGGCAGTGTCGTTGGGTACCGTTGTCGCATCCGTAGCTGTCATCTCTAGCTGTCAGTGGTGTGTTTGACGTAATCGGGCATTTATTTCCGAATCGCCAGCGCAGGCACGGCGCGAACGCATTACCAGTTGTCAAAGTTGGGGCTTGGTTTCCAGAGTCACCGCTGACGTGACGGTTGACGTGCGGCGCGGTCATTGGTTTACCTTCTGGATGCCCTGCTGGGTGAGCGTTGGAAGATTGCTGCCCAATGATCTGGCGCCTTTGCCAACCAACCACCAAATCTCCACCAACCTCGGGGTGGGGCCAGAGCATGTGAAAGACGCGATAACGGCGAGACAATGCACAAGAGTGCATCACAAGTTTTTTTTCCCAATTACTTCTCATGTTTGGCTAGACGAAACCAGCAGGAAAAACGGCGAAACGCGAAGTGCCCGACTAGTAAAGGTGGGTCGAATGTTTACCACCCGACACTCCACAACATCAACTCCCGCTCTCCTCGCATCAACCCAAAATTGTATTGTGACCAGTCAACGAGCTCAATCTTTGCACCAAATGTACGTCTCCACCACAATTCCGCCAATGGTAGCCGCTGGCAGCAGTCCTGTGGATACCAAACTGATGCATTTCCCAGGGCGCACAACCCAGGCGGGACAACTCCTCGTGGGATCATCCTCCTGATGGGAATGACGGGCTCTGGAAAGAGCACATTTGTCTCCCGTCTGAAGACTCCCGGCACCGAAATCGACATTGGCCACAACCTCAGTTCAAGTTCGTCCTCTTCCCCCTATCAATCGCCACAATTAATTCAACACCGACTAACATGTCCCCTAGAAACCACCGAAATCTCCTTCCACCGCGCTTACACCACCACCAATACCCCCCTCCTCCTCGCCGATACCCCCGGCTTCGACGACACCACCCGCCCCGACACCTCCATCCTCCGCAGCATCGCCCTCCCCCTCTTCGACCACCACCGCACCGGCACCCCCATCCTCGGCATCATCTACCTCCACGACATCACCAACCCGCGCCTCTCCGGCCGCGCCCTCAAAGCCCTCAAGATCCTGCAAAACTTCTGCGGCCCCGAGAATTACTCTCGAATCGTCTTCGCCACGACCATGTGGGAGGATGCGCGATACACGCTGCAAGGGGAAAAGTCTGCTTTTAAGCGGCACGACCAGTTGAACCGGGATTTCTGGGATGCGATGTTCTCCGGGAACGGCGGAGTGGTGACGCATCTTTTTGATGAGGCGGGGTCGGCGCGGAAGGTGGTGGATCATCTTGTCCGGGGTTGGGATGCGATGCCGCGGGCGGCGCGGGAGAGGCCGTTGAGGATTATGGGGGAGATGGCGGCGGGAAGTGGCTCACTTGAGGGGACTTTTGCGTATCGGTGTGCGCAGGACGAGCAGGGTATTGTTGCTCAAGTTGCCCAGAAAGAAGAACAGGTGACGAGGATTGAAGACGGGAAGGGTGGGAGTTCCACGGAGCATCTGGCCTTTACCGATGAAGACAGCACCGGGTTGCGGAAGACTTTGAAGGATATCCTAAGGCGGATGTTCGGTTAGCCTCCGAAGTGACGCTTTTCCCGTGATGGGTCAACGACTAAGGGGCTAGAACCGGGGGTTAGTTAGGGTTGTGGTTCTCCCGCTGGTGTGTGATATCCAAGAGGTGGCTGTTGTCCGTGTATCATCATTCATCACCCAATGAAGCGCCTAATATGCAGTGCCAAGGAATATCTCCATTCATCCACCACCCTTCGACAGCATCCCCTCGTCCTTGAAGACAACCATCCAAACATCAAGGCCACGAAATCTGATCCGGAATCTTCTTATCCGACACCCAATACTTCACCGTCGGCGTAACCACTATTTCACTCTTGCTACCCTTAAATTTACATGTAATCCCATACGTGGTAACCTGCCCTGTCACCAGATACCCAGAGAAATCCCACTGGCAGTCGAGCGGGATATATCCATTCCACGTGCCGTTGAAGATGATGGGCGTATTGAGGTTCTTGTCATCGCGATACCACGAGTGATTCAACTCCATGTACCCCGTTGAGATATCGAAACGAACATCCCACCCCAGCTCGTTGTAAAACTTCCAGCCTGGATTCCACCGGTCATCAAGCTTGGGGTTCCGGTATGCTCTGGATGGATCAAATTGCCGCATTCCAGGCGTCAGGTACGGACCATCTTCTTCGCCGGTAACTCCAACATTGCGGATGATACCGTCCTGGATGCCTGCGATGGGCGGCAGTCCGTTAAAGACGGTGCTGTTTAGGTCGAACGTGGACATCGTGCCCATGTACCCCGTCATATGACCAATGTATCCAAACCAGTCCGTCGGCGTGAACCAGTCCCTGGACGGCGGGTATTGAAGCGTCCACTTGACTGGGCCGCGACCAAGAGACGCCACGGTGCAGCTCCAAGTGGAGGTTGGATCCGGCTCGGTGATGTCCTCCGGGGAATGACGCACGGTGTCGAGAGTCAGGATGAGTATGGTAATTGGGGGGGGGCGGGGGAGGGGCCTGCCGGAAGCCCCGGATACCAAGCTCGATATCCATCTCGGTCACCGAGCGTGCACCATCGCACCGAGAACGTGTAGTCGCAGACCCCCGACCCAGTTGGAAAAATTATCGGCGGACAAGAGACTTCGTGCACCATGTCCTAAAACTGGGTCCTTGTAACTCTACCGCATTTCAGACCCGTGGCAACTGTAGCCGAGGCAGCCCAGAACTGTGACCTCCTAGCTTAGTCTGGCTCAGTCTGGCTCAGGCTAAGGCGGTAACCGCTCAGTTCCGAAGAAGGAAAGGGAAACTCATAGTGTCGATTTTAGGGTCGTGAACTAGGTGTATCATCCTAAAGCATGTACTGGTATATTCTGGATGGAGGAATCAGTGGCCTAGGAATGGGTATCAGCAGCTTAGAAGTGGGCTCAGTGGACAAGAAGTGCGTTCAGGGTCTAGAAGTACCATGAAACAATAGCTCACACCCGCTTAGGCTAGAAATGTGGATATCGCCAGGGACATCGAAAGGAAACTTTAGCTGGGGGGACTAAAAACTGGCCTCTGAGGCTGTTCAGCAGTCGCAGAGGGGATTATCTTAGCTTACGGACGAATTAGGGGAAGCTCAGGACAAATCAGTCACAGCTCACCCCAGCTCAGGACTGTGAACGAAAAAGGAAACTTTATATGCCCAGGTTTGTCGAATATAACAGCCTGGTTATCTGAGACGATTCTGGGCACATGAAATTTCCTTTTTCGTTCGCAATCCTGAGCTGGGGTGAGCTGGGGTGAGCTGTGACTGATTTGTCCTGAGCTCTTGCTGATTCTTCCCTGAGCTGGGGTAATCCCGTACACCACCGCCGCACAGCCTCAGCGGCCCATTTATAGTCCCCCTGGCTAAAATTTCCTATTGACGGAAAGCAAACGCGTAATCTGTAAGGATAGCTCCCAGATAACAATTCCAATTACATCGTATACGCGTACTGGTTGTGCGTGTGACTCGACCTGGAAGCCCTATTGTCAAAGCTAAGCAACCGTCACGCGCTGAACGCCCCTGACACCCAGAAAGGCCTGAAGGCCACTGATGGCCGGGATGGCTAAAAACACTTCCAGAACAACCAGCATAGCCGTCAGGATTCTGATCATACACCTTCGGAACCTTACCAGAAGTAGCAATTAAAGTTAGCTAAGATGAGCAAGCCTAAGGCAAAGATTGAGCAACGCCTGGAGTTGGCTGATATGGCAGACCCAAATCCTTTGCGCCGAACGGCCGACCAACTCCGGCGAAGAATGGAAGGGAATAGGCTTAGGGTTTGCCTCACGCAGGGGGAGGAGGAGACTTCGTTTGACTTGATTGTTGGTCCGTTTGAAAGGTGAGTTGAGTTGATACTGTTTGTTTCATTCCTTGAGGGCGCTCGACGGGTCCACCAGGAGTACTGATCTCAGTTTGGTTTCACTTTCTGAGAATTAAATACGACCCTGTGCCTATCTGTGTTTCTTGTGATTTACATACCAGGCCTCTTGAGGCTTGCTTTTGACCTCTGTACATTCAGCTCTACCTACAGAGTCTTTCTCCGTGGAACCTTCCACATCTCCTCAAAATCCCTCAGTCTCTCAACCGCAACAGCGACATGATCCCTCCCCGCAATAGCTTCTCGTCCCATTGCCATTGCCTCCACTGAGGAGGGCTTCTCATCTAGGTAGCGCTGAAGCATCAAGGACAAACCCTCTGCTTTTGAACTATGATGCTCCGTCAGTGCTTGGCATTCGCATTTGGGGGAGTGTGGCGTCCAGTCACAAGAGAGGACCTGTGCACTTCTTTGGCCGAAACTTACCGCCGGTTAGGTATATCGTGAATCCTTTCAAGGGACGGCAAGCTTAGCGCTGCCTGGCTGTGATTGGAGGTATACATTGGTCGCTGTTGTTAGCGGTTTGGGAAGGCTTCAAATTATTAAGAAGATCATACCACAGGAAAGTAAGTACGCAGGTGAGGTTGTCCTCGGGGGCGGGAAACATATATTTCCACCGGCAAAGCGTATCCGGTATGTTTTCCTCCATATTGTTATTTCGTGGTTGAGCATTATTCTCACAATTGCGGGAGACGGCGACTTGGAGTTGTGTGAGCCCTAGCAGATCGATAAGTCGTGGTGTCGACATGTCGCTTGGTCATTTTCTCGTTTGGCGGTGTCGCCTCGAGTGGATTGCCTCCATCGACCCCGTCAACCGCAACTCAGGGGACCGCCCATAGACCGCCCGCTACAACGACCACCCTATATCCAAACGCCTATTATGTAGGCTCGTCGGGTTACACGCACAGCTCGTCAACTCCCGGTTCCACCGGTCCCGCCCAGCCGCTTCTCAGAGACTCTCAGAGACCCTGTTCTTCGACACGACCTAGCCCTTACCAACAGTTACCATTGGCGAAATCAACAGACAACTCCTCACATCTCCCGCCATCGCCCAAATGGGACCCCTACATGCGGCCGCCAACGCCCCCACCATCAGGTTCGATTCAGTCCCAAGTCGCACCCTCTTCATTCCCTTCAGATAATGGGCCGTGGATCGCCGCTTCGCTCCTCAGCAGCACTCTTTATCATTTCCCTCGCCATGGACTTCTTGGACTTCAGCCCCCGAAGCAGTCGCCGCAAGAACGGACGTTCAAATGTGCAGACTGTCCCCAATCTTTCTTCAGGAATCACGATTTGAAGAGACACACCAAAATCCACCTTGCGGTCAAGCCATTCCCCTGCTCGAATTGTGACAAGACATTCTCTCGTGAAGATGCTCTGAAGGTATGTGCTGAATCCACCCTCGCATTGCCTGTTATTGCTGATCCAGTGTCTAGAGGCACAGGCTTGTGAAAGGATGTGGGGATAAGTTGAGAGCTCCCAGCCCGACCCCCTTCGATTCCGGCGACCGCAAGATGAAATCCAAAGATATAACCGATTCTCCCGAGGCCACGGGTTCGAAAACTGCCGCTGGAGTCCCCCTAATTACTGCTGAAATGGCCGCCGTCCACCCGGAAAAAAACACTGGAACCGGCCCTCATGTCATGAAAGAAGTTCCAGAACCGCTTCCAAGACATGACAGAACGCCCCCACCGGGTCTTCCAGCCAAGTCTCTATCCCCAAGGCAGGAGGTCCTTCCTCTGACGGCGACTGCCCAAAATCAATTACTAAAAGATGAAGCGATGGACTCAGTGTGTTCGCAGACACCAAGAAGTGATTTGGGCTCTGTTACCACCGAGACTTTTCTGGACGAAAGGAAATCGAGGATAATCGAGTGCGTTGTGCGGGATGTCACAAAGAGGATCAAGGCCATGTTTTTGCAAGCCAGAGGTGGCCCCAACCAGACTTCCAACCCCTCCACTTCGGATAAAGCGCCAACATCAAGGGAAACTGGGCCAAACTCGGCACGCTCGACCGATGGCAAGAAAAGAAATTTGAAGCGGAAATTGCACGAAAGGAATAACGGCGATACTGACGAAGATGACGAGGGCACGAGCAATGGCGCCCAGAAAGACACCGATGGGCCCGAGGAAGAAAACCCAGGGTATGCCTGTCCATACTTCAAATACAACCCATCGCTGTACAAAAGCGCACGTGGTTGCCCAGGCCCAGGGTGGCCCAATGTTCACAGGGTCAAGTACTAAGTCCTCATTCTTCGTCCAATTCATACTTGCCTAATATCTCCCAGGGAACACTTATACCGACGCCACCAGCAACCAAAGCACCGTTGCCGACGGTGTTGGCAACCGTTCAAAAACGAAGCGAGCTTCCTTGAGCACCAAAGAATGCCTGAACCCTGCTCCCTTGGAGAAATGGAGCCCGTTGAAGGGTTTGATGCCGATCAAAAGGAGAGGCTCCGATCTCGGAAGCGAGCGAAGGGTGTTGTAGAGGGATCTGAAACATATAAATGGCGCGGGGTATACAGCGTTCTGTTCCCTCATGTTGAACCTGACGACATCCCCTCTCCGTGTAAGTTCAAACACTGATTTACGTTTTGGTTTAATCGTATTTCTTACTCGTCGCAGTCTACGAGTATGGCGAACTTCTAGCAGAGAAAAGCAAAAGACAACATGCCAGTAGCATCGACCGTCTAACAGAGTGCGAAGCCTTTTATCACACCTCCGCTATTGCTCCTTCCTTCGATGGAAATTTTGCCGCCGATCTTGCGAAGAGTATCACTGGCGACCACTAGACTCCAATCATTTCTCTGATATTTGGCAACGTCAAGGTACAGACTACCGTCAATCGCGTCGAGCCCGGTGAGGTTAAACACGCGGGCATCAACTTGGCTGGTGGAATTCCCCACGAAGTCGATCACCACGGAATTGCGGAAGGTGTTTAAGCCACCGACAGTGACGGCGCAGTCGGTGACCATGGCGCGGGCTCCGACGTCGTCGGTAAGCGTGACTGTCTGACCGGCACATGCGTTTTCTGCGACAAGCTCCATGTCAGCGAAATTATATCTTGAGCGCAGCAGATTCTGAGGGATGACAGGATGGTATGAAAGCAAACTCACGCGCTGCGACATGTCCGCTCAAATAAATGGTGGCCGCAAAGGCGCCCCTGGCCGGAGACTTGACCATGATGTTATTGCGTGAACAGGCGAAGCAGGTCGTGAGGTGGGACCTCCACCTTTGATCAGTCCCCAAACCGGTGCAGACGCCAAGCCAAAACATTGCACTGACAGCATGTTTGCCAAGTTTCTTTCTGCGCTGCTCCGGTAAAGTGGCGTCTAGTAGGGACTCTCCATTGTTGATGGTATTCATAGGCCCCGGCGGTAGTCGCGCCCCCGCGTTAGTAGTTCAGCTTTGCTTGCGGCCGCATCTGCTCGAGATATCGAAGCAGACCCGTTTGAGCGGAAGCGATAAAAACTGAGGCTGACAGAAACCTGCGGCCGCAAGACAAGGAGTCAAGGGGAAGAGCTTTGGAACGGGTACGGGGTGCCTCGAGGGCTGCTTGGGCCTTTTCCGGTCATAAAGACTCCCGTCGACGGGCAAGTTCGAGGCAACGTCTACGGAATGCTAGTGCATGCTCCGTCCGGGGTCCGCTACTCGCTGCAAAACTTGTCACTTTTTTGGCAGGAGAGCCTGCCTCTGTGAGAGGCACCGGATTGATGGTGCTCAATACGGAATACAGATGTCAGATGGAAAGGGTCTCTGGCCATCTAGTCAGCTCCGTTGACTGGTTGCCTGGCACAGCCAGAGCGCCAGTAAGCCTTAGCCACTATGGTGACGAAGCCTAAATCCTATAGAAAAACCTATATAGGAGAAGGTTCTGGCTGGAAGAGAGAGGGGGAGGACAAACAATACAATCACACAGTTGCAACCCCATCAATTCCACCGAATCCAAGTGTGCAGCACTTCTGACAGCAGCTACTGTGATGGCCTAGTCATGGAAGACCATTAGCACTGAAGAGCTTGAGTTATCACTTAGGCTAAATACGAAGGACCCTTGGAACGCAAACCTCAGGTCTAGGGTGCTATAATGGATGGAGGCAGTATAATATAAATACTACTTACTGCTTGCAAGATCGATCTCTCTTTTTGATGAGAAAGGAATATGAGCACAGACCATTTCTGCTGTCTTGACGCTGACATTATGACCATCCCCACGCGGGCTAAAATTGCAGTGATCTCTGCGCTCCGAGCAAAGCCCCTCACTTGCACACCGTCCAATGAGCGACCGCCCGCCAGTCTCTCGTGCACTAGGAAGATTTCTAGCGCCAAGACCATAGGCGAAAGCACCCGAAGGTTCCCGCAAGAAACCATGTTTGTTGCCTGTCTTGGCGCGACATGCTTCCCTCACGCGTAATATTGCAGTGATTTTCTGTGCGTGGCTTTCCGGGAAAGGGGGCGACACATATTTTCTAGCGAGTGATACAGCCTCCTGATCACCACCAATCATTAGGCGTCCTGCCTTGCGAGCTGCTTTGAGCGTGGGCCGTAGGCTTTGATTCTACCCCATAGAGTAGCATAGGGAACGCCCCATTCCTCGCTGGCCTTGCGGAGAGATTGGCCGTTGTTGACGGCTGTGATAGCGCCTTGGATAACATCTTCTTTAGCCATTTTGATAGGTGGAAAAAAGAGGATTCTAATGATAGTAGAGTAGTTGAATTTGGGCTTGAATTGATTGCGCTGTACGTGGTGGATTGATGGTGGTGGTGGTGGTGGTGATGAGGGGAAAATTTTGATCGGTTGGTGGCCTGATCGGTTGGTGGGTGCACGGACTTAACGGGAATACTTAGTTTTACCCTAATGTTACGGCCTGCACCTACTAACACTACAGGAATAGATTAGGTTGAGACATCGTAATGTAGGACGCTTAAGATAAGTGGTGATGGTATCAATACTAAGCTATCAGAGGTGACTTTGTTCTCACACTGTCTTCCTACTGTCGTACTGTGAATGCGGGGAATCCCTCGGACCGCACCGGCTAGTAGCGGCCTACATAGGCTTGGCATGAGTCATAGTGTTTGTGGTGAACAGTAGTCCAAGCGTTTCCCATCAGCTTGCTGCGTCGCACGAATCCCAACTCACATCAGTCCATCCATCACTCATATCACGATACGGGAGACTTCCTATCAACCTTTCCGAGACGGCCAGCTAAACATGTCGGTTTACCCTCAGTGGAATCTTAAGGAAACTGTGTCAGCAACTGGAGCAGTCATCGCTGCGGCAACAAATGACAATGTCCAAGTCCTTACGATATTAGTGTGTGGGCAATTCGGCAATACGCTCCCGATATGCGATGAGACACTGAGGAACGTTGAGACTGAAGCTCTATCGTCGCCACCGCCCGTTGTTATACAGATTCTGAGGGCGGCTATGGGTTACTCCACCAGCGATTGCGCGACCCAGCTTGGGAAGAGCGTAGCTGGTATCCGCTTCCTTGGACTGGCAGCTGCTCTTATCAACTCCACCGACGTCTTCCTTAGCGCCAAGGCTATCAGTATAATGCTGAGAAACACAGCATCTGGCCCGATGCTACTTCCAACGCTCCAACAACTAAGAGACTTGTTAGCCAGTCTTGAGCCAAGATTACAGCGTTGTGGATTCGCAAAATGTGTCACAGGGTGGCACATATTCTTGCTTAAAACTGTGGTTCCTTACATTCACAAGGAATATAATCAGGGTCTTCATGATGGCGTATTGAAGGGTTGGCAGGACTCTCTTCTCACAGCTACCCCTTCCTCAGAAATGGTGGCTAAACTGGTCGATACTTTCCGCCAGCTGGCCAGAAATGGCGAATCCACCACAGTCAGAGCAACAGTCAAGGTCACGACAGCCGCACCCTGGATAATCGCGTTCATAAAATGGTTCCTTGGACGTCCGCCGTCTGTACACACTGAGGATGAGCGGCAGTTTTATGGCGAATCAATCTCTTCGATCACCGTCGTCATCCGAATGCCAACAGCGAGTATGGAAAATGGGTTGGAAATTTCTACCCACGAAGCGGCGGGGCAAGCGACAGAGAAACATGCTTCCGACGGGGTATCCGACATCGATACCGACATCGATACCGACATTGAGAGCGTCTTTTCCGGGGGTATATCTCTTGCAGAGACAACTTCATCCACCGGCGCACCCAGTATTCAGTATAGCGGCATCAGCGAGATTACAAGTGCTCTTCTCAGCCACCCCGAATTCAAATCCCTTTGCGCTACTGGCATTTACCGGGTGGATAAAATAAAATGCCGCGCACACTTCAAGGGCTTTCTAAAGGCCTATGCTAAAAATCTGAAGGAGGAAGCGAAGGATCACCTTGAAATAGAGGTCGCAGCATTCATGGAATCAATGGCCGGCCGAATATCAGATGAATTTCGACGGGCGATTGTTTCGTCGACCGAAGAAGTCCAGTTGGAGGAGAGCGTCTCCAGGAAGACGCTAGAAAATCAGTTAGCGACCATCAAAGCGCAAGGCGAAGCAAGGAGAGGCGAAGGTCTCGGGCCGAACAAAGAGCAGCCGCAGGCCGGTGATCCAGATGACATTTCAGAGTCAGAAAACAGGCCATTCGAACTGACTACGGGCCTTAAAGAGTTCATTCTATCAGCCAAGTCTTTCGAGTCTCTCATCGCCGACCTGAAATCGTGGCTTAAAGTGGATGGAAAGCGATTCGACCATGCCGCCATTGCGAGTCATGAAGATCTCCAGAACTCGATGGAACTTGCTGGTAACCAGGACAACAGTGGAGAGTTTTTGAGGGACTTGTGGCTGCAAATCAACTCCAGCTTGATGAAGAGCCTCGGAGGCGCCATGAAGTCTCTGCTTAATTCTCAAAGCACCTGTGCCATATTTTACAGCATGATTGACGCGTTCATACCATCTGTTAAGGAAGGCTACAGGCGCCTCAAGTGGCGTTGCGTAAGTTCTACTAGCTGCCGTCTATTACAAATTTAGTCACTAACTTCCTTAGTCTTGCGGCACTCTGCTCTACGGAGATTTCGACAACTCTGATCCCGAGGCCTTGCAGGAACTCTTTGAGGAATTACATCATGTCCCACAAGTTATCGAAGTCGCCCATCAGAACCGAAAGGCGTACAAGACGGTTTATGTTAATCATGCTAAGATCACGGGTCGGCGGCTGGTGGAGATCAAGGAAAGAATTCGAACTAGATCCGGCATTGGGAATCAAGATCCTATTCCAAGGACGTCGCAATCGTTGTCAGCGAATATCGGCACCGCAAGCCTGCAGCAAAACAATAGTACCAGGGATACTATGGTGTACGACGGCGAGCGACACGCGCCAGGAATTCATATCAGCGCCCTCACTCCTATCGTGTATCCACCGCCCCGAGTCCTTCCCCAGAAAAGACAATACTTCGAAGTCTGCATCAACGTTGGAAACTATGCAGTGGCGCTCAATGAGATCAACTTAGACTGTGTGACGTCGGACGCTGACCTCTTCCATCAGATCTTGGACCGATACCGCCGTATCCGTGGATATGGTATCCGGAAGGTTTTCCTAAAACCTCGGGACGTGCACTTCGTGAGGGTACGTACTCAAGCTATCATGCTTCGTCCGAACAAAATCAGGTCACTAATAGTGAATATTTATCGTAGTTTTCAGTTAGTCAAGCATATAACGATATGGCTGGCATCCACGGAAAGCCGAGCGAATATCCCCCACAGGAGGAAATCGACAAGCAGCGTTACCATTACCAGTGCCCCAAGATTATAATGCCGGCTCACGTTTTCCTTCACTTTCTCTCCCGCCCTCGTGGAGACCGTTGGAACAGCCACTTGCATAATACTTGGCTCCAGCGGTTACCTAAAAAGCTCAATACTAGCATTTTAGATGAGGTACAACGGACTTCCAGAAACCTGAGTGCTAATGGTATGATGGTGCAAGAAGCCGAGGATGATATTGTTTTCGGTTGGGGGGTGCACATCTTAGAAGGCCCGAACCAAGCAGGCCTGAGTTTCATCCTAGCACTGGGAATTGCTGTTGCTCTTCTTGTATCCTGTCTGGTCGCCTGGCTTGCTAAGACCGAGGAACAAGGATTTGGAGTCGGCCAGTTTCTGATTGCCATTGTTGCTTGCAGTATGCCCGCCGTTTACTATACCTTCGAGGACTATTAAATGTCAGAAGCGCTGCACAAATGGGATTTGATGGAATTGATGGGGTTGCAACTGTGTGATTGTATTGTTTGTCTTCGCCCCCTCTCTCTTCCAGCCAGAACCTTCTCAGAACCAAGGTTTCGGTACAAGGTGCTATGTCATTCTTCCAGTCTTCTTCTTCTCTCCACCGTTTACAGAATAACCTTGAAGTTTGTGAGCCTTGCAGCTCTTTTCACTGCCTCTGAGTGTAGAACCCCCTGGGTGTACTATATACACACATATTGACTAGGACAGCCCTTGACAAACTGACCATGTCAACCGTGGGACCCTATGATGAGATAAATTCCCGTTGATTTCATCCTCGCATTGGCGCGTCTCCTCGAGATGGCCGCGGCATCTCCTTTCCTTCGTTTCCATGAACTAGGACCACGAGCGGGAGGCTAAGCATTGGGGAGACTTCCATGTTGACAACCTGACACCCTTAAAGCCGTGGGAAGACGAAAGCATGTGTCTATAGCATCTTAATCCAACCTCGTCAATCGAATCTTTGCATCGCGGTCCGGGGGCATTGTGCCAGCGTACGTCTCGTCATTGCCCGGCCCCCTATCTGAGCGGGAGCCATCTGGGTTTGTCCACTTAACAAAATCAATGTCGAAGCTCGTCAACAATGCGGCCACTGTCAGCAGGACCTCCTGCTTTGCAAAGTGCCGTCCGGGGTACATGCTAGGACCGCCGCCTTTCAACCTTGTTAGTTGACACATCAGCCAAAGGAACCTGAGCTACTCACCGAATGGGAAAAACTTGGCCGTCTTCCCCGCCATGGAAAATACGGCCTCTCCATTCTCCCCCTCGATCAGATGCCTCTCCGGCCAAAATTACAGTGGCCCGTGGCCGTCCCTCGCCCAAGTCCCCTCTTCGAAGTGCTCGATCCCCCTGCTCCCTGCACATACGATCCCTTGGGAATCCTGTACCCCTCGAACTCAATGTCCTCGGTGGCTTCGCGCAGCAGCGGGAATATAACGTGGAGGCGTAGCGTTTCGACAAACAGAGCCTGTAGCAACGGCATTGCCACGAGCTTCTGGCAGTCGATACCCCCGTCCACGGTCAACGCCTGGCGTGCCTCATTCCTCGCGGCCTCGTACATGTCCCTGCGCTGAAGCAGGTGTACGAGCACCCACGTTACGATCGGAACCGTATTGGACTGCAGCGCAAATACGAGACTGCCGAAGAGGCCCACCGTCGCCTGCTTGCTGAAGCCGGCCCTCTTCCACCGGCGCACTTCGCAAGACAGTTTACTCCCCATAATCGGTTCCCATTCGACATTGTCATCCATCGTCCCAAGATGGGCATCCGCATCGTCCAGCCACCGCTCAACCCCCTCGTAGAACCTCTCTTGCGCTTCATACGCACTGCGGAACAGCCACCGCGGCGCGCCGTACAGCAACGGGTTTACTTTGCAGTCAAACGCCCAATACCGCTGCACAATGTCCGGCGTGAGCTCTAGAATGCGTGGCCCAAACACCGCGGCCAACGAGCTCTCCGAAACGACGAAGCGCATGAAGGCCAGCAGCTGTACTGTTTTGGACTCGGACGGCAGCACAACAGCATCCAGCCGCTCCCTCAGCGCCATCATATACTGCCTCGCGAGCGAATCCGAGTGGCGCGCCGGCGTCAGGAAGTCGGCGTACAGCGCGTGCTGATTGGCCCAGTACCGCTGCTCCGTGCTCCCCTCGGTTCCCGGGTTGGGCGTGCGCAGCCGGCCGGACTTGTTGTGGATGAACTTGGCGAGGTCTGCCTGCGTCATGCGCACCATGCCCTTGAAGACGAGCAGCACGAAGCCCTCGGACCCGAGCCGGGGGTCGTGACGAAGGAGGCGGGCGATGTGGCGCTGGCCGCGGACGAGGTAGACGGTCTTGGCGCCGACGTGGAAGCGTACGATGTTGCCGGCGCCGAAGGCGAGTTTGGCTCGCCGGAGGAGCTCGGAGTAGCGGGTGAGGAAGAGAAAGGCGTTTGTGACGCGGGGGATGAGCTCGGGGACGTGTGGCGGTTGCTTGCTGCGCGGGCGGAAGACGAAGACCAGGGGAAGGACGACGATGATGACGACGACGAGGACCGAAACGGCGCCTCCCTGCTGCCCCATCTGGGCGAGAGCGGCGAGCTTATCGACAGCAGACATTCGCGTACCGATTATCGGGTATCGTGAGTGTTTTCGGGTTGAAGTACGCCCCCCTGATGTGAAGCAGGTGGCTCCCGCTTCCCCACTTCATCACCCCACGGTCCCATGCAGGGCAATCGTAGTTTTGCTGCTGTGCCGCGCTCGTGCAGGGAGCTTCAATAGTCTCATTATTGTGGCGCCAACAGATCAAGTTGGAAGAAGAAAACCCCACACCCCAGGCTCGCTCCTCCTAACCAACAGACCACATCGAAGCTTGTTTCAACGGAAAGGCACCTCAATTCGCCGAGAAAGCGTCACCTTGGGTACTTTACTGCTTAGTTCAGTTGGTAGCAAGCCATCCTTCAGCAGATTGGGGGGTTTCCGAACAGGGTGGGTTGATAAAATTGGTACCTGAGCATGATGTTCACGACTGTTGATGTCTTTCACTTTCTACTTGTCTTAGTCCCTTTTCTTTCCCCAAGAAGGAGAAGTCGCAAATTTTACAAAGCGGAAGGGCCGGGCCAAGCTTTGTGAGCGAAGGTATTCTCGGACGAGGGCGTTCCCAGCATGTTTGGAGGGGACAGGGAGACATACTGGCAGTGTGTGGTCTCATTTCCACGCGCCATCAAATTCTGTCGATAGAAAATCGCAGCGGTGAGACAAGAGACCCATAAGTAAGTGTATAGTCAGAAAGCTCACCTCTGAGTCACTCCCGCCACTATAAAAACCTCCAACTCGACCTGAGAAATGTGCTTGAGGATCCGAACGACGATGCCTTAGGCAGCAATTCTGTGCTCGTGACTGGCAGGAGCGCACCCATGCGACCGATAGCCTGTTTATCCTCGGCGCGTCGCCGAGCATGACCGATTTTTCTATCGCGAGACATTTGCAGCTCGCGCGCCTGGTGGAGGAGGCTGTGTTTGAGGGCATGTACTCGTATCCTGGCTTTCGCGACATCTACGACGCCTATGGGCAGTTATGGACAAGAGGAACTGATGGGAATGTGCGTTTTGGGGGTTGCAGGCCCTTGGTGGCGTTACAGTTTCTGGCGTTTCTTACGGAAGCGCTAATCAACGTGATCACAACTCTTACTCGTTCCCTGCGGGCCCCGCCCCTCGTGGTGCGGAAAGATAGGGAATATCACATAGATCTTCTCTTTTTCAGAAAACCCCCGCACCTTCGGCTTTTTGGGAGACTTTTGGGTTATCTCAATGGGGTCGTAGCGGCGCTGAAGGACAGGCTAAGCAGGTTTACGGGATTGGATCACTAGCGCTTAAGAATAGTAAGGTATCTATATGTTGAGGTCGACGGGAACGGTGATGCGGTACAGAGGGAGGAGTTGGTTGAGTTTAGGAGGGGCTTATCCATTTTGATTTCCAGAGAATATGTAGGAAGGGAGGGAATAAGCCATTTGAGTAGATTACAGTATTTTGGACTTTATTAGATAATACATAGGAAAGAGAAAGTAAGAGTTTATGAGTCCTGAGTTAATAACAAATTTACAGTAAATGACTTTTACTCATCAGTTGGTGTGCCCTTGCATCCAACTCTAATAAAACCACAGTAAATATAATAATATTAAGCAGCCCCTTGTCATGTTCCCGAAGAAGCATGCAAATAAGGCGAGGTTTCCAAGACCTCATCCACCCCTTTCCTCTTAAACAGCCTCGACGGCGCCACAAGGGGACACTGCGTCGCTAACAACACACAGGTCCGTCCGCAGCAGCTTGAGACACAGACCTCTTACGCGACCATCCTTAACAGCGCTCAATATGGAGGCCAACGTTCCGTCCGCCGGGTTATTGAAACGATGGCTGCCTGAGTATTTGGTATGCGTCGTCTTAGTTAATTAGGAAATTAAAGTGATTAAAACGTTTTTTAATGACATAGAAGAAACTACAGGAGATTACATATTTATGTGCATATCGAGCAAAGCCCGAATTTGGGACAGCGGTTGGGAATTGCCAAAGCGCGCATCCTAATGGGCCCGAATCCTAGGCCGCATAGTCCTAAATTTTAGCTTTCAGAGTATACTAATATACGCCCATGGGATGGTAAAAAATATCCTAGCTTAGTATTTGGGATAGTACTTAATATCCCAGCCTGGGATTTGGGATAGTATATGATATCACAGCTTGGAATTGGGATGGTACATTTTATCCCAGTTTAAAATTTTAAGATGTTACTTAATATGCCAGCACCCATAGGATATCCTACAGTATACCAGTACATAACAGGATGTCTCAGATTATACCAGCACTAATAGGATATCTAAGAATATACCAGTACACGCCCTAAGATAGTATACAGATTCCCCGGTGTAGCTTCGTTACTACAGCTTACTCTAGGTACACCGTGGTAACCCTAGTGAAGACAGATCGTAGGGAATGTAATTACTAACGTGAAGAACTAAGAAGTTCCTCACTCTATTATAAACACAATAATAGTATCTATATATAAAGGTAAGCCAAGTACCTTATACCTTACTTAGTTGCTCAGTTTAATTATAGTGCTTGGCTTGATTCTAAGTGCTTTTATCTGCTTTTATTCGCTGTTTCCAGCCTGGTGCCTCTTCTTCAGAGCCGGCGCCACCTATTTTCCAGAGCTAACCCAATGCTGTGATACCCGCTGACAGGTGCAACGACCAGAAGCCCTAACTATTAAGCGATTGCTTAGTGGATCCAAGACACTTGTCTGGCCTTTTCCGCAGTCTTTTCAACCGATTGTTAGACAGTTTTAGTGCAGTGCTAACCAGCTATTAAGCGCTAAGTGCCGGCTAACAGCACTCCAATCTACACTGTTTAGTCGCACGTAATGCTATGCGGGGTTAAGTTGGGCCGCGCTAGTTCCTGCCTGCAGGTCGTCACATTTGTATTATAGTAAATACGAGATTAACTGCAACTCTTTTCTCTTTTTAATAACCTACACTCTTCTTAAACTACACTTTCTTAAGATGTAGGTATTATGGCTCACTATTATCAATGCCTCCTTGGACGAGTGAATGTAATTCTTATTTCCCTAGAAACGAACCTTAGCTTAGTATTAAGATATAACTGCTACAGAATTTTACTACGTGTCTAGTTCTTATATATAATTAGTTATCAGAACGCTCATTAAATCCCTCAGGTTAAAGGTGGAACTTCTCAACAAACGGATACATTATGGAAAGGCTAATTAATTCGTACAGTAGATAACCCCACAGAGTATCTCCCTTTCAGGCTCAATAATCAAAGCCCAGAATTAAGCGCAGTGGTCTAAAATTAGGACTAGTAATATAGAACTCAGCACATATAGCCCTAGCCGGAGACTTATGTTAAGCAGAGAGAGTTAACATACGCTAAGGACACAGCTTGGATTCTAAAAGTATTTCATAATCTCTACGCTTTTTTTTTAAGGTGGGGAAGGCAGGGGTCTGCAACCTTGCGGCCAGCTAGGATAGAGAATAGCTGCTTCATATACCTTCCTAGAATATATTTAAAATGAAATTAAGAATAACGTACGTAATAAGCGAGCGGATAAAACAAGCGAGCGGATAATTTTCTACTACTATAACATAAATACCCTTAATTATATAACTATAACCTTAGGAAATAATAATAATTAAATTAGAAACAGATAAATCAGACGATTCTACAGCCTCCTTACACGTACGTATATTATAGCTAGGCTTACCACACATGCCACAACACTAAATCTTCGTACGAAAACCCCCTACACCACCACCACTTTATCGTATTTCCTAAGCCAACTGCTCACCCACAGCCCTCTAATCTAATAGATCTTTTACTTCTTATATAGTAAGTAATCCTCTAAGCCGTATACGTATTTTTTTAACTCTCCGTCTCTTACTAAGCTCCTCATTAACCTTTTATAAAGCTAAGACCTCCGTACGTAAAAGAGCCACCTTATATATTATAACCATTATACTCTTAGCCAATCGATCCACAGTAGTAAGTATTAGGGTCGGGGAGCTGCCCTAGTAGTTAGAAATTTAGGTTTTGATAAACGCCGACTATAAGGTAGCTTCTCGGGAGTTATATAGCGTTTAGTAGACCCAAGGTAGTACTGTTATTAGACTTAAAGTGGGAGGTATCAGGGTCTGAATACGTATATCCAGCTTAAATATTACCCTTTCTAAGTTATACGGTACAAGGCTAGCTCCAGAAAAACTACCCTGGATATTCTTTTCTGTAATCGAAGTAAAAAACACCTCTTTAAACCCACAGAGAAACTCCAGCTTACTAATGTATATAATATTCATCTTTATTAACTACTTAATCTAACGACCGTACGCCTTCTTTAACGGTGAAAAACAACCTATATCTAATAGCTATAGTAAGTGTAAGGAGTACAGAGGCATACAGAGTGTAATAATATTATACTCCTGGTAGTAGGTCTTGAATTCTTCAGAGTAGTGGCTTTCGTAGCCGTCGAGAATTAATGTGACGACCCTGCAGGCCGTCACTTGGGCCGGAGCGGCCCGACGAATCCCCCGCACAAGGAACAGTGCAGGAGGACAGTACGCACAGTACTGCGCACTGGGCCAGGGGTGCAAAGACCCGAAGCCCCTACGACTAACTAGCAGTTACTCAGTCTTGGCAGGAGTGCTCACCTACTAAGCATCTGAGAAACCTCTAAACAAGGAGTACTCAGTAGTAAGATGCTCAGTTCCTCACTAAGCAACAGGCCACTAAGTAAGGTATAAAGTACCTCTAACTAGTTAGTATAAATAATTATAATTATGCCTATAACTACCGTAAGGGACTCTGGTTCCTTACACTAATATTCAATTATTCATTTATATCCTACTGTTCAAACTCACCTCTATATATTATAATAACAGCAACTTACAGTAACATTAAACCTCCCGTTTAAAAATACTAATTTAATAAGCCGTCTTCGGAACGCCCCTTACCTATTAGCGTCCTGCCATACGTTCTGTCTTAACCTACACCAGTCCTCTTAAAGCCTATATCAGGTGCAGGTCGTAATACAATACTAACGTCTAAGTTCTAAACGCTATTTATTAAACTCCTAAACACTACCTCTCTCCCACTAACATATTAACCTCTAGAAAAGGTAAGGAGATCAAAGAGGCGTAAACCTAGCCTTAACTCCCCACTATCAACGAGTTAGCTACACGTTTTAAAGATTTGAACCTTAACTAGCAGGGACTGGTTAAGGAACTTAACGAGGCCTTTCCCGGAGATATTAAGAGCCATATCGGTCTTATCGAAAAACTTTAAGCCCAATTTAATACTGTTAAGCTGGAGAATAACAACCTTAAGGACTTATAAAAGAAATAAGTAAAGCTCCCCCTACCATTACGCTTTAAAGGAGACTTTACGCAACTAAAGTCCTAAATAGCTTAACTTTAAAGTTATATCACTTACTATAATAAGCAGTTCTTTAAAGAAGAAGGAAAGGTTAAGTTCGCTAGAACCCTATTAGACAGAGTAACTGTTTACTAATATAAACCTTATATAAAGATAATTAATAACCTCTTTATAAACAGAGCGTGTAAAGAGGCCCCTAAGACTTAGGCTCTTTTCGATAACTTTAACGTTTTTGTCAACTAACTCTAGATTAAGTTTAAAGAACTAGATACCCCTAGGTAAGCTGAATAACACCTTATAATTTTAAGGTAAACGTCTTTAATCCTTAAGTTCTCTATACACTTTAAGTTAAAAGCAGTAAAGACTAAGCTTAGCTAAAAAGCCCTAGTAATACTGTTCTAAAGCGGCTTAAAGGAGTACGTTACTGGAAACCTTTACTAAGAGGATTAGCCAGACCGCCTTTAAGAATTAGTTAAGATGGCTATTAAGGCTGATAACTGGTATTATAATCATTATCACTAAAAGAACTTCTGGAAAGAACAGACCCTTTACTAGCTTAAAAAGGGAAACTAATTAACTGTAATAGGTTATTACCCTAGACTAATAGATATTAGTATAGTAAATTGTCAGAATCGACTTAACTGCGGTAAACCTTAACGATAACAGTAGCAGAAGCAGTTTAAGGACCTATCCCAGGTCCAGTACTTTAACTACGGTAAGAAAGGCTATATGGCACGGTAGTGCCTATCGTTAAAATAAGTTAGTTAAAAGCTGGTTTTAAAAGGAGGGAAACACGTTAGGTTTAACTTAGGAGACGTTTATATTAGGATAATAGGTAATAAGAAAGATTACACTTAAATAAATAAGTGTAAGTTAAGAGATAAGGAAAAGAAGGAAGAAGAACCTTAAGATACAATATACCTAATCTTTAAAGGTGTTTTAGAAGAGTTAGTTACAGAGGTGTAAGTTATTATAAACTGACTCCTAAGTGGAAACTTAAAACTATTAAAGGTGTAGGTTATAAAAGACTGACTTTAAGAAGAGATGTTCCAGTTAACTGTAACAGGCTTTAAAAACCTTACTTTATAAGCTTAGGAATTAAGGAAGTCTAGGAAGGACCCTGACTTAGACTTTATTAGGATAGTAAAGGGAGTTAAAGAACTAGCCCTCCAGGCCACCTAAGCGGTAAAGTAAGCCTTAAAAGGTAAAAGAGAATAAACTAAGAGAATTAAATTAGAGAAACGAAAGTTCTTCTTAATAATACCCCTTAAGACTCTTAAACACTTTAAACACGTTAAGTGGATTAATACCTTTACCTCTCTAAAAGAAGGATAACTTAAATAGCTGCCCCGTATTAAGGCTAGTGTGCTTTAGACTAATACTTTAAAGGTCCCCTAAGAAGGTATAAAGTGAGTATATTAATAAAGGGTTTAAAAGTTAAAAGAGAAATACTAAAAGGTGGTAGATAAAATAGAGGACTTATAAGTTAAAAGCCTTACTGTAACGTTTAAGGATAAAGCGGTAGAAATCAGGTTAAAACTCCATAATAAAGTTCATTTTACTAATTAACTTAAATATCAATTTATTAAAGAAGACTACTTCGTAGAAGAATAAGTTAAGTTACTGCTACTTAAGTTTTAAGAAGAAGTTTGGGAGAAATAACGTATATAAAGGTAAGTAAAAGAAGAGAAAGAATAAGGCGTTACTTCTCCCGTTCCATACTCTATAACTGTAACACCCGTAGTTAACATTAACCACCCTAACTATAAGGACATACTGTAGATTAATTATATATATAATAACTATACTTTTAACTAACATTATAGACTTAAAGCCCTTTATAACTACTTCTTAAACGTATAAAGACGGGACTACACTATTATAAGGGTAAAGTTAAAACCGGCTTATTACTAAGTCTCCTATTCCCTAATAAGAGAGTCTAGTAATAAGCGAAAAGTTACCGTAATTAATTAAACCCCCATTACGTGCTAGTAAAAAGGGGTATTTAATAACTGCTTAGTTATAACGTACTCGTTACACCTTAACGGGAAAGCTAGAGAATAGCAGAAGTAAGAAGATTACTAACGGGTTTAAGAGTAAAAAGACATCACTATAATCTAAGCCTACAAAGTATATTACCGACTTATTAAAGATTTTAAAAACATTATACCGTTTAAAGTCAACTGGACGCTAAGGCGTGAAAACCTAAGAAAGGTTAATTATTAAGTTTATTAAAGCTACCTGTTTTTCCAGAAGGAATTAAGAAAAGGCTACAAGCCCTTTAAAAGGGCTAGAAACTAATAATTCGCTAATTAATAAAAACCTTAAGAAGAAGGAGAGGTACTTAAAGGTTAGGCCGTATAAGACCTTAAAAATAAATAATTACTATAACTTAGATATTAAAAGAGTATAAACACTACTTTATTAATATTAATATAATAAACGGAAGAGGGAGGCTGTTTAAGGTAAAAGCAGTAATTAATAACGGGAGTGCTTCTAACTTAATACACCCCTTACTAGTTAATTAAAAGAAACTCCCTAACGAAGAGTATAAAAAGCCTATTCCTATTTAAAATAGAGAAGGAGGCTTATATTAATATAATAACAGTAAAGTCACTTACCACTCGTTACTTTTAATTAAAGTAGATAAGGATAAATAATAAGTAAACTTTAACGTTATATTAATTACAGGCTATAATATAATCCTAAGTCTACCCTAACTAGAAAAGTATAACCTTATAATCAACTGGAAAAGTAGCTACCTTACCTTTAATAAGTCCCCCAGTTATAATTACTATTTAAAGAAAGTTAAGAAAGTACTAAACTATTCTAGAGATATATAAAGCATTTAAAGACACATTAAACCTTTAAAACTAAGTATAGTTTAAGTTAGGTTTACTAAGATAGTTAAAAGATTAGAAAGTCTATTACATTACTTAAATAACGATTTAAAAGGTAAAAAGAAGCTAGAAGCTAATCTACAAATAAGTAAAGAAGTTAACTTATCTAAAGTACCCGCTGAATATAAGAAGTTCACCCTGTTTCGAAAAAAGATACCGTAACTACCAAATTATAGACTGTGGGATTATAAAATTAAGTTAAAGCCAGGAGTAAAGCTCTGTAACTTCCAGCCCTACTACTTAAACCCCTAATAGGTTAAGGCCTTAAAAGAGTATATCGATAAGAACCTAAAGAACAAGTTTATTATAAAGTCCCAGTTCCTAACAGGGTACTTAATGCTGTTCGTCCTAAAAAAGGGAAACGGTAAATTACATATAGTTATTAACTACTAAACGTTAAACGAGAATATAATTAAAAATCGTTACCTATTATTACTTATTACAGAAATGTAAAAGCAGATTATTAAAGTAAACTAGTTTTCCAGTCTTAACTTCCCTATAAGATTTAACCACGTTAAAGTAAAGGAAGAGGATAAGCATAAAACGGCTTTTCAGACTTATAATAGGCATTACTAATACCGTGTCATACCAATAAGATTAATAAACGCCCCTATAACTTTCTAAAGCCTTATTAACAGTATTCTCCACCCTTTCCTTAATAAGTTTATCTTTATATATTTAAACAACGTTCTAATCTACTCTGAAACTTTAAAGGAACATTAAAAGCATATACGACAAGTTCTAATAACTCTTAAGAAGGCGAAACTGACAGTAAACCTGGAAAAAAGCCACTTTTATGTTTAAGAACTAAACTATTTAAGGTTTAAGGTAACCCTTAAAAAGCTCGAAATATAACTAGAGAAGACAGAGGTAATTAAGGATTAGCTTACTTTAAAGAACTAGAAAGAGTTATAAACCTTTATCAGCTTTACAAACTTTTATTACTATTTTATTAAGTATTTTACAAAAATTGTAAGATTACTTTATAAACTTATAAGTAAGGGAAAGCTGTTTAAGTGGACTGGTAAATAGTAAAAGGTGTTTAAAGACTTTAAGTACGCCTTTATTACAGCCCCAGTCCTAACCCTCCCCGATTTTTTAAAACCCTTCTAAGTCAAGATAAACTCCTTAGAGTTTGTAATTAATAAAGAACTTAACTAAGTTTAAGATAATGGGAAACGTTACCTAATTACCTTTTTATCAAAAGGAATCCACAACCTAACCTTACAATACCTAATCTATAATAAAGAACTAATAGTAATTATTTAATATTTTACCAAGTAAGCATTATATCTAAGCGGTACAGAAGAACCAGTTTAAGTCTTCTTAAATTATAATAACCTTTAATACTTCCTAACGAAGGAACTTAACCTATAGTAAGTACAGTAGGTAAAGTTAATAACTTTATTCTACTTTCAGATTCACCACGTTAAAGGAAAAGATAATAAGTAAGCTAATACCCTTAACTGGAGACAGGATTATAAAGATGCTAATCTAGTCCTAATCCTTATCACTATGTTTAATAAAGTAGAGAACAGTACGTTAAAACATACGTTATAAGTGTTAGATAACTAAATACTAGAATAAATTATTAACATCTATATAAACTTATAAATAAAGTATAATATTTATTAGTAATAACAGGACTTTTAAGTAAGAAGGTTAGTGGAAGGAACTTATAAATATAAGTACCTGTTAAGAGACTTCTTAAGGTATATGTAAAACTGTAAGAAAAAGTGCTTAATATATCTAAATTATAACGAAACTAATTACCAGCTAAAATAATTACTAAAAGGTATAAATAGCACACTTAAACTAAAAATAAGGTTTTAATATTAAGAGAAACTATATATTTATAACTTAAATAAACAGAAAGAGTACGTCTAATAAGTTTATAAGTTTTAACTTAGGGGATATATAAGCTAAGCTAAGACTCTTATATAAGCTTAATAAATATACACCTTCTTAAGGATAAAGAAGTTAGTTAAGGAAGTAATTAATAACTGTAACACCTACTATTAGAAGCAGAATCGATATTATAAACCTTATAAGCTTCTTAAACCACTCCCTATACTACAAGCGCTATAAAGTTCAATCTTACTTAACTTTATTACTAGAATCTTAAAGTTTAGGGACCTTACTATAGGAGTTACCTATAACTAAATCCTCATAATAATTAATAGATTAACGAAATAAGCTTACTTTTTACTAACCTTAAAGGATATAACAGCAGAGTAACTTATTTATATCTTTAAGAAAGAGGTAGTTTCACAATACTTTTAACTGGATAATATCGTTACAGATTAAGATAAGCTAATTATATTAAAGTTCTAATAAGGGTTAATATAAAGAATAGGTGTGAAAAGTAAGCTTTTAACAGCATTCCACCTATAGATAAATAGCTAAATAAAGTAAGTTAATCAGATACTTACAATATATCTTTAAACTTACATTAATTTTAAATAAGATAATTAACTTAAGCTATTACTAATAGTATAAATAACTTATAATATAACGTTAGTTAAGTTAATAAGTATATTACCGTTCTTTACTAACTACAGTAAGGAGCTTAAGCTCTGTTAAGGCCCGCCTACAGGCATCCCTTAAACTACAGTCTGTATAAACTAAATGTAAGAGTTATATAATTATCTATAAGCTAAACTTAAGTTTATACGTAAATAAATAAAGAAGTTTACTAATAAATATTAAACTAAGTAACTAATATTTAAAAAAGGACTTTATTATAATAATAAATAAATTAAGGGATTAACTTTTCAAAAGGGGGATTACGTTTACCTTTTTTCACAAAACCTATATTCAAAATGGCTTAATAAGAAGCTTAACTTTAAAAGGTACAGACTGTTCTAAATTAAGAAAAAAGTCGCTACCTTTAATTACAAACTAAACCTACCTGCTAATATAAAGGTGCAGATTAAGGTTTTTCATATCTCACTTCTAAAACCTGCCTTAAAAAGAGTTCCTTTAGAAAAGAAGATCAAGATCGACACTAATAAGGATAAGTATAATGTTAAAAAAGTTGTAGATTTACGAAAGGGAAAGAACACGTTTAAGTATCTTATTAAATAGCTAGACTATAGCCCTAAAAGTAACTTATAAGAGCCAGTTAAAAATCTTAAATACCTAGACCTAATTACAGAGTTTTACCGAAAAAATCTAAACTAACTAAAACTAATAATAAGAATTAAAAATAAGATAAGATCTGATATCTAAACTACTATATTAAAGAGTAAGATTACTGTAGGACTTAAAGCTTAAAAAACAGTAGGAAACTCCTTAGTAAGTACGGAAGGACATTTATTAAAACTTTAACTAGGGTTGCGAGGACCTTAAACCTAATAAGGAGGCTAGGTCTCTAAAGCCCCTAAAACTCCACTAACACTGTTAAAAAGAAAAGTTAGTAAAAGAAATAAACACGTTATTACTACTTTATAAAACTGTAAGAGGAAAGAAGTTATAAACTAAGTTAAGAAGAGGTTATCAGCTATAACGATCCCCCAGAAAAAGAACCAGTAAGTGTTCCTACTAGAAAGCCTCCCTAGTTAAAGGACTCGCTAGCCTTAGGAGGAGCAGCCAGACAAGCCTCCTCCTATTCCTAGAAACAAAAGATCTCTACCTCCCAACCAAACGTAGAAAAAGCTTATTTCTCTATACAACAGCGTTAGGTTTCAATCCGTTCAAGTTAAGCAGTAACTTCACAAAGCTCTTAAGTTTTTAACTTTAAGTTCCATATAGCAGCATTATACTCTGTATTAAGACAGTACTTCTTAAAAAGGAGCCGCTAGAAGAAAGCATCGCTATAACTAAACACGTCGCACGAAAACGAAGCTCTTACTAGTAAATATTTAGAGTAACTGTCTGATTGTGCTGTAACGAGATAAAAAAGCGATTTTAAAGAATAACGACTATAAGGCGACATTTACAATCTAAAAGTCAAAGTAAAATCCGTAAGGTTACGACGATAAAAGGTACTGTTCTTTAAAGTGCGCTTTTACACACAGTTAATAGGTATAGTTACGTTAAGAAAGAAGGAACGCTTTTACTAAGGTTTTTTATGGAAAAAGAACGTTAAAAAGGGGGAATTGTGTAACAACCCTGCAGGCCGTTACTTAAGCTGGAGCAGCCTGACAAATCCCCCGTATAAAGAACAGTGTAAGAGGATAGTATGTACAGTACTGCACACTAAGCTAAGGGTGTAAAGACTTAAAGCCCTTATAACTAATTAGTAGTTACTTAGTCTTAACAGGAGTGCTTACCTACTAAGCATCTGAGAAACCTCTGAGTAAGGAGTGCTTAGTAACAGGATGCTTAGTTTCTTATTAAGCAACAGGCTACTAAGTAAGGTATAAGGTACCTCTGGCTAGTTAGTATAGATAGTTATAGTTATACCTATAACCACCGTAAGGGACTCTGGTTCCTCACGCTAATATTCAATTATTTATTTGTGTCCTACTGTTCAGACTCACCTCTGTGCATTATAGTGACAGCGACCTACAGTGACATTAAACCCCCCGTCTAAGAGTGCTAGCTCAACGAGCCGTCTTCGGAACACCCCTTACCTGTTGGCGTCCTGCCATACGTTCTATCTTAACCCGCGCCAGTCCTCTCGAGGCCTGTGTCGGGTGCAGGTCGTAATAATTAACAGTCAGTGTATACCTTTAGTACGAAATGTTATATGGAAATCGAAGTACTGAATCTAATCTATACCCTTCTTATTAGTAGTCTAGCCGTTTTCGGTTATTATAATATACTAGGTAGGTGGAAGGTTATACTCCTAATACTGATTGGTAAGGTAATATTGCCCGGCTAAGATAATAAATAGTAAGATAGCCCAGCTTTAAGTATTTACTCCTTGGATAACTATAGCCTACTCCCGATTACTAAGCTGGGTTTATTTAGCCCTATTACGGCCATTAGAGGTAGTAACTACTATATTAGGGACGATAACGCCTATTATAAAGCCGGTCTTGTCGAAATTGTACGTATCTTCATTAAGGATACTGTACTTAGCCTTAATATTGTACATAAAGGTACACCACTCGCTAATAATCTTTAGATCTTCGTACTTAGCCCGTTAATAGTCGTATTTACGCGTAAAACGCGTCTGGAGTTCTGGCTGGCGTTTAATAAAGTTATAAGCCTAGCGTTTGCTGACAGGGGGCGCATCGCGTTCGTGGAGTAGTTAGTTAGCTATATCTTCCACGTAATAAAGCTGAGGATAAAATACACGCGTATATAGCTTAATTATATATCGGATAATAATTTACTCTTCTAAATCTGTAAGTTTACGTGAGTTAGCTAGAGTATCGCGTCGTGCAGGCCGACCGGCGCGTCTGCTGTAAAGGGTAGTATATGGAACAGAATAGATTTCCGCTGCTTTGGAAAGACGAATTTTTAGGTCTTTTTCAAGAGCTTTAAGGGCTAAGATTAACTGCGCTTTGTTTAAACGCGATGCTATATTGTGTAGTGGAGGAAAACGTTATAAGAGGTAAAGGGGACGAGTTATAGGGGAAATTATCCACTCGCTTATTTTATTCGCTCGCTTATTACGCACGTTATCTAGGTACGGGTCTTTTGTCGAGAAACTTACTGGTCGCTATAAAATAGCCTACGCATCAATACAGGTTATTTATTATACTATACTTATGAAAAGAGTGACAGTAATATGCTCCTTTCTAAGTTAGAAATAATAAAAGAATATTATACTTTAGTATTGTATACTAAACTCCCACGAATAAGTCTAGACTGGTCCATCCATAATACAGGTACGGAATATAACGTATAGCTCGTTTAGTTTTAAGTCTTTTCTATATCTTTCAGCATATTATCTAAAGGCTTACAGAAAGCGCTATTAAGAATCTTTACCTAGTATAGTAACGAGTCAATACCACCTATTAATTTAGATAAAGGCGATCACGTTAACTATATCGGTCTTAATAGTTTGTTAGCCGTATTTATAAGTGGGAATATCGTCTAAACTGTTATATTCCTCGACCACGTCGTGCTCCGTAATCACTAAGATGAACTAAATGCTAAGTTTTTTATAAGGGTCTTACGTTGTAATCTCCAGCTGCATTTTAAATAATATTAGCAAATTCCCCGTTATAGCCGTCGCTAGCGATATTGAAGTTGAAGGCCTTAGTATTCAGATCTTTCTCCATGCGGTTAATATAACGTTCCAGAGCTAGCTTAAAAACCCCGCGGAGAGGAGTACCTCCGCCGTATGTAAGTCTGTCAAGATCTGTCCAGACATCATCGATTAGTCCTAAGTTATCTTTAAAGTAATTTAATAAACGAAATAAGGAACGATCCTGCCCTTTAATAACCCAAACTCCAATATTATTGTCAATAGCTATTACAGGCTTAGCAAAGGCTAAGAGAAAGTCCCTCACAGCTTTAAACCGGGTACCTTTTTACCAAGCTCTACACAGTCGTTTATAGAGCCTGATATAACGCAGCCTACGTTAGGGTTAACAAGGATAAGGGTGGTGGATAGTATAGTAGGGGATTAGGTAAGTGATTAATTGAAGCCTGCCTTACTCTCTAGCTTCGCCAGAGAGTTTTTCTTATATACTAATCGCTAGGGGCAACTTTTATTTATGCGAGCTGAACTGACGTAGTCAGTTTAGCTAATACGGCTTAGGTTCGCCACTTACAATCCTGGCACAGCTAAACGCACCACACCATCTCCTAGCACGCCACGTATACCTTTCTTAACACTAAATGTTACATCTTTATATATTTAAAGAACGTTAGATCTTAGTATTAAATACGTGCGCCTTATTTACTTACAAATACACACTTTAAGTACTTGTAAATACTGGTTCTTACTTTTAAGCCTCAGATTCCTGCGAACCATATAAGGGCTGATCTTTAAGCGGTCCCCTGTAAGCCCTCTCCTTTTAGCCCGCTTAATAAGGGCATCTGTTAAATTGAACGTCTTTAATTCTAATTCCATTCTATATCTTAGCGTTTCATCAAGGATAATAATAAATTCAAGGTGTTAAATAACGGAAGTAGGAGTGCTTTGAAGAAGGTAAAGGTGTAAGAGTTGGAGGGCAGAGACTAAGTCCATAGGGGTCAGGTAGGTAATACGAAAAATATAAGAGGTAAAGGCGAGGCTGTTCATTTTCAAAATAAGGACCTATTTTGGCCATCTTTATGTATGGGACCAATTCTGGGCGCACTCGGCTAGAGTTGAAGTAGTTCAGTATGTTGCGGCGCAGTGTACCGAAAATGGTACTTAGCCTGAGCAAAGACTAAGCCGGGCCTGAACCGGGCCTGAGCCTGTGGTGAGCAGTGTCACATGGGCGAGAGCCTGGTTATATGCGACAAATCTGGGCACATAAAATTTCCTTTATTGTACCTCTCCCACGTGACACTGCTCACCCCAGGCTCAGGCCCGGTTCAGGCCCGGCTTAGTCTTTGCTCAGGCTAAGTACCATTTTCGGTACACTGCGCCGTAACATACTGAACTACTTCAACTCTAGCCGAGTGCGCCCAGAATTGGTCCTATCAAAAAGAAGGGGTTTAACCCCTGGGTCAAACCTAGGCACTCGAGAGGAGGCAACAGCTAAACCTATAACTCCTTTGATATGCTAAGGCACCACGCTGATAGCCAGATATCAGCTCAGGTCTAGCAAATGCTTGTCTCCTGACCATATGCAGCTTGACCGTCGCTCCAAATGTTCGCAATTCTCCTACACAGCACATCTCCAGCGACGATTAGTCCAACAGCACCGCAGCTCCTTCAATTAGAGCCGCCCGAACGGCACAGTGGGTGCAATTTCCGCGCTGAATCATGCAAAAATTCTTCCCTCTCTGGTGCGATACCACCGCCCTCTCAATAGAGAGGTTGTTGTAGGCCAGGACTACGGTTAGTTTGGGTAATGGTCTTTGGCTCGGGCCTACAGCTTGAGCAAGCATCCCGTAGTTGCTTGCATCGGTGACATGCACTTGCCGCATTTCTGCTTCTGTTAGGCGGCCCTGGACGCATTCTCCCAGGCAGCCATCCCAGGTGCGAAGAGTAGATGCCGAATTGGTCGCCTCGAGAATGCCGAGTCCCATGCTCTTCTCTCCGAACCTCACCGAAGTCCGAATCGTAGCCTTGTCTCCGAGAACTTCAACAATGTGCTCCATCTGGTAAGGCCCAAACCTATCCACGGGATACCGTACATTGTCCAACTCCAGCGCGTTGTCCCATTTCCCAATTCCTGGGCTAGCAGCCATGGGGGATTCGTAAATCTCCCGCACACGCCGCTGGGGGGTCTCGATAGAGCCGGGCACAATGTATAGGCAATGGCCCGGATCCGTGAGCGGTGGTTTGTCCTCGTTGCTCTTCAGTCCCAGAACTGCGCCACCCGCAGCGAGGCCCATGAGATTCCGGTCGCTGACGTTAAAAAGTCTCCCGGCGAGCCTGGTGGCGGCGCAGGACAGTAGAGTCTGTGTGGGAATGATTGCCGGGATCATTGCGTAGGCCCCGCTCATCATGCCGAGCTGGTTCATCACATTCCATTCGGTAATCGGCCCTAGGTCTCGAAGGAGTGCGTGGGACTTTATGTCGAGGTGGGCACAAATCCAAATCTTCCACGCGTACTCTTCCAGTTCCATGGAGATGTGGAAGAACTTGCACGTCATCCCAGACGGACCATGTGATTCGCAATCACAAAGCAGCTTTGACCGTTCCTTCGGCAGAGATTTGGCTAGGGAGGTAAGCGGAGCTGGGTCTTCATCATCGGCAATCCTCTTGCAGAGAAGATTTACGTGCTCGGGGACGATTAATCCTGGGTCGAGGGCAGAAAGCGCAATGCGCAAACGGCTTGCCAGGGCGTGGTCGCGGCACGGCGTCCTGATATCTTCCGCGGATAACGGCTGTGCTAAGCCCGGTGAACTATGCGTGCTGAGGAGCTGAGTATTCCGGAGGATGTTGTGAAGGTAATTCATGAGCCACATGCTGACATATTTCTCAATTCCCATCCCCTGCAGATACTGTTTCCGGAGCGTTAGGCCCACGAGGTTGATGTTGTGGTCGGCTTCCGTGGCCTCGGAAGTACAAGAGTAGCGGCCGGGGTGAATCGGCGAAAAAGCGGCTGCTCCTGGTTTCCACAAGGCTGCGTCGGACGCTTGGCCAGCGCCAAGCCAGTGCTGCACCGACTCCTCAATCGAATGGTTATCCATGAGGTATCCCGTTTGCCAATTGCAGCCCAGTTGTCTGTCGAGAATGACAGTAGCGCTCGTAGGGCTTTTATCGTCTCCAAATTCGATGTCGCCCTGGTCGAGGCGGACGGTAACCCGGAAGCCACACACCGCAGTCAGATAGAGTATCAGCTGCCCGAATCCGTTCCAGCCCCGTAATTGTATCTTGGCATCGACGTATCGTCGTTGGTTCTCGTCCGCCGTGCTAGCCATCTCCCACGCCCGAAAGCAGGCCGACATCATGGGCGTGAAATACTCAGTGGAAGATGGTGGGTACGCCGCTGTTGGGAGGCCGGCATTGCTAGATGCTTGGCACCTGGACAAGATGGATTGAAATTCTTGCTGGACCGGCGACCCTAGGAAGAGCTCTCTTCCCATGAGCCACATCTTCTCCGTCTGCTCTTCGTCAAGCAGATATTGTGCCGTCATGGTGCTGGCAGTAGCACGCAAGAGGCGGTGAAGCTCTCGCGCTCCCTGGTGTTCGGTCGTGGCAACGGCCAACGCCGCCAGAATGCCGAGCCACCGAGGTCCGAACTTGGTAGTCAGCAGGTGCGGGAGAACACTCGAGCCGGGATATCCGATGCGAAGGATGCCGACGATTGTTCCGCTTGTAGAACGGAGGTGGAGTGACTGCAACGTCAGCTTCCAGCCCTCCGATTCTCCGCCGACTGTGCTGCAGTTTGCCGCGTAGACGACCGCCGACGGCTGCATGCTGGACTTGCTGAAGAAATTAAAGACCTCTACAGCCGTGCCCCAGATGACCTGTACGGCCTGAATAGCATCCAGGTTTACCGCCGCGGCGAGTTGGAAGTTTGCATCCCCTGACATGGTTGCAAAGGGAGTCGCCAGGTTGGGTAGTAATGTGCCTGATTTCAGCAATGAAGGAGACGTACTAGGGGACTGTATCATTCAGACCTGCTACCAGTCGTTAGAGATTCGGGCGGTGCGTGAGCACCGAGGCAAGTAACGGAGTTATGTTGGATGGAGATGGCGGGTATCACAAGCGGGGTTGTGGTTGCCTAGCTGCCCAATACTTCTGGGTGGGCGGTTGGTGGTGTGCACATCTCGCCCGATCAATTGGCAAGTTCGGATAACTTACTACATTCGATCTAGCGCGCAAACTTGGGATTTTCTTGGAATCGAGAAAGTGTGACGTTTAGCAAACTTACCAATTGGCCCATAGCTCTCAGTTGCGGCAATAGTGTGGACTTGGCCAGTTCCGGGCGCCCTAATGCAAGCCAAGGCGGGGAAACAATGGGGCCGAATCCCGCCCTCGAGTGGCCCAATTTAGTCAGTTCCAATTCAACAACGAATCCAGTGCTTGCAGTGCGGTAGAATCCAACAAATAGCCTTCTCTAGATGACACCATAGTTTTATTAAAATCACATGCATCGCAGACTCCGCCGACTCCTATCAGTTCTGCAGCTGAAATCAAGGCCAAATGCCAGACTCGTGGCATCGAACAGACGCGACGGTGGCAGAGGAAAGTTGCCGTGCCAGTTTCAACAGGCAATTGTACGAGCGGGGCGCCAGACACGTAGTCACAAACAATCCACAGTGCAGATCCAGGCTACATATCAGCAGTGGACCATGCCGTGCGATCGGTAACCGCCTTCTGGCGTTTCTTCATAACCATTGACGGATACATTGGCCTAGGCCCTACCGACACGAAGGACGGGGATCAAGTCGGCATCCTTCTTAGCTCCAGCACGCCTTTCGTTTTACCAGACCACTGACAAAAAGTGGTATCCCCAATTCCCCAGCATCTCATAGTGGGAGATTGTTTTCGTATACCGCTATGCCTTGCGGTGAAAAGAAGGTTCAGGCTAGCGAAACAAGCTAACTAAGAAGGATAAAAAGAAGGGAGAGCACCACTCTCTGAAGGAAGAAACCATCACCTTAAAAAAATTTAATTAAACATAATGATAAAGACTCCCATCCTTTAACATTGTAAAATTATCCTGGCTTTGGTCAAGGCTTTGGTTAAGTTTATTAAGAATGACTTTGCGCATCCATTGGATTTCAATCTTGCTGCGACGTGTCAGGTCCAGCGGCCACCATTGATGCTTTTTCTGGTCTGCATGTATGCAGCAAGCTGATTTGACGTCGGGTGCTTTGGTGCGACCCAACGATGCCTGACCATAACAGCCACTGGTCCAACGTGGCCCGCTGACCAACGACGGGCTTGGGGCTCAATTCGAGGAGGTAGGGAGGGTAGGAATGGCAAGGAATGAAGGACCAGGGGATGTGCAACCGAGCATCTCCCTCTGCCCTCCTCCCTTTCTATCCTAGCTTCAACCAGACCTCCCATGTCAGCTAAATTTTGATCGGGATTCCAAAACGTCGACCGAATCGAAGAGCCCAGAGAGTTGGCGCCATATGGCAAAATCAAAAAACAAACCCAGCCCCGAGAGCACTGTCATGATTGCTTTGCTGAGAGTGACCAGAGCTAGCAAGACAACATTTGCCCAGCGCGCATCTGGCGATAAGACCTTGAAGGTCGGATATAGCATATATTCATGTAAGAAAACCCATCGTGCCAACCTTCCGGGCACTCAACTACTAAAGGTTAGGTAGCTTAACAAAATATGGGCTGTTTATAGGCACATAAGAACCCAAGATCGCCCCGTTCAAATTGGACGGACGCGCGATTGACCTACTAGACACGCCCGGATTTGACGATGAGACTCGTTCCGACGTAGAGATCCTCGAACAGCTCACTAAGTGGATGGCTGAGCAGGGATACCTGAAGAAGAACCAACTTGATGGCATTATCTTGCTGTGGAACGTTTCACTGAGGGTACGGAGCTTATTGGAGCAGCGGAAGTGCAGTTGCAAAGTGACTTGATTAGGTAGAAAGGGTGGGAGCGAAGCTCCCAGACTAAATATAAAAGAAAGCTCCCTGTGTGTGAGGAGAGCACATAACGTAAGGCTCTTGCGCTCCAGCCTAGCCTGGAGCGGTAAGGCGCCTGCACGCCTGAGCGCTAAGAACTGCCACTGCAGTTCGACACACCCCCCAGGTGCTTAGAACTGCGTTTTAAGCGCCTAAACGTTCGAAAAGAAGTTCGCTATAGATAGAAAATAATAAGGTCCGGAGGCTAGTCTAGCCTGTAACTTCCTAATTATACTGTTTAAGTTAATGTATGGTTGCGTTTTTAGTGCACGTTAAACTGAAAGTGGTGAGCTTATACGGTGGTCTGAGCTTCTTAACTTTATGCTAAAAGCTCGCGATCTTTCCCTCTGTTTATTTACTTTCTTTAGGCGAATATAAAAAATTAAGAACACTATTATTCTCACTCCCGCTCCCCGCCATTATAGCTAACGTAAAAATTATAGGCTTGCGCCTTAAGAAAACGTAAGTCTTGTTCCTTTTACTTGAAAAAACTGTCGTTTCTGCTTACTAATATACTTTACGCATTTAATTCTTGTTAAAAGTGTAATTAGTCTTATCTGTAAGTGTTTCTACCACTTTTTCTTCTATTTTAATTTTAACGTGCTTTACAGTTAAAAGCTTTATAATAAGAAGAGAGCGTTTATGGTGTAAGTTTCACTTACTCTTATTGTTTAAGAGTAGTGGATAACTTTAATTTAAGTGTTAAAAAGCCTAAACCCCACGCCTACACCTTAACCCTGTTGCCTAAGCCGCTTAACTCCCCCCTTTATTTGCCCTTTTATAAGGAGGAGGATAAGGAAGAGGAGGAGGAGGAGGTTAAGCCTTTTGTGACGCTGACGTAAGTGGATTTGCTTTTATAGTAATAAATGCTTATATTTAACTTTAAGTTTTTAGTAGGAAGAATAAGTTATACGTTATTAAATCGCCCTGCTTATTAGTAACTACACTTAAGTGTGGTAAAGTCTGTTTAGGGTGCTTACGGAGTGCTATCGCTAGTAATAGTGATAACCGTTATTATAAGTTGGTTAGCGCTTTAGCACGTTACTATTATTACGCTAATAGTCACTCTTATATACTAGTGTAGGTGCTCTTTTTATAAACTTAATTATATACTTAGCTAACTTACTATTTAGCCTGTTTTTAATTAAGCCCTTTAGGGATAAGTTTCTTACAGCCCTGTAAGGTGGAGCTTTAGTTATTATAAATCTTCCGTGTTCTGTAAGCTAGTTTTACTCTAACTACTTATAATAGGAGCTTAAAAACTATAAAGTTATATTATAGGCGTTACTTACTAAGCCTTTAGCTTGGTTAAGTTAAAAAGAGATTATGGTGGCTATTAATGGTGTCCTGCTTAATGGTGTTAATGTTATTTAGAGCTTTAGCTCCTTAAAGGAGTGTGCTGTTATTATAATTAGTAAGCTTGTTAACTTAACTTCCTGTATTTAATAAAGCGTTATATCTGGCTTGTTATCTTATTACCTTTAGGCTTATTTTATCTTTTATTACACTTATAGTGTTATACCTTTATACGTGGAGACTGTAAGAGTAGTGCTTCCTTTAATCTTACAGCTCTTTTATTATAGTTCCCTTTATTATATAACTAGTGTCTTTTAATCTTATAAGTGTTATAAAATACTTAAAACGTTACTGTGAGAGTAGTTTAATAAGTCTATTTATTAGTATCTGTTACGTGGGAAGATATAAGACTTTAAATAAGCCTTTAATATGCTCTTAATAAGCCTATATATTATAAATATTAATATGCTGGAGTTTAATGTTTATTTTTACGTTCTCTTTAATTACCAGCTGTATCGTTTACTAGTTATTATAGAAGATCTTTTAAATTAGGTTAAGCTTATAGGTGATATTAGTTATAAGCCTTTTAAACGCTATAGTCTCTTTAACTATATACGTAAGTATAAGCAGTTTGGCTTCAGTTAATAACGTTATGACTATATATTAATAAGTAGCTTTTTAGTTAATTATATTATTAAAGAGTATTATAATATACCCTTATAATAAGCGGTGTGTCTTAGTATTATTTATGAAAAAAGTATCGCTTACGATTATAAAAACCTTTTACCTTACTCTGCTATACTTAATCCCCACGTATTATAAGCTGTATAAGTACCTGATTGTCTGTTTCGCTGTAATTAGGTACTTTAGGTTTAGGTTGGTGAGAAACTGTAAGAGGATTAAGGTTAAAAAGGCTATATTAAATCAGATTATAATTACCGTGTATAGAATAGATCTTATAAGCTTTTAATACTCCTTAACCTCTACCTTTAACACACTCCTTATGTTCTTAAGGAGTTTTACGCCAGGGAGGGGGATATTTAGGAATATACCCTTTAAAAGGTTATACTGTTTAGTAATCTTCTTAATATATTAGTTATAAACTAGCTAGAGCTTTCGTTCACTCCAGTCTTTAATTACTTAAATATTAATAAAGCTGGTAATCAGCCCCTTTTTATAGACTTTATATTTTATATAAAGCTCTTGTATAATAACTTTTACAGCTTTACAGTGCTTTTTTACAAATATTATAAGGTAATCGTTTACGTAAAAGAGTATATATATAGTTTTATTCTTATTAAACGTAAGGTATAGCTCTTTATTTAATAAAGTAAGGCTAAACTTTATTAATGTTAATGTAAACTCTTTATATTATAATAATGGTAAGTTACACAGGCTGTATAGTGCTTATTTAAACTTACAGTAAAGGCCCTTTTCCTTAAAGCTATTTAAGAGCTTACATATTATTAAGGAGTTATCGTCTCATTTAGTGTATAAAAAAGCCTAGACTACATTAAACTACTAGACTTTTAAGTCTTATTAAGTAATAAAAGCTATTATTATCCTAAATAAGTAAGTAGTTAAAGTTATTATATAAGTGTTTTAAAGCATATTAACCTCTTATAGGTTACCTTTTACACAGATCTTTACCTTACACTTATTAAGTGTATTATCTTTATAGAACTTATAGGTAAATACTTATTTAAGTGGAAGTGGTTATAAGTGTACTATAGTGTACTTAATCTTACATTACATTCCTTTTGTGACGACCCTGCAGGCCGTCACTTGGGCCGGAGCGGCCCGACGGATCCCCCGCACAAGGAACAGTGCAGGAAGACAGTACGCACGGTACTGCGCACTGGGCCAGGGGTGTAAAGACCCAAAGCCCTTACGACTAACCAGCAGTTGCTCAGTCTTAGTAAAGGTGCTTACCTACTAAGCATCTGTAAGACCTCTAAGCAGGAGGTGCTTAGTAGTAAGTTGCTCAGTTCCTCACGGAGTAACAAGCTACTAAGTAAAGTATAAGGTACCTCTAGCTAGTTAGTATAGATAGTTATAGTTATACTTACAATTACCGTAAAGGACTCGGGTTCCTTACACTAGTATTCAATTATTCATTTATATCTTACTATTCAGACTTACCTTTATGTATTATAATAACAGCGACTTACAGTGACATTAAACCCCTTATCTAAAAGTGTTAGCTTAATAAGCCGTTTTTAAAACACCCTTTATCTATTAACGTCTTACTATACGTTCTGTTTTAACCTACATTAGTCCTCTTAAGGCCTATATTAAGTGTAAGTCGTAATATAATACTAACGTTACAGTTCTAAACGCTGTTTGTTAAATTCTTAAATATTACCTCTCTTCTACCAACATATCAACCTTTAAAAAAGGTAAGAAGATCGAGAAAGTGTAAGCTTAACCTTAACTCTCTACTATTAACGAATTAACTACACGTTTTAAAAACTTAAACTTTAACTAGTAAGGACTGGTTAAAGAACTTAACAAAGCTTTCCCTAAAGATATTAAAAGCTGTATTAGTCTTATTGAAAAACTTTAAGCTTAACTTAACGCTATTAAGTTAAAGAATAATAACTTTAAAGGCTTACAGAAGAAATAAGTGAAGCTTCCCTTACTGTTACGCTTTAAGGGAGACTCTACGCAGCTAAAGTCGTAAATAGCCTAACTTTAAAGCTATATTACCTACTATAATAAGCAATTCTTTAAGGAAGAAGGAAAAGTTAGGTTTATAAGAGCTTTACTAAATAAAGTAACTACTCGTTAATATAAACCTTATATAAAGATAATTAACGACCTCTCTATAAATAGAGTGCGTAAAAAGGCTCCTGAGACTTAGGCTCTTTTCGACAACTTTAACGTTTTCATTAACCAGTTCCAAACTAAGTTTAAAAAACTGGACGCTTTTAAGCAAGTTAAATAATACCTTATAACTTTAAAGTAAATGTCTTTAATCCTTAAGTTCTTTATATACTTTAAACTGGAAATAGTAAAGACTAAGCTTAGCTAAGAGGCTTTAGTAATGTTATTTTAAAGTAGCTTAAAAGAGCACATTACTAAAGATCTTTACTGGGAAGACTGCTTAGATCACCTTTAGGAGTTAGTCAAGATAGCTATTAAGGCCGATAACTGGTATTATAATTACCATTATTAGAAGAATTACTAGAAGGAACAAACCCCTTATTAGTTAAATAAATTAAAGAAGGGGAACTAATCGACTGTAATAAGTTATTACTTTAAGTTAATAGACATTAGCATAGTAAACCGTTAGAACTGACTTAATTGCGATAAACCTTAATAACAGTAATAATAAAAATAGCTTAAGGACTTATTACAAATCTAATACTTTAACTGTAATAAGAAAGGATATATAGTATAGTAATACTTATTATTAAAGTAAGTTAGTTAGAAACTTATCCTAAAAGGAGGAAAGCACGTTAGGTTTAACTTAAAAGACGTTTATATTAAGATAGTAAGTAACGAAAAAGATTATACCTAAATAAATAAGTATAATTTAAGAGATAAGGAAGAGAAGGAAGAACCTTAAGACGTAATATACTTAGTCTTTAAAGGTGTTTTAAAAAAGTTAACTATGGAAATATAAGTTATAAAAGACTAACTTTAAGGTAGAAACTTAGAACTATTAAAGGTGTAGGTTACAGAAGACTAACTTTAAGAAGAAATATTCTAATTAATTATTACAAGTTTTAAAAAACTTACCTTATAAGTTTAGGAATTAAGGAAGTCTAAGAAAGACCTTAACTTAAAAGTTACTAAAATAGTAAAAAGAGTTGAAGAATTAGCCTTTTAAGTTACTTAAACAGTAAAGTAAGCCTTAAAAGATAAAAGAGAATAAGTTAAAAGAATTAAACTAAAGAAATAAAAGTTCTTCTTAATAATACTTTTTAAGACCCTTAAACACTTTAAATATGCTGAATATATTAATATCCTTACCTCCTTAAAAGAAGGATAGTTTAAATAACTACTTTATATTAAAGTTAGTGTACTTTAGATTAGTACCTTAAGGGTCTCCTAAGAAGGTATAAAATAAACACATTAATAAAGAGTTTAAAAGCTAAAGGAAAAACACTAAGAGTTAATAAACGAAGTAAAGGACTTACAAGTTAAAGGCCTTACTGTAACGTCTAAGGATAAAATAGTAAAGATTAAGTTATAACTTTGTAATAAAGTTCGTTTTACTAATTAACTTAAATACTAATTTGTTAGAGAAGGTTATTTTATGGAAGAATAAGTTAAGTTATTACTACCTGAGTTTTGGGAAAAGGTTTAGGAGAAATAACGTATATAAAGGTAAGTAGAAGAAGAGAAAGAATAAGGTACCACTTCCCCTGTTCCATACTTTATAACTGTAATACTTACAGTTAATATCAATTACCTTAATTATAAAGACATACTGTAAATTAATTACATATACGATAACTACGCTCTTAACTAACATTATAGGCTTAAGACCCTTTATAACCACTTCCTTAGTATATAAAGACAGGATTACGCTGTTATAAAGGTAAAGCTGGAATTAACTTATTAATAAGTTACCTACTTCCTAATAAGGGAGTTTAATAATAAACAGAAAGTTACTGTAGTTAATTAAACTCCCGTTACGTGCTAATAAAGAGGGGTATTTAATAACTGCTTAGTTATAACGTGTTTACTATATCTTAACGGAAAAGCTAAGGAGTAATAAAAGTGGGAAGATTACTAATAGGTTTAAGAGTAAAAAGACATTATTACAATTTAATCCTACAGGGTGTATTATCGTCTTATTAAAGACTTTAAAAATATTATACTATTTAAAGTTAATTAGACGTTAAAGTGTAAAAACTTAAGAAAGGTTAATTACTAAGTTTACTAAAGCTACCTATTTTTCTAAAAGGAATTAGGAAAAGGTTATAAGCCCTTTAAAAGGGCTGGAAATTAATAGTTTACTAGTTAGTAAAAACCTTAAGAAGAAGGAGAGGTATTTAAAGGTTAGGCTGGATAAGACCTTAAGGACAGATAATTACTATAATTTAAATATTAAAGGAGTATAAGCATTATTCTGTTAATATCGATATAATAGATAGAAGAGGGAGGCTGTTTAAAGTAAAAGTAGTAATTAATAATAGAAGTGCTTCTAACTTAATATACCTCTTATTAGTTAATTAAAGGAAACTCCTTAATTAAAAGTATAAAGAAGTTATTTCTATTTAAAATAGAGAAGGAGGCTTATATTAATATAATAATAGTAAAGTCACTTACTACTTATTACTCTTAATTAAAATAGATAGGGACGAATAATAAGTGGACTTTAACGTTACACTAGTTACAAGATATAATATAATCCTAAATCTACCTTAGCTAGAAAAGTATAACCTTATAATTAACTAAAGGAGTAGCTACCTTACTTTCAGCAAGTCCCTTAACTGTAATTACTAGTTAGAAAAAGCTAAAAAGGTACCAAACCGTTTTAAAAGTGTATAAAGCATTTAAAAGCACGCTAAACCTTTAGAACTAAGTGTGGTTTAAGTTAGGTTTATAAAGACAGTTAAAGGATTAGAAGGTCTATTATATTACCTAAATAATAATTTAGAAGGTAAAAAGAAGTAAGAAGTTAATTTACTAATAAGTGAAGAAATTAACTTATTTAAGGTACCTGTAAAGTATAAGAAGTTTACCCTGTTTTAAAAAAAGATATTATAACTATTAGATTACAGACTGTAGGATTACGAAATTAAGTTAAAACTAGGAGTAAAACTTTACAGTTTCCAGCTTTATTACCTAAACCTTTAACAGGTTAAGGTTTTAAAGGAGTACGTTAATAAGAACTTAAAGAACGGGTTTATTATAAAGTCCTAATTCCCAGTAAGGTACTTAATACTATTTATCTTAAGGAAGGGAGACGGTAAGTTACGTATAGTTATTAATTACTAAAAGTTAAATAAAGATATAATTAAGAATCGTTACTTATTATTACTTATTATAGAAATGTAAGAACGGATTTTTAAGGTAAACTAGTTCTTTAGCTTTAATTTCCCTATAAAGTTTAACTACGTTAAAGTAAAGGAAAAGGATAAGTATAAGACAGCCTTTTAGACTTATAACGGGTATTACTAATATTATATTATATTAATAAGATTAATAAACGTCTCTATAACTTTCTAAAGCTTTATTAACAGTGTTCTTTACCCCTTCCTCGATAAGTTTATCTTTATATATTTAAATAACGTTTTAGTCTATTTTGAAACTTTAAAAGAATACTGAAAATATATACGATAAGTTCTAATAGCTCTTAAAAAGGCGAAGCTAATAGTGAACCTAGAGAAAAGCTATTTTTACGTTTAAGAGCTGAATTATTTAAGGTTTAAAGTAACCTTTAGAAAGCTTAAAATGTAGCTAGAGAAGATAAAGGTAATTAGGGATTAACCTATTCTGAAGAATTAAAAAGAGTTATAAGCCTTTATCGGCTTTGTGAACTTTTATCGCTGTTTTATTAGGAACTTTGTAAGAATTGTAAGACTATTTTACGAACTTATAGGTAAAGGAAAGCTGTTTAAGTAGATTAATAGATAACAGAAGGTATTTAAAGACTTTAAACACACCTTTATTATAGTATTAGTTTTAGCCTTTCCCGATTTCTTAAAGCTGTTTTAAGTTAAGATAAACTCCTTAGAATTTACAATCGGTAAAGAACTCAGCTAAGTCTAAGACGATAGGAAACGCTACTTAGTTACCTTCTTATTGAAAGGAATCTACAGTCTAGCTTTACAATATCTAATTTATAATAAGGAACTAATAGTAATTATTTAGTATTTTACTAAGTAAGCACTATATTTAAGTAATATAGAAGAACTAGTCTAAGTCTTTTCAGATTATAATAACCTTTAGTACTTCTTAACGAAGGAATTTAGTTTACAGTAAGTATAATAGGTAGAATTAATAGCTCTGTTCCACTTTTAGATCTACTATATTAAAGGAAAAGATAATAAGCAAGCTAATGCTCTTAGTTAAAGATAAGATTATAAGGATACTAATCTAATCTTAATCCTTATTATTATATTTAACGAAGTAAAGAACGGTATATTAAAATATACGTTATAAGTGTTAGATAACTAAACGCTAGAATAAACTATTAATATCTGTATAAACTTATAAATAAAGTATAATATCTATTAGTAATAATAGGACTTTTAAGTAAGAAGGTTAATAAAAGGTACTTACAGGTATAAGTGCCTTTTAAGAAACTTCTTAAGATATATATAAGACTGTAGTAAAGAGTGTTTAAAATATTTAAATTATAATGAAACTGGTTACTAGATAGAATAACTGTTAGAAAGTGTAAACAGTATACCTAAACTAGGAGTAAAGCTTTAGTATTAAGAAAAACCGTATATTTATAATTTAGATAAACGGAAGGAGTACGTTTAGTAAGTTTATAAGTCCTAACTTAGAGAATATATAAGCTAAGTTAAAACTCTTACATAGGCTTAGTAAGTATACGTCTTCCTGGGAATAAAGAAGCTAGTTAAGGAAGTGGTTAATAATTATAATATTTACTATTAGAAGTAAAATTAACGTTATAAGTTTTATAAGCTTCTCGAACTACTCCCTATATTATAAGTATTATAAAGCTTAATCTTACTTAATTTCGTTATTAGGATCTTAAAGTTTAAAGACCTTATTATAAGAGTTACTTATAACCAGATCTTTATAATAGTTAATAGATTAACGAAGTAGGTTTACTTTTTACTAACCTTAAAGGATATAACTGTAGAGTAATTTATATATATCTTTAAGAAAGAGGTAGTTTTATAACACCTTTAGTTAGATAATATTATTACAGATCGAGATAAGCTAATTATATTAAAGTTTTAATAAGGATTAATGTAAAGAATAAGTGTAAAAAGTAAGCTTTTAATAGCTTTCTACTTACAGACAGATAACTAAACGGAGTAAGTTAATTAAATACTTATAACGTATTTCTAAGCTTACGTTAACTTTAAATAAGATAATTAGCTTAAGTTATTACTAATAGTATAGGTAACTTACAATATAACGTTAATTAAGTCGATAGGTATATTACCATTCTTTACTAATTACGGTAAGGAGCTTAAGCTCTATTAAAGCCCGCCTACTAACACCCCTTAAGTTATAGTTTATATAGATTAGATATAAAAGTTATATAACTATTTATAAGCTGAACTTAAATTCACATGTAAATAAATAAAGAAGTTTGCTAATAAATACTAAATTAAGTAATTAATACTTAAGAAAGGACTTTACTATAATAACGAATAAGTTAAAGGACTGATTTTTTAAAAGGGGGATTACGTTTACCTTTTTTCGCAAAACTTATATTTGAAATAACTTAATAAGAAACTTAACTTTAAAAGGTATGGACTGTTCTAAGTTAAGAAAAAGATTACTACCTTTAATTACAAATTAGATTTATCTATTAACATAAAAGGTACAGATTAAGGTTTTCTATATCTTATTTTTAAAACTTACCTTAAAGGGAGTTCTCTTAGAAAAGAAGATTAAGATTAATGTTGATAAGGATAAGTATAACGTTAAGGAAGTTATAGATTTACGAAAGGGAAAGAACACGTTTGAATATCTTATTAAGTAGTTAAATTACGGCCTTAAGAGTAACTTGTAAAAGTTAGTGAAAAACCTTAAGTGCCTAAACCTGATTGTAAAGTTCTACTAGAAGAATTTAAACTGATTAAAACTAACGATAAAGACTAGAAATAAGATAAGATCTGATATCTAAATTACTATACTGAAGAGTAAGACTATTATAAGACTTAAAGCCTAAGAAGTGGTAAGAAACTCCTTAGTAAGTATAGAAAGACGTTTATCAGAACTTTTAACTATAAGTTATAAAGACCTTAGACTTAACACGGAGGCTAAACCCCCTGTGAAAATAAGCGCTGTTGAGAAAAGAAAAGTTAGTAAAAGGAAAAACAAAAAGAAAATAGGGAAGTTATAAACTAGATTAAGAAGAGGTTATTAGCTAAAGTGACCTCCTAAAGAAAGAACTAGTAAGTGTTTCTGCTAAAAAACCTCCTTAATCGAAGGACTTACTAGTTTCAGGAGGAGTAACTAGACAGGCCTTCTCCTGCTTTTAGAAACGAAAGATCTCTGTTTCCTAGCTAAATGTAAAGAAAGCCCGCTCTTCTGTCCTGTGGCACTGGATTTCGATCTGTTTAAGTCGAACAGCAGCTTTGCGGAGCTCTCGAGTTTTTAGCTTTAAGTTCCATGTAGTAACGTTATACTTAATATTAAGATAGCACTTCTCGGAAAGGAGCTGCTAAAGGAAAGCGTTATTATAATTAAACACATTATATAAAGATAAAGCTCTTACTAGTAAGTATTCGGAATAACTGTCCGATCGTGCAGTAATAAGACAGGAAAGCGATTTTAAAGAATAATAACTATAAGGCGATATTTACAATCTAAAAGTTAAAGTAAAGTCTGTAAGGTTATAACAACAAGAGGTACTGTTTTTCAAAGTGCACTTTTACATACAGTTAGTAAGTATAGTTATGTTAAAAAAGAAAGAACACTCTTATTAGGATTCTTTATAGAAAAAGAATATTAAAGAGGGGGAATTATATAACGACCTTACAGGCCGTCACTTAGGCTGGAGTAACCTAACAGATCCCCTATATAAGAAACAGTACAGGAAGACAGTACGTACAGTACTATACACTAGGCTAAGGGTGTAAAGACTTAAAGCCCTTATGTGACGACCCTGCAGGCCGTCACTTGGGCCGGGGCGGCCCGACGAATCCCCCGCAGAAGGAACAGTGCGGGAAGACGGTGCACACCGTCCAGACGCACTGGG
>Ga0247760_1000051_pt1 | contig 102390 bp, 101 predicted proteins | sample UWRJL171409R4_FD_179936 | JGI IMG/M metagenome (GOLD analysis project Ga0247760, IMG submission 179936) | Plant litter microbial communities from Arlington Agricultural Research Station in Wisconsin, United States - UWRJ-L171-409R-4 | ecosystem: Environmental > Terrestrial > Plant litter >...
GGCTTCGGGTCTTTGCACCCCTGGCCCAGTGCGCCTGGACGGTGTGCACCGTCTTCCCGCACTGTTCCTTCTGCGGGGGATTCGTCGGGCCGCCCCGGCCCAAGTGACGGCCTGCAGGGTCGTCACAGGTAACTCTTTCTAATAGACTTCACGGTTAAACAGTCGCAGCCGATTAGATACAGCTTAAAAGCATTCTAAGTAGGAGCCAAGAAGATAAATTATCTACTTGGATTCTTTGTTAAGAGTCTTTAGGTTACGCTTTATCACGTAGTCATATCCACGCTTATGTTCTGGCTACTTTTAAACAGCAAGGCCTTAAACTGGAACTAGGATATAACTAGGTGTTAAGATTCATTTAACGCCGGCCAGAACTGAAAGCCAAGGTTAGGAGATGCCAAAAGACTAACAGATTCGATTCATTCACACTTAATGTCACTTGGACCGGCACAGCCCGACGGATCCCCCGCAGAAGGAACAGTGCAGGAAGGCAGCACGCACGGTGCTGCGCACTGGGCCAGGGGTGCAAAGACCCAAAGCCCCTACTGTTAGAAGCACTGCACTCTGGATTGCAACTATGTGATTGTCTCGCTTTTTCAGCTCTCTGGCTCAGCTAAAGAACCTTCCTTATAGCTGTGAATAGTGGTAAGCCGTGTGGCAAAGCCGCGCGGCTACAATTGCGCGTCTGTGGCAATGGTTACAAATCTATTGTTTTAGTAGTTTCCAGACTCTTCTTTCTGACAGTTCTGGCCTCTGGCCAGAACCCCCTTCTTTTTAACACACCTCCTTAGATCTAACAGGGCTTGGGTCTGGACTTTATTATTCTAAATCACAGTTCTTTTTTTAATAACAGCCTCTGTAATGTAGTAGTAGCGCGTTCTACGCTTTTACTTTTGTTATTATTCCAATGCATATCGTTAATATGTTGGAATTAATGGTAATTGCGTTAAAGATGTTAAGGGTTCGATTCCTTTTAAGGGCTTATCTTTTTATTATTTTTGGTTCTATAACTCCTATTTGTTAGAAGAACCATTAGTAGAGTGGATAATTTAGAGCTTTAGTTAAGCTGTTAGCTGTTATACTGTTTAAAGGTGTGAATTTAATTTTTATCGTTTTGTTACTTACTTCCTGTCAAAGCTAATAGTTGTGAATATCCACATACTGGAGTTTTATTTATAAGGTGGCTATTTCTGCTATAATTAGCGAAATGGTTTACTTATTATCACACTGGATTATAATGTAGTGTTCATTCAGTTAAATAATTAATTTAGTAAGTAATTAGCTTATAAACAGACCCGTTTTCGTAGCTTATATAAGGGTTAAAAGCTCTGCTCCTATAATCAAAGTAGTAATAGTATCTTACTTATTTGCCCTCTAGCTTACTAGGTTACTAAACAGCTTTATTGTGTAAGCTTATAAGCTTTTTCAATTAATAGAATTATCAGTAAAAGAGGTATCGCTAGCTATAATAAAGTCGTCTTTACCACTTAACTGTAAGGCTAGGTTGCGAGTGTTATAAAGATAATGTAGAACTTAATTAGCTGCTTTATAATGTTCTGGGCTAAGATTAATGTTAAATCTAATTAACTGTAAGGCTGCGAAGGCTATATCTGGCCTTATAATTACAGTAGTGTATAGCATTAATCTAGTCTTTTACTAGAAAGCTGTAACTGACTAGGATTTAGCCTTACCATTATATAATAATAGTTCTATTATAACTATTGGAATTTTAGCCTTAATGGTTGCCTGTGTAGTAGTTAATATAACAATTTTATCAAAATAAGCTGTCTGGGAAAGTTAAATTAGGCTTTTAGATCTATTTCTTAAACCCTTAATACTTAGAAACCACTGTAGGTTATTTCTACCAGTCAGTTAGTACTTTTACCGCAGTTGTGATACCGATGTCTAAGCTGTAGCTGTATCCTCTTTACAGTAGCTGAAAATAATGTTATTAACGTAGAAGAAAACCAGGATAATGTTCTGAATTAGAATACAAAGTTTATGTGAAATAAGTTAGAATCTTAAAGCTTATAAAGTAGTTATAAGTTCTTTTTACCAGAGTAATAGAGATTACTGTAAGCTGTATAAGGCTTTATTTAATTGTGGAATCTTTTTAAAGCTCCAGTAACCTGTAAGTATTTATATATAAATAATGTCTTAAAGAATTACATTAATAAAAGCGTTAACTGCGTTATACTAAACTAATTTAAGGTTAAACCGAGCTGTAATAGTTATAACTATACGGGAAGATTTAGCTGTAAGGGTAGCTATGTAGGTGTGACGACCCTGCAGGCCGTCACCTAGGCCGGGGCAGCCTGATAAATCCCCTGTAGAAGAAACAGTGCAGGAGGACGGTGTGCACTGCCCTGCGCACTGGGCCAGGAGTGCAAAGACCTAAAGCCCTTACAACTAGTAAAGAAGAGCTTAGTGGTCTATAGGGACTATTAACACCAAGCACTATTCAGTTAACTGCTTAGCCGTAACTGTGTAGTGCACCACTAAGTATAGTGGACTAAGTAAGGTATAAGGTACCTTTTAGTTAGCTAGTATAAATACTTATTATCGTAACTACGATAGCCGTGAGGGACTCTTAGTTCCTTACGCTAGTATTTAATTATTTATTTATATCTTACTGTTTAGACTCACCTCTATATATGATAGCGATAGCGACCTATAGTGATATTGTTAAGATGCAAAAGGAGTCAAGGCATTAGAAAACAGTGTGTGTTAAAGATAATTGATTATTTCTATCTTCAAGAGCGGAAGCCGTGGTATTATAGCCGTGAGGGTGGCCAGTGCACGAAGTGCATTGGCCACACTCGCTTCTGCGAAGCGAGGTTGGCTGGCTGAATATGAGAGTCTGGCGTTCTTAGCTGTGCGGATCCACGGAGCCAGCCGCAGAGCGGCTGCGTGGATCTAGCCACACTGTTCCAGCCACACTGGCCGGGTTAGGGTTGTGAAAACCCAATACCCCCCGTAGTCTAACGTCTTTATTGTAAAGGCTTAGACTAGCTCTTATTATTGTTAAAGGAAAAAAGTAAAACCTTTATTATATAGAGGAAAAAATCAACCTCTTTATAGTGCTTATTTATTTAGAGGAAAAGGCTATTATTTTATTGTAAAAACCTCTTTATTTTATTTATTATTCAGAGGAAAAATTATTATTATTTACAGTAAAACCTCTGTATACGAAGGAAAATCTTTATAGTTAGATAAAAAACCTTCTTATTTTTCTACCCCCCCGAGCTGATATTTTTCAAGCCCGATTTTATTTCGCTATATATTAAGTATAGGGCCGGTTATTGGTTTTGTTAAGGGGTCTGCTAGTTATTCTTTTGTATTTATATATAGTATTCTTATTTTGTTATTTTTAACTAGTTCTCTTATATAGTGGTATTTTATATCAATATGCTTGGTTCTTTTATGAAATTCTGTGTTATGATTAAGTTTTATAGCACCTGTATTATCTCCTAGTATAACAGGTATATTTATTGGTATTTTTAATTGTAGTGAATTATTTAATTCATTTATAATATCTATCCTTACCCTCTACAAACTCAACCCTTCTTAAAGAGGCAGGAATCGAAGCAACACCCATGACTTCTTCACCCCCCCCAACCCACCACCGCCCACAGCACAAGAGCCTACTATCTCCATCACATCCTCCACAGCTAGCCGGATGAGCAGTACGTCGAAATCGTAAGACACATCAAGAAAGCCATAAGGCCGGGGTATAGTCGGTTGTTGGTCAACAAGCATGTAATTTGAATATGAGGTTCCAGAGGGGACTCGGAGGATGTTCAAAGATTGGGTTGCCGAGCCCTGAGGTCTCCATTTCCTTTTTTTCTAAGACGTTTTTTATGCTTTAATAATGTGGTGCTGCTAAATACCACCTGCTATGGCTGTATGGGAAATCCAGAGAGCTGTTACCGCAATGGCATTGCTTCTAGTGCTGCCTGTGACCGGTATGACACTGATTAGGGTATTCATCAAGGTTGATTCCCTGTCTTTTTGTCTTGGACCTCTTCGATATGGCTCTGCCTATTCTTTTTGGTTCCATCCTCCTCTTTTGAATCCAGTCCTTGCGTTTGGATCTGAACCTCTTAATAGTATTAGACCTATTAGTTGTCCCAGACCTAGCAATCGGTTCTTAATCTATTATGAGGTTCCGGCAGCCCATAGGTAGGCTCTGGCCCTTAGGTATGTTCTGGGATCGGAACCTACCTATGGGCGTGAACTGTAGCCCTGCCCCTTTGTCTCTGTCTCTATCTCTATTTCGACTGACTATTGTGTTGACTACCTTAGGTAGAGTTGTGTATGTAGAGCTTGGACGGTTGTGACTTGATTTAGAACGACTGATCTAAGCTTGGTACCTTACCATCGTGCTTCGCATTTGATGGAGAAGCGCTTCCGCCAAAAGGAGGGTTACAGTGGCTGCTGGTGGACAAAACTGAGGAGCACCGATCTACGAAGTTCTGATTATGCAAGGAATTTCTACCGAGGCATTCGCTGTTGTGTTTGGAGACCTCCTCAATGCGGGGATTTGCTCTGGGACACAGCCACACCCTAGACACAGCCACACCCTAGACACAGCCCGCTGCAGGTCCATCCGCGTTAGGCAGCGGTTCGAGAGCCCCTTCAGCGGCTTGGCAGTATCAGCCCCAACTGGCGCCAACTTCGCCACCTGCAACGAGGATAAGCCTCTCAACCATCTGGACACCTCAGTTAGTTATGACCCTGCAGTTTTCTCAATGCTCAGTCAATGCTGTCATCTTGAACGAAAAGAACTGCCCCACTCAACGCGTCCCGCTCTTGCTGTCGTGTCAAGGTCATGGAGGCAACCGCTGCACTCGGCTTGGCGGGGAATATCACGCAGTTTCTAGACTTTGGCGTCAAGCTGTGTGCAACTGTCTCCGAGATCTACCACTCCGGCACCGGCTCCAGCAAGAACAATGCCGATAGCGAAATTCTCACTAACTCATTTGCATCGAGCCTCGACACAATCTCAGGAGATTTGGCCAAGTACTGCGCTTTTCTCGGAAATGACGCTGCCGTACCGATTGCTGCCACTGCACCAAATCAGCACCAGATCGGACATGTTGTCGAAGGGTGTCGAGGCATCGCCCAAGACATGCTCCGCCGGCTGGAAAAGCTGAAGGCCGGCAAGGATTCTGGGAGGTGGAAGAGCTTTTTGGTTGCTGTCAAATCACTCTGGAAGGCGCAGGAGATCATCGAAATCCAGCACAAGCTGCATCTATTTCGAACGGAGCTTCAGTGGGCCATTGTTGTGTCGCTCAGGTCAGTGCCCAATGTCGGCCCTCTCTCTCTATATATAGGCGGTAACTGATATGTGCCCAGAAAGAGCCTAGATCTCTTAGAATCCAGACAGGAAGACCAATTTCGGCGCCTTCAGTCGTCCATGTCTGATATCCTGTCAGAGATGATCGAAGCCAACAGCAAGGCCCTCCCAAAATGGACTGTCGGTTCACTCCTCCCAAATCAACCGGGCATCTCTCATCAACTTCCCGGTTCAGCCCCGACCCTTGCACACCGTCTCAAAGCCGTGGGGCTTGCGTCGAACGGCCCGGATCCCAGCGACAGCTTCCAGGACGACTCTGACAGAGAGAGCGCCCAACAGGAGGAATCCGAAGGCCGGCTGGCGGAGAACTTCGCCGGTGCATTCAGACGTGCGGAGAAGGACGTGCTGGATAGTCTAGATTTTACTCTCATGCGAGATCGCGAAACTGAGATTGCTGCGGCCGAATCGGCGACTTTTGCATGGATTTTCCAGCCCCTAAGGACTCTGACCGGCCCTGGAGCGACTTCCACAAATGGCTTAACGGCGACCAGCCCGATCGACTTTATTGGATCAATGGAAAGGCAGGCTCGGGGAAATCAACTCTGATGAAGTATCTGGTAGGCCACCACAACACCAGAGAATCCCTGAAACAATGGGCCGGAGGAACGAAACTCCTTCTCTCTAGCTTCTTCTTCTGGTACAGCGGGCATGATCTGCAAAAGTCTCAGATCGGGCTGTTGCGCGCACTCCTCTATTCCTGCGTGAGCAACCACCGCGAACTGATACCCATCGTGGCGCCAGACACGGCAACACTTTGGGAAGATGAGCTCCGCACGTACTGGACCCTTCCGCGACTACGAGAAGCGCTAGAGCGACTAGTCTTGCAGACCTTCTACGACATCAAGTTTGCCTTCTTTATCGATGGGCTCGACGAGTACGCTGGCTCTTACCAAGATATCATCGACATTCTTAAGCAACTCGTATCCTGTCCCAATGTGAAGGTGTGTGCCTCGAGCCGGCCATTGCTGGCTTTTGAGAGAGCGTTCGCTTCATCCCCGCACCTGATCCTCCAGAACCTGACGTACGACGACATCAGCGTGTATGTGAGCAAGAAGCTCAACAACAACGAACACATGCAAGCCCTCGAGATCTCGGAGCCGGGTCTCGGAGCCCGCCTGACGTCGTCGATTGTCACCAAAGCATCAGGTGTGTTTCTCTGGGTCTATCTGGTTGTCGGGTCACTGCTCGATGGCCTCGGCAACTACGATGTGGGAGCAGATCTCAAACGGCGGCTGGATGATCTCCCCGACGAACTCGAGGCGCTCTACTGGCACATGGTCGACCGAGTCAAGCCCAAGTGGTATTTGGAGGAAGGTTTCCGTCTTCTGCGCATGGTTAAGGCCTCATCCACCAACAACATGACAGTGACCTTGTTACGTCTCTCTCTCGCCGAGATGCCCTCCGACCTTCTAAACACGCCGGGCCTGCTCACGACACCGTCTTTGAATCATCAGGAATTACTGTGTCGAGACATGGCTGGCCGACTCAAAAGCCGATGCTTAGGTCTCCTAGAGACGTCGGGCGAGGAGTCGGACCCCACAGGCCAAGTGGTTTCTTTCATCCACAAGAGCGTGTTTGACTTCCTCGAGACGGATGCTGCGCAATCCCGAATCATGGCTTGCCCAGGGCATAAAACCTTCCACCCCGAAACCGCACTGCTTAAAGCACGCATACTAGAGCTGAAGACGCTCCCGTGTCGAGAGGTGTCGTGGTTCCGCCGAAAGGACTGGTTTGAGTGGCTCAGGCCATCCATATGCGACTGCATCAAGCTGGCCCTAGCAGCGGAGCGAGCGTCAGGGCTCCCCAACGTCAAGCTCTTGAGGGAGCTCAAGGCGGTGGCCGATGAGATCTGGGAATCCGTTGAGCCGCGGACGTACGCAGAAGAAGATGGGAGCGTCCACTGGATTTCAGCACATAAGCTAAGCAACGGGCTCGGCAGCGGCTCGGCGGAGATTGATCCTTATTTTGATGACTTCCTGGAAAGGCCGCCCCCGATGCACAAGCCCGCATCCATCTCGACTTTTGACGAGCTCTGCCAAAGAGCTGGCTTAGACCTCTACGCTGTTGCTGCTGGCATGAAGCCAATATCTGCCAAAGGGCGACTGCAGTCCTACTCGCCCTCTCGCAAGGGCGGCAGTTATCTCGGGTCGTTGGCGGCTACGTATGATATTTTTGAGAGTGGGTCATCGTGGGCTGGTTAACCGATATGAATGATGGTGGCTTTGGAAGACCGCAATATGTCTCTTGAAGCCTGGGGGGCGGGATGCACCATCGCAGCACGGTACGTGGTGGTTGGAGATGATAACAAACGGCCCCCCAAGTCACAATATCTCGATCCCAACGCCACTTCCTGCGGCTTCTTGGGCAGTGCCTACGGGGAGTTTATTAGGCTGAGAGGATAAATTTCTAGAGTTGGCTCCGCTCGCTGACAAACCTGGCAGAGCCTAAAAAGAACGACAGGGTCGGCCTGAACAAACGCCCCAAGTTAGTATCTTTTCAGCAGTCCAAGTGATCTGGTCCGAGCAAACGAACGCGCCCTTAGCAGTTCCTAACCGCTGCCCTAATTTAAGCCTTTTACTTAATATTAAAATTTTAGTATTAATCGCCTAAATATTTAATATCCTGTCTTTTCTTCCTAGATGTTATGAAAAACGTAAGGACCAATTTTAGCCATCTTTGTATATAAGACCAATTCTGGGCCCACTCGGCTAGAGTTAAAACAGTTCAGCTACTGCGTGGCAGCGTGCCGAAAATGGTACTTAGCCTAAATAAAGGTGAGCAAATCCTAAGCAAACACTAAGCCGGCCCTGAGCCGACCCTGAGCCAGGGTGAGCAGTGTCACGTGGGCGAGGTACAAAAAGGAAGTTCTGTGTGCCCAGATTCGTCTCATATAACACCACACGTCGACGGCGCGCGCGCCTTTTCGAGACCAAACGTTTGGCACGAGGGATGAGAACTTGGGGAGAAAACCCCAACTGACGTGTGTGGTCCAGTTATCGCTGCTGGATGACCCGGCAGGTCCGTCCATAGGCATACACATCTTCCCACTCTCCGAACCTCCCGGTGCCACCGTGATCTCACTATGGAGCACCACCATCACTAACCATGTCTAAGGCCTCAAGTCCCTCTCGGCAATCTAGAGACGCCACATCACGAAGGCTTGGCCGCTATGGCCCCTGGGAGGCTAGCATTTTCTTCACGCTCCCACCTGCTTAGAGTCCCGCGCTGCATCGTCGGCAGAGGCGACCTTCGCGGGCATAGGCCAGTTTGGCCACGGTGTCGTGAGCATTCTGGGCTTCGTCGCGAGCATCCTGTGCCTTCTCGCGTTCGTCAAGCCTCGCCTGGTGTGCCATTAACTGCTTATTGAAAGCTGCCTGGTGCTTATCACCCTCGTCCAGCTTCGCCTTCGTTTCAGCTAATTGCTCCTTCTGAGCATTTTGTTCCTTCTCGCGGTGATCTTGGGCTTCGTCACGCTGCTTCAGATTAGTCTCATACGTAGCGTGCAGCTTGTCGCGATTGGCTTGGGCTTGGTCGCGCTTGTCCATTGCTTCTTTGCGTTACGCAAGCTGCTCCCCGAGAGTAGCGAGTTCCTGGACACGATCGTCCTGGGTCTGCTCGCGGGCGTGCTGTACCCCGTCTCGCTCGGTCGCCTTCTGAATTCGCTCGGCTAGGTCCGCCTCACGAAGCACGTGCGCTTCCTTGAGAGCGATCTCCTTGGCCTCGTCAGCGTTCTGAGCTTCCTCGCGAGCGTTCTGGGATTTCTCGCGAGCGTCCTGAGTTTCCCCGCGAGAGTTCTGGGCTATCTCCTGTTCGCAAACTTTCGCCTCACGGTTATTCAGATCGTCATCGCGGCGGTCCGTCTCCTTCTGGCGCCGTTCGAGCACTTGCTCAGCGGCCTCACTGGCAGTCTTGCTCTCCGTAAGCGAAGTACCCACCGCTTTGAGTCTCTCTTTGTCGGCCCGAACATCCTTCAGCTCCTTTTCGACAAGGGCTTTCAGCTTGACTGCCTCGGACCTTGCCTCGACTGCCTCGCGAGTCAGTCTCGCCGTCTCTGTCTCGTTGGATTGGACACACTGCTTCCTTGCATCTAGCTCGCTGGTTTTGATGTCGGCAGCATGTTGCTTTGTCTTAAACGCGGCAATCTCGCCGTCAAGGAACGTTTTTTTCTGAAGGGCTTCTGTCTCGAGAACCCGAAAGTCTTCTTCCTTCGTCGCAAGCTCCCGTTTCAACGAGTCGAGCCACTTTTGTAGCTCACTGAGCTGGTGGGCTGTCTTCGCAGCGTCGGCGAATTTGGCACTAGTATCCTTTTCTGGCCAACTGCAAAGTAAGCGCGGAGGAGCGTTCGAGCTCCTCGTTGCACTTGCCGACGCACTTTTCGAGCGTCGTCGCGACGGTGATGTTGAGCGCATCCGGATTGTGACTTTGCACAAATAGTGGTTTGAGGTTCATGAGAACATCTACACATTGCATGGCTTTTTGGCGCACTTGATCCATGCTCCTCATGTCGTCCATTTTTGCGAATGGGCGTTGGTTGCTGGTGGATTGGATTGCAACTTTCAAAATCAAAGGTCGAACGAGGAAAGGCGTCTAAGTGCAAGCGCTGGACGAAACCAGCGCAATCCGCGGGGTTGGCGCGTTTGCGAGGACGATACGTGGACGATGAGCTTCGAAGTGGACAGCCACATCTAGCCTTTGTTTTGATTCGCGATCCCAAGTCTTGATGAATGTAGGAAAGAAAGCCAATTTGTGGGAGCATGGACATCGCCCCAACCCCACCAATCTGGCTGGATTCGGCACTCGAGGGGAAAACGAGGGACACATAAGTACCTAGCTTATCATGCAGACAGCTGAGACCGGGGAGCCGTGCCGCTGTTACCTACCTAGCTCAAAGGCTGCGGCCCAAGGAAAGGGTCTCTCTCTCTGGCCACAAACCGGTTGGGGGACCGTCGCATAGGCTTGTTAGAACAACGAGGGCTGGCCGATTGGTACCGAGGTATGCACAAGACACATTGCCCCCATTGTCAGTCCAAAGAGAAAAAGACCAATCATCAACACCTTCTGCATTTATCGTCTTTTCGCCCCCTCGACTTCCAGGAGCTGCAATCCATCAATCCAACCATGCAGAAGGAGGAAGAATGCCAGATCTCGATTCATATTGCAGACGCGAGCTTTCACGCTAGGTAGATATAGAATAATATGGCCCCCGTGATAACGGTAGACTGTGATGCATGCTCAACCATCCAAATCGTATTACTACAGGATTCTTGTTTGAAGTGCGTTGGAAAAGCCCTCGACACCATGTCTCATGAGAGTAAAGCTTGAACTATTACACTCGAAGCCTTTACAGCACGACCAAAGGGCTTAGTTGCATTAGAATAGGCCGTTAGAGAATGCAGGAAGACAATAAGGCCTTCATTGGGAACGCATTTCGACATTGGGGGTGCAGTACAGCTAGACGCTCTCTAAGAATGACCAAGAAAAAGGATAGATGCAGCAAAGTGCTTTGTGTGTCATGTAGCGCCTTGGAATCCAAAGAGCGGCGCGAGTGCTGTCCCCTTGAACCACTCCCTGTCCCTCGCCCAACCCTTCACAATGAAATCCCTCCCGAGTTTCATCGCATTCGTGATTCTCTCAGGGGTGGCTAGCAGGTCTTTCCCGGGTGGACGCCTTATGTACCAGTGGATGAAATGCGCACCCGCGTGGATCGCCGTTCGGAAAGCCAGCTCCTCGCTCAATTCCCCATAGCCCCGGGCAAATCCTTCGATAGCCCAGACAGCGCTCTCAGCTTCGTCGAGGAACCTCTTCTCGCAGAGATCTCCAACCATTTGCCCCAGGTCGTAGGCGCGGTGGCCGTGCTGGGATAATTCCCAGTCAATGATGGCGAGGTCGTTTGGCTTGTTCGGGGAGGGCGGGTGCATCAACAACGCGCTGGCAAAGTGTTAGTCAAGCGCCAGCTTCACATGACACCGCATAAGTAAAAAACAAACTCACTTTCCCTCACAGAAATCACCATGGATAAGGCCCCATAAGGGGTCAGCTCCATCCGACGGTTGTCTGGCAAACTCTTCCGTCGCCATGGCTTGCACCTCCTTCAGCGCCTCTGCGTGCCCTTCAACGACACCCGGGAACTTCTCAAGAACACCGATGAAGCTTTTGTAGCTCGTCAGAAGTTTGAGCTGGCGCATGGGCTCATTCTGCCATATCTCAGCGCGCAGCTCAGACTGCGCAGCCTCGGGCGTCCAGTCGTGGAATGCCCGCAAGGAAGACCCAAGATCACGGCCGATGGATGTTGCGAGAGCACGATCAGCCGTCCGGGAGATGAGGAATGGCTGGAGTAGAAGCGCCGAAGGGAAGTCCTCGTGTACCTGCGTCTTGCCGTCTCTGTCGAAGAAGAGAAGGCGGGGTGTCTTGAAAGGGAGGCCCTCGAGAGCATTGAGCATGCTCCCTTCAGCGAACTGGACGGATTGGTGTCAGCACCCTGCAAATACAGTGGGGAGGGACTTAGAATTCATATTCTTACACAACGGGACACATCAATCCTGAAATCCCTGCTGCAGGCAAGGAACTCGGGCGTGTGCTTCACGATGACGGTTTTGGCTCCGGATGAAAGCGGCGACACAAGTGCCCCGCGGTAGACGAAGTTGGTGGAGCCGCCGCTCAGCAACGCCAGCGATGAGCACTCATACTGCGTGCCGGAAATCTTCTCTCGGATCTGGGCCGCAAGCGATGCCAGCTCTTCCTCGTTGAGACGTGCCATTTCAAGGTGTTGTTGAAATTGGAAGTTTCGTGAGCAGCCATTGCGACATTTGATTGTTGATGCGAGCTGCCGACGGGAAGGCGCAGGTGACTCATTCCTGCTGACGCTGTCGTTGGCTGCGGTAGTGCATGATCCTTCATGCCGTGCCAACACCGACAGTAACACTTTGCTTGTCCTTCAGGCAGCTCGTATGTCATTTTCCACCAAACTAAGGGGTATCGAAGACAAGGAGTAGCTGTGAAGCAGATGATTGTGCAGCTAAGGAGACCGCTTGCCTATTTCAGGTCAATGTGAAGACCCAGCCAAGGGGATTGCCTTTGCGAGACATGGACATTTGGGTCTTTGGCAAGAAAAACAGAAAGGTCCATAATGCTTCAACTCCAGTTCCTTCAGATTAGCAATCTACCTATCCAATACGTATAGCTCTAAATCTACAGACGCAGGCGAGGCCTGCTCCGATTCTCATGTCCTTTGAGGACTGTTCGCTAAGAATGCTAACTCGTGTTTGTTTCACCTCTCTTTTCTGGAGGTTCCGATTGATGGCATTGGGAGATGGGCAGTACCACCTCAGTCCAGTAAAGGTTCAAACATGTTTATTTGCACCGTCCCTGATATCTTTAGCGTTCCGGTCAAAGGCTTCCATGCGAAAGGGGAACTCTTTGTACAGGTTATGATAGTAAGAACACCTGATAATGCAATATGTCCTGAAATTGAAACACATTGCTACCTAGTTCAAGAGCGAGAAGGTATCATGTTGAGGAAGCAGCGGCCGGTGCCATCTCTCGTAGTGAGAAGCGGCTGATCGAGGCAACCAAAGTCGTACTATGGACTGAGCGTCTTTCTTTTGAGGGTCTCAATGGGGTCTGGCGGGTTGGGTATCCACACCTGGATGGCAGTCGTCCGTTCCCGCGCCTCAACGGAAGCCATTCGCCGTTTCGCTATCGCGGATCTCCAAGCTGCGGAGAAAAAAGGTTAGTCTTGAGGCAACGCGCTGCGGTTGAAACAAATCTGCGGACGAGGTTAGGTTACTAGGGTTGCGGTTGGCTGGACCGGGCTACAGTTATGGCAAGGGAAAATTGAAAGTAGTGTTTGGTGCTTGTTATTGTGTTAACATGGGATGAGATAAGAATGCACAGCAACATCGCGGCTACTTGCGACCCCCATGTCCGCTAACGAACGTGCCATCGGACGTTGATGAGGTGGTAATGTCAGAATTATAGGAGATTGGATTCAGGGCATCACACATGTCACATGCAGTCAGTTTCATCAGTCGTGCGAGACAAACAAATGCATTTATCCGTAAAATCCTATGTTTCCGGTCCACCACCTCAGCGTCTCCCCGGTAACGAACCGCATAGAGAACGGTTTACCGTCTGGGGAGGTGCAAACCCCTTCTCCCAAGCCTTCGCTGATCCGGTATCTGCAGATGCGCTTGAGGACTGCCATAATGGTCATCTTGTTGGTATCGACCTCGAGAAAGAAATTCCATCTTTCATCCGTGACGAATCCAGTTGTGGATTGGAAGCTCCCGTGCAACCAGTTGAAACTGTGCATCTGGCCTTGAAGTACGGCGCTGAGGATGTCGGCCGCCCTCCCCCGGAGAATCCTCATGTGACTCAGCAGCTCGGTGATGCTGGAATCAAAAGCTTCAGGGAACCGCCTGTTTAGCGTTTCCAGTGCCTGAAATAAGCCCACCAGTGACATGAACGTCTCCGGACTCTCGTTGATACTGTCACACGTGAGCGTGAGAACAGCCTTCACAATGCCGGCAACGGCCGCGAGAGCGACCTCGACGTTGATCCTCCCGCCATCGGCGACTGATTGCGCGACTCGAGACACGATCAACAGGGCCTGATGGCTCTGCCAGCGCTCGGTGCAGAATGCTGCGTGCAGTTCGTGAGCGGTGATGTTGGAACGAGTGTTCAATCTCGCCCATAAGCCATCCCCGTCCTCGGACCCGTCCTCGTCAGATCCGTCGATGTCCATTCCGTCTTTTGCGCGCTCCGCTTCGGCGCTTTCCGCCTGTTGCGCATTAGATGGCGTTTCAACACCCCATTCTCCTCCAGGAATTGCACGATCTACGCCCACTGTCTCCAGCAAAGTGTACTGTGGGGCAGCAACGCGCCCCCTGTCCTTGATGTCCATTCGGCCTCCCATTAGGGCGTCCACGAGTGGAGCCCACGCAGAAACCAACATGCCGGGCACGCGGGTCGCAAGCGCGAAGCTTTGCATCCTGACATGGCGTTGCAGAACCTTGATCTTCTCGCGGAGATCTGTAATCGTCTCTTCTTGTGTTGTGTTCTGTCCACGGAGCTCCGCAATCTCCTGCTTCTGAGTGTCGATTGTCTGCTGCGTGTCTGTCTCAAGATCCTCCTGTTTTTTTTTTCAACGCTCTATAACACTCGGAACGCAGAGAGTACTTGGACTTGACAGTCGCAATTTGCGTATTCTTGTCAAGTATTTCCTGCTCATGCTCCGCGTTACCTTGTTGTGCGGCAGCTTGCAGGTCTCCAACCTCCTTCTGTAACGCCAGGATCTCTTTGTTGAGTGTTGTATGCTGGTTTTCAACCTCGGGTTTCTCCGACTCGACTGTATACACCCTGAGCATAAGTGTTGATTGTAGTTCCCGAAGATCATCCACTTGCTTCTGAAGAGCGGCGTGCCCTTCGACGTAATTCGAATGCCGCGCATTTGCGAGGTTCGTCTGAGCTGTATCACGTTCGATCACCACTGCTCCCAGAGTCTCCCGCAAGATCGTGGCCTCTCCTACCAGCTCCGCGACTCGAGTGTTGAGGTGTAAGACGGCTGTCTGAAGCTCGTTCCTTTTTTCTCAGATCCCCGTGACGGCTGCTCGAAGCTGTTAAATCTCTTCAACGTCGGCATTCAACCCCCTGATAGTTTTCTTGAGGCCGGCAATCTCCGCTTCAAGCTGGTCGCCCTTCGATCTCAACTCGCTATTGACTGCCTCGAGACTGTGGACGGCCTCCTGAAGTCCTCTGCGCTCTTGTTCGCCTATTGTGGCGGATTGCTTGAGAGTCCAGATCTCACCCTCAAGGTCTGCCACCTTGGCTCGGGACCTGATGACCGCGGCGAGCGGATCGGTGTGCTCTCCGAGGCCAAGAGACTCGAGCGTGGCGCCGCGGAAGCAGGCCTTGATGAGCTTTTTGGTCTTGTCCTTGCTCAGCCGTGAAAGCGCGGTGTCTAGTCTCGCGTCCATGTCGACGGGAAAGTTCGCCACGACCTCTTCTAGCCGTTCCCGAGCCTTCATCGACGTAGCTACTGCTTGCGCGTAGTCACTCTCTGCTTGTCTCACGATGGCGACCTTGGCCTCAAGTTCTTGGAGCTCAGAATCGATTGGGCCCGCATCGGGGAAACGGGGCAATGCAAAGGTCCGAAGCTGGGCCACGCCAACTTGTTTGCTCAACGCATCCATGGTAGGCTGCTGTACTGCGATTTTGGCTGTTGAGATGTTGCTTGGTACCTTAATGATTGTGGAAGAAGTATGAAAATTGCGTTTAGAGACGGAAGGTACTACCTTGGTCCTTTGGAAGGAGCCTGGGCAGTCGCGCGTTTACACATCACTGGCAAACCACAAGTCCCAAACCGCAAACACATAAATCCAGTGCCCAAGAAAAGCACAGTTATTTCAAAAGATCGAAACCATTCATCAGAAGATAATGCAGAACGCCACCGGGCAAGCTGCAGCCGCCCCCGGGCCTGCTCCCACGCCTACTGCCGTGGTGCCGCTGTGTCTTGCTCTGAGCACATTGTCTAGCCTGGTGCAGGCAACCGCCGAGCTGCCGGTCATGCACGACTCGAGAACGGCGTTCGCCGAGGCCTTCCTCCGCGGCGCCTCGCCGTATGCCCTGATCACTTTGCTCCCAGAGATGGCACGAGGACTCGGAAATGTCAGGTCCTTCAGTGTCCTCAAAACCGTAACGCTGTTGGAGGAAGTGGAGAGAGAGACAGTCGCGACAGATCGGACGAGCATGGTGTGGGAGCTTTTCCACGCCATTCCAAGGACAGTGCTCCAATCTCTCATGCTCGGCACGGTCGCGTACGACGCAAGCTCGATGCGAGGCTACGATACCGACGGGCCCGGTGTCTATCTTCTGAGTATTTCCATCAGCGGCCGGAACGGCAGGTTCCTGACCCGCCTGGAGATGGAAACGCTCATAGAGAATATGCAAGACTATTTTGTCGGCGCGGAGTTGACGCTGGGCATCTACACTGAACCCCAGGGGCAGCCGCCGCTTCCGCAGAACAGGAAAGACGAGCTCAAAAAGCTCACGGCGGAAATCAATGTCGTCTACGTCAAGATATCAAAAGGGAGCAAGAAGGCGCATCCGTACTTTGCCAGCGTGGCAAGTGATGATGCTACAAAGCTCAATCGAGGCTGCACCCGCTTTCTCGATAGACTCAAATCACAGGCCGAGGAGCTTCGGAAACTTGACCCCGGCGGCGCAGTCGAGACACTACAGTTGCCCCTGTATGTCGGCTGCGGGCAGAATATCAAAACCCGGGTCAAGAAGTACGAGGTCAAGACTGGCAACCATCTCGCCGATGCCAATGCATTCTACACGCTGATGTTGAGCTTGCTGAAGCATCAGGGCCTGATACCTAAGCGTCACGTTGTTGGTGCCCTCCGTACGTGGAAGGATGGCCATATGAAGGTCGCCGAACAGCTCGTTGCTGCCTTGGCTCTGTCATACCCGGACTTCGGGGGGCTGAACCGGACCGAGGCTGAGGACCACCCCTCGAAATTTGCGATCACGAGACAGCATAAACTACAGGTGTTTCAGCAGCATCCGTTCCTGAAAGTCAACATAGTATTGAGGATATCGAAGCGCGCGAGAGATTCGCCAATGCTCGCCTAGAAATCGAACACCATGTTGCCATGGTCGAAAGCCGATACCCCCCCGAGGATCTCCTGCTCCAGCTTCGGCACATCTCGAGGGAGATCAAGAATCAGCACAAGGAGCTGGACAGCCAAATCGAACGGTTGAACAACCAGAAGACGCAGGCCGAGGACGTCGCAGACGGCGCAGATGGGCTGCGCGAAATACTTCTGGAGCTGCAGGACATCATGCTGAGCTCGTTGAGCGAGGACGAGGAGTCTGGCGAAGACTCAGACACCCATGAGGGGCGGCAGGATGAGCCGGGGGAGGCGCAAGCGGCGGACTTTATCATAGAGGCGACGCAGTATGACGATTAAACACGGCTAGATATTGAATCGATAATTCAGTTGCTTGCAAAAATTGTGTCGTGCCTCTGTATACCTTTCCTGCGAATGCCCAGTGACTACCTAGTCTGGTTCCCGTGGTTTCCCGCTTGCCGACATGTATCTCCTTGGCCACCTGGGAACTCCCAAGTCTCGTCACCAGTCCACTCATATTCTTTGCCCCACACATCTTTCGGTGACATGTGGATATTTGAGACATGCGCGACTAATATAAGACAACTTGTTTCCACTGTCATCCATGTTTCAAAGAAGGGTGACTTCTGCGGACGAGCACCGAGATATATCCCTTACCATTGTGTTCCTCCCAACTTGGATGTGTCATAAAGTGATTGACAAGAAGCTTGCTTTCAACAGACATCGGCGTCTTCTTGACTCAACAAAGATTGACAATATGCAACCAGCCCTTTCAAACAACATTTTGTCGTACGACAGAATACTGACCCACGCATTGCAGACAGGGTGTATGCAGTCGATACCTATATCCACAACCCTCGCGAAGAAAAACTTTATCTGCACCATAGACTGTGCATATTTACTCCTTACCCTGATATTGAACCCTCATTCATGTTATTGTGGAAAGCCACGGTACATCTGGAAGAGGCCTTCATGCATTATCTAAGGGCAGTGATAATGCTGTGAAGGCCTCTCAAAGTGCAAACAAGGCCTCTCGTGATTTAACCAAGGAGTTTTATTATGCAAATAAGGCCACTTTAAATGCAGGTACGGCCTCTCGCAATGCAAAAAAAAGCCTTTTGACATCTAAAACGCCTCTCACTACACAAATAAGGCCCCTCATCATCTAACCAATGCATCTCAAACAGTCACATGCACTCACAAATTACAAGACACGGCATGAAGGGCTTTTATTTGCACTTCTAAACTAATTAATTCCAAGGCTGCGAGTGAAAACCCATCTTGTAGGCCCGGATACCGTCCGACTCCTCATCAGACTCGGAGGTGAAGGATATATCCTCTGGCTGGCTGTTGTCTAGCGCTGGCGGAGAGTCGTATCCCTCAATCTCTTCAGGATGGCCCCACATATGCCTGATTCCGATTAACATTGGATCTTGCGTCCAGTCCATGATGCCATCCTCAAGCTGCGGTTCAGCGAGTTGCAGTTCAGGGAACTGCGTTCCAGGTACTATGCTTGCACCTGCGGGTTCACCTGCAGTATCAGGTGCGACCTTCTGCTTCTTTGCTGGCGTGGTGTTCGCTTGCGTGGGGGGTATCACACCAGCAGAAGACCGCTTTTGCGGTATAGCCGGTTCGTTTGCTGCCTCTGGAGCGTTTCGACCCATTCTGGCAGAACGTCACATCTTTGGCTTGGATTGGTCTGCAGCCGTGACCACGTCATAAACCTGGCCGCCATAGGCAGACTCCCAGAATCGCCGATTTGCATGCGCTCTATGCTGCGCGTGCTCACGCAATGGCACAATATCAACCATTTGCGGATAAGCTCTTGACGAGATGCGCCGGTTGAGGCGAGCGTAAAACTCGACTGGAAGGTGTTGCGGAATTCCCTTTCGACCCATGCTCTCTAAGCCAGCGCGCAAGATCTCCAAATGCTTCTTATGGACCGGCCAGAAAACACAGCGAGGGTCTGCCGGGCGTGTTGGGCCTTGGCGCTCCACGACTTTGTCAATCGCTTCAAACAAGAGGTCCCAGTCGGACTGGTGCCGTGTGGTGGAAGCAGTTTGCCGCGCTTGTGAGACAGTCACTCCCGGTTGGCACGCATCGTAGAAACGCGCCATGAAGCCCCCATCGCTTCGAAGGTCGGTGACTCCCACTTCCAACCTCGCTTGTCGCCCGATTTCGCGAGCACGGTGTAATAGATAGCGGTGGCCAAGTCCTCAGGATTATCGCTCCACATTGGATGAGCGGCCAATTCCATCATTTCGTCGCAGAATGAAGCCGACCAAAGCCAAGTTATGATCAGATTCCTCTCTCATGTCCGGTTTTGACTGAGATCGTATGCCAAGTAATACTCGGGCGAGAGAACATCTTCGGGAAAGCAGCCCATCACCCTGAGGTACACCTTGTAAAGTGTCAAGATCTCCTGCTTGCCGGCTACCTGCACCAGGTTCGCCCTTTTCGGGTGCTTTTCCCAATTCTCTTTCGCAATTCTGCGGTCGAGGGTCCAGGAATCGTCCACATGCCTGAGTGGCAGTGCCGCTTTGACTACCTCAAGGCCCGCAAACGGTGGTCGCTCGGCGATGTACGCCGCGGCGGCTTTGGCGATAGCGGGAAGCTTGTTCTTGAACCTCTCCGCACTCTTGCCTAGCTCCGTGGTGTTTTCGCCCCCCCTGTTGCATCGGGATGACTGCCTTCCCTCTGACTGATTCGTCTCATCGCTGTTGTCGTCGTCATCATCGCCGTTGCTGTCGCTGTCATGGGCGCCATCGTTGTCATCTTCGCTGACACGGATGACCTTGTACGCAGCGCGCTTCTCGGCCGTCATCCTTGACAAGGGAATGTCGATTTTTGAATCCATTATGTCTGCCCGACTCGAAGCGTCGAAAATGTCAAAAACAACTTCAACAACTGCTTTGCTTCGAGAACTGCGACTTGGCAGGGTTCACACAGAAAATTTTCTTTCTTCAGCTTTAAGCTTGTTGCGGTTAGGGACCGGGTTGTGATGTGGTTGACTTCCAGGTTGTGTGAATCAAGCTTTTGTTTGGTTGCTTTGAAACCCCGGAAGAGAACCCCACCAAACGTGTGCCCCTCCTTCCTTGCTTTCTTTGTGTCACCAAGTGCCGCGAGATCTCCAGCTCCAAACCTCGAAAGCGAAACAACTCACAACCAAACAACACCGAAGCCAATCAACGCGATGGCAGAATCACCTGGGATTCCAGACCCGCCTTTGCGGTTTCAGGATTCAGACACCCACCGTTTGCTGGACCTCTTTTACGAAAGTATTCCAGACCTGAGTGGCCTCACGCCGGGCGTCGCATGCGCGGTCATCGTGCTGCATCGACTACTTGCGACCCTGAACCACAGATATCGTTCCGCGCTGATCAGCGACGAGAACTTGAAAAAGGGCCATCTACTGGCAGTCGCAGTCTTGCTTGACAAGAATCAGATGTGGAAGCACGAGCAGCTTGCCATACAAAAGTCGAATTCATCCTCCTTCAGCGACCTGATGGAGAGCGACGAGATGATGGCGGCGCTTTGGACGCACAAGGAATCCTCGCTTTTCATGCCGTCGTCTTGGAAGTCTACCGATCGCCGGCCACCCCACGACGCGGACGAATGGTTGGCCCTTGCCAGAGCAAACTGCCTTATATGCGAAGATTCGCCTGCAGCTGGCATGACAATGTCAATATACGTTCACGCAACCATGACAAATCAGATGCGGGAACTTGGTTACTCCGGCAAATTCTTTCGTCCTCCAGCCGTGATACGCATACGTTATTCACCGCAAGACTTCCACAAGCTGGATAGGACATGGAGCCCGATGCATTTCGCGATCCGAGAATTCCCAACCGGCGATGGGCCCGAATCAAGGGGCAGACAATGAAGCCAGCTACATGCTGTACTACGTGGTCTGTCAGAAACCACCAGAGATTGGTTCTCTGTCACACCTGAATTTGGGCGTTGTCGACGAAAGGAAAGGCATGAGAAGCCTCAACGCCATCAGTGCGACTACGTCGAAGCACCTGGACAAGTGGCCGCAGGTGGAAGGTCCACCAAAGGTGGTGCCCGAATCATCGCAGGCACCAGAGGCAGCGGCCCAAATACCGGAGCCGGAGCCGGAGCCGGAGCCGGAGCTAGACCTGGGACAGCCAGAGTCGTTTCAGCAGCCTGAAGATCCGGTCACGAAATGGGAGCCGAGAATGCCTTCCGTCGAACTTGGCGGCGAACCGGAGAGGTCCCAGGACCTTGAGCAGTTGCAAGAACCATCGCAAGAACTTCCGCGGCTGCCACAGCAACCCACAGCCGAGAAATCTCCATCTCCGGTTGCAGACAACTCGACTGAGACCTCTCTGTTTCGATCCGGGTACACCAGCGACCCGAACACGCAGGCCAGCGTGGATCGAGCCGCATAAAGTGTACGCAATGCAAGTGGGCGCGAAACCGACCTGCGTGGCGGCGGACGTCGTGGCGATAGCTCGAAAGGGCCGTCTAGGGGAGGCAGTCAGGAGACTCGTTCGGAAAGCAGTCGTGGCCGCGGAGTCGAGAAATCGATGTCGGCACCGCGTGGCCCAGCCAAGGCGCGGGACAGCGGATCGCAATAGCAATACCGGGGATCAGCCAAGGCGTACTATGGCCATACGATCTCCGATCTAAACCCGATGCCAATCGGTAAGTGAGGTTCTTTGTCAAGGAAGCGACTTGAGAACGATGAAGTTCCTGAGATGAGTGGGACAAAAGACCAACGTTCAAGAGGTCGAGAGGGACGCGACAGCGATCTGTCCGACCACAATGTCTTGAACCCACTTGGTGGAGGAAGACTTGCAAAAATATACTCTGACGGTGACGAGATTCGAACTCGCGCGGTTTCCCACTGCGGTTTATGTTTAATAACCTAAACACAGCGCATTAGACCACTCTGCCACACCGCCTTGTTTTAATATGGACTCCTGATAGGCATCATATGGGCCCAGCCTTCGAGACGAGTGTGCATTCAAACCCGAGAAGAAGGAATTCACGGTTCTCCCTTATTACTAGCAGCAGAACCAAAGCCGTTCACAAAACGAATGACGCATCTCGCAATGCAATTCAGGCTCCATGCAGGACTCTTGAAAATTTTCCCAAAGTATCAGGTCTCTGACGGCGGGAGTAATATACCAAGGCCCTGTGGGGTTACCGGGAGGAGTCCCCCAATTTGAGCGAATCGATAGGGCACCCACAACGCGCTCGACGACGTGTCCGACACCGTGAAATACCAGTTCATCCCACAAGGACTGTGATTTGTGATATGCTTGAGGTACAGGTGAACAACTGAGAACTTAACCTATCCCGGGTCTGGCGTGTTCAGGTAAATGCAGACCGGCGAACTGCCCAAGGACGCACTCGACGACATGTCCGAGGTCCACCAGGTTCATACCGGCATAACATTCGGGCGAGTTGCAACCCTCTGGTTCAAGTAGAAATGTTCAATGCCACCTAGTCGGCGTCTCAAGTGGACGCAGACCGGCGAGTTGCCGGAGGATGCACTCGACGACATGTCTGACACATACCAGTTCCTCCACCAATAATTACTCAAGCCACAGGCGAGGAACTGAGAAGCATGGCCCAAGGGTACTTGAACTCCCATCTTTGATTCTAGTTGGCGTCTTGAGCGAACCCAGACAGGCGAGCTGTCAGAGGATGCACTTGACGTCTTGTCCGACCCACCAGCTCATTCCGCAATAATCAGGTGTGCTTTGGTACACGCAATGCAGATAGGAGATCTGTCAGAGGATGCACTCGACGACATGCCCGACACGCTCTCCCTCCCATGCGTTTCAAGTGTTGTCTAGAAAATATCCAATGCATTTGCGTAGTCAGCACGAGGGGCGGAGTATTGGGGTTTCTGCTCCCAGTTTCTCAGGATCTCAGATGACTCAGTGCGAACTGGATGCATCTATGTAGGAGAGTTGATTTCGACCACGGCAAGGAGATGTCTGAGATCCAGAGCTTGGAGCGGCGGTGTCACAACATCGGCGGCAGAGATCATGGCCCGCGCTGTCTGGAATACGAAAACATCAGAATCTTGACCGCCCACTAATCCAGCGTGCCCGATTTTGGCAAAACCCTAAACGGCCCCTTTCGCTGGTGGGCGGTTTGTTTTGTTTTGGTGGGGCAAATTCAGGGGCTCCCCTCCATGTCGTGCCTTCCATTTCTTGTTGCTGCTCGTCCCCACGCCGAAAATACTTGGTAAAATTTCAAAGTCTTTCCTCACTTTGTTTTCATTCACAAACAAAAGACTGCCTCGAAATGGAGAGCGCGAACATCCAACCCCCGCCGCTTCAACAGGGTGGCCGCTTCGATCATGTACGGCTAGGTGCGTGGTCATTTCGCAGGGATTCATCCTAGCGACATACCCGCGTCCCGTGTCCAACTGGCTACCAGACTGGTGCACCGGGCGTTCGCAAATGATCAGCGTCTTCGGGACCTATGCAGAAGGTTGTTTATCGACCTGAGAATGTGGCTAATACCCGGAGCGATTGCGGTCCCTGACTTGCCGCTTGCTCCGGACTTTGCGACCTGGCTGACGCAGACGAGGCAGCTGAGATTCCGAGCGACGCTCGGGTATCTGAGCAACTTTTGGGGGACTGTGCTGCTTGCGCTGCGCAACATGCCGCATTTGCAAAAGGCAGTATTTGAGGTGCACCTACATATGGCGCTTCCCTTGGCAGTCGCGCCAATTGGGAATGAACTCAGCGCCATGCCTGTCCCAACTGATATCAGCAAATGGGAGCAGTCTCAATCAGTGGTCTCGATCTCCGTACGCGGTTTTGATCGTAAGCCGGCCGATCTTCAAAGCTTGGTGGCATGGCCGGCACGGCTCAGGCACTTTACATTTGAGCAACCACATTATAACCATCACAGGACGCTGACGATCCCCGCGGGCAGCCAATGGCAATGGGCTCTTTCGAACCTGCTTCCTCTGCTCTCCTGCCAGAGCGCGTCACTGGAGACTCTCCAGGTGGGAAAACTCCCCAAACCTGGCCTGGAGGGGGTTAATCTTTCGGGGCTCCCCCACCTGAAAACGCTACGCGTGGCTCACGGAACCACGGAAGCCAGGCCTGGTGCCATAGCCCTCATGGCGCCATATATTCGCGAGTTCTCGTGGCTGTTCAAGGAGAACGGCCAGCATTGGGGTACGCCGTACATGAACCATCATGGGCACGTGGCACTTGGACGACGCGGAAGAGCAGTTCTTGCGTGAGCTTGCCACCGTCGCCGGGTGGACCCGGACGCCCCTCGCCAGAATAAACGTGCCGTTCTTTCCGGACCCAAATGCGTGCAAATGCGAACCTTGGACGCCTGGCACTTGCTGGCCCGTCGTATATCCTTGGGATTGCCATGCACTGCGTACAGTCTGAGCTCCGGGATGCAGGCATATAAATGATAAGTCGTCGGTCTCAACTTGAATCATAAGTCTGGCACACTGGTACCGATGGCCCGAAACGTTGGATGCCAGCGGGTGGACATAAAACCGGACGGTCACAGCATGAAAGCAACCTGACAAACGGCCCGAAACTGCTTCTGGTTGCCAAGAAAATAGGTACTCTGCTAACAGTTCTATCGGGCAGTTTCATCGGGTTTGGCCAATATTCAACACCCAGGGCAGGTGTCTGAGTATCAAAGGACCTCGGGAGATACCGAGGCGAGTGGCTTTGAGAAGGCTTCAATGTTGAAGGACACATTCTTCAACGGCATGTTCCACAGTAACACAGGAACGTGCTTGAATGCAATCAAAGCGCTCAAAGCGCCTGACTCTTGTAGAACAATACTATATACCAGGCTGTTTTGACATGCAATGCGAGGGGTTAACCACCGCATGTTTACAGACCTTTATTGTTGGCAGAGCTTTCGTGCCCCACCCGTCGCCTGCCCCACCTGCCAACTTGCCTTTGCCCTACCGGCAGAAAATGTGAAGCGCCTCGATTCACTCACAACACCACAAAGTCAACTCGCGCGATCTCGTATCATAGAGCTGACATGGAAATTTCTATGAACGACATTCCGTTGTGGCAAGGCCCCAGCATACCCGAAGATACAGCTATGGTTCCCGCACTGACTCTGGACAGCCTCGGCATCGAGAAATCGGTGCTCGCGATATTCCGAAAGGAATTGTCCAAGAACATCGACACTCGCGCCCGAGTCGCAAGGTTTGCTCACCTGCATCGCTTCTTCATCGTTTTTGATAGCGATCGCGGTCGCTACCCGACGGGCATAGTCATTGCCGCGGAAACCGTGGCCCAGCACTGGGCCCAAATGGCCGCACAGAAAGAATCATACAGTGGCACGCTCATAGTGGTATCGCCTGACAAGGGCTGCCCGTTGTGGTGTCAAGACGGACTGAGGACGGCGTTTATCGGCCAAGGCTGCTGGAAAGAATTTTCGTTTCCTGCATCCTTCCCCCGAACCGCCGTTCGAGAAGGAAAACTCGGGGAAGAGGACTCAAACCTAACCCAGTTCGTCGCAAACAAGATCTTCGAGACCGCGTATCTGGGTGGGGATCCCAAGAAGAAGGACGTTCTGAAGAAACACACCGTCGTCGTCGCAGTCCTGCCCGAGGATATTATTGACGGCGTGCTCGACGAGTTCGAGCTGCACAGAGATCAAGTGCCACTCCCCCGGAGCGAGATCCAAGATTCGTGAAAAGAGGCACACCCGGAAGGAGACGAGACTGTAATCACTGATAATGATTGCTTCGTTTTGAAACCCGGATCTTGGCGGCCCGGATAGGATTCTTTGCTTTCCGCCCTGGAGCAGCGAAAGGAAATGGACGACGGCGAATTCCTCAAGTGCGTCTTGTTGGTCAGCCCAGCCATCCGTTTCCCACCGGTCCTCAAAGATTGCACGATACTGTACGTCACGATGAGATCACATCCCGCCGCAGGGTTTTTTCTCGAAGACGGCATATTGCTGCATACCCAAGAAGTGTGGACGAGCGGGGAGAGACGTGGAATCTGCGGCCTTGGCCAACCACTGGGCGGTCAGGCGGTGCTTGTCGTGCTGGACGACGACGAGACAGCCAGTAACAGGATTACGTCCAGTGTCACACATCAGGGAATCCAAGAGTTTCCTCATGAGACTCTTCTGTGCCACATGAGTCAGCATGAGGCTGTCAAATAAAATCACCGTCCGTTGCTAGCTTGGCCTCCCGGCATTATTACCATGACGGCGCTCCATCAGCTTGAGCAACTGGGCTTTGTTAAGCTCAACGCTCGCTCGACAAACCCTCTGCGAAACGCGGACTAGAATATTGAGGACTTGTACAAGTTCCCCCCGCATACGACGCAGTTGGGCCACTGCGTCGCTCGATTCATCCTGACTGGCGCCGCGAAGACTAGAGCGGAGGCCCGCCTACTTGTCGCAGCGAGCAATACGAACAGCATGGCTATCAAGGTCAATCTCATTGCGGTGATCGCCATGCGCCAGATTGGCGAGTCGACCCTAGTTGTCCCGCAGGCCGGCTCGTATCCACCCATGGAGGACTGCATGCAACTCTGCTCGCAGCATCGCTGCAAACTTGAGAGACAGGGTCTCATCTGGCTCGCACTCGGCATCTGGACACAGGTGAAGCGCGAAACCATGCCCGGCTGCCCAAATAACATCAGAATCGGTGGACTCTCCGTCTCTAAATGCAGGGCCGGAGCACTGTTGCAGGTGTTAAAAAGGCTTCATAAAGCTATCGACGACGATGCGGAGAGTATTCCCCCTTACTTGTTTCAGCACCCATTGACGGAAGAAGACGGCATCGAGATCGAGACCAGTATGATGGAGGCGTGGCTTCACAACCTCGTCGTGCTGCCCACCCATACAAACGAGGTTCTGACTTCGTTCAACGACTTCTATTCCACCGTACCCTTCAGTCACCCTGCACGAACTACAGACTGGCCTACGGAGGTGCGATCGAGGCCGGGCCTTTGCGTGGCCATTCACTTTGGCCTGTACATGCGCAAAGAAGATGGCCGTATTTTGCGTTCTGGGGACGTGACGGTGATGTCAGTCACCGCGCTCAATAAGGCCCTGGATAGATTGTTTCCAGGCGAAACAGATATCGACTCTGTGTTGGCAAGCCGGTTTCGGTTTGGGATTAGTCGGTGATCGGCGACATCAGTGATTTCGGCGATCTCGCTCTATAGCAAATACAATTTTCCTCGGGTCCTCTAATTCCTCAGTATCGGTGATATGTGCGCGGTTCCAGTGACTCTAAGCCCTCTTAGATTTTTTGTGAATGTATTGATGTTCGGCCGTGGGCGGAGAGTGGAAGCGTTCAAGCTGCGCTAGCCATGCTAACGGGTGCCCGAGAGCAACCTGGGAAGCCAAATAGCAGTTCACTGAGATCGAGGTAACCGATGATGACTGTTCACATGCGACAACGCAGTCCGTCAGCGCTGAGCAATAGGAACAGTTTATGTACGAAACAATGGAATGGTATGATTCACCCATGCAGATCCGACAAGGTTGATAAGGAAGCCCTCATACTAATTCGCAATTCCACTCCACCAGATTGCTTGGTTCAGACCTTCAGTTGCACCCTCGTTGACTACGACAGCAGTTTTGCAGCCAAACAATCGAGTTACATACACGCCCGCTTCTGCGTAGCGTAGCAGTGCGTTTATTCTATCAGTGCTGCAGTTTCTCAGTACTAACAGCCTGTACGGTTGCAATCATGCCTCGACAGGATACGCCAGAGTTGGAGGCTGAGGCCGGCCCTGTCATCCCGCACCACCATGAGGATGCCGCTTCCGTCTCTGCGCCTGCAAAGATGAAGGAAAAGAAAAAGAAGAAGGGCAAGCAGGTAGCCATCACGGCCGATGATGAGCAATCCAGCTCTGATGAGCCCGCCCATCCAGTTGTTACTGTCAAGGATGCGACTACAGAGGCTACGGATACGGACACCGCTATGGCCAAGATGCCCGAGAAAACAGTAAGTGCTTTCTTCTTTCACTAATAACAGCTTTCTAATTCGTCAATTTACAGGCAGTTGGCGACATCCCAGGAGGAGAACAAGTGCATGGATGTTGTTCCCGATGGCGGGGAAAGTGAACTCGAGCTCATGCGTCGATGGGATATCAAGGAGCCGGAGGGATACGCTGATCTGCCACCAATTTTTAGCTCTGCGGACCTGGAGCTGGACGATACTGAGGCCTGGAGGCGGATCCATCGCCGCTAACCGTCCTGGAAGTGTGATTAGGTTAGGAGTGCAAAATACAAGCCCTTAGACCTGGGCTTGCCGGAAAGACTCGAGGGGACGCCATCGACACCCAAGTCGAGATAAAGAAGCGCCAACAGCGTTCGGGAAGGGGGACGTTGCCTGACGGTGTTTTCGCTCCAGGAAATGGAAGGTCATCATCGTGCTAAAAGATCACTTCCACTGTGCCGCAGCCACTGAAATGACAAGAACTCATCAGCGGCGAAACATTCTGGGGATGGCAACAGCCCTCGACGCGACCGAGCACCTAGTAGCTCCCAGTAATGGGGATAATTCCCTCTCGGCAAGCACAAATGCAACATCAAAATGCCTCGTCTCCGAGGCGATGAAATTCTGCTGCTGGAACTTCGGTTGCGCTGCTGAAGCCATCACGTCTCATAATAGCTCTCGCCAAAACAAAAATTCCCGATGAATGACTGGGGTAGCTGTGGGCTCCCTCGGCAGGTAGACGAGCAATATCGGGGTCCTTGGCTCCACGGGTTATGGATGCGCCTTCTTCATCGCGCGGTGGCCAGAGCAGTCCCAACCCACACACCGCATTCCGCCATCCCAAACTCCGTCCGCGGGGTGGAGGCGATATGATTAGAAAAAAAGCTTTGTGGCATCGCGGTTGCCGATAGATGAAGCCGACAACCCGGTTAGCAGTATTGCTGCTCCTCTTGGCCGACGCAACAGTGCCACTCGCGACTGCCGAATGACACCCGTTCATAGCAAAGAGCTACCGCATAGGATCGACAGTCACACAAGACCGAAAGTTCCCATGCCCGCCGCCTGTCCCTGTCCCTGACGGGCAAAGTGTCATCCCGCGCCCAAGCATATATTTTCCGAGTTGGTAAAGCTTCAGTCACGACAATATCCGGGTTCGCATTCTCCAGCCGCTTATCTCGCGCCGCTGAGTGGCCAGGCCCAGACGAGGCCGAAGCATCGGCCAATGGAGGTGTGCAGATACGGGCATGTTGTTTGCCTAGCACCATTTACCCGCTGCGCGATATACCCGCTACCTCGACACTGGAGCCCGGTTCTGTGATGATGATCCCACGATGTTGCTATTTGCGTCTCGCCGCAGGCCGGGGGAGGGCAGTCGATATTGCGTTTCTGGGCCAGGAAAGCTTACTCGAGGACGCTAGGTGCCCTCCGGGTTGCTCGGCGATGGAACGTCCTGGCCACCGGGTCTAGACTGGACCCGCAATGAGACGGCGCTCCCCCTGTCACTGCTGGGGAGGTGTGAGGTCACCACGCGATGCTCCAAATGGCAACGCCCTCAGGCCCTGGGGGCCGACCAGCCATCAGCGCCCATCAGCTCACCCTTCTCGCACACTACCCACCGCCCGCCGCACGCACATGTCGAGCCCGCCCGTCTTCTTGTGGATGGCCGCACGCTTTTAGCCTCGACATCGCAACATAGACGGTTGTTTAGCCAGTTGCCCCAAACCCGCACCACTGCCACAATATGTCAGCCGTTAAGGTCGGTAGGTGTCACACGAGAAAGGTACGGGTGTTGCGTCCGTCCCAGGTGCAACACTCCCCAGTCTGCCTTCCCCGGCTGCCGGACCGGACATGGGTCAGGAGACATATGGATGATTTCGCCATTTGCATCTCGATATCGCCTCGATAGTATCGTGGCTTGTCACGACCAATCCCAGCCCAATCTCGCGTGCCGTTCCCTGCCTGGGAATAGCCTTGGTTGTGTGTGCTGCCCGACCACGATCCTTCTCGGGACGAGCAGCAGCACAGCAGCATGGAAGCACGATAAATAGCTACCCCTCGCCGCGTTCTGGGCATTCTATTCCTCTCTGCCAAGCTCCACGATATCCAGGTTTCTAGAACACAGCATCACTCGTGAGCTCTCATACATCACTCAGTCAACATGGCTCGGTTTGCCCTCTTCGCATTGGCCACGGTCGCTGCCCTCGTCAACACCAGCGTCGGCTACGGCTTCAAGACACCCTGCCCCGTGGACAAAGACATCTGCGGATGGGCTCTGCAGTCCAACTATGGTGAGCACATGCCTTCCTCTTTCCCATCCAAGATTCAAGTCACTGACAAACACCAGGCTACGACAACGAGTACCTCTCAACGGCAGCATCTGACGCCAACCAGGACGTAAACCAAGGTACCATCGTCTTCGACAGCATCTACAACTGCTACCCCAACGGCGAAGTGGTATGGAGTGTGTGGTGTGGCGGCGGCGGCACGTGCGACAAGCAGGCCAGCGCGAGCACCCACGCCCTGTGCAAGGGAGAGCCCGTCGAGACGGGCCGCCAGCCGCCACAGTACGGCGAGGAGGAGCCGTACGAGGGCGGAGAGGAGGAGCCGTACTACCCGCCTGATGAGGAGTGGTATCCATGAAGGGGAGAGAGAAGTTCGGGGAGGATTTGGGTTCGGGGTGTGGATTGGGTTAAGCCATGGGTTGTGTGTGTAATTCTAATATTCAAGGGATGCCACCTATCATAAAGAACTATTTACTGGTAATTTTCAATTTTCAAAGAGGCCGCTGTGGAATGCATGCAGGCCTCCAACAAAAATAACCCGTGAGATGCATGTCGGGCAAAAGCTGAAAGGGCGGTGAGAGGCGACAACCCCCCTTCTTCCACGATAAGGGATTTACCAACCCGGACGGTTCTGACATTGTGAAAGCGGGAATCCGGGGAAGATAGTTGATTATCTGTCACATTGGAGGAAACATTGGAAGCGGAACAATTTGGTACATAACCTACTTACTTCTCCCTAGCACACGAAACGAAATGAAACGATGGTCAAAATGGTTGGATGATTGTCGAGAAGCCCGTTGCCATGGAAACCAGGGGGTTCCCCAAACCCCTGACACAAACACCAAGTGACGTATCGATCAATGGCGACACGATGGCTTGGGAGTATATCTGCAAAGCACATCATAAACGGTAGCTTGGAATGTCCCCAAGTGGTGACATGAATCACGGCAGAGTCGAGTATCTTGGCAGGGATAACAACTATCCTACAGCAGCAATCGTAGCTTCTATACAAATCCTAAGAGGTGGGTGACCCATCCTCCTCCCACTAACCCAATTCAGCGCCCAGACCCGCTTCAGCCCAATATCTATGTACCTTTTAAAAGTTGACCTGAGGTCCACGTTCAAAGTCTTCCCTGTCCACCCAGGGCTTGTATTGGACAAGTCGTATACCCAGAGGCCTAATATCAGACCTGATGCTAGCCAGCCTGTCTCAAGAGTAAACTTCTGGCCAGTACTCTTCACGTTTCTGGTTTTCCTCTTCTTCCTCTTCTTCCATTTCACTCTCTTCATCCTCTCCTTCTCCTCCTTCCTGTTCTTCCTCTCCGGTGACATTTTGTGGCACCCAACGCCACAAGCCAGCCCTGGCGGGATCAAAATGGGCAAATATCATATCTAGGGGCGAGCCAGAAGCGGCGGCGGCGGCGGCAAGAGCGCGCACCCAAGCTTCCTCCTCGTCACCAAAGTCGAAGAGGTTGACTCGTGCAAGGTACTCCTTTGTGAACCACCAATGAAACTCGCGAATGCGGGGGGCCGCGAGAATGCCGAGAACCTCGGCGGCGTTGCAGCCGGTTGCCCAACGAGAGAGGTGTAATGACTCTAGATTGTCAAATCCGGTCAAATCGAAACCGGAGAGGCTCCGACCCCTCATGTTCCCCAAGCCAATATATCGAAGAGTTTCCTTGTGGACAGATAAGATGGGAATCATCGCGGAGAGCTTCCAAGGTACCATCGTCCCGGACTCCCCTGCGTCTAGCTCGAAACGCTCAAGCTGAGTCGGCCACTTCAGAAGGTATTTGATATCTGTGATGGCACTTTTAAGTTTGAGGAGCTGTATCTTTGTGACCGGTGATGATCGCTCCTATCAAGCAGTGTAAGTGGTTAGCTATATCCCTGACTGATCTACTGCGTCTCGTACTGTGAGTATAGTTTGGCAACTCACCTTGAGGACGGTCTGCAACGGCGCACCAGTCGAAGGCAAGACACCCTCCAGAACAAGGGTCTTGATATTGCTTGTTAACCTGTAAAGGCTGTTGCAAATTATAGGAATACAGAAGCCTGAGGTATCATTGCGCATGATATTATCCGAGCTCCAGGCAGTCTCGCCCACACACCGTATCTTGCGTAGATGTGGCATGTTTCGTACAGCAGCGCGAGTGGTCTCCCAAGTTTCCTCCCCAGCCCCTCTGAAATACCCCCCAATTTTGAGCGGTGTCGTTTGCCCCAACCAGGTGGCGAAGTCCTCTGCGATGAAAAACGGGAGTGTCGGATTGGTTTGATGTCCGTGAAAGAAATCTCGAGAGTTCCACAATGTTGCCGAAGTGAAAAATTCTGGGAAAAGCTTCGATGGAGCAGATCCCTGGATGGCAGTGAGTGCAGGCGCCCGTGCCAATTTCTGACCCAGTTAACATGAACGGAACCGATCGGGACGAATATATGAATGTAGATGATCGGCATGATCCGGTCATGAAAAGGACGACAAACTAACGCTAGAGTCCTCACTTCTCGGAAAAGACCCAAGTACCGACGGTCGCCATGCACTTCGGCGAATCTGTGAAGCATTGAGCATACGAGTCCGAATATCTGGTTGATCAATTCGTTGGGCAGATCAAGGATGTTGGTTCCTTTGCGCGAAGCGGACTGAATGCTCGCTCCGGTCATAGCTATCAAAGCCATGGTGGTTGTAGGCTGAGCGTCCCCGCCAAGTTCTGCGACAGGTGTTAGCTATGTTTCTTTTCTCCCTAGAAAAAGTTGCAAGGCCTAGATTGAAAACTTACGATCCAAGATCGCTTGCTGTGGCGACATCTTTCCGAAGGGCGGGCACCGCGAAACGAGTCTGCAACTTGCAAGAGGGTAGATTGGAGTGGCAGGATTGGAGTTTGGAGGACGGGAGTTTTTGGAATAATGAGAGGCAGTGCGAAAAGTGTGAAGGCGCAACATGGGATGAAAAGAGTCTCAATGTTATCTCGCTCAACACTACGCCCCGGATTGCGCCCCACCGAATAAAACAAAGCCCCTGAGCACCGCCGTCACAGAACGTACACTGGCCCTGAGAAAAACCTGCATTGCTATCTTGATGCTCGTTTAAGTAAGACGCCGTTGCTGTGTACTGACAACCAGAACCTCCCATGCGGATATATCTCCCTCTCACAAACAATGCGGACAAAGAACAAAGGAAACTCGTAAGTCGTCATTATAAGTCCGCCGTTTACCACGCCCGAACGCACCGGGACGCTTCCGATCCATGACTCCAGATATTAAGCCCGATGCATATCTCCATTATCCAACGAGAGTCCAACCAAATTATCGTGTCCTCCCATTCCCTCCCAAACAACTTCAAGTCAGAGTAGCCAGCATAGCCCTCATCAAACTCGGGGGCGGACCTATCGATGGCGCAAGTCAGCCAAAGTTCTCTTCTCGTCCTCGGCACTCCGATAGGCCAGGGAAAGTAATCCCACCTTTACCGATGCCTCGGCACGCTAATAGACATCCTACCTTTTCTGTCCTTCTCAATCCTGAGTCCCCTCGTCGGCTCCTCGACGCGCTCTATCTCTTCCTCGTACAGCACCAGCTCGCCGGTTGACAGCCGCTCGGCTCTCACGACGTCCCGGCTCGCGTGACGGGCGTGACGGCTGTGGCGGCTTCGTGAGCGATGGGGGGCCACGACGATCTCTCCAGGGTGCGGGCGATGGGACATCACGACCATCTCTCCTGCGTGCGCGCGGTGGGCGTCGACGATAACGGGTGTCACAGTGTCATAGGATGAGGCAGTGTCGTATGACGTTGTGGTATCGTACGACGATGTGCTGGTCGTGTAGGTGCGGGCAGGTGATACGTTGCGGACAATGGCGGGGGTTTCCACAAACTGGACCGTGGGAGCGGCCGGCGGGGCCGGCGGAGCTGCCACAACTAAAGTCTCAGATGCGTAGTGGTGAGAAGACGGGGCAACGTCAATAATCTCGGTGCGGCGCTCTTCGATGGTGTCCCCAGCGCTAGAACGCGCCTCTAGGATCTCCAGTTCGCCTACGAGTGTGTGAGCATTGCACCTTTGTCACAAGAGGGGGAAGGGACGAATATACCTTTCTTGTACTCGCTGGACAGCTTGAGCAAATCGTCGATATTTTGCTGCCCCAGGGCCTTCTGGATGATAATCGTATTGCCCTACAGCACGTTAGCGATGCCAAGAAAGTGATCTGGCAGATGCTTACCTCCTCAACGAACGGATAGCCGAACTCGATGAGCGCTCTTTTGGAGATCAGGCGAGCGGGAATGCGCGTCTTGCCCTTCTTGGGATACTCACTCCTGGCGGTGACGGTGGTCCCGCCGCTTGTGCTCGAACTGCTGGTGCTGGAAGATCTCGAGCTGCGGCGTGTGGTCCGTGACGACCGGCTCCGCGACCGGCGCCGACGAGTGCGCACCATCTCCTTCTCGCGGACGACTTCTGGCAGACGGAAATCGTCGTCACCGAACCGATGCGGGTCTGCCACTTGGATGTCTTCGTACTCTCTTTCGACATATCGCCTCGGAGGGGGCAGAGCCTTGTGACGCGGTAATGGGATATCCATGTAGGGCGGCGCGCGATAGTCGCCTCCCCTAATTGGGGGGCTTATATCGCGGTCGAAATGGCGGATCGGTCTGCGGTCAAATGTATCCAGGCTCGACTGCCGTCTCACGGGCGCGCCTGGGCGCCTTCGCGGTGGCGACGGGCTGCGGACCCGTTCTCTCTCTCTCTGGATAAACACTCTGCGGCTGACCTCGCTCTCGGGCGACGGGCCTCGGCGACGCTCGACCCGTGGCTCATCATCGTAAACGGTTCGGCGCTCGCGGAGGACAACATCGTCCTCTTCGTACTTGCGGTAGCGCCGTTCCGAGGCATCTCGGCCGCCACGGGCGTAGACGTGGTCAGCCTCCCTCTCGAATCTGTCGCGGACGTCGACGTAGCCGTCGCGATCACGCCCCTGGCCGCGATCTTGCTCCTGGAAGAAGCGGTCGCGGTCCCAGCGATCGCCGCGGTCGCCGCGCTCGGGACGGCTCAGTTCCGCAACAGGCGCCCGAAAGGCCATGACGTCGGTGACAAGGCTGGCTCAGGAGTGGGGTGTGAGTGGGCGGCAGTTCAGAGTGAGAAATTGATGAGGCGAAAAAGGGTGTTCCGTCGGAAAAGATTTTGGTGTGAAGATTTGCCTGGGCTGGTTCGAGTAATTTCGACTAAGGGTGGTGGGAACAGCGGGTGTCGAGGGAGGACCCAAGATCTCGACAGGGAGCCCCGCGTCCAAGATATTGGTCCGATGACGACAGTCGAGCCACTCAAACAGCAGGGGTGTTTGTGCCGTCCACTTGAGAGGGAGCCAAGCACAGCCCCGAGCCACTCACGACACACCAACTGAGATGCCCCACTTGGGATTCTCTTGCCTTCTGTGATTGATACGATGCTGAGTCCGCGGTCCGGGTGAAAGGCCTGGGGGGTAGAAGGGGTTTGGGCGCTCGATTGCCTCGTCCTGATGTGTGAATCTCGTCGAGTCAACTGATGGGTTTGGTGTCAGTTGGCTGCCTGACCGCAAGATGGCAGCACACTGACCACAGGCTGCCTGATTGCACCGCCGCTGTTTTCGTCCACCGCGTCGAAATGGCAGCAACACTTTGGGCAAGGCATAGCGACCTAGCAGAGCCTCGCCATTTTATCATTCTGGGCAAAGGCGCAATCAATCCGGTGTTGCGACGATTTTTTCGGACGCCGTCGAGCCGACGCAGAGCTTGGACGCGAAGTTTCTCCACCACGCAATCGCCTAATAGTACATGTTAGTGAGGCCCGCACAGTAGCCCGTCCTCCCTAACAGCCTTTAGCATGCAGATTGAGTGCCTTGTGCCTCGGAGTAGCGTCGCACCACTGCACGCTCCCAGTCGAAGTTCCGCCTCGTCGAAACCATATTGATCCTCCAGGGTCTTTTGTTGCGGCTACCAGCTCACAAACAGCCCCCCTTCCCTGCTTGTCGTTGCGGCAGTTGCCAGCCACCGGCTCGGTAGGGTTGCTCTCGGGCCTCGTCCGGCTGATCTCCAGCTCAGGTTTTCTCAAGCTTCCGCGTTGGGCCAGGTCTCCGTCTCCCTCGTGCGCCTAATGTTCCACTAGCTGCCCAGCCCAGGTTCCGGCAAGATTGGGCATCGTGTTCGTCCGGGAAGGGATGGCGATTTGATGATTCTCTTCGGCTGCAGAAAGACTCGCACAGCCCCAGCTTTTCGTGGGAAGGTCTCGGAAGGTCCTCCGATAGCCTCACACGCACAATGACGTCGGTGCTCTCAAAGGGTAAACGACGGCTGTTGAGGCCCAACCCCGGCACTGCCCAGCCACCGTTGCAGTTCCAATTGCCCAACCACAGATCGTTGCTGAGCGGTGTGGAGCAAGCGCAGTGACGCCGCAGCCCGGCGTCCCGCACTTCGGCGAGAGGTCGAGACCTGAGCTAACGTGGTGGCTTCAAGTTCGAATTCCACCCACAAAATACCAAAGGATGCTTGATTAATTTAGATCGCGGTTCGGTCCCTGCCGCACTCCGTATTCCAACGAGCTGGTTCGGGCACTGGAGTTAAGCCTCGGACCTGGCCAACTCACGCCTCGACCTGCCTCAGCCACGCCGTTGCACTCACACTTTGCAATCTAGCAAACGTAAATCTTTATAGTAAATTGTAGAAATATGGTACTAGCCGAGTTACCATGGTTTTATCTACTTCTCCAAAGTATCGCACCGAACTTTTCCGGATTTGGCGAACGCTCGAGTCAAACCACCGCTTGCCATTTTGACCCCTTTTCCGAGGAAAACAAAACTCCGGTTATATGGTGCAACCCAAAACATGCGAAATGCCCACTCATACAAAACGAAAACATCCAACTCGTTGGAGAATTATGCGGTAGCGGCTGCTACTGGCGCCGCCTCCCCACTTTGTGCCTCCGGCTGCTCAAGCAGACCGAGGTGGAAGCTCCGGATGATAGAGTCGGCATCGTCGATTGCGATCGGCCTTACGTCGGCAAGCGCCTTGATCTTGGCCGTCACCTCCTTGAGTTGGTCATCGGTCATGCTGAGGCCCAACTGGGCCGCGCGGGTCTTGACAGCGTTCCAGCCGGTAAGACGGGAAGCGAAGTGGACGTAGCGTGTCAGGCCGAAGTCTGCGGGGTTGAGGATCTCGTATGTGCTGGGGTTGTTGAGGATCGCCTTGGCGTGGATGCCGGCCTTGTGGGTAAAGGCACAGAACCCAGTGATGGGGTTGTTGAAGGGGGTGTTGACCTCCACGGCCTCGGCTACCATATCCTCAATCTGCTTGGATTAGCCATGTACCAGAATGTTGGGCTGACAAACGTACCTCCTTGAGCATGTGCAGCTTGTACTTGCTCTTCACATACTCGGGCGAGGTCACCACCATGCGGGCGAGCAAGCCTCCAAGGGGCGTGATGCCGTTGCGCTCACCAACTGTGCGTGCATTAGTTCATGTCTGACAAGTCGAGAAGGGAAATACCTACTTCCAAGAACGCTGGTGTCGATGTGGGTTGCGCCGGCCTCCAGGGCGCAGTACGCGTTGGCGATGCTGCAGCCAGTGTCGTTGTGGAAATGTGTCTCAATATCGCAGGCTATTTCGCGTCAGCTAAGGCATCGTCAAAAAAGGCACAAAACTTACAGACAACACCCCTCAATGTGCGAACAAGCTGGAAATTCGAGTTAGCGGTTATCTCCTAAACCCCAAGATTCCCAGTTCAACCACATACATCGTAGACTTGGCGGGGAGAGGCGCAGCCAACAGTGTCGGCAATACCGACGCGGTTGACACCGACCTTGTCCACGGCCCGGTACAGGGACAAAAGATCGACGAGGTCGGAACGGAACGAGTCCTCGCTCGAGACTGCGAATGTCAGCAGGAGTTTTCTGCCGAACCAGAGTTGCACTCACATCGAACCTCAAGGCCCTTGGACTTGATGTACTCGATAACCTCGATCGCGGTCTTCTCAATGTAGGCCATGTCCTTGCCATGGCTGTGCTCGCGGAGGAAGCTTGATGTGCCAATGACAACATCCAACCCGTCTACACCAGTCTCAACCGCCAGCTTGGCATCGCGCATGTCGCAGCGGATATCTAGGGATGTTAGTCGCGTCGATTTGGCATCGGTAAAACGACTCACGGGTCAGAATCTTGGCCTGTTGCACACGTTAGCTTCGAGCCCCCAAGATCCCAGGAAAAGAAACGCACCTTGAGGCCGAGCTTGCAGATAGCCTCGCAGTCCTTGCGAGACTGCTCCGACGCGGCGGGCGACGTCAACTCAATGTAGTCAACTCCGAACTCGTCGAGAGCTGTCGGGGCGCCGTGTTAGTGACAGGGGCTCAACAGGAGCGGGGCATCGTCAAGCATACCCTTGGCACTAGGGGCAGAAGCGAGGTCAGCAAAATCCTGGGGATGCAAAGCCGGGGTCGGCGCGGGGCACTAACATCTTGATCTTAGTCTCGGTGTCGAAGTAGGCGTTTGCGAACTGCTCGCCCTCTGCTCGGCTGTCAGCACGCGACCTCGGATGAAAGCGCAGCGAGTGCACACGCACCGCGAAGCGTCGACTCAATGATCTTGAAGCTGTCGACATTGGAGAGGAAGTCGCCCACGGGCTGGTAGGGGTTCGACCGGAAGTTGGCCTGGACACGCAATCAGCCAAAGTTTCCCTCGAGACAGCGCCCAACTAACATTGCCGTTGCCTTGGTGCTTGCCGTTGGTAGCGGCCGCGCCGTTCGCGCCGTTCGCGCTGTCGGTTCCGCACATTCTGACTGAGGTTCTGGTGAGGGGGACGGGGTTCGTCAATGGCAGGGAGGTTGTCAATGGCAAGCAAGAGGTCAATTGTACGGCTGTTGAGAGAGTTCAAGATGCTAGGAAATTATGGAAAGTTGGCGGCCCGATGTCGCTGAAATACTTTAGTTCGCAGCACGTCGTCCAGTGATGAGTCAAGCAGAGTTTTCAGTGCAGTTACGACCCCGCAGTGGCACAAAACACTGGCGGGGTGAAAAGATGCCCACACCGCCTCGGATTGGGGCTTCTGATTGGCCGACTCGGCCAGAAGGGGCACTGGCAGTACTTTACACGTCACACGCATCGCGGTCCCCGGATTCCGTCCATCTTTACCAGCCGTTCTGGGATCCAAGATGACTAGCCGACCTATTAGCAGGCTCTTATATCTTCCGCTTGAGCGTTCCAAGGAAATAAGTCGGCCTGTGGGTTTCCAACTATCTCCGAGGAGGCTTAGACATGCGGCTTGTGCTCGGCGTTGCCTCTCACCTGGATGAGCAGCTCCACCATGGTCAGGGTCTGGCGTCCCGAACTGACAAAAACGGTGCCATAGGTATCTAGTGATAATAAGTAGTATTCGCACCGGCTCGCGTCGAGCTATATGCCCATTTCTCACATCGGCGACATTCAAGCTTCCGATTCCGGTTGTCCTCGACGGAGAATGGGTAGGATCCATGCAATCGGTCGCCTCCGCCGTTGGCACGCGCAAGTAGCCGATCAACGGATCCCCCACTTTGTGGTGTGCACAACTGGAGCGCAACTGGGAATCTGGGGCACCATAAGCCCGGGAAGGGAGAAAACAAATCGTCCCGATGTTACTCTGGTGCATTGTCATGGGCCCCTTTCACTGATCTGGACTACTATGGCCATGCAATGGGGGAGATGCCAGCTCATCCTGGACGACTCCTTGGGCCGAGGCTCAACCGATCGATGCGGCTCGATCAATGCAGCTACCGTCCTCCAGCACCTCGGATGGACCGTTGAATGGCCTGATCACTGTTCCTCAACGGCGCCCGTGCATCACCGGGTCAATTCCGTACACTACTTAGCAGGAGCGGCCCCCATTTTCAAGATACACAACTATCCCTTTGGCAGCACCATAAATAGAAAGCTCGAGACACCCAGGCTCCAGCACTCAAGTGGCGAGGATCCCCAACCCATCCAGGACCAACCAAGCAGAACCCCGCTACGCCAGCAGCGATACGCCGCCCCTATCCACAATGTGCATCGTTCTCCTCACAACATCGCATCCCAAGTATGCACTCATCGCGATCGATAACCGCGATGAATACATTCTCCGCCCCACAAGCAAACCCCACTGGTGGACAACGCAAGCAGAATCCTCATCGCTATCCAAGCCGGTCGAGGTCGAAGTGCTCTCCAGCCGGGATCTCCAGAGAGCCGAACACGGGACATGGCTTGGCATCACAAAAGGGGGCAACTTTGCTGTGCTGACCAACTACCGCGAGACCGACACTCACGATATGGCGAACCCTGTGCACGGCAAACGGAGCCGGGGAGGAATCGTGACAGCCTGGCTGGCTGCGGACCCCGAGGAGCCCACCGAGTCGTTTACGCGGCGGATGGTTGAGAGCGGCGACGTCAAGGGTGTTGGTGGCTTCTCGCTCATCTGTGGGAAGCTCCGCAAGGCAAAGGGAAGCCGGGAGCTCGAGCCGCTAGCGATCCTCTCGAATCGTCACAACCACAAGGACCACATTCCCTGGATTTGCGACAAGCGCGGGAGCGTCTACGGCCTCAGCAACGCCACGTATGTCAGGGACGTTGACGACGAGCCGCTGTGGCCAAAGATTCAGAAAGGGTCCGACGCGCTCGCCCAGACCATCTCGGATGCCATCGAACGCGACCTCAGCGAGGAGGCGTTATGTGATGATCTATTCAAGATTCTAGATAAGGACGATTTCCCGGCTAATCACGGCATGGACCTCGAAGAGGGAATTCCTCTGCTGAAGCACTCTATCTTCGTTCCGGCGTTTGGTGGCCAGCAGCATCAACGAGAGATGGAGGAGGCGAGGCTGAGTGGTAGGCCAGAGCTGACCGAGAATGGGCCAGCGGGGGAGGAGCTCGCAGGACAGCCAGACACGAGCTTCACTGGATTTCAGACCGGCCTCTACGGGACGCAGCGCCAAACTCTAGTGCTTGTCGACTGGGAGGGAAATGTCTCTTACACGGAGCGTTCGCTCTGGGATTCCAACGGCAACGCGATCCTGAGGGGGGCTGGAGATGTGAAGTTCAACTTCAGGATCGATGGCTGGGAACTGGAAGAGGTATCAGATGTCGGGACGGGCCTGTATTGGACGTAATAGATGGCAACATACTCTTCCTGGCGCTTCAGTCGGGGGATCTCTCGGGCAGGTCTGGAAATACCCTTGAAGGGTGCAGCGTTGGATAGCACCCTTCTTCGAGTAGATAGCATCTAAGCACCATCGATGGGCACATGCGAAAGCACCAAGCCCTTTTGCATGCAATGGCTGCTTTGCGTGAGACGTAGATAGTGCCCGATGTCAAAGATTTGCTGCTGTTTTCATCCCATGTACACAACAGAGTCAGCCGGGAAACTGCACCCTTCGCGCTCTTTCCCACCTGATTTCCTGCCTGCTTTTCCAGAACATTTCCAGCCCCGCGGCAAATCCTTCATTCAAGAAAGAAGACGAGGGAGTCCGCTGCGGTTTCCGCCTCGTCCTTTGCATCACTGTCGCTTGCCCTGTCCTCCGCGAAGCAGTTTGCTTCACCTGGTCAGCAGCCCAGCGCGTCCTTGCCATCGCGTCCTCGGCCTCTCCACCAAGGTAAGTGCATTACCTCCGATAACCGTTCGAGCCGGGTCGCAGCGCCGGGTTTCACCGTCACCTCCCACGGCTGTCATTGCAACAAACGACCCATACAGACAACCGCGTCTCTAACCTCCCCGTCAACAAACGGATCTGTGCTAATCCGCCATGAGCAGTATTACTCAGTCGCCTCCCAAGAACTCCCACGAGCTATCCAGTCGCCTGGTGTTCTGGGATTTGACAGAGACTGGGTACCGCGACCGGCGGGTTAGCGATTCGACAACGGTCGCTGTCTCTCCTACAGCCGAAAGAGCAGGCAGCCGCCAGCCAAAGAGGGCCTCCAGACGCTCAGAGTTGCTCGCCAGTGGGCCGTCGCAAGAGACACAGATAGAAGCCCGCAACTCAGCGGCCACCGGAGACACAGCCGTCACTCCAGAAGCCTTCGCCGATATATTCCGCGCCCTGGTCGCTACCTTCACCGATCTTCTCTCTGAGACGGCAAGGCTTTTATTCATCTCTTCTACGTCGGCCGTTCGCCTTGTTGAACAGGCTCTACGCATCGACTGGATCGTCTTTGTCCAGCTGTCTAAGATCTGGGTTCAGTTGATACGCTAGGCCTTACGGACTATCTGCCTGCTCCCTAGATCTGCAGCCCTCGGCGTGTTGCTTGCTTTGTTTCGGGCAGTTAGACATCTCATCCAGAAATGGAGAACGTCCCGACGGCAAAGCTCGCCCGGGGAGAGGCCTGGAAAACCTACCACAAGCAACGCAAAGACCGGGGCCTCGAGGAACGACCAAAGATAAGCGGCCCAATTCCGATTCCTCCGAAGCCGCTCGCTGAGTATGCAGTACCGAATGGCTCGCAGCATTCTCCCCAGCAGGAAATGCCAAAATCGCGGACCCTAGGCGTGCTATCCAGTATCAGCCAATCTTTATCCCGAGCCTCTCTCAGCCGCCCGAATACCAGGGGCCACAATGTCAGTGGCTCGTCCGGGAGCGCTGTCACACCGGTCCCAAAGCAACCACGGCCGTTCACATCGCGTTTTGGCAGGAAGTCTCTTGAGCCGACCCTCGAGATAGATACAGAGTGGAGCGAACTGGGGTACAGTCCTGTCCCACCCTTGCCTATTCCAAACGATCCCCGGGCAGTGTCGAAGGAAATGCCATCGCAGTACTGGACCGGCCGGTTCACTTCTCTCCATGACCAGCTCGAGAGCGAACTTTTGGAGCCTGAGAGCCTCAACGTAGTCATGGAGGGGCTGATAGCCAGGTCGTCTCTTTATGGAAAGCCTGGCAACACCTCGTCGCCATCGGCCCGCGCTCTGAACAACCCGTCGACTTCGGTATACGCTGCTACCCGGCTCCCACGACACAGCCTTGGTTCCTACCATCCGAATGTAAACCACGGAGTGGATACCAATCCAAGGAAGTCTTCCCATGGCATACATCACTCAGCGACCAGCAACGCTATTCTTGAGACGGCGCGCAAAAGCAGCGTAAACAGGTCTCGGATTTCCCCAATCTCGTATTCTCGAGGTGTTCCACAGTCACTGCCGACCTCAAGGCTCCCGTCATATGACCAAGCCACCGCTATGCCGGTGCCATTACACAGCGATAGTCTCCTCGACAGCTTCCCTGATAGCCCTTACGACGGCGATACGCTGATGGAGAGCCACGATCATTCTCGGGAAATGGGACGCGCCCTGGCTGTCGCGAATGCCGAGGCATTGACGGACGAAAACAGCCGCCGCATGCGTGTGTTGGTGCAGCTCGAGTCGTTTTGCATGACAGATGAGGCTCGTCGCTCGCTGTACAAGTGGCAACAGAGTTTCGCGAGGCATGCCAAGTGCGAGGCACTGCTGCCGCCGGGTGGCTCCATGGAGGAGCGTCATCGAAAAGCACCGGGAGGTCTGGTATCGAGACTGGAAGGTCTGTTGCACCGAAGCGATGGCAAGAGCCTCACCGTGGGGAAGCAGAGAGGTCAGCGACCTTCTCTGCCCCAACCAGCGCCGGCTTACACCGCAAAACCGAGAGCATCCTACAATGGCGGGCAGGGGGCGTTGCGAGGGAGTAAGACCGGACCGGATGCTGGCATGGGAGCGGATAAATTAAAGAAGGCGAGCGTGTTTGCAATCTTCTGAGGTGTTGTGCTCCCACTGGTCGGATGACGAATTCTTTTGGTCTGATAAGATTTTGGCAGTCGGACGTGTCGGACTATCGCGAGCCGACCTAGGGCTCTTAGCACACCATGAATGGAGGAAAGTCTCTGGCGGTTTGGAACCAACTTGTTATTTTTGTGGCGATTCTTGCTGCGCCGGTCATATACCTGTTGTTTGTCAGGGCGGCGCCAAGAGGAGCACGATGTCAAGATACTTACTGGGTAGGATTAAGGGGCGCGCAGCCCGGCGGTGTAATTAACTGTACTAGTAATGTAAAATAGAAGCACAGATAGGACGTCACATCACACCTCAGCCAATACCCATCGGCAATCCAGTGAAGCCTTCGATCAAGCCCTCCAAAGGGACTTTGGTTTGTCGTATTTGTCTATCATGCCCAAGACTACTCGCCATATCATGTCACCACCCAACCGGATGGTTCACCATTCAAAATAATGCCAACGCCATCCCATGCAAAGAATACGTAACAGCCCGCTACGCCGAGCCAGGATTTCCCCAATATTCACACATGTCCCATCCCATTCCCGTCCGCGAGATCGGTAAGCGCGCAAGATCACTTGGCGCTCTTCCTACTCTTCAAGTAGTCCCGCAGCTGCTCGTATTTGCTGACGAAAAACATGCCCTTTTTGTCGCTCTTCCACTCGAGCACGCCGATCTCCTCGGCGTAGGAACTCAGGGCAACGTACTCTTCCACCGAGTCAAAGTCCTTGAACAGGAAGCCCGGCGTGGTGCGCATCCGCTCGTTCTCAAGCTGCCACAGGCGGATCTGGTCAACTACTGTTGGCGGCAGCACAGGGCGGCCGGCTGCGACCGCGGTGCGTGCCATTTGTTCGTGGGCGTGTGACGCGAGGTATGAGATGATCTGGTCGGCGGTGATCCCGTATGATATCGCGCGGCGGATCGAGTCCCGCGTTAGACGGCCTGTGACCATACCAGGGAAACGCATAGTTAACGTGGAGAAGAGGGCGAGGACGGCGATTTGAAGCGGGGAGGAGGTGTAGGCGTAGAGGCGGTAGTTGGTCTCGATAATGACAGAGCCCTTGCTTTGCGCCTCGGAGGCGCCGATGCTTGTTGCGTCGGCGCTGGCATCGGCTGTTGCTGCGGCGAAGCCGGATGATACGGAGCGTAGGGCCGATGCCGAGCTGGTGAGGGTTGTGGCCAGGCGTGTTGGGAAGTACTGGCGCGTGTCACGCGGGATGTAGATAAGACCAAAGTCAACGAGCGAGGGCAGCATGTTCCGTCGTGCTTCTGTGAGGGCCGCTGTGTCGTATGCGTGGCCCAGCTCGAGCGAGGCGAGCATAAAGAGGAAGGACAGCATGTCGATGCTGTCGAGGCCCGAGTTGCTGGTGCCGGCGGAGCGATCGACGGCCTCGAGCCAGAGCAGAAGCAGCGTCCATACCTGGGCGTTGGCCTCCTGCAACAGGAACGTGAAGCCGGCCTGAGTGATGGCAATGCCGGTCTTGGAATCGGCGCGGCGCTCGACCAGACGTCCCGCGAGCAAAAGATCCTTGACGCTGGCCTTGGGACCGGCCCCAGGCCCAGAGCTCGACCCCTCGCCGCCCACGCTGCTCACCACATAGTGTAGGATGTCTTCCCATTTCTTGCGGGCGTATCGATCGAGTAAGGCAATGTCGATGGAGGGGTCGACATTCAGGGTGCTTGGCACGCCGAAGCTGTGGTGCGTACCGCCACCCTCGAGAGCCGAGCGCAGACTGTTTTTGAAGTTTGTTGTAAGATACACCTCCTGCGGCTTGTCCTTGCCCTGCGGCGTAATGGTGACGATGTGCAGCGACCGTAGTATCAAGAGCGCGCGGTCGCGTGCCATCTTCCCTTCGGGCTTGACCCATACGTCAAGCTGGGAGAGGAGGAGCGGGTTGGGCATGTACAGCATCGCCTGGACGAATATCTTGGCTAGGGGCGGTAGCATGCGGCGGAAGATGGCGAAGGCTGTCGAGGGTTGCAGGTAGAGTTTCCTAAACGTCGTTCCAGGTAGCTTCTCCAGGTAGTCGGAAAGCTGGTACGATTGGGCCGACATGACGGGCAGTCGGGTGGGCTGTCGGCAGCGCTTGGTTCGATCGTGCTATCGCATGTCTGTCAGGTTGGTCGCCGGTCTTTGGCGGATCGGCGGCGGGCAGTGGTGTCGATCCGCCCGTGATAAAAAGTTGAAGTTTGGAGTCGCAGGCACCGAGCGTTGCACCGAGCGCTGACAGCCCTGTCTTGAGACCCTTGCAGCACTGGCGCCAAAGGTGGGGCGCCAACGGGCTGTTCGGGTAATCGCCGGAACGACGTCACAGTGGGGGTTCGCGTCTCCAGACTGTTTGGCTTCACCACATCCCGCGTCTCTCGCCGCAATTGGAAGCGACAAAGATCATTTGAAGATGGCCAGCAAACTACCGCCCGCGAGATTCGTCAGATCTGTTTGTACCCCTTGTCTTAAGTAGCGCAGAACTAACACTCCTCAGGTTTTGAAGTCGTTTATGGCCGAGTCTGGTCTGGAACCGAGGTTAGCCGGCACTCGTGCCCTTCAGTGCCCCTGTCTCATCACCGAAGAATATGGGGACATATCACCATGCGTTATGGCGGCAAAACTGAGGCGCAATTGCTCTCGTTCTGATTTTAGACTGGTGGTTTTGTGCCGTTCTCATCCAGCTTGCACTGTGCCTCTGAAGCCCCAAGGACGCCGCTGACAACCACGGCTCCAGGTTATTTGGGCCGCATGTAAGTGCTCTCGCCGATGTCCTCTCGAGTCTCTCTCACAGTCAATAGCTCCGTGTCACCAATGCGACGGAAGGGAAGGTGGATTTCGAGTTGGACATTACGAAAGACCACACAGTATGGCTCCCGACGTTCGTCTTACTACCAGTGTCTTACTGACGAGAGCAGAACCGCCTCAAGATACTCCATGGCGGCACCATCGCATCTATGGTTGACCTCGGCGGCTCCCTCGCTGTAGCATCTATGGGACTCTACGCAACGGGTGTTTCGACTGATATGAATAGTGAGTTCCTTCCTTGCTGGACGACAACCCCTGAAGCTTATCTGACAAATTCTGGTGAGCAGTCACCTATCTAAGCAGCGGGGGGAAGATCGGAGATAAACTCCAGGGAACTGCCGTTTGTGAAAAGAGTAGGTCAATTACCTGCCCCCAATCATCTACGCTGACAAATGGCAGTCGGGAAGACACTGGCTTTCACAACGGTCACCTTCCGCAACTCCGAGGGGGAGCTGGCCGCCAGGGGCAGCCACACAAAGTAAGCGGCCAACCATGAGAATTATCTCGCGGCTAACTCACTGTTCAGATATGTCACCCAAGCTTGGAAGGGTAACCCGCCGTATACACCACCCGAGGGTGCCGAGATATCCGATGTTGACTAGCCGCCGTCAGCTGTACCCGATGTACTCCTCACGTTAGATCAAGCGCCAGCGGTTCAATCTATCCTGCGAATATTCATCACGTTTTGCCCGCGGTGCCCTCGTAATCTGATAATTGGCATGACTCATTGCTCAATCTTGCAATCGCTAACATCATAACATACAACATCCAAAGATTTGGCGACCTCAGTGGTGCCCATTGACTCCATTCGTCCCGTTTGTACCATTCGACGCACAGCAAGAGCCGGCATCCGCGGCCCCGAACGCCAGTTTGCTAACACCATCTGCCGCATCCAGCACTCCCTTGTTGCCAGCTGCGACCTGGCTTGGCGTGCTTGCGTACGAGGGCGGCACGTCCATGACTGGGTTACCAGTGAAGAAGTTGCGGGGCCGTAGCAGCAAACTCATAGGCTCCGCCGGCATGACCGGGAAGTCCTCTGGCGCGGGGAAGTGTGTCAACCCCCAAGTGTGCCAGAGCACGACGTCCGTGTTGTCGATCGACTCGGTGCCGTCGCCAATCCACTCGGGCAGTCCCCGGGACGGCTCACCGGACGTCTGCGGCACATGTCGCCCGGCAGGCCAGAGCTGGTCGTCACGATCTGCAGACACATTAGCAGGTGGTGCTCGGATGGAAACACAGGAACGTACACTTGGTGACGTGCATGGCGTAGCGAGCAAACGCCGCGCGCTTCCAGACCAAGGATCCCTCTTTGGGCAACAGCCCTGGCACTTCACGACTGACAAGCTTGTAGCTGACAGGCTTTCGGCTGATGGGGTTCAGCTTGTTCGGGTTGCAGATCTCCCAAGTTCGCGACGTCGCACCGCTGTAATCGGTCTTTGACTCGCCCGTCGTCGCCAGCTTGGTACGACGGTTATAGAATGCATTGCCGTAGAAGTTCTCGGGGCTTCCAACAGCGGCCTCGGATGGCACGGCGTCGTTAACAAACACTGTGTTCCCTTCGCCGTCGATGTTGGGGTTGATGCGCAGGCAGAACAGGTGCTGGTGGTTGTGTGCGTTGACGCCGGGGAACACTTGCGTGCCCCAGCCCTTGGTGTCCTCACCCGGATCCATCGAGTACGTGTTGAGGATGCCCGTCAGCTTGATCTCGGGCTGGATGGTGCCGTCCTGGTGGAAAGTCCACGCGACTACGTACTCGTAGTTGGCGGCGGTGAAGATCTGCTGGACGACAAGCTTGCGCCCGCGCGTGACGATCACGGACTCGTCACGGAAGTCAGTATGCTTGAAGAGAATGCCCGCGTCCTCCTCGTGGATGCAGATGGCGTTCTTGATGGTACGCACACCGCCAGCGCGCGTCGGGAAGTGTGCGTCCATATAATGGATCGTGCCTTTGCAGTCACAGCCCAGTGAGAGGCTGTTGGCCATGTAGCCCGCGCCGTACTCGCCCTGGTCGAGGGCGTGCTTCCGCTGGTGTGGGTGCTCGGGATTCCCGTATGGCACCACCATTTCGGCGAGCGAGAGGCGGTAGAAAAGCGGCCGGACGGTGCCCTTGTCGTTGAAGGTAATGTTGTTCAGCACGATACCCTCGCGGTAGGAGAAGCCGATATGGAACTTCCAGTTTTGCCACTCGATCTCGCGGCCGTTGAGCTGGAACGACACGCCCTCGGGCTGGAAGATGTTGATAGGCTTGAGGTCCTTGCGGAACCCGCCGCGAGCCTCGACCGCCGCCGGGTGGTAGTCCACGGGTGGGGCCTTGCTAAGCGGCCGGCGCACCTCGGGCACATCGATGGCGATGATCTTCTGCTTATCGGCGTCGTAGATGGGGCAGAAATCCAGCGGATACTGGTACTGGCAGCAGTCGACGTCTGGGCGGTAGTACATGAGCGCCTGCTGCAGACGGACGGCATTGCCAAAGCGCTCGTCGTAGCCGATGGTCCAGGGGTCGCAGTACACCTTCTCCATGTCCTCGGCGGGGATGCCGCTGATGCGGCACTGCTCGATGACGGCCGGGTCCTTGCGGACGATGTGCTCGACCAACTGGAGCTCCTCCATGGTGATCTGTCTTGGAGTTAGCGACACATCTCGGGGTTTGATGGAGGGCTACGACTCACAATGGGCTGCTCCCCGTCCAAAAGCCCCCAGTATGTGATAGTAGGCCCGTCCAGGTCTACCAGGCCGTCGTACACGCCACCGCCGGGCGCGATGACGACCACATCGGCCACGCGCTTCGGCCGGGGTGCCGAGTCGGGGGCGGCAAGCCAAGCTGTCGCCTCGGCCTTGCGCGGCTCATGCAGAGTCACGACGTTGAAGTGCACATCGCCGTGGGCCTTCTTGACGACTGAGATGGCTGCCTCGATCTCGGCCAGCGAGAGGGGGTCGAAGGGGTGGGGGAGCTCCTCAGCGGATCCCATGGTGGCGTCTGTCTGTCTTTCGTCGGGATAGGGGTTCCTGAGGTTCTTGAGGTTTCTTCGGGATGTTAGTGGCGGAAAGGAGAATCTGGTGGAGGGAATCTGTTGAATGGCGTTGACTGAGTTGGTGAGTCCGGAAAGGGATGACGCCCCGTGGGAGGTATTTATGTGATCATGCTTCCATCACCGGCATCAGCCAGCTCGGAGCTATCCCACATCGCGATCAATGATAAGGAGCGGCCACTTGCCCCTCCATTCGTCAATTCCCGTGGGTGTAGGCTGCACGATAAGCTTGGCTTCCCTTATCGCCGCCTTTTGTCATCAGGTCGTTGACACACTTGCGGGTTGCCCCGCTTTGGGGTTTCCGAGCCAGCGAGGTGGCGCCATCCGATGGCCGGAGGCTACGTCCTGAGCCCTCGTTTGCTCGTCCCAGTTCCCGAGTTCCCGTCAACCGTTTCCTCATCGGGCGAAAGCGTCGGCAGCGGGTTCCTTTTCCTCTCGTGGCAAACTCGGGATGGTCGGCCCCGCCACACCGGCCGCGGTGTTGTGATGTTGTGCAGACGCGGGGGCTAGGCTGCATTTGGGGGCGTGTGGACATGGCCTGCATTGGCGCCGTTTAAAACCACGAGAACCCACTATAGATCTGGAGCCCCGATTTCCGGTGCTGCTAGAGGTGGAAGCTATTACTCAAAGAACGCGAGAATGTTATGCCATCTTTAAACTGACCAATGAATTTTCTCTAGGGATGTTGTGTATAATATCGACAGTCAAACATCCGTAGTAGATCGGGCAGACTCCCCGAGTGGGCTCTGTCGATAAGCAGACGATTACGAGTTTGAATGTTGTCGTGTTTCACGGCGATGTCCGCTCAGCCCAAGACATAAAGCCACAATGAAACCACCTGATATCGAGTTTTACTGCAAAACGCAACATCCCGCCAGAGCCACTATGAATGAAGCCTCCACCAACCTAGAAAAGACAGGTGCAGTTTGCTCCTTTGAACTTGAAGGCAAACGAATCTCACCACAGCTTCTACCGTAAATACAAGAGCTTGCTTGCTTGCATTCAAACAAAGCTGGATCACATTTGAATGCATATTCAACGAAGGGGGAGATGGGGTGTAAAAATATATAAAATAGAAACACAAAAACAACCTGGGGAATCGAACACTGCCCGACGCTGGCCTGTAGTAGTGTAGGCTCATACCACTGAACCGCCCCGCCAGGTTGTTGAAAGGGATTTGCTTGTTCAAATACATATACCTTGGGACTTGTGGGCGACAAGTGCCAGCGAGTGTCAGCATCTGCCTGTGTTTTCATCCCAAGTCTGCCTGGTATGTTACTCGGCCGACACCGATATCAATTGGACAGGTGGGAGATCCACGTTCATGTGAAGCACCAGCCCACTTAAGGCGTATTAATACCAACGAGATTTTGGCCCCGGCTATAATTATAGATCTTTAGAGACTATGGTTGGACAAACATAAACTTCAGGGTTTGAGGCGAGAAACTTCAAGACATCAGTACTAGTAGATTCACGCTCTACTTCGTACAAAACAACAGCCCAGCCACTATGGCCGTCAAGTATGTTGTTTTTGTGTCTCGGCTCTCAGATGCTTTTGTTTGGCAGCAGTGGTGCTCACCAAGATTCGTCCGATCAAGCCCTGCAAAGTCTTAACCGTAAGGCCAAGCGAGAAGCTGATGTTACAACGTCCTGTCACACGGGATGTCTGTCTGCAACTTGGCTCTCGTTTTTGGCCAAACCGGTGACTTAGAATACAGGGGGGAGGTGAATCAATCCCGGTCCTGATAGAAATTCGCCCGATGCCCTGTCAGACATCTAATTTTAGGTCAAACATGCCATTTCCCCACTGATGATCGGAAACCGTTGCACGCCGTCGCTTTCCCACGCGTCTTTGTCGGGACCTGTATGCTCGCGTCAGACTTGAGTGAAGACCACAGCAGTCTTGGACTCCCCGTGTCTTCCCAGATTCGACAGCTCGGTCCCGGCAGACGAGGGAAACAAAACCAGGCGCATTTGCGACTGTTCATCTTTTGTGTTGATCACCCTTGCTGTGCCCCTTCAAATCTGCCAAGGTCCCCAGTGCCACCCTACCCCGCATGCGATTGGAGGTTTGCGTTCGATATTGGGCCGCTCGACCCCAGAAGCAGCACTGGCGGCAGGGTCCAGGCAGGCCATGGCGCATGAATTGCGATGGTCGTGTTTGTGAGGCTGAGGAACAGCAGACAAAATAGCTCGAACCCCTTTCGCGTCCTTCAACACGCGGGTTCTCTTCCCCTCTGTCACCACACCACAGCATCGGAATTGGGATACGCGCTACTACAGAGATCACTACAGAGATGGCATCCGGCACGAGTCATCGCATCGCTGCCACGGCCATCTTTGGAATCTGGATCACGCCGCTGTTCGTCATCTGGTGTATCAGCCTGTGCACTGCACGCCGGAAAGGGGATCCCGCTCGAGCCGGCATCGCCTGGGTGAAAGCCGTCTTCCCCTTCTGGATTCTGTGAAACTCCCTTTCCTCTCGAGCCAACACAGTATGAGCTAACTGGGATCTCCAGGTCTCTCCTCTTCTTCACCATCGCCTATGGACTCCGTCTGTGGGCAGAGTTTGCGGACGTCAGCCTCCGTGCCGGCATAGACAGCTACCGTGCCGACATAGACGTTGTGGTCGCCGTATTTCACGCCGGCGACAGCATGTGGGGTGTAGCCTGGCTGTTCAAATATGTCACCGACGCCATCCTCCTCGTCACCTTCGCCGAGCTCTGCAGCGGTTTCGTGCTCTGCATCACCGGAGCCAACCGTCTGCGTAGACCGATCTTGTTCACAGCCCTTGGCGTCGCCTTCGTGCTCTTGATCCTCGAAACCGCCTGGTTCGGGCTGCTCATGAAGTACGACAGCGTGTACTGGGAATTACGCACCACTTCGTCACCTGCGCCAGGGACGCTCGCGGCGCTCAACCGCGACGAACACACACTCGACAAGCTGTCCGGTGCGCTTGACATCCTGCTGTGGCTTGCCTGTCTCCCCACGGTGGGATACGCGAGCTACGTGGTTCACAAAGCCAAGGCACTCCCGCATCTGCGCAATGTAAGCCGTCCCAGCCTTCTCCAACCTCACAATCTAACCCCCAACAGTCTGCCGGTCTCCTCCTTGCCGCCTCGATCCTCAACTTCATCCGGTTGACCAGCGAGATGGCCATCACCGTCACCTACTCGCTAGCACCCAAGCTCACCTCCACTCCTGTGTACGTGCCGTACGTTGTCCGGCCGATCCTCGACTGCATCCCCATGTTCGTCCTCCTCATCTTGCTATTCACCATCGGTATCCGAAAGCAAAAGGGCCTCTGGTCAACACCACAGCACCAACAGCAATGGCCTGCAGGGGGGGTTGCGTACGGGCCAGGTGGGCCGGGGTCGGGTCAACCGCCTATGATCTGGCAGGGCCAGCCTTGCTACCCATATTCGCCGCAGCAGTACGCTGGGTACGCGCTGCAGCAACAGCCGCCGCCCGCAGGATACCCTCACGCAGGGTACCCCCACTCGGGATATCCGCAGCAACCTGTGCAGGGCTATCAGCAGTCGCAAGGGGTCCCTCAGATGCAGCAACCCCAGCAGATGACACAAGAGCCGAAGACGGTTGTTGCATCGGCACCCGTGGCATGAGCCAGGACGAAGCCGAGAGATGATATGTGAGACAGTATTTGCATTTGTTTGTTTTGGATTTGTACAGCCAAAAGATACCCGTTTACAAGCGGCTGTCATTTGCATCACAGTTTCCACTTCATTCTCACTGTGACACGCGAAAAGACAAAAAGAGTGTTCACCGACGTCGCGGGAGATGTCAATATATTCATGATCCAATACGATCTCGATCTAGCCTTTTTCTGGCTGACCTAGCTCCCACCGTACCCGCAAGGGCCGAGTCTCCATAGAGATCTCCATGCCGCTCCCGAGCCTGCACTCGTGTGGTGCCGTGTATAGCCGTCCGGTCCCACCACCGGCATCCATGATCCGACCCATCCCAAGAAACCTAAAGAAAAGACCACCACCCGCTCAAGGACGCCAGCGGAAAGCAGGGTGCTTCCAGTCGAGGTCCTCTACCTCGGCCTGCGACATGCCTGCAAGCTCCTCCTCGACGCTGCGGTGTTCGCGCTTCTTGTTATCCGTCTTCATCCAGAAGAGAATCACAGTCGAGATGACAAGGACGGTACCCGACGTCGCTAGGTTGAGCCCGTTGCCAATATGGTAGTTTGGCGCGTCGAAGGGCAGGAAGCTCCAGGTGGAAATGAGACCGCCTACGTTGCCCATCATGACGTTCAAGCCGATGGCACTGCTGCGTGCGGTGTCGGACAAGACGTTGGCGCTGACTTGCCCGTTGGTCAAGGGCCCGAGGCAGAACAGCGACGAAGCGATGAGGAAGGTGGCGCCGTATCGGACGTTCGGGTCGGTTGTGCCTAGGAACATGGCGTAGCCGACCATCACGAGCGGGCAGCAGGCGATCATGATGACCTGGCGCTTGTCGAGCTTCCAGGACAGGCCGGGGAGGAAGACGGTGAAGAATGCGCCGACAACATACGGAGGCACGGTGTACAGCTGCTGCATCACCGTGGTCTTACCAGGGTAGATGGTGCGGACGATGGTGGGGGCGAAGAAGGCGAGACCCTGGACCGTGATGTTGTTAAGCAGGAAGGCCGCAGACGTGGCCATGACGACCGGGTTGGTCAGACCGCGCTTCAACTTTGCCCAGTCCATCTTGTCGAGGACCTGCGTAGCAGCGACACGCTCCGCCTTGACACGCGCGATGGCCATGTCGCGCTCGTCGGGCGTGAGCCACCTGGCCGTCGCCGGGCGGTCGGTGAGCGTGAAGAAGGCGATGATGGAGAGACCGACGGTGATGATTCCCTCGATCACGAATATCATGCGCCAGGTGCGCACGCTGCCGACGGAATCCAGGGTCAGGATGCCCGAGGCAAGCAGACCACCGAACGCTCCAGCCAGGGGCGCCATGACGATGTAGAGACCCAGGCGGAAAGTCAACTCGGAGCGGGTATACCAGCGCGAGAGGTAGTAGGCGATTCCGGGCATCATACCGGCCTCAAACATGCCGAGCAGGAAGCGGACGCCGGCGGCCTGCTGGAAGTTGTTCACGAAGGCCGTGCAGATCGAGCACACGCCGAAGCCCAGCGAGATGGCGGGGATGTACCATCCTGGCCCAACCAACTTGCAGACAATGTTGGAGGGAATCTCAAAGGTGATGTAGGAGATGTAGAAGATGGACAGAAGGGCATTGTAATCATATCCCATAAGCCCGAGGTCCTTCTCAAATCCAGCAAGCTTGGCGTTTCCTGTCTCGGTGTTAGTAAAAGGGACATAAGAGTCTTTGCGGCGGCCATACCGATGTTGGCGCGGTCAATGAAGCAGAACAGGTAGAGCAGAGCGACAGTTGGCACTATCATCAAGTCGATCTTCAACCGCAGCTTCGCCTCCACTTGTGGGTCGATGTGGTAGAGCGAATTTCCATGCCTGGTTGTGTTGTAAGTTCGTGCTCTGGCTGTTTGATCGTGGGGTAAATCTTACTGATCGGTTGCAGCATGGCCTCTCTCAGCGGCGTAGTGCACGTCCTCCTCGGTGCGCTCAACCTTCTCGGCGTCCGTGGACGCCTTCCGCTCGGGTGTGGACATGGCGAGGTTTTGCGTTTCGGGAAGGTCCCGCAATGTTGAAAGCCGGGGAAGTGGACTCGACGGAGTTAAACCTGGGGTTGGCGTGACGAGAGAAAAGCCCAACTCTAAAGGGCGTGCGAGGGAAACCTTTTATCTGCCACCAACGGCGTGAAGCGCGGTGATGTTATCCGGCCATGTGGACCCCTCCGTTCGCTGGCCCTGTGTCACGGTTCACCTCCTCAGCGCAAGTGCGACTGCCCCATCCGCCCATGCCAGCGGTAGCCAGTGGCAGGCCGCAATCCGAGGCCGGCCACAGAAGCCGGGGACGCCAGACATGACGGCTCCATTCGCAGGGGCGGCGACGGCAACAAGAGTCGGTAAGTTGAGCATTTCGCCCCTGGCGTGTTGTCGGCACACGATGAGGCCGAGCAGGCATGATTGGTGGACATGACACCCGCGGAGTGGAAAACTGGGGACTGCAGGGCACTACGCGGGATCAAGAGCTAGGGCTAGCCGTTTGCAGAAGCAATCCCCCGACGCCGGGTCAATGGAGGGATCTGGGATGCCCAACGGCGGCGATGTTTCTCGTTTGCGATTAGCACTTGAAGTCTGAGACAATTCCACTTCTCCAACATACCTTCTTTCGCGCGTTTCCACAGTCCCGACCCATCGTGCGGTGGAGCGACCGCAGATCGCACGGCTGGAGTCTGGGGCTCGCTTACCCAGTGGATTGGCAAGGAGATTGTGTGGACAACTGGCGGCCACAAGGCGCAAGTTCTTTCGTGATGGTTGACGGCGAAGGAGCACCGCTGACGTTTTCGTCCCTCCATCCGAAATGCAGGTTCGATGAGGCGCATGTCGGGCGCATGTCCTCGGCCGATGTTGCTTGGCACCCCGGCCGAGATGAGTGGCTCCCGTGCCAAGCGGGCTTGTTTCCGTACTGTTGACTGGTGGTAGGGATGCTTGATTGTTCTAAAAGCTGTGGCTGCCTGAGACTGGTTTTAAGGCCCTGTGGCCAGTGGGGTAGGGTTCCAATTGGTGCCTGAGACTTCGCGCCTGCCTTACAATACCCGCACCGCTGGACCCGCTAAGAATTTAGCCCGAGATGCCTCAAGCACCAACCTTGAACCCAAGTCTCCTGACGCAGAACCAAGAAAGCTAGGACGGTGGTATCCCAGAGCAGCCATAAGGCTAAGATCGAAGCATCTAGCGGCCGAGAATAAGACTCCGTAACTCATAATGGTTGGGGAACTTCGGGAAGCTGGTCCTGTCCCTAGGCATCCCACGATAGGATCACACGAGCGATCCCAACGATGGTATGGGTTTCTGTCCCAAAACTGCTCATATCTGTTCGTATTGATCTCTCCGCTCGTCGAACTCGCCCAAAAGCTGGCAACAAAGCCGGAAGCTGCATCAGACACTCAACCACAAGCATTGCGTGTTCGAGCTGCGACACGTCGTACCGCACCCCACGCAAAAAGTCCTGTCGTACATGTACCACTCTTCTCCGCACGGCACTAGCAAGGTGTGCTGCCTCGGAGTTTGCTTATCAAGGAATTTGAGCCGCAGACCACTGCTAGCTGGCGGTTGCGGAGATTTCTGCGTGGGGAGGCCTGGGCTGACGCAGGACATCCACGTGGGCGCGAGCCAGTTGTTGTGGAGGACATTAAAACCGTGTGAAACAAACGGTCACCTGGTTAGCCACGTGACTCCCCACTTTCACCACTATAATACTGGCTCTCTGCCCCTCTCTCCTTTTTATCTAGAATAAGCAATTCCATCACTCTTTGGCCGAACGGCCAACAGACGGCCGAAAACACCCTGGTTTTGTGTTCCACAAACCATATGCTTATTGGTATGTGTGGGCGGCACGGAAAGGGATGCGGTAGTTGGTCATGGCTGGGTAGAGAGCGTGCATACGGCTAAGTTGGCGATTTATGAGCGAGTTACAGGTACCAATCTTGAGACCACTTTAGCTGGTATCTAACTTACACAATGCGGGTATCGAGTTTTTTCTGTCAAAATGTTCTCAACGTCATTAATCTCGTCTGCGGTGGATGTAGTTGAAGGCGCAGTAACATCAGACCAGCTCAGGTCGATATGGGTTGTCTGAGTCTGGAGTGGGGGGTGTGGATTGAAAGTTGCCAGAAGAGAGTTTTATTGTACGGTCTCCAGTCACTTAAGCACCTTTGTATGCAGTTGGGGACAAAGTTGGACAAAGCTGGTTGATGAAACCGGTCAAAATAATAAGACACGTTGCTCTGCAGGAAGAGGTTTGAACGGAGCCCGGGGTAATCAGCAACATGCTCCAACAGGGGCAACCCCCTGATCAGCAATCGCAACAAAGTTCACAAAACCCATTGAAACTGCCTCGATAGCCGCGTTGTGCTCTTCACTCGTAAATACGAACCATCACCAACACCGCCCGAGCCGACACGTCTCTTTGGCCCCGTGCAGCCAGGGGACACGACGCCAAACCCCGAGCCGTCACGTGCCCCCGCGTCCCTAGCGCGTGAAATGGCAGCTGATTGGTGATGATTCCTCGCGTCTTTTGCTCGGACACGCGCCAAGTGTCCATTATTGCAAACCACATCACGGAACTCCGCAAGCTCAACAGGAACTTCATGACAAATGAGTCACTTTCGTTGTGAGGGATGCTGGCATTTGGGCATAAAAGGGCCGGAATGCCCGGATTCCTGAGGCTTGTTTCGGGTCATCAGCGAACTCTCCTCCATTCCGATGCTTCAATCTGGATTTGCTACATTATCAACGCCTAACAACACAGAGAACCCCGAAACCATGTCTGGTTGGACACCACCAAAGTTCGGATCCCCTGTGTGGATGGACATTGCGTCCAGCGATCCCGACCGCGGTATGCCGCCCCCTCCAAATCCCCATTCCTCCCCGTACCAATTCTTCCCTCCCCAGCACAAAACTTCTACTCCACCGTCTTCAAATGTACGTTCAAAGCCCCCGAAGCCAAGGACAAAGACGCCAATGGCAACGTTGAGCTCGCCAAGTTCGATTTCAACCCTGACGTGACTCTTTCCGGGTCCGTTCGCCGTGTGCCGGAGAAAACTGAGGTTCTTTCGCCTGGTCGTGGCCTCTACTGGCTTGTCGAAGACGTTGAAAAGATTGGTAAGATTATTGAGAAGGCTGGTGGTAAGATGCTGAGCGATCCTGTGAAGGAGGGCGAGTACGGGCTTTATCGCTTCTTCGAAGACACCGATGGGAACTTAGGGGCTGTGTATTAGCTGAAGATGTGACTGTTTCTTGGTTTCGTCCCTGTTTGAGAGAGCGTTAGCATCCAGTGTATGAGAAGCAGCTGCTCACTCACATCATCGTCCTCTTCACTCTCCCTGTCCACCCCGCAGCTGAACCTGGTAGTCCAAATCGGCCAGACGATTTCTGAGCTTCCGCTGGTACTTCATGCGGTCCTTCATCTTCTTGACGATGTGATTAATGTCCTCGCTGCTATTTCGGTAATCCACAATGCCGTGGATGTTGTCAGTGGCCTTTTTGATGAAATCGCCTAGGCCCTTGGCATTCTCGATCTCCTTAGACCCCACAGCGACCTTCACAATCTTGGGCTTGATGGCCTGGAACTTCCCTTCCATCTCGGCTCTCAGGCCCTCCAGCTCAACGGCGATCTCGCCGAGTTGCTTCTCGATCGCGCAGCGCGCCTCGCTCTGATCGAGCTGGTCGACCTCCATTCTATCGTGGTCCATCTTGTCGGGCGCCGTGAATTTGTAAGTTTGTGGTTCTGAGTCTAAATTAACAAACACTCATTATAAAGCACATTTCGCGTTATCGTTTGTAGCCTCCCAGGTAACGCAGTTGCGGGGTTCAACAAGTTACCAGCCGCGCAAACCGTACAAGCAAGGGTGCAATCAAAATGCACAACATAAAGATCAAGTAAAGGAGAACATAGAGTTCAGAAATAATGAAGTGACTTACTGGTGAGTTTTGGAGGACGGCGTGACTCAATTGAAGGGGTTTAGTGGTTCGGTGATGTAAGAAGGTTGAGCGAAGTTTGGAAATCCAAGCGGGCGAGGTTCAAGAAGGCCAGGCGATCATCCAGCAGCGCACAGACTAGAATAAGGAAAAAGGGCGAAAAGTCAGTACCGGTCAAGTTGGCCTGTGCGGTGTGTCGTCTGCAACTATCGGACGAAAACGTCTGAAGGTGTGCCAAGTAAAATGTAATATATATGCTTGCTTCGGACTGAAATGATACAAGAACCAATGAGAAGGGGCATTACCGTGGCATCCAGGCCCAGTACATGTCCACAAATGACCAAAGAAGGCCCATGGGGGCCAAGAACAATGAGATCCTTCCCAGGTGCATCTATATAGTCTTCAATGAACAGCAAAAGGCAAACAATATCCAAAAAGCCAGAATTTTGACGCAACAAGCAACGCTTCCAACGAAGTAACCACGCAAAGTCACCGCAAACAATCCAAAAAAAGCCTCAGTGACTACGCAGGTTGTTAGCTTATGCCTTCCCATCTGCTGGCCCGTCAGATTCCCTCTCTGAAAACCAGACTGATAAAGTTTCGCCGGGTATCATCACTAAACTGGTAACCAAAATCCACCCTACTTCAAATGTTGTTCAATGTGTTAATGAGCAACCCTTTTTTTACTTGATACCAGTATCTTCCTTGTGGAGAGGATGCATGGTCTCATAAAACTCCTCTCTGATGTCTCTTGAACAGAATGGGTCTTCCTATCCCATCGTGACGAACAGGACAGTGAGAAATCGCTTGAAAGAGTCATCGCTTCAAAACCCGTTGTTGTTGGGGCCACGGAGGTGAGGACGGCTCCCTGGTCGGGCAGGCATTGCATGGCCGTAGTAATACGGATGGACGCGGGGACGTGGTGTCGGCGTCGGACCGGGGAACTTCCTGGCATGGTAGTCGTTGTCTGGCGCGGACTCGTATCGGGAAAAGTTCCCGATGGTATCAGGCTCTCGCGACGAATTCCCAAACATACGATCCTCCCTCTTCATACCCCCAGCAGAGATAGCCGGTTCCCTCGAGGTTCTTGTTGGGGGAGGGACACGATTCCTTCTTCCCGCCCCATCTCGCTTGACAGGGCGACCAGACATCGCAAGGTGAGAGTCGTCGCTCTCGGCGTCCGAGTCAAGAGCTTGTCCTTGATCGTAGTGATTACTGATGGGCATTTGACGTAAGCGGTTGATATATGGCGGGGTTTTGCCGAGCAGGTCGTCGGTAGATCTTCTGGTCCGGACTTTCCTTTGTGGGCGTTCGACGAAATGTGCGGCCTTATCGAGATCGTCCTGTGTAAGTTTGGCTTTGGGCAAATCGTTGGTAGATTTACTAGTGTTGTTTTGGTACGGTCTTCGGGGTCGCTCAAAGACGCCTGCTTTCGGCTCGGCATCCGACGTTTTCAAATACTCAGATACTGAGGTTTGGGAGTCACTGCTGTCGCCGTCGCCAGGACTATGGTCGTCTTTCTCTGTACTTTCTCCACTGTCCTGTCGCGCTGAAGACGCTTCCGAAATCGCGTAACGCCGGGTACCGGGGATGCAATTTCCCTCTTCGTCTGCATCTTCTACCGACGCTGGCTGCCCTGTCGATTCGGACGGCGTCACCAAGTCCGGGATGGCGGCGCGTGCCTCATTCTTTTCATTCTTGACCGCAACTGGCTTGACTGGCTCCGTAACTGGCTTGACTGGCTCCGTAACTGGCTTGACTGGCTCCGTAACTGGCTTGACTGGGTCCATAACAGGCTTGACTTGCTCCGTAACTGGCCTGGCAGGCTTGACTGGCGGGCTCTTTCTCTCATGAGAAGGCTGTCTACTTGCCTGTCTTGATGTTTCCTGTGGTGTGCGTTTCGCACCCGTGCGCCTGGCAGAATCATCGCGTTGCACCTCCCGGGGGTACTCCACGTCGTATCCTTGTGATACTGATTGACGTTTGATTCGAATTGGCCTCTTTGGGAGTGTTTCGGTGTCCGAGTGTGGCTCCTCAACGTATGGGCGACGCGACTGTCGTGCTTGGTTTGACTGTGGCCCTGTTGCGCCCCCCCCTGGAACACCCAGTCTCCCGGTATGCGGCGAGGATGGTCGTCGGGTTCGAGCCGGTCTCGTTCCTTGCGCAACCTCAATGATAGGAGGGCGCGAGACGGACTCCCCCCGTCGCTCTGGTCTTCGCTGTTTCATGAATGCATCATTCTTGTCGAGCGTTTCCCCAACGACCGGCCGCTCGATGTTAGGTGTCAGGATTTTTGGGGGATATCTTCTCGACCGGGGATCCTCGATTGGCGGCGCATATGAAACTGTAGGCCGCGGGGCCCATGGGGTGCCGGTTTGTTGTCTCGACGGCGGGTCCATCGGCGATGCATAGTAGTCCGGAGGCAGTGAGAACTCGGGTTGTTCTGTTGGCCGCCTTGGGTTCATTTCCGGGGACGCATAAGGACGAAAATTTGCCCTTGTTGCTGGTCGAGCCGGTGCTTGGTTGGAGTGGTAGGAGGTGGTCCATGGATCATGGAAGGGTTGCCAAGAAGGAGAAGTGATGTGTTCTTGGTTTTGGGCCGGCCCCGGTTGACCATAGTCAAAGTATTTGTTCGGGGTCTCGGCAGGACCCGGCGTACCGTTCCGGAAAACGCCCCGTGTCGTCTCTGTTGTCGCCTCCCGTGATGGCGCGCGGTCGCCAGCCGGAGACGGACTGGGCCGCACAGTCCTCGATGTTGGTGCGTTGCTGGTGCGGGTCGTGAGTTGGGGTTTAGGAGGGCCTCGGTGAGGCATCGTCGCGGTCCACTGGCCAGAGGGCTCCGCGATATCACCTAGAAAAGGGAATGCCGAGGGGCGGGGCGATGTCATGGGCTGTGGAGGGGATTCGGGAGCCGTGTCAGCGTGCAGAGTCATCCACGGATGTTGGAGTGTATCCGCAGCAGTCATTCTGGCTGAAGGGTTGGCGGACATCAGCGACAGCACAACAGACTCGGCGGCCGGGCTTGCGTGCACGTCTCGGAGTAGGTTGTTTGGAAACCCTGTCCCTGTCTTTTGGTATTCCACCAGCTGCCTCGGGTCATCAAAGGTAGCACGGCCCGTGAGCGCCCGGAAGATTAGTTCGCCAAGGGACCACATGTCAGCGGCGAAAGGGTTCGCAAGTGTAGGGTCTCCAATGAACGGGAAACCTCTCGTCTCCGGCGCTATGAAGCTCTCATTTCCTCGGACTGTCGTGGAGGCCACAATGCCTTCGGCGCGTTTACTGAGACCAAGATCGGCAACCTTGACCCACCAGTTGTCTGGGGGCTTGCATTTGATCATGATGTTCTGCACTCGAGTCAGCTTAGGGTGGTTCGGGGTTGATTTCGGACTCTTACGGCTGGCTTCAAGTCGCGATGGGCAAACCGTTCGCCATGCATGAGTGAGAGCGCCCCGGAGACTTGGAGCGCAATGTCCTGGACCTGGATCTCTGGCATAATTTTGTAGTCGGAGAGGTAGGCCTTCAGGTTGCCATATTCACAGTACTCCATGGCAATGTGAAGCCACTCTTGGACCTCGAACCAGCCATAGAATTTGACAAAGTGTTCGCTGTACTGCCAACCGAGTTAGCATGGTCAATCTCTCAGAGCATCTGACGTCATACCTTGTCCTGCGAGAATTTGGCCAGCGCCTCAAGCTCTCGAACGTATTTTCCGCCGTCGAACTGCGAGCGCGATGGCGGAATCTTGACGCATTTCACTGCGCGCAGTCTGGCGGTGTCGCCGTTCTCCTCAGTGGCCTCAACCTTGCGCTCCAGCCATACCATACCATACCCGCCGCTTCCCAAGACCCTCTCGCGGGCCCAGCTTTCATGCCTAGAAACCCCCCGCCGGCCTGGAGGGCGTGTGTGGACTGTGAGATTGCCTTGAAGCGACGCTTTGAGTCTGGAGTCGCGAACCAGCTCAGGGAGCGTCGTTCCTTGGGCCGCCATAGTTGATCGCCAAAGCCAGCCAGCCACTCCCTGAACGCAGCTGCGGTGGTGGCCCGGCGATCAGCCTGCCGGTGTCAATCGCAACGTCGGATTGAATTTTGCGATGAGGACAAATCTTTGCTTGGGGTTTGGTGGGGTGTCGCCGAGCCCGCGCCCTTCCCCCAGTTTCACCCGCAGGAGGATAGTTGAGACTCAGCCAATGGGCTCTTCCTGAAGATTTTGCCTGCATGAATGAACGCCCCACAGAACCAGCCCGTCCCAGCTGCAGATTCACGGTGGCTGTGTCGATGGTGCACATTTCTCTGCAGGGTGCATTGAGCCAACAATGGACTAAACCACCGCGGCCCGCTCGGGGCGGAGGACTTCATGACATCGTATCCGAGTTCTCAGTGAAACGGCGTCATGTCCGCTGAACTTGCCCTCGGCCTCTCTGTAACAGTCAGCGTATGTTTAGGCACCGACCCCAATCCGCATCTAAAACTAGCGAAAACCTGACAGCCAAACATGCAGCAAAGAGTTAATATTAGTTTCATGTTAGCCCGGCAAAAGGAGAACCTCGACAAAGCCGTCGAAAACTTGGAGGTTGGTAACGGATGGCTGGCCATTCGGGTCGGACGGGAAGAGTTGCTGGTCTCTTACGAGGAGCGCAGCAGTGCGGGAATGAGTTTGAAAGTCGAAGAGCTGCGAAACATGAGTTTGATTCCTGATGTCCACTGCGATTCTATCTCTCTGGCACAGGGCAGTTTTCAAACGGAAATGTCGCCACCAAGATCTTCAATCGTGTTTGGTGTGCGCCAGTGCCAAAGTACTAAAGACACCCAACATCTAGCACGAAAACTTCAGCATGACAAGTTTAACACCTTCGGTCTCTTGAGCCGAAAGGGGGTTTGGAAAGGGGCTAATATTGTCTCTTGCTAGAAAGCAGTTGCGCCAATGCATGGTGAGCAGGTACGCCGTGATAGCCGAGACGTGCTTGACTTGCTTGGCCTAGATAACGCCGACTGTGGAGATGATACAGAACTTGAAGATGAAGACGCAGCCGCGTTGTTGTGAGATACATCGAAATGGCAAGACCGCCAATACTAGACTTTGCATCCTTTGATTGATGACACTGGATAAGTCTTCTGCGTTTGAACGCGCTTGACGTATGAGCTTGTCGACATCAGAACCCGTGTTTGTCGATTTGCTATTAGTAGTCGGTCCTTGACGCGGAGACAAAGAGAAATGTCTTGCGCAGAGACGTGGGCGACTGACAAAGCCTGCTTGCCAGGCTACTTGAACCACGCCTTCACAACCTCGATGCGGTTGTTGTTGGTAAACGACATCACCAACGTCTTCCCCGATGGGTCGAGATATGGATGCGCCACCCCGGCGTACACCAGCCCGCCGTCTATCGGGGTTGCCGTGTAAACCTCAATGTCGGGGGTCCACGGCCCTTCAAGAGATTGAGCGGTCCGCAAATATAGGGTCACGCCAGCTAGTGACGGTTATTGGGAGTCCGAGTAGAAGCAGTAGCTGATCGGGTCTTACCGATTCCCAGATGCACCAAGACATAGCACCCGTAGTACTCGTTCCACACAACCTGGCCCTGGCCTGTTCCCCATAATGCAGCCGTCTCTGTCGTGAAGTTTGTCAATACCTCGCGCTTCCAACCCTGCTGACGGCCCCAGAAGTACTCGTATTTGCACAAATCGAAAGCATCAGCCGCTTTGACCCGAGCAAGATAGATGTAGCCTCCCTCGAGCCAGCCAGTGTAGCGGTTAGGCGGGCCTCCCCAGATATAGATGTAGTCCGACCTCTCGTCTCGGTACGAGATCTTGTCGCCGTAGTGTGCAGCGGCGGTTGCATCCCACCAATATCCCTTCGGGCCGAACCTCTGAATCACCGTTGGAGTACCGTTGATCACTTGGACCTTGGCGACACCTGCGCCTATGAGGTCGGGTTCGAATGCATTCTAAACTGTTAGTACAGGAGTCGAGGAGTGGCGGTGAGGGCGCATACAACAAGGATGTAGATTGCGCCGGTTGCAGACTCGGGGTCCGTCTCGCAAAGACTCGCGCCACCGAAAGCCATGCGACTTGACTCGCCCCAAGCTTCGTTGTATGGAATAAACGGCTGCTGATGGGGAACGGGCCAATCGTTGTTCAGGTTGAGGTCCACCACCTTCAGGGGGTCGTCTGTGAGCAGAGAAATGGAGCTGCGTACCATCCCATGGAAACCCGGAGTGTCCTTTTCGGGATTGGTGACTCCAGGGGCGGCCCAAAGGGTGTCTGCCCAGACCGAGTACCACTTTCCAGCTATCTTCCCCGTGAACCCAAGGTCCCGATGGCTGCAGCTGTTACATGCAACCTGGTTGCCGAGCTTCTGGACCAAGGCGAGCGAGATGGGGTTTACGCCGAACGGCTGGGTGTTGTCCACCCCTCCGACCACCTGCGTGGGCTGATCTGAATCCAAACGGAAGACGGCTAACGGGTAGAGGTGTGGTCAGTACATTTCGAATCCAAGGGAATGTTTTCCGCAGAATACGCATTCGGAAGAAAGGATGGCCTTAGTTCGTCAAGCATATCAATCGGTGCGCTGGTATGGGAAGCAACTCTGTCGCTCGACGCGGTGTTGCGATGTGGGCGGTGAAAATGATGAAAATAGACGGGACTTAGCCAACCACACCGTCAACTCAAGAAGACGAATGTGGGTGAATACCTTTTGTCCCGAAACACATAAACAGACCGCTGCAAAGACGAGGGACGATGCAAGCCAGCATCAGAGGCCCGGCTAGCATCCTCGCGAACGATGTGGCTTCGCAGGCCGAACGAGGTGGGTAAAGAACGGCACCTCAGCCTAGGAGGTAGACAGAATCCAAAAGATCAACAGGATTGTAGCTGGAACTCGTAGCAGCAAAGACGAGATACGAAGGGGTATATCTGACATTGGCCATCATGGCGTGCCGGACCAGCAGCGTCTGAGCTGGCTGCTGGCTGCGCCGACTTGTTCTGTATCTTTTGCACGAAGCGACGCATCGTTTCCGGCGAGAGAGGGCCAAAGCGTGACCCAAGAGCCTGGAGAATTATGCACAGAAAGAAGCCTTGAGAGATCATGGCAGCTATGGATGGTGTTGAGTAGTGATCTCATCGAAGTGCCAAGACAGATGGGGAAGGTGGCGTAGAACGGTCCGCGCGGGAGGCGATCGGATAACCCCCACATTTTCCTGCCCACCTTGTGCGTCAACCCCAACCGCTCTCCTTTCGGTAACGAACACGAGTCCACATCGACAAAGTTCCCATGATGGAGTACAAGCGGCAGGAACCTGCGCCTCCCGTCGTCAAACCGCGTCTGATCATCCACGGCGGCGCGGGTAACATCAGCCCCGCAAGTCTGTCGCCAGACCAGTACAAGCAGTACCGGGAATCTCTCCTGACAATTGTGAGATCTTCTCCAAACTTCTGTGTCCCAAGTCCCAAGTCACTAATCCATAGCCATCCAGGTTTCCAGAACCAATACCTACATGCACACGCCGTCAACGCCCCGCGACGCTGTGACCGCCAGCGCATTCCCCACGGCCCTCGAGGTCGCGACCTTCGCCGTAGTCCTCCTCGAAGACAACCCACTCTTCAACAGCGGCCACGGCGCCGTATTCACGCGCGATGGTACCAACGAGCTCGAGGCAAGCGTCATGGTCTCGCGGGGCTTCGCGAAGCGCGCCATCGGCGTCATGGGCTTGCGGCGCGTGCGCAACCCTATCCTGCTTGCACGGCGGATACTCGAGCACGGCGACGCCAACCTTGTCGGAGAGCGAGGCGCCAGCGCTGCGGGGGGATTGGACGTGCCCTCCGCTCAGTACCACACGCAGATATACGGCGAGGCGGCTGAGATATTGGCGCAGCAGTACGGGTTAGAGATGGTTGAGCCGGGATACTTTTTCACGCAGAACCGGTGGGATCAACATATCAGGGGGCTGGAGAGAGAGAAGGAGGGGCGTGGCCTTGCAACATGGAGTTTGGACGAGTATGTTCCGCAGGGGACGTGTGGCGCGGTAGCACTAGATGCAGATGGAGTGACGTGCTGCGCGACGAGCACGGGTGGGTTGACAAATAAATTAACAGGGCGAATCGGAGATACGCCGACGGTTGGCGCTGGCTTTTGGGCAGAAGAATGGACAGAGGCGGGCGACCCAACGGGCCAAACCCAGGATCTCCACCCTCCGCCCTCAGTCATTCTATCGGATAGCTTGAAGGGGCTAATTGCAGACTGTTTGCCGTCACCCTTCGTATACGCGCCAGTCCCAGAATTTCGGTCATCACTCGTAGCAACCCGCTGTGTCGCAGTATCCGGAACGGGTAACGGAGACTCGTTTCTTCGAACTGCCGCCGCAAGAACAGCTGCCTCGATAGCTCGATTTGCCACCGTTTCGTCTGCTGTGGCAGTGACGAAAGTGACTGGCCCTTCCGGGGAACTACAAAAGAGCGCCGGTGATCGCTGGGGCAAGACTGGAGAGGGAGAGGGCGGAATAATCGGGATCGAGGCTGTCGTTGTTCGAGACGAAGAGGGCAGAGTCGTAGCGACGAGATCCGACATCCTACAAGATTTCAACTGCGCTGGTATGTTTCGAGCTTGGATCGACGAACAGGGCGTTGCGATCGCGAGAGTCTGGCACACCAATTCAGTTGTGCCAGACGCCTATGTGGGCGAAGGACGGCCAGAGGAGCCTCGGTTTTGGATAGGAAAGAAAGAGCTCTAAATTCCTTTGTTAAATTGGTTAATCAATACAAGCATGCATAAAACATAGTGTAGACTCCCAAAGAGATATTATTGAGGGGTTGTACCGCTGATGAGGGCTCCCTAGCCCAGCCAGCGCTCGTGGCAGGCGTAACCAACCTAGATCTATGTTACATGGAACGCCGCCTCCCGTAATGCTGACCGTCATGAATGCATACAAAAAAATACACGCCCTAGCCCTGCTGACGAGGCTGGGAACAAGAGTTGAGAGATGTTCGGCCGTCGACAATCTTCCTCTATTGTCGGAAGACTCCGGACTGGAGCTGGTTTTCAGAATTCTAAGCAAGCACCTTTTCGTTGGAGGGCGGCGGCGGTGGAAGCTGAGAGACAATCTTGTTAGGATCCGATGTACGGCACGCACGCAGATTCGTCACTTACCTCAAGCTTTTGGCTTCCTGCCAGCATTCTCTGGAAACCCATGCCCACACCCTCGATAACTGCCAGCAGCACCGCGCAGCCGATCGCGCCATTACGGATCTGCTTGGCTCCACCTCGTACTGCGAGCGAACCGCCTGTGAAGAAACCGGCGATGATGGCATTCCAGGGGTCCTCCTTTTTGCGGACGCCCTTCACTGCGCAGTCGAATGTGCTGAAGAGACCACCCCACACGCCGAAGTTGCCACCGAGAACTGGTGCGCGCATCTTGATTGCTGTGATGGCGCCTATCCGTCGCTCTCCGTACGGGCTGTTTCGGAAGCCCTTGATACCGTGCCATATTGTGCCACCAACAGCCTACAAAATGTTAGATCAGCGATATCGGGGGCGACGAGTCGCCGCGCGGTCGCTGGGAAGCCGGAATACGTACGCCCATGGCAAAAGCACCACCGAAGTCATTGAGAATCACCCACGGGCAGGGGTCGCGTGTGTGATCCATCGTTGCTCGTGGTAAGGGGGATCTGCAATCGATGCGCTGCGGCTTTCAACGTCCCGCGAATTATCGGCGCAGTCGCTCAGCTGGTCCAAAGGAGCGACGTGAGTTGCAATGCGGTATTATTCGTCTCGACAACTCGGAAGGGCGGTCGGGATAGCAGGTTCGTCGGGATGGCGCGTGTCACGGTCTTTCGGTGCTGCGAAGTCTGCCGTCGATGATCTCAGAGTCCAAAGAAAATTATTGCCAACTTGCAGGGATCCTGCGCACAGGCCAGCGAAGTTAGCCCGTAAAACCCGGAGTTACGTTGTACCGAAGGACAGCTTGACCGAGCTCAGATTTGGAGAAGCTTCCCTCAGACACAGCTCGCCCCAAAATACTCCCAAATCCCGCACCTGCGGCGCATGACTACTACAATACCATGTTCGCCGGCACTTCACGAGAGGCTGTCGTAACGACGGCTTGGATGTACCGCATTGACAATTAGAATCAGTCGTTGACATCCGAGAAACTCGCGACTGGCGACTGGCCGTTCGAGTGGCGTGATGGCAACTTTCACTGATACCTCCCGACACTACACGTATTACTCGGCACGGGGAATGGCGTCGAAGAATGTGCTCATGATCAAACGGCTGCTGCCCGATGTCGCTGGGTCCCGTGCTCTCCTCCCGTTTCAAGCCTGGATTATTGGTGGTGTTCGGAGTCGAGAGTGCGCCCGCTGCAGAGAAATGCGGTGTGCACGGAGTGTCTGAGGGGAACCTGCATTCTAGTATTGCTAGCAGGTAAGGTGGCCGGGCAGGCATCGGAATCGTGCTGCAGATGGCTCACAGGCTGCCGACGTTGGTGGGCTCTGGCTTGACGCAGCAGTCTATTACGTATGGTGGAACAGAAACGACGAAAACCGCTCCTGTGGGATTGCATGCTGGCCTTGCAGCGCCGTGTGGTTCGGGAATCGTGGCGTTTGAGTCCCTGTCGCCGGTCCGGACCGCACTGCCAATGCCCAATCGTATATATGGGAGTGCTGGCGCCGCGTCCTGGCACACAACATCTGCACCTCCCCATCGATCCCTCCTCTACCCCTGTGGCCTGTTTGTCTGCTCCGTAAGGGCGGTGAGATGCTTCAGTCTTTCTTCTTTCGACCAGTGCGCGCTGGCTTATGACGAACCGGACCGCCGCACAATCTGGTTCCTCTTGAATGGTGTAGCTGACCCCTGATCTCGCGTCATTGAAGGGAACCGGTGCGTTCCCGTGAAGCAAGGAAGAATCCGGAGTCGGCAGCCAGAAGGCCACTGAGCTCGTACAAATGGAGAATTCCTCCTCTTCCCCCAGAAACAACCGCCCCATCCCGCGGAACTTTGTTTGGCGATTACATGGTGGCCGCAGCAGCAGCTCGAATAGCCTGACGGAGACGCTGACCGAGGGCGGAGACAAGGGCGACATGGCCGTTGACGTGCCCGCCTTGCGCGACTCGTTCGATCCGTGGGGACAGCACGAGAAGGAAGAGGACGATGGGCGTTGCAAAGGCTGCAGCAAGATCGCCAGAGCCAGGGCGGCAGCGGCTGTGGCAGCGGCGGCTCAGCACGATGTGCCATCATCACCCCACGGTCAGTGAACCCCGTCTCCTGCACATGCGCAAAATCGCATTCCCGATCTTGGCCGTCGCCTGGCCGTCCTGTCGTGGGGATGGCTGTCTTTTTATCCTGCAAACCCCCACGCCACCACCCTCCATTTCCCCGCCGTCCTTCTCCACGTTCTCAGCGAGACCCTCAGCAGGCCGTCAGCACCCCAGTTGAGCCGCCTGTCCCACCGTGGGGTGCGTCGTTTGCGTGTGTCAAGTTCCATTTCGCGCTGCATCTTGGGGCCCGCTGGCGCTGGTGGTGCGGGGCGGCCTTTTGCAGCGGCTCCCTGAAGCCGTGGTGATGGAAAGGGAATCCCTGTAGTCACAGGCCAGCGCGGGGTTGCGCCTGGCCCAGACCCAGCGGGTTAGGCGACGCCGGACAAAGACCCGCCAAAATGGGCATCAGTCGATCTATGCATCAACCGCAAATTCCACACCGAAGCAAGACTCCCAACTCCGTCCGACGATTGGCCTGCGATGCTCGGCGCAGCACCTGATGAATTGACTTTGTTGCTGACCTTGGAGGCCCCGCATTAGAAGAATCACCCACCGCTATGTCGGACCTTCCACCCCGCGAGCTAGACGACGGCTGCCCCGAACTCGCCCCCAAACAACTGCAAGAGCTCCAGCACGACGGCTCCATCCTCTCGATCGCCGTCTCGGACAAGTACATATTTGTTGGCACCAGCACGGGCGAGATTGCCGTGTGGTCCCTTGGGTCGTACCAGCTCGTGCAGACCATCCAGGCCCACAAGCGCAGCGTTCTCTGCCTCTTTCTCACCGACGACTACAAGTACCTCCTCTCGAGCGCCTGCGAGCCCATCATCAACGTGTGGTGCCCCAAGACCTTTACCCGTCTATACGAAATCTACAGCACCTACGACGTTGGGGATGTCTTCAGCGCGGTCTACTCGTCCCAGCGCGACGCCATATACATCGGCACGCAGACACAGTACATTCAATGGATTAGCTTGAAGGACCCCGCCAGACGGGCGTCTCAGGACTCAGCCAATCATCCCGAAAAGCGGCAGCACCGTTTCTTCGACTCGCGTGCGGTGGGCGGTACCTCTACGCCGAGGCGGACCGAGGACCACTATTCCCTGATTCCGCCGGCGCAGACGGTGCTTGAGATCGACTCAGGGGCCGTCCGCCAATTCGCGCACTTCGGTTGGGTCTTCTGCATGGCAATTGCGAAGGGCCCTTCGGTCTTGGTCGATCCCGACGAGGAGGTCCTTGTGTCCGGTGGCGGGGACGGCACAATCAAGCTCTGGAAGCTCAGCGACCAGGGCACCGAGTACGGGGATGACGAGGTGGTAGGAGACATTGAAGAGCTGATGGTGCTTGGCGAGGATGATGCCGAGTCCGTCATGGCAATCGAAATTGACGGGTCCTTTCTCTATGCCGGCAAGCTACGAGGAATCATCGAGCTCTGGGATATTGATACACAGCAAAAGCTGAGGGTCATCAAAGCGCATGAAGGCAATGTCAACACCCTAAAGATGAGCTTTGGTCTCCTCTGGAGCGCTGCAACGGGCGGGTCAGCTTCCGTAAGTTCCATATCCTTGTACTTCTTGAGGTTCTGTCTGACAATATGTAGAAGCACAGCACGGTACACTACGGACGAGATTCGGACGGCACATCACCGACTGTGAGCCAAAAATATCAGTGCCTGAGCAGATGGAGGGCCCACGACGCCAAGATCATATCCTCCGCGGTTGCAGTCCACCAGAACGATCAGCTCTTCATCACGGGAGCCAACGATAAAACAGTGCGCGTCTGGCGTGTTAATGGCATGCAGACACCGACTGAGCATGGCGTCGAAATGTCTGACAATATGATGTTGAAGTCGCTGGAAGATTTCGTCTCATACAAGACGATATCATCGCGCCCAGAGTTCACCGAAGACTGCCGCAAGGGCGCGACCTTTCTCGGATCCCTCTTCAAGCGGCTGGGTGCCCAAGTGGAGATGCTCAGCACTGGGGGTCTGCATAATCCGATTGTTCTCGCAAAGTTTAGCGGAAAGCTTCCTGCGGAGCAGCGCAAGCGCATTCTGTTCTACGGCCACTACGACGTCGTGCCAGCAGACACCAAGGCGGGCAACTGGCAGACGGATCCGTTCAAGCTCAAGGGACAGGATGGCTACCTTTATGGTCGCGGCGTGAGCGACAACAAAGGTCCCATCACCGCCGCCTTATATGCCGTCTCCGACCTCCTTCAGGACAGAGAGCTCGACTCCGACATTCTCTTCGTCATCGAAGGCGAAGAGGAGTCCGGGTCGCGGGGGTTCCAGGACACAATCCGCAGGAACAAGAGTCTCCTCGGCCATATAGACTACATTCTGTTGGCAAACAGTTATTGGCTTGACGACGAGGTCCCCTGCCTGACGTACGGGCTTCGCGGCGTGCTCCACGCCACTGTTTGCATCGATTCGAAGCACCCCGATCTTCATTCAGGCGTCGATGGCAGCAACATGCTGTCGGAGCCACTGTCGGATCTGACACTGCTGCTCAGCAAGCTCAAGGACCGCAAGAACCATGTGAATATCCCAGACTTCTACGACGGTATTCTCCCGGTCACAGAGGAAGAGGAGCTGCGCTACGACGACATTGCCAAGATTCTCATCCGACGGAACCCCGCAAACGGCCCAATCGAGGCGCTGAAGCGCAGCTTGATGGCGCGGTGGCGTGAGCCCAATCTGACCATTCACCGGTATAACGTATCGGGTCCTGATGGCAGTCTCATTAGTAGCCACGCGACAGCCAATGTGAGCATCCGCCTGGTGCCTGGTCAGGAAGTTGAGGACATCATCAACTCGCTGCGGGCGTTCCTGCGTTCCGAGTTTGCCGGATTTGAGAGCGACAACACCCTGACAGTTCGGATTGACAACAAAGCCGAGCCGTGGCTGGGTGTCCCTGGCAACTATATCTTCCGTACTCTGGAAGAAGCAGTTATGGAGGCGTGGGCATCGCCGGGTGCGGAGGGCAACGGCGTTGTGTCGCCTGTCAATGGCACGGCGAACAGCAACACCACCGGCGCGGCGGCGGCAGCAGCGCTTAGCAAATCAAGGAAGCCACTTTACATCCGGGAGGGCGGTTCGATTCCGCCAATTCGCTTCTTGGAGAAGGAGTTCAACGCGCCAGCTGCGCATCTCCCGTGCGGCCAGGCGAGCGACGCTGCGCACTTGCACAACGAACGACTGCGGTATCTGAACCTCACGAAAAGCAGGGAGATCTTCAAAACGGTGTTTAGGAAGCTATGAGCTTTGCAGGCAGGCGTTGGTGGCAAAAGCGTCACGGAAAGCGAAAATACGGTGTGGTTCTTTGCACTTCAGTTTGTGATATTGCCTGACATTGGACTAGATGGGATAGATTCTAGACAGTACGTATGAGTGGCCTCCTGTTTGTTTGTTGGAGCGTTGTCTTCCACTATTTAGCGCAGCAGATAAACATCATATTGTTTTGGAAGCCGTGTTCTCGAGCGTTCCAAGCGTCACGCCCAGCTGCTCGTTCAAGCACTTGGTCTTTGTACCAAGGAAGCCTGACCGTTGGCTGTGGAGCGAATCCGGTGCTGCAGCACTGGGATCTAGTATTTCCTGGCGTCCGGGCAGCACAGCCATAGCAGCGTCTTTGGTTGACGTTCAGAGCACTCATCAGACGAACATCAACCACAACGGCGGCGGCCCTTGACTCACCTCGAACAGGAACATCCTCGGCCACGGAAAGGCGGCGTTTCCGTCTGCAGATCGACATCTCTCGAGTGGATAAACCAAAGGCGGCTCCTCAAAGGCAGCTCGAAAATGGAGTCGAAGCGGGGCAGGCGATTTTTCTGGTGGAACTCGAGATCAACAAACTCACCTCGGGTGCCGCGGTGCCTGGTGCCAAGTCGGGCCAATTCCCGGGATCCTTCAACCCCCTATTCCTGGGTTATATCCACCCAACATAAAAGACTTTGATCCCAGCGACGCACCACACCACATGTTCTGCCTTCCCTAACCCTCCCACCACCATCCCACCATGAAGCTCACCACCGTCCTCACTACCATCGGCGCCCTCGGCGTCCCCGCCTCCGGCAACAGAGCCGTCCCCAAACCCACCGACGTCGACCCCACCACCTGCGCCCGATCCACCATCACTGCCTACCTTGACGTCCCCGCCCACCGGGAAACTCATGGCCGCCCTCGAATCCTTCGGCCCAGACCTCCTCGCCGCTTACACAGGCCGCGACCCCACCGCCCTCGACGGCATCGACTGCCTGTACCACTCGCGCCAGCGCTGGTGCGCATTTACCAAGAGCGCGCCCGCCTCCCTCCTCCCGGCTTACACGGCATATGTCAACTCCGCCATGCCCTGGCTGGAAGACCGCTGGGACTACGTGTACATGCTCGAGCGGTACTGCAAGGCGGAGTGGGTGGCGGGGAATAATGAGCGCCAGGAGGGGCAGGTGGGAATTTATGACCTGTGGATGTTTTCGTACTGCAGTGCATCTGCGGCGGAGGCTACGGAGGTGGTGACGGGGACCGGGGGGGCGGCGGTGTCGACCGGGGTGCTGGTGACGACGATGGGTGGTAAGGGGGCGACAACGACGGGGGCGCCGTCGTCGAGGCCGGAGTCGGTTCTCAATGCGAGTTCGGCGTCTACGGCGCTAACGAGCACGAGTGGTGTGAATGGCAAGGGAGAGGGGGTAAAGAGGTGGATGGCTGACGCGGGAGTGGCTGCTGTTGTGGCAGGTTTGATGTTGTAGAGCGCAGGGAGAAGGGAGGATGAGGCTCGGGGTTATTGATCATCATCATCGCTAATTCTTTTTCTTTTTGTGTGTCGTAATTACGCCTCAGATATAGACTTGGGAGAGGCTAGCCGCGAGAAATTTAAGGGTGCGAGTGTGATGTAATACTGGCGACAAATAGACTACCTAAAGACCGTCAAGAATAGACTAGGGCAAGTTGCATATACTGAGCCTTCTTTGCGGAGGTAGGGAAAATGCATTTCCCGTTGATAGGTAGTTGAGACACAAACAAAAGACAGAAACAATCGTTTCCAGAAGTACGTAGTCTCCGGGGAAGGAACAATGGCGATACCCGGTAGCAGACAAGGACTTTGGATCACAATGCAGTAATACACGCATCACAACAAACAAGCATCACCAAGCTTTCGATTATTCTCCGGGACCCCTGTGCTGGTATCTAAGCTATCCAGGACGTTACTTTGACAAGCCAGAACCCGTCCAATATTATTTGCGGATCTCGGATAGACCTTCCAAAGACGCCACGCGTCATCTGAATGTGGCGAGCTTATATCGCCCAAGTAGATTATAACAGTAACAACTGCCGCGAGGACGGAATCTCGACCCGTGCCGGACTTCCAGGCACTGGCTCAGGCAGCTTAGTTACACGTGTGAGGGGATGGAGCTATCTAACTGAGAAGAATCTTTAACGAGTAAGCTTCCATCCCCTGGTTCAAACGGCTCACCCGGCTCCATGCACGCGGGAAACAGCCTGAGACCGAGCTTTCCTCCCCCACAGTTTTCTCCGATGTCCGCCAGATGCCGCATCGACTCGCCGCCACACTTTGGCCCGGGAAACTGGTTAGATGCCTGTGTACCTACCGCTCTTGGCTTGTCCGTGGCCAAGATATTTATCCCCGTCAGAAAATTGGCATTGCTTGTCTCCAGGATGACACCCTTGGCACGATACTGCCGTGACACTCGATGCACGGCTTATCATCGATGGTAACCAGTGCCCCTCAATATCAACCCGAAAATGTGGCTTCTGTACTAACTCACATTTTCGATCGCAAAACAGAACAGAATGTTGGCATCGCCGATTCGACGGCAGGGCGCGCCGGTGATGACGAATAACGGGGGCGCCTGGTAACAGCCGAGAACCAAACGGTGGAAGAACAGGCGAAGCGGAGAAGCACAGGCGCGAAAAGGGCGAAAGCCGTTTTTCCATAGTGAAATGCATATTGTGGCTCCCAGTCGCGACACCGCGCAGCTGACCTGCCAGCCGCGGTCGGAAGCTCTGGGGACGGGATGTTACCAGGTAAATCCGCGAGCTCGAGCTAGATTTCCCGCAGCTTAAGAGTCTGGTCTTCGTGCTCATTCATGCGTTCCGATGTGTTCAGTGCCAATGGATAGCCCCGGAAACTAATACTTCGGCCAAGGACCGACCACGATGCGGACGAATGTCATATTTTCGGCGTTGGCGTTGCTGTCCGGGCTCGCTCTCGCGCAGTTCGAGGTGTCCGAGGACGGCAGCTGCGGCGGTCTCAGTCGTTTTTCCTGTCTGGACTCGGAATATGGCAATTGCTGCTCCCCTCAGGGTTGGTGTGGCCAGTCGATAGACCATTGTGGGCCGGGATGTCAGACTGCCTACGGCGTGTGTGGAAAGGGCTTTGTCGCGAGCGACCCCGTACCGGGAATTTCAACTACAACGACAACAAGCCGACCGGCCGCGACAACAAGAAGCGTCATCAGCATACCGACCACCAACACGCCCGCAGCCAGCGCAACCCGGGGGGGTTCCTCTGGGGCCTGTGCCGTGTATGTCACCGAGATCGTACGATCGACCGCTGTTCGGACATCGTACATCTACGAGAGCGGCGGTGCCGGTGCCGGCGCAAGCACTACCACAACCATAACCGAGACAAGCTATGAGCTGCGTCCGCTTCCCATCCGAACGACCGTAATCACAACGGTAACGCAAAGCATCACCCAAACCGCCATCTCAACGACAATCGTCCGCGCGACAACAACAGTCCCTGAAACCACCACAACAACCGCCATCGACAGAACAACCGTCACCGTCCCCGTGACCACCACCGCAACCTCAATCGACACCCTGACGCTCAACACCACCACCACCTCCGTCTCCTTCACCACCTCGACCATCTTCTCCATCGTCTTCGCCACCGTCTTCAACACCGTCGCCGTCACCAGCGTCGCCACCGTGTACAAGACCGACACCCTAACCAGCACAACCACGCTCAACACCACGCAGTACTTCAGCGCCACGCTGACCTCAACATTCGTCCAATCGACCACCGCCACCGCCATAAACACCATCAACTCGACGCAGAGCTTCACTGAGACCTCTACGACCCACACGACGCAGATCGCAGTGAAGACTTCCACCCGGATATCATACGTCATCCAAACAGCCATTGTGCCTATCACGGAGACCGTGACGCAGACTAACTTTGCGAATGTGACGGCGACCGACACGGTGAAAGCAACGGGCGGTGCCGATGCGACGATGACGCATACTGTGACGGTGGAGACGGTTACTACGCGGACGGTGGTGACTGTTTCGACGGTTACTGTGCAGGCGACGCAGGCGGTGGGGGCGGCGAGCACGGAGACGGTTACGGTTACGGCTACTGTGACTGGTGCAGGAGGGATTGGGGTGCATGAGGCAAAATTGGCGCGGGCAGTTGATGCAGGGTGATGCTTAGTTGAGCAGTGACAAGTTTGAGCGCTGAGTTGATACGGTACGAGAAGCGTGGGGTTAGTTAGCGGGGGTTGTGATGTCTCGGTTGAGAGACTGTTCCGCGTGTAGGGAGATATCAGCTGAGAAAGAAACGCGTAGCGTTGAGGTTGTACATAAAGGGAAGAGGGGCGGCGAGAAACAACGTTAAATCGGGGAGTTCTGAAAACGCGCTTATAAAACTTCATAGGGTGGGTGTTGGAAAGCTCGAAAGATTCGTGAGAATTACATGAACTTCAAATTTGCTTCAGGCTTGTGCTCGCGTTTTCTAAAAACTGAGTATAGTGTGCATCCAAAGTTGTCTAGCCCAATAGCATCGACACGGGTAGCACTGAAGTCACAGTATTTGCCTCTGCAGGGGCGGGCTCGACAGTCTCACCGGCCTCAGTGTGCTCCGGGTGGGCCACTGCGTTTGCTTCCCCCTCCTTGCGTGCAAATCCAAACTCGGCTCGCTCCCGCTTCTTGATCTGCTGCGTTTGCATCTCCTGTTTCCTGTTAGCTACTGCCATGGCAGATCTAAAACTGCTGTCATACCTGCTCCACGGTATCCATCATGAGATATCGCGTTACCTGAACTAATTCAGTCTGCTTCAAGCGGATGGCGCGCGCGATGGCTTGGTTCTCAACACTGGGGTTCCACTGGGGTTCGATGATGAAGATCCGGTTTGCAGCCACCAGATTGAGTCTATTCAGCAGCGGTTAGAAGAGTTGACATGGCTTGGGATGAATCGCCTACCCAAAGGCACCGGTGCCTGTTGTCATGAGGAGGACGCGCACTTCCTTGTCATCCGCAAACCGGTTGATGATTCCCTCTCTTTTGGACGAGAGGATCTCGCCGTCGACGCGCACGAATACGATGTTCTCTGCGCGGAGGTGCCTGGCGATAAGGTCCAGCGTTCGCGTCCAGCAGGAGAAGATGATGCTAAGCGATGTCAGTAACGGTTAGATAAGCAGGCCGCTCACGGCTTACCTCTTGCTACCCTCCAGTCCTTCTTTGACATCTAGCATAAGCTGGTTCATCTTCGTTGAGAAGCCTGTTGGATTGAAGTAATCCTTGTAGTGAGGATTCCTCTCCTCGTCCTCCGGAACCCCCGTGTTCTCGCCATCTTGCATATCGACGTCCATCGTGCCGAAGCGCTGACAGAGCGGACAGTGCCGCAGGTCTTTACAATCGTCCAAGCATTCGTGGCAAAGCGAGTGACTGCAGTTTTCGACAAAGCGATTCTGTGCCCTGTTCGAGCCAAGAATTGGCCGCGGCTGCTTGCAACCATCGCACATGAGCTCAGACTTCAAGCCCATCTCGGTAATGAACGCCTCGCGCTCAGCATTGATATCCTCCCTCGCGTCGCGCTTCTTCCACGAGAAAGGTTTCTGAAACGTCCCGTGGTTGCACAGAATGCGCAGCTGCAAGTGTGCCTGAAAGAGTCCAAACTTGGTCGACTTCCACGAGTCAAACTGAGGCCCGCGGTAGAAGCCGCCGTGGGTTCCACTACCGGGATATTGCCCCACCTGTGTGCGCATGTACCGATTCAGAATGTTCTTTGTCCGCTCGTACTGTCGTTTCTCTTCCGGGTTGAGTGTCAACTTGCGGATTCGCTCTTGCTGGCCTGGCAGGCTGATGATATTTAGGGTGCGGCGGAGACAGAGGGAGTCGTAGAGAAGAATCAGCCGGTCCCGTGCAACCGACTCGCCTTGCTCAAAGGGGATGCAGATAAACCGCCTGAACTGCGCCAGACTGTGGAAGGGGTCGGCGCGCAAGAAGGCAAACAGAGCGCCGATATCCTCAAGGCGATTTTGGATGGGCGTGCCGGTCAGACACCACCGCGATCTGGCTTCCAAGTCGGCACATGTACGATAGAATGTCGTGGCCGGACGACGGATTATGTGCGCTGGTAAGTTAGCTAAGTCAGCGCGCTGTGGTGGACGACTTACCCTCATCAAGGACAACCCGGTACCAAAAGACCTTGTGCAACACGGATTTCTTCGCGGCGACTTCAGTTGCCAAGGTGTTGTACGTAGTAATGACTATATCAGAGTTCTCAATGACGTCGAGATCTCGTTCTCGTCCTTGCCCGTGGTATTTGATGACCGTCAGGGTATTCTCTCCTGTGTGTCTGGATGTTGTTAGGCTCAGCCCCGAGTTAACTGCCAGTATTACTCACTCAATAATTTCGTTGACCCAGTTGTTGATAAGTACTGCACATGTATTAGTGATAGCTTGCAGATACGCCGCGGGGGCTACTCACACGCTGAGGGGACAATCACCAGGGTCGAGTGAGTATGCCGCTGGATCTTCCCACTCGTGTGCTCCCCGGATCGCTTTTTCTGTGCCCATTCTCGGCCCTCCTCAAGAGTCCGGACCGTGAGCGCCAGTGTTGAGAGAGTCTTTCCCAGGCCCATCTCGTCAGCAAGCACGCCACCGCCCATCTCCTCGGGGCGGATGGGTGACCGCGTCCTCGTGATCTTGTGGATATACCTGAATAATTTGAGTTTAGAACCTAGTGAGTTTGGGAGGATAATAGACGTTGAGCCAAACTTACATCTCTTGCCCGCCGTACGTCTCTTTTTTCCAGAGTCTGTACTTTTCAGGGATACCACCAGACTCTCGTTGCGACATATATGACAGCGCCTGCTTTTGATGCCTGCACAAGTAAGCGGCTACCCAAATCCTAGTGATCGCTGCAACTCACTCGTAAAGCTGCGACTTCAAGCTTTGGTCGCCTGCTATCGCCTCTAACTCAGGGTCCGAGGCACGGGTCAAGGCTTCATGGACTTGCGCAACTAGCTTTTTGACTCGCTCTTCCTCTGCTCGCGGCTTCGCGGTGGCTGAGACATCCTGTCTGATTTCCTCTTGGACCATTTGGCTTTCGAGCTCGGGGAAATGCAAGTGATGCGGGTTGAAGTATTCATACTGGGCCTTGAAAAAGTCAGGCTTCTGCAACCACTGCTTGCGGTCAGACAGCTCGTCGCCAATTTCCTTCGCACGGTCGCGGGGCCCGTATATGTTGATATTGACTTGCACAATGGCCTCGTTGGGTTTTGTGGCGACAGCAATCTGTTCACGGAGACGGGTGGTGGACGCTACAGCTTCTAGCTCAAAGGGCGGGCTTTGTTTAAGAAGGCGCTCCAGAACCTCCGTCATGTCGCTGCGGAGAATCCCAAATTGGTTCCCATCCGGAAGTGAGAGGAGAATGTGAGGCACCGACTTTGGCGCTAAGGTAAACTTCTGGATGTGATCCGGGTTGGATCCTGCGAATTCAACGAGCATATTCAGCACTGTCATCATGTTTTGGTGCTTGAGGACGGCGTCTTTATGGTATAGCTGAGGGAGAGTCAGTGGCAGCCGTCACATTCTGAAAGAGGACAAACCATTCCGTAGCAGACTTTGTCACCGCTATCAGCCATGTCACTGTCGACAATATCTTGGGTGCCGTTTTGTATGGGTTCTATGGCGCTGCCCATTTCAACGTCGGTGTCTTCTGACTGATCTGACCCGGTTTCTTCGAGCAGAGGGCCCTGGTTTCTGTGCCAGTGCTCGATGCCATCTTCGACATCGTCCAGCGCCGTGTAGTCCACGTTGAGTGCAGTGTGCTCATCCTGCATACCCGGAAGGATGGAGTTGAAATCGAAGCCATCGAGTTGTGCCTCCTGAGTTGGGCTGATCTGGATGGACACTGGGCTCACACTGGGACCCGGTCAGCACTCACAGAACCATTGCAGCGGGATAATCGACGCACGTCGCGAAGGAGGGATATTCTGTCTCCCCTTGATCGGAATTCAAGATACTGGATAGCGACATCTCGTGCTCTCTGTCTCTCCCTAACTCAAACCTCTTCAGCGGTTGGACTGGGCGAACATCAAATTCAGTTGCATCCCAGAACGGCGGATGGAATCGGATCGTCAGGCCATGACCAGTCCGGTTGTGCCACCAGAGAGCCTCGACGTGTAGTCCTGTACCAAGCCACCCTGTTACACCGTGGGGTTGGGATCTTGCTGCGCCTCTGCTGCCTGATGGAACCTGCAGCTCATTTTCGGTGCCGTGGTTGTTTCGTCGATGCAGGCCTGCTGCAGCCCGCCAATCCGCAGCCTGACAGCGCTCCCCTGTCGCGCTAGTGTCCGCAGGCCAACGATCACGTGTGGGCCAGGTACCTCCATTCTGTCCTCACTGAGATCGCATCAATGTGAGTCGTGGATTCAGTTTGAACTTGTCTGCTTCCAGGGCTTCCAGTTAGGTTGATCTGGCATTTCGCTCCCGCCAATTGACTCTGCCCTGTGCTAGAAGCTGGAGGGCAGCCAATGGGCCAGCACAGAGACCTGCACGTTGATACACAGGAGGCCTCTTCCCCGCATTCACCTCACCGCACCTTCTCGTCTGTCGGGGCTGTGCCGGATTTCCCGCTGTGCCTGTGCCAGGGACTGAGCCTCCTGGGCCAATCGCGAATGTTCCTCAACAGGCTGCTGCCACGAATGCATCTTGTCCACGCAACACAGAGCCTCGTCTAAAAAATGGCCGCACCCCCTTCACCTTGAGCCCCTCCCAGCCCTCAATTGGGACGACCCATCCCGTCCTCGTTGTTCGGATCTCTGGGGACCGCCAATGTCGAATGATGGGATCATGGCCGACACGATGGACACGGCGCCCGACATTTCCACCGCTGATGTTATCAAGGCGGCTTTAAATGACTTCAAGTCAGCTCTCACCCCGACCCACCAGGAATCATTCGCCGGGAAAGAGATCCGCCATGTCCAACTCAAGATTGTCAAGATCCAGCACCACCAGGAGAGAGTCAAGGGGATGATGAACTTCTCGAGAATCAGCTTCTACCTGGAGAGGTTCGCAGAGTTCGACAACCTGTGCAAATCCACGAAAGTAGCGGGTGCCGACGCATCTGAGCTGTCTTCGTTCATCTGGGGCCCGTCGGCATTCATCCTGGAGGTAGGTCGCCACGAATCGGTTGCGTGCCCGAGTGAAGCTGATGTCCCAAAAGACATCCCAGGAGGATGCAAGCATCCTCAGTATTGTCCTCGATGCGTATCAGAAGTTTGGGAAACGGATCCCCCAGCTCGCACGCTATAGCGATCTCATCAGGGGTCAACCCGTCATGATGAAGTGTATTGCCTATATGTATCACGATTTGCTCCAATTCTACAAGCAGATCATCAGACTGTTGACCAGTCGGGGTAAGCTTCCACTCTTGGCATACGGCTAAGCTGACGAGATCTTGGTAGGGTGGAAGAAGACTTTTGTCTTTGATTGGCGAGACTACGAAAAGTCATTTGAAGTTGTGCTCGAGAGCTTCGACGCGCATGGTAAGATTCTGGAGAGGCTTCTCGGCGAATGGCAAAAGAACGAAGCGGACGGACGTCTCGCAAGCATCGAGGGAACTTCCAGTGAGACACGCCGAAGGGTCAACGATGAAGTCCTTCGGCAGAACAGATTGCTCGGCATCTCAAATACGGTGCTCGATATCTCCAACGCAACCAACCTCCAGCTGAGCGAGCATGCCAGCCAGTTCGGCGAATTTCGTGAGACAATCAAAACGGTTCTGCGCGAATACGAGCAGAATCGGTTTGAAATGATTAGTCGCGCTGAAGCGGAAGAAAAGAGGCGTAAAGAAGAGCAAAAGGAAACAGTTTTGGCATGGCTGAAGACCGCCGGTGAGCATCAATCAACGTACCACAACATGTTCCTTGAGGTGAGGAAGGATTTCCCCGAGACCGCAGTGTGGATCTTGGACGAAATGAAGATTTTCAACTGGATGAACGAGGAGATCCCCAACCGCTCAGTGATGTGGCTTAATGGGAAGAAAGGCGCCGGTAAGCCCGTTGTTTTTATCAAACCGGAGATTGTCTAACTCGGTACAGGCAAAACCATTCTGGCATCTACAATTATCGAGGAATGCAAGAAGAAGCCCGAGTTCAAGACCAGCTACTTCTATTGCCGTGAGCACGACTCAAGCCTGAACACGGCTGTGGCGGTTTTGAAAGGTATACTCCGGCAGTTGCTGAAACATAACCAAGATCCTCTACCCACTTGCATTGCGAAGAAGTCAAACAGTGCAGAGGAGGTTCTCGTCAATATCGACACGGTCAAATCGCTGCTGGAGCTTTTCTGCGAATGTGATATGAACCAATTCGTCGTGATCGATGGTCTGGACGAACTCGAGTTGGTGGAGGTGAAGCCCATTGTCAAGTTTTGGCTATCAATGGCCGAAAAGTGCGAGAACTACAAGCCGGGAAAGATCCGGGTGTTGTTTGTCAGCCAGGACAGAAGCGAGATACGCAAGCTGCTGCAGAATGCCAACGCCGACATCTTCGATCTGCCGCCTGAAAAGTCAACGGAAGACATCAACCGGTATATTCTGGCTCAGTTTGACAGCCTGCAGGAGAAATTCGAGCTGTCCGATGAGGAGACGCGCGCCGCGAGAAGCCAAATCTCAGCACAAGCTGAAGGTAAGTCCTACGCATAAGCCTGGGCAACGATATACCATTCTGACAAAGATAGGAATGTTTCTTTACGCTGTCCTTACTATGGATAACTTGTTCAAACAGCCAAACGTACGAACCTTGAAGAACGAACTGGAGTCCAAGAACATACCATCTGGTCTCGAGCAAGCGTACGAATACCCCCGGCCCGTAGCTATTCGTATCACTAAGACAATATAGGTATCACAAGATTATCGACCGGCTGGAGCGAGAGCTGCACCGTAACCAGTGGCTGATGGCCAAAAAGATCTTCGGATTACTTGCTGGGGCGAAGAGACCCTTGAAGTGGCACGAACTCCAAGCCGCCCTCTCGCTTGAGGTTTCAGCGTCTGGAGGAGTTTCGATGGACTACCATAGCAACCAGCTGCGTAACGACATTCGCGAGACTTGTGGAACTCTCGTACAGGTTCTGCACAAGAATCGAGTCGAGTTCATCCACAGTACCACGAGATTGTAAGTCCGACGATGAAATGGGAAGAATCGGACTGACCTGCTTCCAGCTTCGTCCTCAAAAGCAGGCACTTGAATGAGACCATGATTGAGTGCGACTGGACAACACTATGCATGAACTACCTCACACTTGAGTGTTTCAGCCCCGGGATCAACGAAAGTGACATCGGCCACTTTGTATGGAGCGGCGATTACGCGTTCCAAGACTATGCCATTTCAAAGTGGAAACACCATCTCGAGAGGATGATAGAGACCACTGCGCCGCTTATTCTCAGCGATCCAGAGTGTGAGAAGCGTGCCTATGACGCACTGGCGAGATTCTTGACCTTCCACAAAGAGAGCATCGCGGCTGCAGCCGAGGAGAAGCCGCAGACAGGATCTCAGCGCTCTCGGCTGGCCATGAGAGGTTCCCAGCAAACATCTCTGCAGGCGTCTCAGGTTTCTCAGCGGGGTCTTTCGCCGCCCTCTACCCAGCAATCTTCGTCCCAGTCCCCGACACCACTACCGTCGCCGTCGCCGTCGCAGTCGCAGCAGTCACAGCCGCAACCTCCCCAACAAGGGCCTGAGACGGCCGACTTCTGTCAGGCTTTTGCCGGGACAAGCCTGCACCCTCAGCTGATCGAGCTGTGGACTCACGTGTGTAAGCACCAGAACGGCGACTACAAAGAACGGCACAAGGTCAGTTTGCCAAAGCTGGGCGAATCGTTGGAGGCTATCCGTACACAGATCGAAGAGCTCGCAGCAAGCAGCAGTCGACAACGGGACAACGACCGCAGCGAGAAGCTGACCCGCTTTTACGGCGAAAACCATTACAAGTGTCAACGTGTTGCCTGCGACTACTTCCACGAAGGGTTTGGGAGCAAGACAGCGCTCAAAAACCACTCCGACCGCCACGACCGACCCTTCCAGTGCTCTGTCGATCGCTGCTCCATCAACTCGTTTGGGTTCTCCACCAACAAAGACAAGGACAAACACATCCGCTTCTATCATCCTGAGATTTCAGACCAGCCGGCGCGCTTCCAGCTTGAGCAAGCCGAGACCAAGCAGACGGCCGAGGCCAAGTTTGAGTGTGAGATTTGCCACAAGCGGTTTACGCGACACTCGATCAAGAAGGACCATGTCGATGCGCACTATGGCGAGCGCAAGCATGCGTGTGAGACGTGCGGCAAGCGATTTACGAGATCGAATGATCGGAATCGGCATAGAAAGACTCATGTGCGGAGGGTCAGGCAGTAGGAGCGTGTTTTCCTTCTTCCAGGGGTTCCACCGGTTGAGGCGAATGGCGGTAGTATATCTCCAAAGAGGAGTTGTGCAGAAGACAAGATTCAAGAAGACGGGTTCGCAAGAAGAAGTGGCTGGTAGGGCAACGACGAAACGGCCGATTTGATAGTGAAAAACGCCATCACATCTTTCCTTACACGAACCACTTCGTCCTTGCGCCGTAGAAACGTTTTTACTCCTTCAAGTCCGTGCTCCTCCACACATCCTCGTAGTAACTCGCCGTCTTCTCCAAATCGGCCGCTGTTTTCCTCATTTGGCTACCCGCGTCAGCCCCCAGTGGCAGACGCAACAGCCTCTCTTTTCCCGCAAACAGCCCCTCGCCAGCCACGTACTCCCACATCCTCGCGACACCCTCGACCGGGTCTCCGGGCTGCTTCCCGTCGTACGCCGAGAACGCCGCGCGATATTATCGCCGCCATCGCTACCGCTCACGCCCGTGAGGAACGAAGTCCGGAAATATCCCGGCTCAACAATCACAGCGCGCATCCCAAACGGCGCGATCTCAGCCGCCAGCGCCTCGGTGATACCCTCAATAGCAAACTTCGTCGCGCAGTACACCCCGTTGGACGGGTACCCGTGCAGGCCGCCAACAGACGAGAGATTCATCACCGTCCCGCTCTTGGCCTCTCGCAATACCGGGAGGACCGCCCGGATGGTGCGCAGGATGCCGAGCACGTTGATGTCGAATTGCTTCTTGACGAGCGCGTCTTCTGTCTCCTCGATGGTGCCCATGTAGCCGTACCCGGCGTTGTTGACGAGGACGTCGACTTGCCCGAAGTCGGCGAAGGCGTGGGCTGCGTATGCATTGAGCTCGGGCTGGGGGAGGGAGAGGTCGAATTGGAGGACTTTGACGTTGGGGACTTGTAGGGTGGGAGGCACTTTGGAGGGGCTGCGCACGGCGGCGATGACGCGGTCGCCTTCGCTGAGGGCTTTGAGGGCTAGGGCGAGGCCGAGACCGGTGTTGGCGCCGGTGATGTGCCCTGGGTGTTTGGGTGTTAAAAAGGGGAGGGGACAGCGGGGCGGGGCGGGGCAGACTCACAGACTCGGGAAGGCATTTTGTCAGGGAACAAAGAAGGACAGCTGAGAATGGATGGAAGCCTTGGGATGTTGGATTAAGATGGTAGTTGGTGGTGGCTCTTGTTGGGCATGCCCATCGTGCCAGCGGGGGCATTTATCTTTTTTCACGGAGGCCGCATTATGGGTGCGCGGCCTGAGACGGAAGCATGGACGTCTTGGACCGACGCTCTGTCACGGCTCGGGATGAGGAGTTCGGATGCTCTCCTTCGATCGGTCCGAAATTTGACAGAATCACGCTGTTTCTGCATTATCGATGAATAAGCTGGGATTTGGCTGGCCGTTCCCGACTGTAGGAAAAGCCAACCTGCGCACTTGGCATATGCATCGTAGTCACTGGGCAACGCCGACGGGAGGGACATTGGCTGTTGGTCGCCATGTCGCCGGATTTGGCCTGTGCAACTCCGCGAAACTGCGGGCTCAATCATCATCCCGCCCGGGGCCACACTCCCACGACACGGCTGCATGTGTGATGATAAATCTTGTTCTGCCTGCGTGATCACGGTCTCCATAAGCAAGCCCTTCAATTTTATGTTCAGGCAGGACGTGTGATTCTTGCAATGCCTTCAGGGGAGAAGCAAAGTGATGCTTTCTTCCGTCAGCGCTTTCGTACACACTGCAAATTTTGATCCTTTCGATCAGCGGGTATTTCCTCTTCTTGGGAGTTCTGGCCATCCCGTTCTGCCAGAACCAAGTGATTTATCTCAACAGGATAACCCTCACTTGGTTCCAGGATGTCAACATCCCAGAGCAGTGGGGATTCCTCCGCAACCAAGTCACAGTGTTCCAGCTATCAACCCCCGACGGAGAGATGCTTCACGCTTGGCACATCCTCCCGCTGGAGCTTTACCGGCGCCACGAGTCGGAGCTTGTCAAGGAGCCCGATGGAGTTATGACGGATATCACGCAACGCTTCGGGTTTAAGCTTCTTCGCGATGACCCCGACTCGCTCCTCGTTCTCTACTTCCACGGCGCTGCGGGAACCGTGGGGTCCGGCTGGCGCCCCCCAAGCTACCGAGCCATGCACGCCGGCGAACCTGGACGCATCCACACCGTCGCCATCGATTATCGTGGTTTCGGCGCCAGTACTGGATACCCAACCGAGGAAGGCTTGGTGCCGCTGGGTGGACTGTCTGCTCCGAGTCTACGAGAGGTGTCTTGCGGGAAGAGAGTACCAAGTGGGGGCCGCACGACTGGATCATGTCTTATCAGATCGTGAGTTTGGCAGTGTTGAGGGCGTTCCAACTTAGCGGTAGGCCGTAGCAATCTGGTCGGATGAGAGCGAGTCGATTTTGAAGCAGTGCTCCTCCACTCCTCCCGTGTAAAATTAGTTTCACTCCAGGAGGTACTGCCGCCACAGGCCAACAAACCTTTCAGATGAACCCAACAATGTACCAAAGCAATGCAATTTTGCCTGCAGTGCAAAGAAAAGTACATTCTCAAGCCAAAAGTCTGACAGCGTTGCGTGCCCCACCAACGAACTCAACCTTCGACGCCGAAATATAAATACCTCAGCACCCCTCCTCCAGCCACCATCTTCTTTCTTCCTCCTTCATCGAAAAGTGAGGTGAGTTTGAGCCTAACAAAACCAAAACTCCGAGTGAATGCTGACAAAAAGAATGCGCGGGTCTCAGCTTTTGTTGCCGGTGTTTTCATCATCTCTAGGGTCACCCGTCGGAGACGCATAGATGAGATCGAACCTGAGTCCTCTCTATTAGATTTGCACACACAATTTGGTTTTAGGCTTGTCTTTATCGAACCGCTAGGCCACTTTGCCTGTTTTTGATGACAGGAGGCAAGCAGTTTGGGCATGTATGCCTGTATCGTTCGCTCTGGGGGAAAGACCGATGAGGGAGAGTGTGGGCATGTCCGAGTTACCGAGGGAAGGCGCCATTCACCTGGCGGGACTAGAAACCGCGAGAGCGGGGACTGGGAATTGTGCGTTCGAGAGCCCTTTGTACACACACCGTCTGGACAATGATGTGACATCGAGACCACCGCTGCTTTGCGTACGACATCAGAAATGATGGACTCCAAACAGGGCGGGAGGCCTATGTCTGAGTTCAGTTGTTTGTATACGTACTTCCTGCATTAAACGCCACGTTTCCAAGTGGCAGGGCCGGCTTCATGCTTCCCCTCCTCCGCGAGCTGAGTAGCTTGAGCATTTTCCTTCGGTTGGAGGTTGCGCGGTCCGCTGCGACGGACATCGGATGCGACAAAGGGGTGACATGAGGGATACAATTCTTTTAACGCAGGTTGAAAGCGTGCGATAGGCCAATGATGGCAGCAGCTCCAAGTCTTCGCTGCCAGAGGCCCTGGCGGCCTTGCGGCTTCGAGTATGCATGGTCGTTTATGAGCAGGAGGCCAGGGTAAATCACCTGGGCTGCAGTACCCTATGTTGTAGCACAGCTCCAATAGCAGCAAAAGCAGTCAGCGGCTATCTATTTCTTGCTGGGAATCTCATTTCCTAAGGCCGGGGGAGCATCAGGCTGGATGATATCGTGTAAGGTTCGGGGCAGACTACCGTTCCGATCTGCCTACACATACGGGCAGTAGGCAAGCGGCGGTAATCAAGGCGAGATTTATTGTAGCCATATCTGCTATCTAGAATAGCGAAAACTCTTCGCTGCCAAATCTCCCAGTGGTTGTGACGTGTTCCCCCTTCCCGATGCCTTGGAAGCCGGGCAACTAAAAACCTGAAATGTGAAGATATCAGCCTCGGAACCCACCAGCGGGAACGCCTTGATCCATGGTATTCGTTGCCAGAGTGTAGGTTGAAATCCGTGCGACCCAGTCCCCTCCGAAGGTCTTGAGGATAGCCTGCATGTCGGCTGAAGATGGCGACTTTCCAACACCAACTCTGTGCTGAATCAGTGCCTGCATCTCCTTGACTTCATCCACTTGTTTCTTTTCAGCCTCTCTAGCCGGTCGGAGAGATCTAGCGGAGAACCCATCGTCCATAAAGGAGTTCATGACATGGCTTGGAGAGCCCGGGGGCGGGTTGAGGAGACACTCGATACGGACTTTCTCGTGGTCTTCCTTTATGGTTTTTTCCCACTACGGGCCAAAGAGTAGCTTGATATTCTCCGGGGTGTCTTGGCCAGTGAGAATGAGGCGTCGGAGACGTAAACTAGGGAGGGTTGCGTCAGCTCTCGTTTCTACCAATGCTCGGAAATGGACTTATGTTGTTCCGCCGCGTGCCGGATGAGATTCAAGATTGAGTGAACTCATCAGTGCGCGAGCTTCAGGGTCCGTGGGCGCCTTGGTCTCGTAGTACGTGGAGGCATCAAGGCTAGGGGCACTGCCAGGCGGAAAGCAGGTCGGCTTGTGGTGTTTCCAGTGCTTCCTCTGGCAACCCCGTGAGTGATAGTGTGCGTTGTTGCATCTGGCGCACCGCATGAGCGGCTGGAAAAAGCATTGAGGACTCATAACGCAACCATGACATCTTGTGCCATCGCCCTGGCCAACTGACTTGGCCTTGTGGTGGGGCTGGGTGCCCATCAGCTTCTCGAAGAGGGTGGACCGGACCGTCTCCAGGATAGCGCGCTCTTCTGCAGAGCAGACGCCCACCTCACACAGCTCAGGTCTGACCCCGTGACTTTTGAATCCATCCTGACAGCCTGCGCAATCTCAGGATCCAGAGTTGACCAACTCCAAGGAGCAAATGTAGTAGGCGTGGTCGGTAGCCTGAAAGATGAACGAATCTAGGAGACACGGAATGATGGCTTCGGCCTTTTCAGCCACCGACGCCAGTGAAAGTATCTGCGCTGGTCCGGCTTGATTGAGATATATACTCTGAGGGTGGACGGCCAAAAGAAGGTCTCCAGGTGGGTCGAGATCGACATGACAAACACCGAAAACCCAATGATTGGGCAGGCCTGAAGGTGTCTTCTCCGACCTGGGAAGGTTATTGAGCAAGCGAACCCTTGCCTCCATGGTGAGCGATTGCAGAAAGCAGCCCGGAGCGATGTGAGTAAACAAGAAGCACCTCCGAGGTGGTGCAAACAGGGCGTGGCTGAGATTGGATCTCATGACAACACTTTGGCATCTCACCGCTTTTGTATGTGGAGCGCCTCAAAGCGGGGTGCGACACCTGACAACTGTCTGCAGCTGTTTTCCATACATTTGAAGGGCCAACTAGATAGCACTGGGCGTTTTCATTGTTATGGCAAAATGGGACGATGAACCGACAAAATTTCCGCAGAATCAATGAAACTCCGTTTCGTCAGCAATCCCTGAAAGCATGTCCCAGAGCAATGAGACTAGGCCGTATTTGCGGCGTAAAATGCCTTATCAAAACGCTAAATAGTTGAAGAAAATCATAAAACGGTATGATCAACCGGAGCGTGGTTGTTCTAACGGAGGCTCTGATTGAACTTGAGATCGGCTTTCAAATCATAAAGCGACTTAGTTGATAACCTGGGTGACGTACACATCTCGCAGTCAGCGTTGAACCACTACTTACATCCCAACGATTCAAGTCATACAAATACACCAACAGCGAGCATCCTGGAAGTATAAATTCCTTTCAAAAGGCCCCCCCCCCCCCCCCTCCACAACCAACCCCCCGTGCATCACAAAACGACCGGACAACGTGCGACATTTACAGGTGCCTGCCTGAATCCGAAACAAGTGAAGTGAGGAGCGGCCGCGCTACGTCATGTCTCAATTCGCAGATAGTCAGAATACTGCGGTACTCCTTGGCGTTGCCGGAGGCAGTGCGTATCAATTATGCAGCGAGCCGAGCGTTGGCTATGCCCAAAGGATGCGAGCATCGCCACGCAGCAGCCACGGAAGCCAGTCCGAGGGAGACATATAAAGCAATGCGACACTGTCGGTCTCGCCTCGTTAGAAAATATCGCACCATTCCAAAGCTTCGAAAGCTGAACTGCATCCGAGTTCCTACATTGACGGAATTCCAGACAACACAGAAAATGGCTGACCTAAAAGATACCAAAGGCGCCCTTTCAATGCCTGTCAGCAACGTCGAGAACGATCTGCCGCCACCTGGTTACAACGAAAGCAACTCCAAGGCCTCTCCAATAGGCCTCACCAGACCATTCGTCCCCTACCGGCCATTCCAACCCGTCATGAACGCATACTACATCTACGAGTTCAGCGTCAACAGCGCCAAGACCATCAAACTCTGCGGCGAGAAGGAGTCCGACTTCCTCTACTGCATCGAAGTCCACACAGGCTACAGCATGAGCGGACCGCTGGGGTTCCGGCCAGGCGTGATTCTGCACAACGGCACCAGCCGAAAAGACCCCCTTCTCGCAGCGGCTGGCGATGAGTCTCAGACCTCGTCCACGATCTATGGTATGAACCCTAGGTCCATCGTCCTGATGCCACGGATGCATCTCGGACCTGGAGCGACCACGAACGATCTGGTCAACGAGATGATGCTGGCTGCCACGGTGCCCACGGACAAGGGCGTTGCGTTCCGCTTCGCGATTGAGGTTGGGATTGAGAAGGTGTACCGCGAGTCGTTTGAATGGCGGAAGATCAAGGACCCTGTTACCAAGAAAGGGGGATACAAGCTCGTACAGCAGCCTCGCGAGGGCGCTGGCGGCCAAGCTACCGGGGGCAGTAGCCAGGCGGCTTCCAGTCACGGGGAAGAAGAGACTCTCGCGTTGTTGACATGGCCCAAAGGTTGGTCGTGGTTCAAGCTCGCCTTTACCCTAGAGTTCAAAGGGAGCGGGCTGACCGGGGTCCTCGGGGAGAGGTGGCAATTGATGGCTGTCATCACGGCGGCTCGAATCCTGGTGCTGAGGTACAACGGAAAGACGACCAAAGGGACTGTCGCTATCTCGGAAAAGGCGCGAGGAAAGCGTGAGGTAGGCGGTAGCTCGACTGCGTTGTAAATTACACCAATTCTATGCGCGTCATACCCTGATCCACCTCGTTCAGCAGGGCCTCGCCATGCCACAAGCCGTGCACATACGCCACCCCCAGGATGCTTTAGTATCCTTCCCGGTCCTTCGATCTCCTCAGGACAACAGGGAGACGGGACCCATTGATGATCCATATCTCGTCCGCTGACTTGACAGCACGAGGCCCCAAAACTAGATACCCCTTGTCTGTTTCAATGATAGACCTGCCGACTGTGTTGCTTTTAATCAGGTGGTACCAATCGTTGCGGCTTCTCACTTCCAGAAACCCGGCGTCATCCCGACCCATCATCTTAAGAACCGCTTCGTACGTCGGGAGCCACGGCCGGGAGTGCTGCACGGAACGGAGCCGAGAAGCGAAAAACTCGGAAATATCACCCTCCTCCTCAAGAAAACACTTGGATAGTGTCAAGGCATACCATTCTCTTGCGCTTGCCAAAGCGGGTAAAGGTCCAGCCGGCGGGAGCCCCGAGCCCGCTGCTAATGTTCTTAGAATCGCCTCTGCGCGGGTCTGGTCTCCGAAGTGGTAGCGGCCGTCCCGGAAAAGGTAATTGAGGAGCCAGTTAGCCCGCAAGTGGCGTCTTGAGGACACGGCACTGATGGACATACTGTCTGAAACCGTGTCAAAGCGAGCGCCTTCTATAAAGAGAACGCCTTCATAGACTTCAGCTAGGTGTGCCCTGTTCACGTTCAATGTCGACGCGCTAGCGCTTAGACGCAAGTTGAGAGGCCGAGTTAGCGGGTTTTCGCGTTTTCGCGTGCTAAAGTTGGGTACCCATGACGGCATCATGCTCAGTTGGTTGGGGGTTCCGCGGTGACCGCCATGACGGGCAAGAGACGAGAACAGAATGTCCAGCACCGTGATATTTTGAAGAATCAAGGTCGCCGTACTGATGAAAATGCCTCTAGCTGTAAGTCCATAATTTGGAGTCATCAGGCCATCAACCTGGCCTACCATCATCCTTATCATGCCGAGACATCCGTACACATGGTCTCTTGGGTCGGCAAACTTTAAACCAAACATCTTGTCGAGCAGGCCAATGATCGCTTGCCAGGGGTTGTCTGGTGATGTGTTGCAGTCGAGATGGTACTGGATCAGTCCAAAGCTCCTCAAACTTGAGATAGTGTCCGAGCCTGCGAAGAAACCCTTATCCTCCGGGTCATGGCAATCTTCCCTCTTGAACAGAGGTATCATGTTCGAGAAGGAGAAGTGGTGGTCGAGTATGTGAGTCAGTTGCAAGACCTGCTCGAATCGGATAGACTTCCGTCCAGCAAGTACAGCAACCGAGCCAACTGGAAGGGCAAACGCCTCCTGCACAACCCAGCCACGCGAGAACCAGCAGCTCCTGGAGAAGAACGATACGAGCCCGAAGATCGACCTCCTCCATCGCTCGCACAACTCCTCGCCGAGAGTTTTGGTGAAGACATGGTCCGTAAGGGCGAGACTCTTTTTTCTGAAACGTCCCAACTTGCCGGACACCATGCGGAATAGAGATGGAACAAATTCCTCCAAGGCCCAAAGAACATCGTGGGTGGGCTCTCGGGGACCAAGCCATACGAGAACTCTCTCAGCTGACTCGTAGATGGCGCCCATCATCCCCACTTGAAGGGATTTCTCGGAGAGGTCGTACTGGTTGATACATAGTGCATCAACCCAAAGGTGCGCATTGTGGCCAAGGGGGGCGTTTGCCTGCGAGGTCGTCGGGCCTGGGTCCGAGTTCGGCCGCAAGCTTGAGGATAGAGCTGATAAATTCCAGCGCGAGGGCTCCCCGTTCCCGTCACCCACCAGCCTCCCAGCCTCGGCTTTTACCAAGTCTCGAGGGAGCCTGGAGAGGTATACAAACGGTTCATCAGATATCGATTCCGCTGAGTCAACGACGGGTTCGGTTTTCTGATGAATGAAGAGTTTCGCGTCGCGCGCACGGCATAAGAACTGGTAGAGGTTTTCGCTAATCTTCACAGGCTGGCCGTTGCGATCAATTGTTCTGCGATCATGTTGGTAAAACTCATAGTCTGGGCTATGCCGCGGCGGGCCCCATGTGCTGATGAAGATGTCAATCGTTATTCCCCTTCAAGCCAACGGAATGTCTCGGGCGGGGTTGCCTCCCCCCCCCCCCCCCCCCCCCGGAAACGTCCAGGGGGTTAAGCAGAATAGACATACTAGGAGAGGGCCCAGAAACGCGGTGTTGCATCGAGCGGAAAGACGGACAGGTTGACCGACAGCTTGGATGTGGGATCCGGTTGCGCGATTTGCAGCAGTCGAATGTATCTTCCCTCGGGAAGTGGCTCGTAGCTGTGAGGCAAAGGTGTCGCTTCAGGCGGTTCGCCCCGGCGAGAAGTCGCCATGTGTTTAGAGATCGAAGCTCTTCAGGTGTGGTTTCGGGGGCTGCTATGGTTGGGTGCTGCACGCAGTTGGGCACCCGTGCCGCCAAGGTTGAGATTTCCACCTGCATGTCATCACGTGCTGCGTATGGCAACGAGTTGGTTGCTCCTGCTTCATCAACGAGAAGGAAGCCCATGATTAAATCAACTGCATGGTTCCAGGTTTTCCATTGTTTACATCGAAAGGCCCCCATCAGTCAACGCGAAAACCAGCTTGAAATTAAGTTCAGTTTCCGCACCGCTCATAAAAACTGCAGTTTAAACTTGAGCAGGTCCTTCTCCACGATTTCTTCCTTCTTCGCCTGGAGCTCCGTCACATCCCAATTAGAAAAGATCATGCGCCCAGCAAGCCACTCCCGACGCTCATTCGCAAGCCAAACCATGTTATCCCCGGCCAGCTCTGGTGTGTCACAAAGGAACACATGCATATGCTCAGGTAACTGAAGCCCAAGATCAGTCGCCACACCACCAGGATGAAGGGCGATGGAAATGACACCCTGCGCGTGGTACTCCTGGTCGATGAATTCAACCAAACGGCAGGCGGCAGACTTGGAAACGCAGTATCCGGAGCCGCCAGGCGTGCTGACAAGTGCGCCAATACTGGATACCACCAAGATGGTCTTGAGCTCCGACTGGAGCACCAGCGGGAGGAAGCGGCACGTGCAGAGGTACGGACCTCTGACGTTGACCTCGATGGTTTCCCACCAGCTTTCAGGGTCAGTCTCGCCCATTGGCACCCACTCGTGGGAGTTGCCGGCGTTGGCGATGAGGATGTCCAAGCTACCGTTGAAGGCTTTCGAAACAGCGTCAACGGCGGCTTGGACGGACTCGCCGGAGGTTACGTCAAGATTCAGGGAGAGGACGATGGGTTCGGGGTGGCCAGCTGAGGCAGCAGCGGCTTTGATCTCCTTTTCGGCCTGCACGAGGGGAGACCGCGCAGCGATGGCGATCTTGGAGCACCCGGCCATGGCATATCGGATGGCGGTGGTCTTTCCAATCCCTCTGGATGCGCCGGTTACCAGAACTGACTTTCCAGATAAATTGAAGTTGTTGGGCGACGTTGCAGGGTACGTGTCATGGTGGGATGTGACGAAGCTGAATGCCTGCGCCGCGCTGTTTTCGCGAGGGGATGGGCCAACAAACATGGTGAAGGTTTAGTTTGCAAAAAGATCTGAGGGAAGAAATGAGGAAGAAGATGCTCTCATCAATTGGTCAACTAGATACTGAGCATGAATTTATATTACCACTGTTGGGCCGGCCACCGCGGGACCGGACATACTGACGGAATTAAGCTTCGCACAAGTCATTAAGTGCGAGATCGGTATTCCCCGAAGGCCACGGCATCGCGCTGAAGGATGCCTCTGCGCCGCGCTATTTATGTACCAGGCTTACTTTGTCTGGCCAAATGGATACTGGGTATTACCGAAGGTACGTAGGAATCTTACATACCTAAGTTTAAAGCTTATTCCTACTGCACAGTGACTACAGCAGGTTTAAGTTGTTCCCAAGAACAACACGCAAGCTTAATTATGTTACTAGAGTGATAGAGAGTTTAGAGTTCATAACATACCTATTCAGGCACTTCTACACAAACTATACCTTATGGAGCTCAGGCAATGACACCGAGATCGACAATACCTACTCTGAGATCGTGAATCAGAGACCTTCGATTTTCAGGGCAGAATCAATGAGCTTGATCTAAGATCAAGCAGGTACGTTGCAAGCTGCAGTGATTAACAACTTCAAAACCGTTAGATAGAATCTCGACCTTGAAACCGTACAGCTCAGGGCAGATCAAACGGCTAAACTCATCAGCGTACCAGACTTCCCGGGCCAGCGTGGGTACAATCTACAACCAACCTTACCTAGACGCATTGCAACAATAGGGCGAGGCAACTCCAGTACACATGATCCATTGACACTAGCATCTCGATGTCTATCATGACACCATAAAGTCGAAAAGGGGCACGCCGCGATGTTGATTATTGACCGCCACAGCATCGCCAGAGCAACAGCCACAGTCGCTGCATTCACTCGACAGCGGCTCCATTCAGCCACGTGGCACATGCCTTTACTATTTCGTTTCCGAGTGGCTTGTTACATCCGACAGATTCTAACAAGCCGCACGGCCGATTGGACTGAAGGCAGATTTGGTGTGCACCAGCCGCTGCAGGGACAGCACTGCAATTTTAGCTCCAGAGGAGGCTTTCTGTCAAACTGCTGGCAGAGATAGGGTGTAGAAGGGTTAGGGGCTTTGCTCCTCGGCGAAGATCATCCCCGCCCGAGACTGCGATCGCGATCGCAATCGCGTGCAAAGGCCACTCACTGCAGGTGTGCGGGATGGAACGCCACCATTGGTGCCGGAATTTCTTCCTTTCACTTGGTCGTTTGATCGGGTTGCAGGCGCCAGACCCGACATCAGCCACTCCTAGCAGACCGAGGAGCCATGCAGGACAGACCTACACATCCAATAGGCTCTGGTCAACTGCTGCAGGTTCAACCGCACAGGCGTGTGCAAACGGCAATACTGAGGCCCCCCGGGCTTTCCGCGCAAATGTGCTTCAAATCGACGACGCTGGAATGATCAACCCCGCCTGGAATGGCACTATGCCTTCACCTGTATCCACGCACCCGCTGGCCACTGATATCTGCGAGTGATAGGTTTTGGCACGCCGGGCGCTGAACAGCCATTAAGATCGAAGGTAGATCATGCAGGCTCATCTTAGCAAAATGTTGTTTTACGGGGCGGGATGTTGCAGGACCATAACAATGGCAGGATATTGCCCCTTTCTTTCAACTAGTGGTTTTACCGAGATATCCTCCTCAGTTACGATGTCGTTGCGTCGAGCACTTGTTGCTCACCGGTGAGGCCCGTTCCAGGTTGGTGCCCTTTCGCGCCGTGCTCCGTGCTCCGTAGGCCGGCCACGGCTACTTCGCCCGGCGTGGGTTGAATCCTGCAGACCTGCACCAAGGGGAGCACCTGCATGCAAATGCATGACGGGGTCGCTGCCTTCTAGGGTGGTGACGAGGAGACTCCCACCATCAGCACTAAGGGACAATCTCGCCGCCCCAGCTTCGAGGCAGGCCGGGGTGCCTGCAGCTGGGGAAGTAAAAGTGTGTAGGTATGACACATTTCCCCCAATTCATTCCGCCGCGTTGAGAGACGCGATCCTGAGGCCCATTTTTGTTCCTCCTGTAACAAATCAGCGCAAACACCGTTTTTAACCGTTTTTAAAGTTGACCAGCCGCGCGCTGTTCCAACCTGTAGGACCACAGGCACTCCAGGGCGCACCGTCTCACTGGTAGAAAAGGAAAATATTTGCGCAAGGCTACCATTCTGACAACTTTGTGATAAAGATATTGTTTCATGACGCGGGTTCTCTGATTATCCTGACCGCTCGTTGCTTGGACGGGGCCGTTGAGTGGTTATTGGGATCGATCCTGCAGAGCAGGAGACACTGGACTTGATGAACTTGCACATTCGATGATGCAGGTACCGGCTCCGTGGCTGATGACCGTTTACAGGCCTTGAAGATTGGCTACTAGTAATGCAGGTTCTCGGGATATGATCCTGAACTCATCTTGGACATTGGTCTCAGGGTGGCAACCATATTATTTGTGCTTGATGAGATATGGTCTCGCCGCACCCAAAAGACTGAACCACCGCTTTGGATGAGAATGGACCGGAGAGGCATATAAGGGACCCGTAGAAATCACCCACGATGTCGCTCTGGTACTCGTCCAACTTGAGCAGTCCCTTGACTCGTAGTCTCTGTCGCAATGGCTACCTCGCCGCATCCCTCACAGCGCCAGCGCCGTAACCCTTCACTCCCCGCGCCCCGCTCGGGATCGCACCGTTCATATCATCGCCACATAGCACCCTCGCCCTATACAACCCCTCCTGGTTCAGGCGCTGTGTTCCCGGATCCGTACTACTCGCCGTACAACTCCTCAAGTAATAGCAGCGGTAGCACCCGAGCCTCCTGGAACAGTGGTAGCAGTCAGTCCAGCTACTTCAGTACTGGAATTGCACAAAGCACCCCACCAACAGCGACCGCCGCCTTCCTACCTTACTACACCGAGGAGCCCGGCTCCCTTGTGGTCGAGCCCCTTGAGGTCGGGTCCCCCTACATTGGCAGCTTCCACCATTCACAAACTAGGCCGCCAGACAGCGCCCCATCTCGGTCCTTTGGCTCGCCTCCCCAGCGCTCTGGCAGCGATGGCACGCAGTTGGTTCCCCATTTGCCTCAACGCACCACCGTCCCGCCCTTCGATAGGCGGATGGGGCAGAATACCGGTCAGCACCAGTTCACTGTGTCTCAACCATCAGTCTTTCACGAGTCAGATGGGTCTGCATCTCACCGATCGGGTTCCCACGAGGCAAATGAGTATCGATGTGACCATGTTGGCTGCGAATACACCAAGAATGGCTTCCCGAAGGGTAATGACAAGGCTCGACTGTTCAAAAAACACATGAGGTCACACAAATCCCGTCCAATTCGCTGCAGAGTCGACGGCTGCGAATTCAAGATCGCCAGTGGCCGCGAAGACAACCTCAGGGCTCACCAGGAATCTTCAAACTGCCCGTTTCGGAGGACGTGGCCGAAGAATCAGGGGCATCAAACTGGGCAACCCTATCGCATGGACCTTCCGCCGCAACGACCTGGATGGACGCCAAACGAAATATCCCAAGATCACTATAATCATTCTTCGTCAACTAATATCTCAGATGAGGAGTATTCCCGGATTCTTCCCGCATGGGTGGAAGCAGAATACCTTTAGGATGCCGATGGGTGAATAACGGCAGTGGATTGTGGAGCCAGGCTCCTCCGCGCCGGCCACGAGGAATGAGCGAGAACTCTCTCGTTCGCCCGGGTGTCGTTGGGGTGAATGGGAGGGTACTGGCTGCTGTTCAAATTATTTCTCCGCTCGGTTCGGACTCTCTGGGGAGCCCATGGAGGACCCATATATCGAATCACGATTGTGGGATCATCAAAGCGCCCCGTTCGGATCTTGTTTTGTCTCGGCCGAGGATTGTCGTTTTATGCGTTCGGAGTGAGTCGAGTGCGGCGAACGAAGGAGTACCGGTTGGAAGAAATGTTCAGGGGGTGTCCAGGGTTTCTATATGTCTTTTCATAGTTAGCACTGACGAGATGATGACATGATGATTAATGAAATGATGTATTACCGTACGACCGAACACCTCGCTTGTGTTGGGACTTGGTGGCAGTATTCCACGTTGCAACCGATATTCTTCTCCCTCACAAAGGTTAAATGAAAGTGCCGAAATCGAGGGCAAAGATCCCGTGTCAGCAAGTTTGGGAGCGCAGAAAGAGATCTTGAACACAACCCGAAGAGAAAAGTTGTCGGGTACAGCCTGATGGACATCAGGGCACATTTGTACTAGAAACCAGGCCAGTCTGGCATGCGGGATCGATGGGGGCATTAAAGGTACGCACATGTTCAGTACCCGAGCCAAAGTGCTGAGTACTAGCTAGATCTGCCTTGGAATCGGCCTGCAGCAGGCACTAAAGAAGGTATTGACAAGGCTCGACATCGACACAGCCCCAATTGTCGCGCAGTTGTGTTCTGCCTCGCCATCTGATGATAGCCAACAGACGCTCCGGACGCATGGAACATGTGGGACAGCGGGGGCTGTTTGCATTTGGAACTGATCGGGATTGGCGGACAGTAGGAGGCAGACGGGTGGTGACGATGCAGACTCATAAAGCGTCCAATTGAGCGACTAAAACAAGGCATCTCGAAGCTGTCCAGTCTTGGCTGTTGCTATATCCAATCCCGACCGTCTGAATTGTGGCCATTGACCCATTTGAAACTGAAACTCGTGCGTGATCAAGAAGAGCAGTTCTGAAGAATCTAGAGGTTCCTTCCTATCGCGGCGACTGATGGGATGGTCGCCGCCCGATCTCGTGTATAGCCCTAACCCTGTCTTACCCGTCAACACTTATCACATCGCTCCCGTCACTCACGCAAAAGGGGAATTGCCTTTTGCTCCATGCAAGATGGGCGGAAGAAACTATTGCAAGGCCTGATTGATTGGGTACAGCGCAGGCCTCACTCCCGTTGTGAAAGAACGAGTGGTTGTACCTAAGGATATTTGATTGAGGTGAAAACTCCCCCTGCCCTGTGCATTCCATCCGGTAGTTCCTTCCTTGTGTGACACCGGACGCCGGGCAAACAATCGTCGGCCAGACGACCATTTGAGCAAACAGACCCGGAGAAATGATAAACCGCCCGCCTGCCGAAGGGCTCGAATTCATCCCAACCTCATCCAGTCAGTGCATTCACGCCAGCAACAAGAAATCATCCTGCTCTCAGATAAAAACACCATTGTTCCTTTCCTCTAACAACAAGACCCCTTCCGAAGCGAAAAAACCGACATCCTTTGGCCGACAACAGCACGCTACCGCATGGTACTAAGCAGCCTGCCTCCCACCTGGGCCAACAAAAGAACCACAACCATGCCTCCCTAGCCAGCCCCCTCTCCCTCCTATGATCCTAACCCTGCATACCGTCCTCCTCTCCTACTTCTACCCAAACATGCAACCCCTTCTTCTCCGCCACGGCGCCACAAACGCAAACAACCTCAACAGGTGTCAGCTTATATAAGCAATTGGAGCCATTCGCGGAAGTAGCCGGCTTGGCAATAGGGGACCCTGTAGGCCAGAGATTCTCTTCCACAGAACAACAACAATACACAACAATCACCACAATTGGCCA